>ENA-OQDD01000281-OQDD01000281.1-human-gut-metagenome-genome-assembly--contig:-NODE-281-length-21229-cov-3.201261_pt1 | contig 21229 bp, 25 predicted proteins | sample MGYA00242507_ERZ504598 | MGnify/ENA primary metagenome ERZ504598 (study PRJEB26092, sample SAMD00036318) | human gut metagenome | host: Homo sapiens | study: EMG produced TPA metagenomics assembly of...
CAAAGCACACCAGCGCCATCACCACGGCCGGCACTCCAGCGATATATGGTGCGTGTCCGCAGATGGGCACGTTCCAGCGGACTGAGCAGCACTCTGCCCTGCTGGGATTGGAATGCATCCCGACGATCATGGAACTGCTTGATCTGCTGGCTGTCTGCGAACAAGACATGCAGGACGATGCGGCGACCTTCGATTGTCTGGCCACCAGACTGCGTGATTTCATGTTTCCCGCGATATCGGCCAAGGCCAGCCATGCAGGCACAATTGCACCCATGCTTCATACGGCTTCTTGCCGAACATCATGGATATGGCCATGCCAAAACTGCGGAGCAGCCTCCACAGCCAGACGATAAACCAGGACGACATGGCCAGGTCCGTGTACAGATACCGCTGTTGGGAGCGATGCACCGTCATCGCATGATTGACCGTGTGATCGTCCTTAAGCGGTTCCCCGCCTCGCGTACGAATGCCCTCATACCGTGCGCGACGATGTGATATCTCCGCTTGCGGGACAACCACCACGCGTCCGCCGCTCAGGCAGACACGGCGGCAGAAATCAACCGATTCGCTGTAGGTGGTCAGCCAGGCATTGATGCCCCGCAGTCGCGTGAATTGCGACATGGACACCAGCGCGCCTGCCAGCGACACCGCAAACACATCCTGCCGCCCGTCATACTGCTCCTGATCGGGTTCTCCATCGACCACCAGGGAATGCACGGCGTGGTGACCCGCATACATACCGACATCATGCAGATGGGAGCCTTCCCAATCGCACTGTTTGCACCCGAGCACACTGCGCCCGGCGTATTGCGCCACGCCTCAAGCAATCGTTCAAGGCATGAGTCATCCGAAGGGCGGGAATCATCATGGAGCAGCCACAATGCGCGGGGAGCGTCATCCAGATCGGCACGATCCAATGCCCGGCTGACCGCATCGCCGAAGGAGCGTGCGCCCTTGGCCGAGACGATGTGAATGGTCACATGCTTGGACTGCGGCACCTCCATCACCGGCCCCGATGGCGAGGGGATGACCTCGAACGAGGTGGTTATCCTCGAACTGGTGCGCCCGGTCGCGTCGGCGATGATGACGACCCCCGGAAGAACATTCTGCGTCAATACCGAACGCAATGTAGACCGGAGGAAACGCATATCCTCCTCAACGGTGATCACAGCCGTAATGCCGGTATCCACATCCTGCCTATGCGTATATGGTCGAGAAGACATGGCGTCGGCCAACGCCTCATGAATATCGCTATTACCTGTCGGACTCATAAACTCCCAGTGTACGCACCAGACTTGAAGGGGGTGTGTGGAGCTACGCCCGCTCCCGGTGCTCTCGCTTATATCGACGGCGTTCGCGCTCGCTCATGCCACCCCAAATACCGAATCGCTCATCATGGTCGATGGCCCATTTCAGGCATTGCTCACGCACTTCGCATTTTGCGCACACACGTTTGGCATCACGGTCGAGCCCCCTTTCCGGAAGAACGCCTCCGGATCGGTTTGCGCGCACAACGCCTTGTGCTGCCAAGATACATCGCCATCAGGTCGGAATAGTCCCCACAATTCGTGCCATGGCTCTTCGGCTGAATCGTCGACCACACCCCACATGCGATTCTCCTTGCCTATTGAGCTTTTCATACGGACTAAATTACACACATGCAATTTCGGTTTTGTCAAATTCTTTCTCGTGTCATTACATCATTTTTATGGAACTGTGTGCTATGGCGTGAACGCGATGCCCTGACGCCGTTGCACATGATATTGTGCCGTTCCTGCGCAGGAACACCATAGCGCAGGAACACCCGGCGGATGCTGTGTCAAAGTGTCATTCAGACAATCGACAGTTTCAGGAGGGGTTATGACGCAGGAATCAGGTGGGGCGGATCCGCATATCAACCGCCAAGCTTCATCCTGCGGGAAATCGACGCACCCGGCCTTCCGGGCAGGTGCCACGCTCCTTCGCCCCCGCCCGAACCTCCGCGCCAGTCAGGTCAAGCTCCATCGGCGTCCGTCCGTCACGGGAAATGACATCGAAGAGCCTCAACTGAACGCCAACGCCACGGCAAGCGCCAACGTCGCGGACAACGGCAGGCGGACTCCGCCCAGTTTTTCTCCGAAAACCGGACGCGCCACTCGCAGCACGGCTCCGGATGCCGCCGCACCGCGCAGCATTCCGCCGTCGCGAGCGCGGATGTCTTCCGGCTCATCCCGCAACGCCGTGCGCAATCCGTCGGATATGCCGGTTTCCCGGCCCTCATCGCCAGCAGCAAACGTGTCCACGAAGTTCAGCCATCTTGGCCGGCCGGCGGCGGCAACGGCGAAAACGGTAACGGCACGCCGTCCGCGAGCTTACGCATCACCCTATGCGCAATCGCGGTACTGGTGGCGGCGTTGATTCTTTCCGTTTTCGGTGCCTGGCAATGGGTGGACAGCAGACTGAATCGGAGCGACTGGCTGACCGACACCCCCAACACGCCGGCCTCGACTTGGCTGATTCTTGGCTCCGATGAGCGTGACGGTTCCACCGATTACGGCGGCGTAGACAATATCTCTGGCTTCAGGACCGATACGATTCTGGTGCTGATCAAGCCCAAAAGCGGGCCGAGTTCGTTGGTTTCCATTCCCCGCGATTCGCTCATGAACGTCGATAACCAGTACATGAAAATCAATGCGGTGGCGCTGATTGCGGGCAAGAAGGCTTTGGTAAGCAACGTCGAGCAGATCACCGGCCAGAAAATCGATCATGTGGCACAGATCAAGTTCGGCGGTCTGCAGAACGTGGTGAACGCCTTGGGCGGTATCGAACTGTGCTATGACGAGGATGTTCAGGATTCCTATTCCGGACTGAACTGGAAGGCGGGATGCCATACGGCGGATGGTTCCACCGCATTGTCCTTCTCTCGTATGCGATATGCCGACGCGCGAGGAGACTTCGGACGCAACGAACGCCAGCGACAGGTCATCTCGGCCATCGTCAAGAAGGCTTCCAGCAGTGAGACCCTGACCAATCCGTCCAAAATCGTGGCAGTGTCCAATGCCGCGATGAGCGCACTCACCGTGGACGAGAAGACCAACCCTTACACGTTGCTCACCATGGCGTTGGCGTTCAAAAGCGCCACCGGCTCGAATGGCATCTCCGGCAGCGTGTACTGGTCCGACCCCGATTATTACGTTGATGGCGTTGGTTCCTCGGTGCTGCTTGACGACGCAAGAACACCGAACTGTTCAATCAACTTGCCGACGGCACGTATAAGGCCGGCACCGTGGGCAATCTGGCGGAAGGCTGACCGACGCTTTCCCGGAGCCCATCGGCTTCATCATCGGCGCATGATCGTCACCGTTGCCTACACCGCCAATCATGCACGGGCAAAATGTCATGTGGATAACTCGGCAAGCTAGAACCACATACCTTGATTCGGCTTGCGCTTTCGGCATGCGTTCCCCCACGCTGGAAGCATGACATCACAGCAGAACGATTCGAAGCGACATTCCGTCCATACGGCATCCGCCGTATCCCGGGCGAAGCACCGTTTGGGCGCGCCGCCATTGCGCGCCCGCCTGACCATGTTTGCCGCGGCATGCCCGATGATCGCGCAGGCATTGATGATGGTCATACTGCTGTTGCACGGGCAATGGCTGTTCGCCGCCATGATCGCACCGGGCATATTCGCCTGTCTCGTGTCCCTGCTGCTGACGCTCCCCTCGCCTCCAGGCCCGGAGAAGGCTCCCGATCCGCAACAGGCAACGATCGATGTCGGTATCACGGGCGACGCCGATGACCGCGCCGCAGACCTCCGTCATGCGCCGTCGCAGCCGATAGAATCGCTGCTGCACTTCGCACGCCTGCCATGGCGCGCCATTGTGGGCCGCTGGCTTGAACCCCTTGACCTTGCGGTGCCGATCGGCATGACCGGAAGCGAGCCGCTGATGCTCGATCTGAACCGTCAGGGGCCGCATGCTCTGGTGGCCGGCACCACTGGTTCCGGAAAATCCGTGTTGCTGCAAAGCTGGTGTCTGGCGCTCGCTCGATGAACGGGCCTGAGCATCTGAATTTCGTGTTCTTGGATTTCAAAGGCGGTTCCGCGTTCCGCAAACTCGAACGGTTGCCGCATACCGTGGGCAGCGTATGCGATCTGGATCTGGCGCATGCCGTACGCGCGTTGCGTGCGCTGGAAGCCGAACTGACACGCCGTGAACAGCTGTCCGCCGCTGTCCATGCTTCCGATATCCGCGATATGGTCAATCCACCACCGCGCCTGATCGTGGTCATTGACGAATTCCATGCCCTGAAGGACCAGCTCCCGGATTATGTGAATCGTCTGGTGCGTATTGCTCGCTCGGCAGGTCACTGGGCATGTATCTGATCGCCTGTACGCAGAATCCCATGGGTCAGGTCAGTGCCGATATGAAGGCGAATATGTCCGTCAGCATTTGTTTACGGGTTCGGGACCGTCTGCAATCATGCGAGCTGCTTGGCGATGGTCGTGCCGCCGACCTCAGTCCGGCAATGCCCGGTGCGGCGTTCTGCAACGATTCCGAACAGGTGACGGCATTCCGCTGTGCAACGGCACGCGATATCGATGCGGTGTGCCGCCAGATCGCGTTCGCATCGCGGTTCGTCGGAAGCCCGCCGCAACCGTCCCTGTTTACCGCGCCACTCCCCCGGCACGTAAAAGACCGGACTGTGGCCGACCACGCACCGCAACGCATTCGATTTGGACTTGCCGACGATGGCATCAACCTGCGAGAGGCGACGGTATCCCTCACCGGTGGCAATATCGGTGTCATCGGCCCGCAGGGGCGCGGCAAAACCACGTTGCTGAAAACATTGGCTCGACACGCCAGCATGGCTGATGGCTTGGCGGTACGTGTCAGTTCCCCGCATCGTCGGGTATGGAGCTCGCAATGGCTTCATGGCGGCCGCTGCACGCCGTATGCCAGCTCGGATGCACCACCGCCTCCGCATATCGTGTGGTTCGTCGACGACGCCGATGAGTTGTTCGACCATTCCGCACCGACGAGCAGGCGCTGTCTTTCACACATGCGTTGGCCGATGAGTCCGTCAGCGTGGTATTCGCCGTCAGCACGATTCGCCCGATACGTATACCGGAGCATTGCAATACCAGAATCGTGTTCCCGTGCGGGGAGAGAACGTCCGATCTTATGGCCGGAGTCCCCGCTCGCCTATTGGATATGATGAGTCATATCGATGCCGACAACGCGGGCCGGGCCGTGCTCATCGAGGGCACATCGGCATGTCTGGTGCAGTGCGCTTCGTGAAAACTTCGGTTTTTTCTCGGCAAAACCTCTTGAAAATCACCACGGTTCGTGGTTACCTTGGTACTGGACTTAAGGAACAACACCAGCCACGGGGCTTTTAAGGGAGGCAAGCAATGAGCAGCGCTTTTGATTGGCGAGCCAAGGCCGCATGTCGTGACAAGGATCCGGAACTCTTCTTCCCGGTGGGCAACACCGGTGCAGCCTATCAGCAGATTGAGGAGGCCAAGGCCGTGTGCCGCACCTGCAAAGTGATTGACGCATGCCTGAAGTGCGCACTGGACACCAATCAGGATTACGGCGTGTGGGGCGGCTTGAGCGAAGATGAGCGTCGTGCGCTGAAGCGCCGCGCCATGCGCGCCCGCCGTTCTCAGGCCATGCAGATGCAAATCTGATGTTTTGATTATCGCTTCGTCATACTAGGAAACCCTCCCGCTTGGGAGGGTTTCCTCATTTCGGGCTTCGCATCACTCGTCCTGAGCAGCCCTGAGCTTCATATCAAGCACCACGCGGGTGCCGCCTTCGCGGCGCGGCTCCCAATGCACGGAACCACCGAAATCATTGGTCACAAAGGTGTTGATGATCTGCGTGCCCAAACCGGAACCGGAAGAACGAGCCAATCCACCCTGTTCTTCGGAGCCGAGACCGGAACCGTCATCCTCGACCACCACATTGAGGTTCGGGCCGGAGCGGCCCACGGAAATCGTGATATGGCCATCCTTGCGGCCTTCGAACCCATGCTCCACCGAATTGGTGATGAGCTCGGTCAGCACGAGGGACAGCGGCGTGGCATCCTGAGCGGGCATCATGCCGAACTTGCCCATGTAGTTGATATCGATGTGCTGGTCTTTCATCGTGGCTAGGTCCACGGCCATGCGCAGCAGGTTGGCGATCACCTTGTCGAAGTCGACGACCTCGTCGGCGGTCTGGCTCAATCCCTCATGCACCATGGCAATGGTCTGCACGCGGCGTTGCGCTCCTGCAATTCCTTCTTGACCTCATCCGACTTGGTCTTACGAGCCTGAAGCCTCAGCAATGCGGAGACGGCCTGCAGGTTGTTCTTGACACGATGGTGAATCTCGGAAATCGTAGCGTCCTTGGTCTGCAGCTCCTGCTCACGACGGCGCAGCTCGGTGACGTCACGGCATAGCAGAATCGCTCCGATACGGCCGTTGTTGTCATACAAGGGCAACGAGCGCATCGAGACGGCGGAACGGTTGGCGTTGAGTTCGGAGTCGACCGCGGCTTTGCCTGTCAACACCAACGGCAGGGTTTCCGGAACAGGGTCGTTCTCCTTCAATAGCTGTGTGCCGAGTTCGCTGAGGTAATGGCCAGGCATGGTGTCAGCAGACCGAGACGCCTAAAGCAGCTGATGGCGTTCGGGGCTGCGTATCGAACCACGCCGTCCATGGTCAGGATGATGAAGCCGTCCGCCACGCGAGCGATATGGCGTTGGCTCATCACCGAATCCTTGTAGGGGAATTGGCCTCGCGGAATCATCTCGTACAGATGCTTGCCGGCTTGATGCTTTCCGACTCATATCGGCCGTTGGATTCTCGTGTGGCCATATTGGTCTCACGCACGACCAAGCCCAAGGTCTTGCCATTGTGCCGAACCGGCGCGTACACGTTGCAGACGGTCGCCTTGCCCACGGTTCTCAATACCGTGGAGCGGAACACCACGCTGGAGAGCATGGCGGCGTCCAATTCGCCGACCATGTCGTCCGGCATGACGTTTCCCACCACGTCTTCCGCCCGCAGCGTCATAACGGTGGATGGACGGCATTGCTCGGCCACCACGTATTTGCCATCGCCATCCTGTACCAGCAGCAGCAGATCGGCAAAGCTCAAATCGGCGATCACCTGCCAATCGGCGACAAGATGATGCAGCCACTCGCGGTCCTCGTCGTCGAAGTCGGGGCGCGTTGCAAGGATATGTGAAAAATCAGCATATCCCTATCATACGCAGACGCACCGCCGCCGTCGCGGCAAGCCACACGGGCAAGTACGACGACTATGACGACATCGCATCTTCAATACCGCGCCAATCGCGTTGCACGGCTTCCCGCCCGTGGCCAAGGTGCCGGCATGTTGCTTATCGTACACGGCAAGCATCACGTACAGTTTGATATCCGAAGCCGCCACCATATTGCCGGCATTGCTGTGTCCATGGAACCCATCATCGCGTTTGCCTGCGCTTTGGCGTTGTCATCGCCATTGTCCTGGGCCGCAAGATAGACCGGCAGATAGAAATCGGCAGCCACGAATTGCTTGCCGGACTGCGACGTGGTCGCGATGGTGGCGTCCTCTGAGGAGTCGGCGGATGTTCCATCGATGACCATGGCGGAGACGGCCACATCGGAGGACGAGTATGAATCCGCGATGTCAGACAACTGGCTGGATGTGATCACCGGAGTGGAAGGCTTCGACTTCTCCGTCGAGCTTTTCTTGGACGAATCGTCGCTGTTCTTGTCTTTGGCGCTATCAGACGTGTTCTTCTTGGCCTTGGACTTGGCGTCAGAAGAATCCGTCGTGCCATCATCGGCGGAATCCAACGCATCGGCCCGGTCGACTGTGCCGATGTTTGCGCCTGCGGCTGAGCTCCCCACAATCCCATGCTATGGGTGATGAACAAGCCGATGACTAACGCCACGACACAAATCAGCGCGATGAGCACAATCACCACCGCTTTGGTGTGATCGACGCCAGGACGCCCGGCGGGAGGTTCAGGAGAAGCAGGGGCCGCCGGATTGGCCTCGGGCTGCTCCAATGGGCTTCCGCACTGCGAACAGAAGGCATTTCCTTGCTCGTTGGCAAACCCACACTCCGTGCAATACACCATCGCCGAGCCTTTATTGCTGCGACGTTCTCATCTTCGGATTCCATAGTATCGCCGCCATTGGGTGATAGTGTTCGTGCGAGTCGGTATTGACAAGCATAAAAGTTACGCTAACGTAGGTTACGGCAGCGTAAGAAGCGTATCGTCAACTCGTGAAACGGGGGCATCACCATGGCATCAACAACCGGCGACTCGGAAAAGACGATGCATCACGACGCTCATAACAGCGCGACGATTGCAGAGGATGCCACCATCGCATCCAAGCGTCAGGCGGCTATCGAGCGCGCGAACAGGCGTTGCAGGCCAAGGCTGATGCCGTACGGGCCAAGGCCCAGTTCAAGGCCGAGGCCATTCGAGCCAAAGCCGAGGAGAAGGCCCGGCACAAGCTCGCCAAAGCGGAGAACCGTGCGCTGAAAATCGAGGGCATTGCCCCTGCGGAAGTGGAACGCAAGATTCGTCTCGACGTGCACGGACGGCCAAAGCCGTTGATGCGCGGCTGGATTCACGCGATTGCCGCTCCCCTGTCATTGGCGGCAGGCATCGTGCTTATATGCTTGGCACATGGCGCGAGTCTGAAGTGGGCGTGTGCCGTGTTCATGACAGCGTCGCTGATTCTGTTCACCAATTCGGCCTGCTACCATCTGGGCGATTGGAGCCCGCGCGTCACCGATGTGCTGCGGCGTATCGATCATGTCAACATCTTCCTGCTCATTGCCGGCACGTATACCCCGGTTTCGTTTGCGCTGGAACCGTTCTGGCGCAATGTGATCATCATATCGATGTGGGCGTGCACGGCCATCGCCATCGTGATTCATGTGATCTGGATCAATGCACCACGCTGGCTGTATACGGTGGTGTACATCATCTTCGGCATCTACGGCCTGGCTTATATGGTGATGTTCTGGAATTCGCCGTATGCGGGGCCAGCCGTGGTGGTGCTGCTGTGCGCCGGCGGTGCCTGCTACATCCTCGGCGCCATCGTCTACGCCTTGCGCAAGCCCGACCCTTGGCCTCGCGTCTTCGGATTCCATGAGATTTTCCACTGCGGAACGGTGGCCGGATATGCCTGCCATATGGTGGCCATCTACATGGTGATCGTCTCGCTGTGGCAATAAGCGCTACGACATATAACGTATGCCCCCGCCTACGGGGCATACCAGTCACTTAACTCAGGCCAGCGGTTGGCGGCCTTGACAGTCACGGACAGCTCGCGGCCGTTCGGTGCGGTGTAGGAAACGACGTCGCCCACCTTGGCGCCCTCGATGGCCTTGCCAATCGGGGAATCCGGGGTCATGATGTCGTAGTCGGTGCCGGCCACGATGTCACGGCTGCCGAGCACGTAGGTCATCTCGTTGCCGTTGAGCTCGATGGTCACCACAGAGCCCTCGCCCACGGTGCCTTCCGGAGCATTCTCGATGATCTTGGAATCGCGCAGCTTGACGGTGAGCTCGGTGATGCGGCCCTCGTTCTTGCTCTGCGCCTCACGGGCGGCCTGGTAGCCGCCGTTCTCGGACAAGTCGCCCTCGGCACGCGCCACGGCGATCTTGTGCGCGATTTCCTCACGCAGCTCACCTTCACGATGGGCGAGCTCTTCCTTCATCTTGTTGTATGCTTCCTGCGTCAGCAGGTAGACCTTGTCCTCAGCCATATCGTCCTCCTGAACCGTTGTCGATGCTGAAACAATCTTCGTTATTTATGACAAAACGCCGGCTATGACCCCGGCGTTCGTCATGTGCTGACCTATGGTCAGCGGGTGGAAATGATGTCGATGACGAACACCAGCGTGTCCTCGCCGCCGATGCCGGCCTGCGGGATGCCGCGGGAACCGTAGCCGTATTCCGGCGGAATGGAAACCACCAGACGCGAACCCACGTTATGGCCCGGCACAGTCTGGTCCCAGCCCTTGATGACCTGTCCCACGCCGATGCCGAAACTGGCGGGCTGATGACGGTCGAAGCTGGAGTCGAATGGGGTGTCCTTACCCCACACCACGCCGTGGTAGTTCACGGTGACGGTGTCGCCGCGACGCACGATCGGGCCGTCTCCCTCGGTCAGCTCCACAACCTTGAGGCCCTTCGGGGCTTCGGGCGTCGGGAACTCGATAACGGGCGTGGTGCCAATTCGGCGTTCACCTGAGGCATCTGATCTGTCATTAGTCCTCCTTCAAAGACACAATGCGCCCTACCTTAGCACCATCGGCGAATCGGCGGTAGTCTTCATCCCTGTGCGATACGACACGCTGGCCGTATACGTCAATTCCGGTCATCATGCTGGTGAATACCGGACATGTCAATCAGCATTCGACGACATTGACGGCAAGTCCACCCTTGGAGGTCTCCTTGTATTTGGCCATCATGTCTTCACCGGTCTGCTTCATGGTTTCGATGGCCTGATCAAGGGTCACGATGTGTGAGCCGTCGCCGAGCATGGCCATACGCACGGCGTTGATGGCGGTGTTGGCGGCCATGGCATTGCGCTCGATGCATGGAATCTGCACCAATCCGCCCACCGGATCGCAAGTCAGACCCAAGTTGTGTTCGATGCCGATCTCAGCAGCATTTTCCACCTGTTCCGGCGTGCCGCCTACGACTGCGGCAAGTCCGGCCGCCGCCATCGAACAGGCCGAGCCGACTTCGCCTGGCAACCGACTTCCGCACCGGAAATTGAGGCGTTGCGTTTGAACAGGTATCCGATGGCACCGGCGGTCAGCAGAAACGTGACCACGCCCTGTTCATTGGCGTTGTCCACGAAATGCCAGTAATAGTGAAGCACGGCGGGAATGATGCCGGCGGAACCGTTGGTCGGAGCGGTTACGATGCGCCCGCCTCCGGCATTCTCCTCAGAGACGGCCAAGGCGAAGAGATCCACCCATGCGGCGTCGGAAGACTCGAGCACGGCGCCTTTGCGCCGGCTGTCGCGGCGCAGCACATCGGAATTCGAGGCGAGACGCCGATACATTTTCGGCGCGCGGCGGGGTACGTCAAGGCCACCGGGCAATGTGGGTTCCGCCGAGGTGCATCCGTGGTCCACACAGGCGCGCATAACACGCCAGATGGCATCAATATCGGATCGGACCTGGATGCCCGAGCGTGAAGCGGTTTCGTTGGCCCATACAAGTTCGGCGATGCTGAGATGATGTTCCCGGCATAACGACACCAGTTCAGTGCATGATGAGAACGGGTAGGGTGCCTCGACGCCGAAATCAGTGGATGATGACTCGTCCGCATCGGCAAAGGAGGCGCCTTCCGGAGGGCGTTCATGAATGCCGATCATCGGGTCTTCGGGAGCGCCTTTGCGCACGAATCCGCCGCCGATGGAATACCAGACCTGTTCGTCGACCAAGCTTGCGGCGGCGTCGAACGCCTGGAATCGCATGCCATTGGGGTGCGCGGCCATGCGCTTCCATTGTTCGAACACCACGTCACGGTCGTAGTCGAAATGGATGCGTTTGAGGCCGGCGAGGTTCAGAGTATCATCCAACGCGCAGATCTCGCGGATGTGCATCATGTGGTCGGTATCCACGGTGGCCGGCAGATTGCCTTCGAGCCCAGCCATCGCAGCACGATCGGTGCCGTGGCCGAGACCGGTCAGCGCCAGAGAACCATAAAGCGTGATTTTGACACGTGCGGTGCGATCGACCAAATGGTCGGCCTGCAACGAGGAGGCGAAAGCATGTGCCGCGACCATCGGGCCTACGGTGTGCGAGGATGAAGGTCCGACGCCGATGGTGAACATGTCAAGCACACTGAACATTTGGCTCCTTCTCCCCTGCTGGTTCGGCATGCCGGTGTTACCAGGCGTCATACCATCACGATATCGTATCCCAGCCCAGCGCCCGGAATCGCTTTCGCCTTGTGCGATGATGGCCGCGCGCGTCATGCCGGCGAGCGATAAGTCAGTCAGTGAGACAGTGCGGAGAACATCATGACCAGTACGATGATACCGATGATGGCCAATACGATCTGCACCACCATCAGCGATGGTCAGTCCCTTCTTGGTGGCGATTTTGGGCGCGTACGCCTGTGCCAACAGGAAGGCGATGAAGCCGAACACCGCGTAGTTGACGGTCAGGGCCATCACATCGCCGTTCGACAACACCACGCCGTTCAGCGGCTGGTTCAGCGTGTTCATCATCGCGCTCATCACGAACATGCCCCACACGCCGTAGCCGATTAATCCGACGACGCCGTACAGCCATGGCTTGAGTTTGTCGTTGGCACGCAGGGTCAGGGCTTCGGCACACCACAACAGGGCGAAGCCGACGATGTAGGTGAACGCCACGGCGATCAGTATCACGATAGTCGCCCATGGCAGGAGTGCGGCCACATTGCCGATCATGGACAGATAGAATCCCGAGCAGGCGATGGCACCAACGGTGAGTGCAGTGCCCGCAATGACGGCTTGGGCAAGCATGGTGGGCAGTGCGCCTTGTTCGACTCGTTCGACATCGGTCCAGCGTGAAGCCATGTGGATTCCTCGTTTCATCAGGTACATCGTCACAACGCCACATAGCCTAACGGCCTTTTGTTTCGGCCTTATAAGCTCTCCACATAGTGAGCTGCGAGCCCCTCTGACGAGGGGGGCTGTCGGCGAAGCCGACTGGGGAGAGACCACGCACAGCCGCAAAACGGCATCGGCCACAGGCCGATTTCAAGGTGCTCCGGTGGGACTCGAACCCACAAGCCGAAGCGATCGATTTTAAGTCGACTGCGTATACCATTTCGCCACGGAGGCCAACTTTTCTATTATAAGCTATCTCCTGCCCTGAGCATTGCTTGCGGGTTGCTGCACTTCGTGCAGCCGTCGCGGCATAGCCGCTCCCCTCGCCTACAAACAGCCCACCGGGCTGTTTGCTTAACGGCTCAGCCCGCTGGAGGCACTTACCACTTACGCTATTGAGCCAGCAACCGGCGACCATAATCGAGCACAATGCCGTCCAGCAGACCGTGTTCGCTGGCAACGAACGAATCGATGGCTTCACCATGATCGGCCTTGGCGGCTTCGCTGACACGCGCCAGCACACGGCTCCAGACCACAGCGCCGCCGCCGACCACATCGATACGGCCGGGGTGGATGGTCTTGTATTCGCGGCGCTCGGCGCGCGTCATCCTAAGGAACTTGTCGTCCACGGCATAGGCGTCTTCAAGGCTCAGCCGATGCCCGTCGACCACGGTGTGATCGTATTCCTTCAATCCCATGGCCAAGGCGGTCATCGTGGTCACCGTGCCGGACACGCCAATGATGGTACGGGCCTTGCCTGCGTCCACGGTGCGGAAGGCCTCATCGATATGTTCATCGACGTCCACAACGGCCTCATCGATCTGTGTCTGGGTCGCGGATCATTGGTCAGATGACGTTCGGTCATGCGCACGGAACCGATGTTCATGGAAAACGCGCCCTGAACCTGGGTAGTGGGCGCACTGACGCCGTCGCCACCGATGACCAGCTCGGTGGACCCGCCGCCGAGATCAACCACCAGATAGGGGGCGGCAGATCGTCGCGATTGACCACGGAAGTGGCACCAAGGAAGCTCAGGTCGGCTTCTTCGGTGCCGGGAATGACTTCGGGGCGCACGCCGAGGATACGTTCGATCTCATCCTCGAACTCCTCACGGTTTTCCGCGTCACGAGTTGCAGAGGTGGCAACGAAACGCAGGCCGTCGATGGGATGTTCGGCAATCACACCGGCGAATTCCCGAGCGGCCACATAGGCGCGTTCCAACGCTTCGTCGGCAAAACGATGGGTCTTGTCCACATCCTGGCCGAGACGGATCACACGCAGGATGCGCGGCACCACCTCATGCATGCCATCGGCATCGACACGTGCGATTTTCAGTCGAATGGAGTTCGTGCCGCAATCAATGCCGGCGACGGTTACGGATTCCTTGCTCATTGCCTTCTCCTCGTATCCCTTAGTGCGTATGAATGGACTGTTCGCGCTGGCTCATCTGTTGATCAATCGTCCAGCGTGCAGCGGCAGACGGTCGGATCGAATTCGTCTTTGACGCGTTCCAGTACCAAATCGCCAATGGGGTTGACGCCCGGCCCCATAACCAAGGACTGGGCCAGCAGGGCATGCAGGCACTTGACGCGCACCGGCATGCCGCCGGCCGAAGTGCCTTCAATATGCTCCTCACTGTCGCCAAGACGTCCTGCCAGTTCGTGGCGGAATGCCAGATACAGGTTATGGGCCTGCTCATATGCGGCCTTGAGCTCCTCGTCCAAGGCCAACATGTCGTTGTATTGCTGCATCACGCCGGCGGCCTCGACATGGGAGGCGGCCTTGACGGCTTCCGGACCGGTCAGATAGCACGTGGTGGGGAAAGGGATTCCGCCGGGCAACACCGGACGGGTGATTACGGCAAGTGGCCTACCGCAGACGCATCGCGCCCCCACGGCGACCATGCCGCGCGGGTATCGGCCGAGCTGACGCTGCACCAGGTCGATGTCATGATCGTTGGCGGGCTCGGCAAGCACGGTATCGACAAGGGCCTTGGCCTTGGCGGCGATATCGATGGTCACTGTTGGGTTCCCTCCCCTGTGTTCTGTTGGGTGTTCTGTTGGGTGTTCTGGTCTGACTTATCGGACCGCTTGGATGAGTCGTTGGATGACGAGTCAGAGGAACCGGAAATATCGGATTTGCCGGACTCGCTATCGGTCACAGGCTCATCGGCCTTTTTGAGCGAGTAAGACAGTTCGCTGTACCATGGCAGGACTTTTTTGTTGCTGCTACTGGAATCTTCCGTTTTCTGGGATTCGCTATCGGAGCCGGTCACGGCTTCGGGATGAAGCACACGCACGGCCTGTTCGCCGGGGAATACGAAGCCGAGGCGTTCACGGGCCTGGGCGGTGATGTAGGCCTTGTCATCCCAACGCTTGATGTCGTTTTCCAACTCCTGCTTTTGGGCAATCAGCGAAGCCTCCTCACGCTTGAGACCATTGAGTTCGGCCAGGTTCAGGGCATAGGTGTGGAAGGTGGAGACCAGCTGGATGGTGCCAAGGGCGATAATGAACAGGGAGACGAAGAACGCTATAGGCCCCGCCGACCCTTTTTTCCTAACTTGTGCTTTGCCGGTTTTGCCAGGTTTGCCGGTACGGGACGACTTGCTCATGTCACACGAAAATACCCGCCGCATTCGACTTGACGAATACGACGGGTATCGAGCTTCAGTGGAAACTCACGCCTTTACGGGCGTTTCAGCTCACTTGGCCAGGTACTTCTTGCAGGCCTTGAAGGCGCTGTAGCCGGCGTACTGAGCGGTGGAGCCGAGCTCCTCCTCGATCTCGAGCAGGCGGTTGTACTTGGCAACGCGCTCGCCACGGGCCGGGGCACCGGTCTTGATCTGGCGGGTGTTCTTAGCAACAGCCAGGTCGGAGATGGTGGTGTCCGGGGTCTCGCCGGAGCGGTGGGAAACCATGGAGGTGTAGCCGTTGGCGGTGGCCAGTTCGATGGCGTCGAGGGTCTCAGTGACGGAACCGATCTGGTTCAGCTTGACCAGCAGGGAGTTGGCGGCGCCGAGGTCGATGGCCTTCTGCAGACGAGCCGGGTTGGTGACCAGCAGGTCGTCGCCGACGAACTGCAGACGATCGCCGAGGCGAGCGGTGATGGCAGCCCAGTCTTCCCAGCCTTCCTCGTTGAACGGGTCCTCGATGGAGACGATCGGGTACTCGTTGATGAGGTTCTCGTAGTAGTCGAGCATGTAGGCGGAGTCACGCTCTTCACCGTCGAAGCGGTACTTGCCGGTCTCCTTGTTGTAGAACTCGGAGGAGGCGACATCCAGCAGATGCCGATCTGCTTGCCAGGCTCGTAGCCGGCGGCGGAGATGGCGTCCATGATGTACTTGAGGGAGTCCTCGTTGGACTTCATCTTCGGGGCGAAGCCGCCCTCGTCGCCGAGGCCGGTGTTCAGGCCTTCCTTCTTCAGGACGTTCTTCAGGGTGTGGTAGACCTCAACGCCAGCGCGCAGAGCCTCGGAGTAGGTGTCGAAGCCGTACGGGGAGATCATGTACTCCTGAATGTCGGTGGCGAAGTCAGCGTGAGCGCCACCGTTCATGATGTTCATGTTCGGGACCGGCAGGATGTGGCCGTTGGTGCCGCCGATGTAGCGGTACAGCGGCAGGCCGGCGGACTCGGCGGAAGCGTACAGAGCAGCCAGGGAGACGCCCAGGATGGCGTTGGCGCCCAGCTTGCCCTTGTTCGGGGTGCCGTCGAGCTCGATCATCAGGTCGTCCAGAGCGCGCTGGTCAGCAGCGTCCATGCCGATGACCTTCGGAGCGATGACCTCGTTCACGGCCTTGACCGCGTTAAGAACACCCTTGCCGCCGTAGACGGACTTGTCGCCATCGCGACGCTCCCAAGCCTCGGCCTCACCGGTGGAGGCGCCGGACGGGACCAGGCCCAGGCCCTGGGCGCCGTCTTCGGTGTCCAGAACGACCTGAACGGTCGGGTTGCCGCGGGAATCGAGAATCTGACGCGCGTACACGCTTTCAATTACTGCCACAACTACTCCTTAAAACGGTTGTGTATCTTGAATGACATTCTTAAGAGTAGTGCGATTTGTGGACGTTGTGAACAACACGCCCAAAATTTAGCGTTAGCGCTCACAATGCCAGTGTGCCGCCTGATTGCAAGGCAGTACGGACGAAATCGCTCAGTCAACGTCCTTGCCATTGAGGTAGCCGATCTCACTGTCGGACAATTTCAGTTCGCTGGCTTTGAACGAGTCCTGAATCTCCTGCGGGTTTCTGGCCGAGGGAATCGTGAACAGATATTGGTATTGCGCAAGTTCCCACGCGAGCGTGACGCGCTGGTAGGAGCAGTCGTGAATCTTGGCGACTTCGCGGAACCGGTCGAACAGATGCTCGTTGAACGGGTCAAGGAATCCACCGAGCGGCGACCAGCAGACAAAAGCCAAACCGAGCTTTTCGCAGGTTTCCAACGTGTGCTCAGGGTCGCGGTGGACCGGGGAGAACTGGTTCTGGACGGCCACGAGACGATCTCCCAAAATATTGTGGGCGGTTTCGATGTCCGCGTTGTCGATTCTGGAGATGCCGACAGCTTTGGCCACACCTTCGTCCACGAGCTGCTTGAGTGCGCCCATCTGGTCTTCGTACGGCACCTGCGGATCGTTGCAGTGCGAGTAGAGCAGATCGAGCGTATCGACACCGAGGCGGCGGGCTGATTCCTTGGCATTGGAGATCATGGTTTCAGGTCGGGCGTCGGCCTGCCAGCGTAGTTGCCGTTGCCGTCAAGCGTGCGCAGCCAGCCGGTTTTGGTGGCTACGAGCACCTGATCTTTGGGGCCATGCCACGAGTGCAGAGCATCGCGGACCAGATATTCGCCATAGCCCATATCCTCCGGTTCGCCGGTGCCGGGTGCGCTGGGCAGATAATAGGACCAAGCCGTGTCCAAATAACGGACTCCGGCATCGAGCGCGGCATGGATGGTCTCGATTGCCTGATTACGGTTGGAGGGGCGCCCTCGATGGCGAGCGCATCGTGCCCATGCCGAGGCGGGGAATCTCATAGCCGGCAAGTGTTGCCGTGGTCGCGCTCTGGTTCGTGCGGTTCGTAGTCGTTTCGCTCATAGCAGTCACTTAATCTCGCTCGCTGGACAGTCGGAACGATTCCGTCTGGGGTGAATCATCGTCACAAACGACGGCATGAATATGAATATGGCTCACCGGAGGTTGCCCGGTGAGCCATAGCTGGCTCGACTGCCGCCTCGCACCCCGTCTACAACGACTCTGCCGTTTCGCTTGACGACGGGGTCCATGCCAAATCATCAAGTAACTGGTTGGTCCAGAGGACTACCTGGTCGGAGCTCATGGGGCCTTGGCCTAGGGAGCCGGTGAACGGGGTGGGGACGATGAGCTGGTGGGTGACCGGACGGTATTGGGTGCCTTTGTAAATACGGCCCATACGCATCTGGATGGATTCGGGCGGGTCGATGCGACCGATGCGCACGCGGTTGGATTGCGCGAGAATCTCCGAAATGCCGAGCTTGCGGGCCTTGAACTTCAGACGGGCCACGTCGAACAGGGTCTCGAATTCGACCGGCGGCTTGCCGTAACGGTCGGTAAGTTCCTCTTCCAAATCCTTCAGATCGGCCTCGTTGCGGGCGGAGGCGAGCTTGCGGTACGCTTCCAGACGCAGCTTGTCCGAATCGATGTACTCGATCGGAATCGACGCTTCGATGGGCAGGTCGATGGACACGGCCACCGGCTCGACGTTCTCTTCGGGCTCCTTGTACTTTTCCACGGCTTCGGACACCATGCGTACGTACAGGTCGAAGCCCACGCCCTCGATATGGCCGGACTGCTCGTCGCCCAGAAGGTTACCGGTGCCGCGCAATTCCAAGTCCTTCATGGCCACATCGAAACCGGAGCCGAGCGCCGTGTTCTGCGCGATGGTGGCGAGCCGGTCATGGGACTGCTCGGTCATCGGCTTGGACGGGTCGTACAAGAAGTAGGCGTACGCGCGCTCGCGGCCGCGACCGACGCGGCCACGCAGCTGATGGAGCTGGCTCAAGCCGAAACGGTCGGCATGGTCGACGATCAGCGTGTTCGCATTGGAGATATCAAGACCGGTCTCGATGATTGTGGTACACACGAGCACGTCGATGTCGCGATGCCAGAAGTCGCGGATGATCTGGTCGAGCTGCTTCTCCCCCATCTTGCCGTGGGCGATGCGACGTGCGCCTCGGGCACCAGCGTGTGAATCTTGTCGGCGATGGACGAGATGTCCTGCACACGATTGTGGACATAGAACACCTGGCCGCCTCGCAGCAGTTCGCGGCGTACGGCTGCGGTGACCTGCGCATCCTCGTAGGCGCCCACATAGGTCAGCACCGGCAACCGGTCTTCGGGCGGGGTGGCGAGCGTGGACATCTCGCGAATGCCGGTCACGGCCATTTCCAGCGTGCGCGGGATAGGCGTGGCAGACAGGGACAGCACGTCCACGTTGGTGCGCAGGGCTTTCAGCGTCTCCTTGTGTTCCACGCCGAAACGCTGCTCCTCATCGATGATGACGAGTCCCAGATCCTTGAACTTGATTTTCGGGTTCAGTAGCTTGTGCGTGCCGATGACCACGTCCACCGTGCCGGTTTCCAGCCCCTCGATGGCCTCGTTGATCTCTTTGGTGGTCTGGAATCGGCTCATGGCCGCCACATTGACCGGGAAACCCTCGAATCGTTCGCTGAACGTCTCGTAATGCTGCTGGACAAGCAGCGTGGTGGGCACGAGCACGGCCACCTGCTTGCCGTCCTGCACGGCCTTGAAGGCGGCACGCAGTGCGATTTCGGTTTTGCCGAAGCCCACGTCGCCGCAGATGAGGCGGTCCATCGGCACGGGCTTTTCCATGTCGGATTTAACTTCGTCGATGGTGGTGAGCTGGTCGGCGGTTTCCTGATAGGGGAAGGCGTCTTCCAGCTCTTTCTGCCATGGGGTGTCCGGCTGAACGCGAAGCCCTTGGCGCGCTGGCGGGCGGAGTACAGCTTGATCAGGTCGTCGGCGATCTCGTGGACGTGCTTGCGGGCCTTGGCTTGGTGGCCGCCCAGTCGGAGCCGCCGAGCTTGTTGAGCTTGGGGGCTTCGGCGCCGATGTATTTGCTGACCTGGTCGAGCTGGTCGGTGGGGATGAACAGTTTGTCCGCCGGGGCGCCGCGCTTGGAAGGCGCATATTCGATGACCAGGTATTCGCGAGTGGTTTTGTTGGCGCCGGTGCCGATGGTGCGCTGACGCATTTCGATGAACCGGCCAATGCCGTGCTGCTCGTGCACCACGTAATCGCCTTTTTTGAGCTCCACCAAGTCGATGGCCTTGCGCCGGCGTTTCGGCGTTTTGGCCACGGCCACGGCTGAAGTGCGGCCGGTCAGGTCGCGTTCGGTGAGCAGGGCGATTTTGGCGGCTTTGTCCACGAAGCCGTCGATGGCCTGAGAGCGGATGACGTCGAAATTGGCGATGCCGGTAGTGTTGATCGCACGCTTGAGCCTGGCCAAGGTGCCGGCCGCAGCGGCGGTGATGGTGACGTGGAAGCCGGCATCGAGCAGGCCTTCGATGCCTTGGGAGCCTTGGCCTCATCCCCTCGGAATTCGGCCGGATTCTGGCGTCGAGCTGCACATGGCCGGTCAACGTGGTGTCCACGCCGAAACTGGTGAGGCGAATCACCGGATGTTCGGAGTATTCGAGGGAGCTGATGGTTTCCGCATAGTCGAGGAAGCTGGCTTCGTCGAAGCTGATGGGCGCGCCGGCGCCGTGGCCGGAGGCGGCCACATGCCAACTGGCGGCCAGGAACTCGTTCGCGGTTTTTGCCAAGTCTTCGGCGGAGCGGCGTAGTTTCTCCGGGTCGCTCAGGAGGATCACGGCGTGCTTGGGAAGCATGGAGCCCACCGGTTCCAGATGGTCCACGAGTGCGGGCATCAGGGATTCCATGCCTTCGACCGGAATGGCGTTGGCGATGGATTCGAGCATGTCCTCAGCATTGGGAATCGAACCGACCAAGGCTTTGGCGCGGGTGCGCACGGCGTCGGTCAGCTGCAGTTCACGGCATGCGGTGGCCCAAATGGTCTTGAGGCCGTCGCCGTAGGTACGCTGGTCGGAGGCGTGGAATTCCTTGATGGTGTCAATTTCGTCGCCGAAGAATTCGATACGCACCGGGTGCGGTGCGGTGGGCGGGAATACGTCAAGAATGCCTCCGCGCACCGCGAACTCGCCACGGTCCATGACCAGGTCCACGCGCGTATAGGCGTTTTCGATCAGACGTTTGGCGGCTTCGTCGAGGGGCAGGTCCTCCCCCACGGTGAACACGAGCGGCTCGACATCGCCCAGTCCTTGGACGACTGGCTGGATGAGCGAGCGGATCGGCATGACGAGAATGCGAATCGGGCCGAACATCGAATCGGTATCGCTCGGATGCTTGAGTCTGCGGAACACGGCCATGCGGCTGGCCACGGTGTCCGCGCGCGGCTCAGACGCTCGTGCGGCAGGTTTCCAGGCTTCGAGCTGGGCGATGTCGTTCGGGTCGCCATCATACAGAGCGCAGCGAGCCCACGGTCTCTTCGGCTTCGCGGCCGGAGGCCACGAACCAGCACGACCGGCTTGCCGGGTTTGCCGGCC
>ENA-OQDD01000282-OQDD01000282.1-human-gut-metagenome-genome-assembly--contig:-NODE-282-length-21147-cov-4.023359_pt1 | contig 21147 bp, 36 predicted proteins | sample MGYA00242507_ERZ504598 | MGnify/ENA primary metagenome ERZ504598 (study PRJEB26092, sample SAMD00036318) | human gut metagenome | host: Homo sapiens | study: EMG produced TPA metagenomics assembly of...
CAGATTGAAGCAGAAGCCCGCCGGGAGGCGGCACGAGAACGGCAACGGAGATCAAGAGCGAAGCGGGCAGAGAAGGCCGCAGAGGCCGCGAGAGCGAGGCAAGCAAAGTGCTTGCACCGCAACAAAAGCCGCTTGTCGTGGCCCCGCAGCCGCCGCAGAGGACGGAACCACGCACGGACCCAGAACTGGCCCGGCTGGACAGTTCTATTTGAACAACATAAACCCGACGCCGCCGCGCTGGGAACTTGAAGACCTGACCCAGGCTGTCGCTGAGTTTGGCGCCGACGTGGTGATCCACGCAATGGAAATCGCCCAGAGAAACAAAGCGCCGAACTGGAAATATACCCGCGGCGTACTGGCACGGTATAGGGGGAAGGACGTGAAAGACCTTGCAGCGGCCGTCGATGCGGATAAATGGACAAAGGAGGAAGCACGAAATGGAAAAGCTGGGCGATATGATCGCCAACGGGACGCAGTCCCGGCAACCCAGGACCTCGCAGGATTCCACACCGCGTGAAACCTCCATCCTGGCAGACGAGGCAATCCGCCGCGGCTACAAGATGGACAAACCGGCACCGGAGCCGGAGCATTGCAAGTTCTGCGGCAAAACCCTGCAATACAGGGGCTTCCTCCTTCCGGCCATTGCGCCGCACCGCGTGTTCGGCTGGGATTCGCAGCCGGAGCGCTGCACCTGTCCCAGGCGCAAGCCTACTGGGAAAAACGGAAGCCAAGAACAAGGCCGCAGAGGAGGCCAGAGCGGCCGCAGAAGCCGCCGCAGCCTTCAACCGGCGTATAAACCGCCTGTTGGGTGACAGCGGCATGGGCGCCCGCTTCCAGAACAGGACTTTTGCCCGCTTTCAGGTGACGCCGGAGAACCAGAAGCCTATACCGCCTGCAAGGAGTATGCGGCAGCGTTCAAAGCACAGATGCTTCCCGGCAAGGGGGAGGACGGCGAAGCGGTACCCCCACAGCGGGAGCGCAACGGCCTTTTCTTGGTGGGTGGCTATGGCACCGGCAAAACACACCTGGCCGCAGCCGTTGCAAATGAACTGATCCGAAACGGCACCCCGGCCTTGTGCATGACCATGATCGACCTTCTGGCGAATGTGCGCCGGACCTACAACGGCCAGGGCGACGAAGCGGACATTTTGAAGCTCTACACCGAAACCCCACTGCTGATTATTGACGACCTGGGCAGCGAGGCCGCGACGGAGTGGACTTCATCCATGATCTTCACCATTGTAAACGCCCGCTATGAAGCCTATATGCCGGTGATCGTGACGACCAACTGCGGCACCGAAGAGCTGACCCGGAGCCTGACCCCGGCCGGATGCAGCGAACGGAACGCCCAAAAGATGATTGACCGCCTCCGGGAAATGTGCCTTGCAGTTCCCCTTGACGGCCCTTCGTGGAGGGCGAAATGAGCGCAGAGAATGGCCGGTGCTACCGGATCTGTAAGACCTGTGGGAATCGCTGGAACGTGAGCCGCATAACAAAAGGCGGCGGTAAAACCTACGTCTGCCCCCTCTGTGAGTGGCAGAAGAAAATTAAAGCCCAGGGAGGACAGCATGAGAGGTTACAACACATTCGCAAACCGCGGCCGTGATTTTGAAGACTTCGTTATCCAGGTGAACGACCTATACACCCGCAGCGGCAAAGCCGTGGTCTACAAAGTTCCGACCGAGTTCCTACCGATACGCGACGGCACCGGCCAGATCAAGAGCTGCAAGGTGGAACATAAATCTTGCGTTGACTTCCTGGGCCGCTACAATGGCACCCCTGTTGCGGTAGAGGCAAAGCAGACCCACACCGGCCGAATTGATTTTGACGCGGTGCAGCCCCACCAGGCGGCCTTCCTGGACGCCTGGACGACCGACAAGGCGGTGGGCATGATTCTGGTTAGCTTCAACCTTCGCCGCTTCTTTGCCGTTCCCTGGCCCTTCTGGCGGGCCGCTAGGACTGCGTGGGTAGTGCAGAAAGGAACGACCAAGAAGAAACGCACACCGCCCACCGTGACGGCCTACGGCCAGACCTGGACGCCGCCGCCCATGGCAAGCGCAGCTCCGGAAGAGTTTCTTCCGGCCTGGGAAGTGCACCTCGGCGGCCGCACCGGCCTGCCGTACCTGGAAACCATTGAAAAGCTGGAAGGAGTTCTGGAATGAGTGACGATATTTATTTAGCCCGCTTCGAGTATGCAAAGCTGACGGAGCAGGCCGCGATCCCCGTTATTATCGTGACGGCAAACCAGGACGACTACCCGCGGCGCTATGTTGCCCGCCTTTGGGACATGAGCGTCCCGACGAGCACCCAATACATGGTCCTGGAAGATACCCTGGAAGACTTACGAAAGGCAATTCCGGCCGAAATGAGCCGCCTTCCGGCAGCACCGGACGACAGCATTGTGGAAGCCTGGCTTTAAGGAGAAACACATGGAAAAAGTACGTTTTGAAGCCTTCAACGTTGAAGAACTGCGCGTCCTGCGCCGGGCTTGCTATGAAGCGGGCGCCGCATTTGGCGACCCAGGCCACACGGCCGCAGAGCGGGAAACACTGGACGACCTGGCCGTGGAGATCCTCGGCGAGCTGAAAAAGAAGGAGGCAGCGGCCGCCCGGCAGAAGCAGGAAGAACCGCTGGAAAAGACCGTGGCAAAGGCTGTGGAGGATTCCGTGAAGGGCGTGGTGGGCAAGCTGCCTTTTGCACCGAAAGTTTTCCAGAGCCCTGCACCGCCGAAGGAACGCGTTGTGCAGCGACCGGACATTCCCGCAAAGGCAAACCCACGCCGCCCGCCGAAAGCGCCCACAGGCCCCGGAGCCGCCCGCAGCGGCAAAGTTTACCGGTTTCTTGTATGTGCGCTGCGAGAAGTGCGGCCAGGAACGCGGCTTCTGTGCAAAAACGCCTATTTCTTCGTGCTACTGCCGGGAGTGCGGCGGGAAAACGGAGCTCAAAAATATGCGCCAGGTCAAGATCTGGTGCGAGTGCGGCAGCGCTTACCGCTACCATACGAACATCCAGGATGCCGCGTTTGATATGCCTTGCCTGAACTGTGAGGCTCCGGTGGCGCTTGAATGGAACGAGAATAAGAACAGATACCAGCCCATGAACAGCGAGCCCCCAAAGGCCCGCAGAGGCCGGAAATAAGGCGAAAGGAGAGAACACACAATGAGCAGCACAGACAACCTCCCGCGCCCGGCGGACAGCCCTTGCCTTAAATGTGCCTCCGCTAGCTGCACGAGCATTACTGTGGGCAAAGGTGGAGACCGCAAGACCTTCCCGGGCTGCGCGATCTGGCAGCAATGGTTTTCCGACCGCTGGCAGGGCTACCAGGCAACTGCCTACAAAATGAAGTGCCTTCGGAAGGCACGGGAGGAACGAAAATGAGCGAGAACGTATTTGTTGGAGCCGATTCCTTCCGCCGCCTTCTTCTTGGCGCTGCCGGAGGTACGAGCTGCAAGGCCACCATGAGGCGGCCGAAACCGTTCTGCGCGTCATTGACGCGCTGGACGAATTGACAACCGGCGGGAAGGGAAGGGACCGAGCGGACGAAGACCAGGAGGCCATGGCGGCCGCGGAAACCGTTCGGCTCTACTGCGAAAAGCGCCGGAAGACAGGATGCTGCGGCGAGAGCTGCATCTTCGACAAGGGCAACAAAGGCGCGCTTTGCCCGCTTTATGGCAGCCCGATGGGCTGGGATAGATTCGGAGGAAAAGAAAATGGCTGAAAGAAGAATCGTTGATATTGGCCCACTTCTGGAAGATCTCAAAAAGGAGCTGGAAGACCTGGAAGGCTCCACGGAAGCCTTGACGGTCGAGGAAGCGGCGGAAGACGAAATCGAAGACTGAAAAAGTTACCAGTGATTGACCCGGAGAGGATGATCCCGGCCTGGCGCGATCCTGACAAAGACCCTCCGAAGGTCGAAACGGAAGTGCTGATTTTGTACCGCTGTAATGGCTATATGGGTATTACAACGGCGCACTACGAGGACGGCAATGTTTTCTCCGAGGACAGCGAATGGAATTGGGAAGATCTCCCTGATTGGGGAACATACGACGAGGAACGGGACGACTACCGAATCCCGGAAGCTGGTGGGAATACCGCCACTTCAACCCGGACGACGTTTACAACAACAAGATAGACTGCCCCGTGGTGGGCTGGATGCCGATGCCGCCGGAGGAGATTGCAAAATGAGCGAAAAGCACACGACCATCCGCAATGAATTTTACAAGTGCCGCGGCTGTGGCCAGGTTGTTACGTTTTCCGATGAGCGGGAAACCATGCTTGTGATAAATGGGGCAACCGTAAAGGTAAACCTTGACTGTGGAAAGACAGAAAAACGAGTTTACGCCATTTTTTCCGGTTGTGACCAAGGAAGGGTCTATCTTCTCCATCGTTGCGACCGTTCCCGTGTTTGCGTATGTGACTTTATCGGATTTGAGGTGCAAGAAGATGGCAATCAATAAAAAGATCCGCGAGGCGGTATACCAGAAGTACGGCGGACGCTGCGCTTACTGCGGCAGGGCGATTGCCTACAAGGATATGCAGGTCGATCATTTCCGACCGCTGCGGGTGTGGGATGAAGCAAGCAGTGCGGCAGATGATGTTTCAAATCTTATGCCCGCCTGCCGGATGTGCAACCACTATAAGCGCGCAAACTCGCTGGAAACGTTTCGCCGGTATATTGCCGATCATCCCCCGCAAGCTGCGCAGCGACTATATTTATAAAATTGGCGTGGCTACGGGAACGTTGTTGAAAATGAAAAGCCGATTGCGTTTTTCTATGAAACCCAGGAAACAAAAACGGCTTCCGAATCTGCCGTGATGCAGCCGGAAGACATGGCTCATTATTTGATGGATTTTTGCCATGGCCATTTAGCAGCCGGGAAAGGCTGCCCAGGCTGCCCGTTTGATAAACCGACCAGCGACAACGGGGATGGAGAGTGCCGTTTGTATGTCCCGACGACTGGGATTTTTGAGGAGGCGAAGAAATGAACATGGAAGGAACTGCCGTTCTTTTGAGCATCCGTCCGGAGTGGTGCCAAAAGATTTTCCGCGGAGAAAAGACCATGGAAATCCGCAAGAGTTTCCCGAAAGACTTCCAGGGCCAGCCCTTTAAGTGCTTTATTTACTGCACAAAAGGGCAAAACGCTGGATTCCGGCTAGAGCCTGACGGAGGCTTGATGCGACTGGATGGGACCGTCATTGGGGAGTTTACCTGTGATCGCGTGTATGAAATCGCCCCGCTGAACCATGCACCGGACGACCTGGAAGCCCAGGCCTGCATGGACCGGGACCAGATCTGGGAATACACGCACGGCAAAGGCTATGCTTGGCACATTACCGCGTTGAAGACGTATAAAACACCGCTTGACCTGGCGGCTTTTCACCTTCGCTGCGAAAACGCCTTGCGCTGGTGCAATAACGGCGGCTGTGCAATGCACATTGAACACCTGCAAACGGGAACTGCTGCGGGAATTACGCCTTGCAGCTTAACAGACCGCCGCAAAGCTGGTGCTATGTGGTGGGCCCTGGCGAGTGCCACAAGGAGCTCCAGGAACAGGTAAAGGCTACACTGGGCAGGCTTTACCCGAAAAAGAAGATCTCCGACATTCTGCCGAAGCCTGAAATTGTGGGCCAGCTTGCGGAAGAACTGGCGGAGGCTTCCGCGGCTGCGTCGAAGCTGCGCCGCAAAATTGATGGCAAGAACCCGACGCGAAGACCTTAGAAGAGTGCTGGGAGGACCTGAAAAAGGAAATCGGCGACGTTATGAACTCCATTGATGCCCTTACAGAGCAAGACCCGCAGAACTACCACGAGTTTATGAGCGAGTGCGGCGAGTATGCAGAGCCGAAAATGGAACGCTGGCTTTACCGCCTGACTGAACAGAAAGAGGAACACACATGAAAAAGAAAACAGTTCTTGTCCACCCTTGCCCGAAATGCGGAAACAGCTTCCTGGCACACGGGAAGCCCTGCGGCTGCGCAACGCCCAGGATTCTTGCCTGGCTTGGCAGCCTGCACGGCGTTGTGTGCGTTTCGTGCGGTCACTATGCGCCGACTGTGAAGGCATGGAACAAGGAATGGGAGAAGAAAAAATGAAAGGTGAAGGTATTTGGAAAGCTGCTGCCTGGCTGGCTTCTGCGGCCGTGGCGGTTGCCTGCATCCTGAAAACCGGGAACGCGGACTTTTTGCAGATTCTTGCCTTTCCGTTTTTTGTTTGCATTTTGACTTGAAGGAGGCGGCGACAATGCCCGAAAAAAGCGAATTTGACAAGCACTCGGAGAGCTGTACGACCTGACCGAATGGGAGAACGCAGAAGCAGCCCTTCGAGAGCTCCACGCACGGCAGCCGGAAATGGAACGGCTTTACATTGACGGCAAGATTTTGCCCGGTGAACTGCAAGCTCTGGTCATGGTGAACAACTGCCTTGAAAGAGAATTTATCCATCGGCAGCTTGCGACAGGCCAGCCGCTTCACCTGAACATTTGAGAGAAGGCACGCCCATGATCGAGAAAGAATCCATTTTTAAGGCTTGGACAATCGACCTCCACGAGCGCTTCCCGCACTGGCCGTATAAGAAGCCAAAACCGGGCCATGAGCTTCCGCCTTCTGGACGGGCCCGCGCCTGACTTCCGCCGCATGACCGTGGAAGAATTTGAAACCCTGCCTGCTGGCGTATGGATGGACGTCAAAAAGGCCCTGCCACCCCTGGAACACCCGGTTTTGACCGTGGACGCCTACGGCAACTACCACACCCGCACAGAATACACCGACACCCCGGAGGTCCCGTTCTGCATCACCTACAACGACGGCCGTTTCTGGCCGCCGATTGCATGGAGCAAGTTCGAGCCGTTGAAACAAGGCGGTGATTGATGAATGAGCGATGAAAAGGAGGACCCACGCATGGATATGGGCAGAAACAGCGAACATTACAGCGACCCCACACCCGGCACGGCCTGGGAGAATATGCGCAGGGAGGAAAAGCGGCTGGATGCCGCCCGCCTTGTTGTGGTTTCGGCCCTGGTGCCGATTCTTCGCCAGACGGCCGAGCTTGCAGGCTTTGAAATCATCGGCCGCATACCGCTGCGCGACAAGGCGACCGGGAAGGAGTACAGATAAATGGAAGGCTTTGATTTTTTCGACCTGGCGGCAAAAGAGAGCCGCGAGCCTGAAACCCGGGAGCTGCCGCGCCGGATTCTTTTCCGCGGGAAGCTGAAAAGCGGCGAATGGGCCAGCGGGAACCTGAACGTTGGCAGCAAGGGAATCTGTATTATCCGCCCCGGCAAAAACGTTGTGGGCAAATATGGCCGCGTGAACCCTGAAACTGTGGGCCAGGCTACCGGCATCTTGGACAAGCGCGCCCGGGATATTTTCGAGGGCGATATTTTGAAGATTCACCACAAAACGCCCCTGCCCGTTGGCCTGGCGTGGTGAAGTACGACAAAAAGCGGAGTGCTTTTAGAGCCTTCCCAGTAGATCGCCCCTGGTACGCCTGCCAGATCGCATACCCGGACGAAATCGTGGGCAACATTTACGACGACCCGGACCTTTTGAAACAGGGAGAGGACACACAAAAATGATGAACAAGAGCGCAATCGATTGGTGCGATTTTTCATGGAACCCCGTCACCGGCTGCAATTTTGGCTGTGAATACTGCTATGCGCAGCGCCAGGCCACCCGCTTTGCCGGAAACATCCGCATGAACATGACGAGCGAACAGCTTAAAACCGAAGCCGCCGGGCTTTACGTTCTGGAACAGCCCTTCAAGAACTACACCGGCGCCGTTCTTCCGTTCCCGGCCGGTTTCGCCCCGACCTTCCACAAATACCGTCTGGGCGACCCGGCGAAGAAAAAGAAGCCTGCGAATATTTTTGTTTGCAGCATGGCGGACCTTTTCGGCGACTGGATTCCCGATGAATGGATCGAGGCTGTTTTTGAGGCCTGCAAGGCAGCGCCCCAGCACAATTACTTATTCCTGACCAAGAGCCCCGGCCGTTACCAGACCCTAGCAGCGGCGGGAAAGCTGCCCGAGCTTCCGAACTTCTGGTATGGCAGCAGCATCACCGGCCCGGATAACTGGTTTTGGTGGAGCGAATACCACCACACCTTCGTGAGCTATGAACCCATGCTCAAACCCCTGGGCATTGCCGACGAGGACGCCGCCCGGAAGGTTGACTGGATCATTGCAGGAGCCGAAACCGGCCACCGGGCAGGGAAGATCACCCCGGAAGAAGGCTGGCTGGAAGAACTGGCAGCCGCAGCACGAAGGCAGGCGTTCCGCTGTGGATCAAAGACAGCGAGGAGATCCGCGCCGTGATAGGCGGAGAACCAGCAGCCTTGCCGGATGCGCTCAAACACCCAAAAGACCGCCCAACGCCGCACTGCGCAGAGTGCGAGCACTGTATTAAGACCCAGGAGGGCCAGAGAGGCACCCGGAAAGACTGCGCCATTGGATGGACGGCCGAAGGTTACGAGGACGGAGCACCCGCCACATCCCCACCAGAGGAAACCGCCAGTCCCCCGACTGGTGCCCGAGAAGAAAGGACGATGCAGAATGAACAGCCGCGAGAACATGGGCGCCCTGGGCACTCGTATTGCCAACATGGGTCAGACCCTTATGCAGACCGCGATCCGCACCGGCGTTGCCGCAGGCGTGAGCGCAGCAGCCGCACACATTGAGGAGGAGCACCAGAAGGAGGCCAAGGAACGCACCGACCGGCGCCTCCATAACACCCGGCTCCTGCTGAAAAACTACCGGCTTTTGAAGCGGCACACCGCAGGTGCCATCTACAACGCCAAGCAGGCCAAGGAGAAGGAGAGCGCGGCAAGCATCTTGGACGGCCTGGAAAGCTACACCCGGGACGACAGCCTTTATATTGAGAGCATCAAGCGCAGCCAGGAGCGCACGTTGATTATTCTGGCCCACATTGAGAAGATGTTGGACCTCTACCGCGTTTGGTGCCAGCAGAACGGCACAGAGGAGGACGTGAGGCGCTACGAGGTGGTCATGGAAACCTACATCCGGGAGCCAAAAAAAAGTGTACAGGAAATCGCGGGCACTTTTGGCATCGAGCGGCGCACCGTATACAAGGACATCAATGCAGCGATTCAGCCGCTTACCGCCTTGTTTTTCGGCATTGACGCCGTAAAGGCTGCCTAACGTGCACCAGGGTGCACAAATTGGGCACTGACAGGGCACTTTGAAAGATATATAATACTAGCATGGAGGCTTGAGGATGAATGAAAAAACCTATAACGGCACCCCCCCCCGCGAGGTGACGCCTGACGGCTTCAAAGTATACTGCGCGTATGACGAGATCGTGGAAATCGACAGTCTGAAACCGAACCCCCGGAACCCTAACCGGCACCCGGAGGCGCAAGTGATGATGCTGGCCCACATAATCGGGGAACAGGGGTGGCGAGCCCCCATCACCGTGAGCAGGCGCAGCGGCTACATTGTACGCGGCCACGCCCGGCGCTTGCAGGCTACGAGGCAGGCAGCCAGTACGCCCCTGTTGAGTGGCAGGACTACGACAACGACAGCGCCGAAATGGCGGACCTTGTCGCAGACAACCGAATCGCCGAGCTTGCTGTCCTGGACCAGGACGCCATAGCCGGGATTCTGGCCGAGCTCAAAGAGAACACCGACGACCTGGACCCGGAGCTGTCCGGCTTTACGGCGGAACAGATCGAGGACATGATCGCGGAAAACAAGACCGACAGGGAAGCCGAGGAACAGGCCGCGCGCCTGACCCTGGGCGAAAGATTCCTCATTCCGCCCTTTACTGTCCTGGATTCCAGAGGCGGCGTATGGGCCGAAAGAAAGAAGGCCTGGAAGCGCTCGGTATCCGTTCCGAGGTTGGCCGCGGTGCTGACGACGACAACACGAAGGCGGGCTTGACTTATAACATAAGCAGCCAGCCGCCGGGTGCTACAAGGCCAAGAACGCCTATGAAGAAAAAATCGGGCAGAAAATAAGCTGGGAGGAGTTCGCAGAACTTTTCCCGGATGCTATGGCGTACAGCGCCACGTCCATTTTTGACCCGGTTTTGTGTGAGCTGGCATACCGCTGGTTTTGCCCGCAGGGCGGCACGATCATTGACCCCTTCGCAGGCGGCAGCGTTCGCGGCGTGGTGGCGGCCCTTACCGGCCGTAAATACACCGGCTGCGATTTAAGCGGCCGCCAGATCGAGGCCAACGTGAGCAACTGGGAAGAGATCTCCCACATTAGCGTCCTGGACGATGCGCCCGAGGTGACACCGCCCACATGGATAAACGGCGACAGCTCCCACATCGACGAGCTGGCGCCGGGAGAATATGACCTGTTTTTCACCTGCCCGCCCTATGCAGATCTTGAAGTGTACAGCGACAAGCCCGAGGACCTTTCAAACAAGGAATACCCCGAGTTCTTGCAGCTTTACCGCAACGTGATCCGCCGGGCAACCGCCATGCTGAAACCTGACAGCTTTGCCGTTATTGTGGTGAGCGACCTTCGGGACAAGAAGGGCTTTTACCGCAATTTCGTTTCTGACACCATCGACGCCTTCCAGGACGTCGGCCTGAAATTTACAACGAAGCGATTCTTGTAAATACGGCCGGAGGCCTGGCAATTCGCGTGGGAAAGCAGTTTGAGCACAGCCGGAAAATGGGCAAAGACCACCAGAACGTCCTTGTGTTCTGCAACGGAGATCCTGCAAAGCGCAGCCTTCCGCACGGAAGACCCGCAGGGATACGCGGAGGACATAAACAGCTATCTGAAAGCCGGAGCGGGCAAACTTGGCGTGAACCACGAAAAAGTCCTGGTTTTTGCCAAGGGCGACCCGGAGAAGGCCGCGGAGACCATCGGAACGCCGGAAACCGCAGAGGAAGCCGACCGGTACGACAACACGGCCCTATTGAAAGAAATTCTCGGAGAAGACACCGGGGACGAATAACAGCGTAGGAGCTCGGGAGCAATCCCGGGCCTTACTTTTTGCCAGGAAGGAGGAAAGACCATGGCACACACAGGGCAGCGCGACCCGTGGGAACGCCTGCCAGGAGAGACGGCGCGGCAGTATGAGTGCTTCTGCGCTTACCGCGATATGCGATACTTGGAGAAGCCGAAGAAACCGGGCGGCGTTGTTCGGCCGGACTTCACCGTCCGCCGTAGCATTCGCGGCCTTGCCGAGCAGATGGGCGTTACCCGCAAGAGCCTGGAACCCATGAGCGCAAAGTTTGACTGGGTTGCCAGGGCAGAGGAGTACGACAGCTATATCTTGGACTGTGTAGCAGCCCAAAACACGGCTCAAATCGTGAAGATGCACGAGAAGCACGCAGCCATTGCGGAACAGATGCTGCGCAAGGCCACCAGCCGCCTGCTGACCATCCCGGACACCGATATAGACGCAAACGCCGTTGTTCGCATGGTGGATATAGGCGTAAAGGTGGAGCGGCTGAGCCGAGGAGAGCCCACGGAAAACCGCACCGTGACCCATGGCGGCGCGCTGGAAGTAGAAAACACGCAGCGCGCGGACCTTTCCGCCCTTTCCGACGAGGAGCTAAACCAGCTTGCCGGACTACTGGAAAAATCTAGCTCAGGTTGACCCTACGGCGCTTCTCCGACAGGTCCGCCGGGAGCAGGCGGAACGGAACCTCCCCGAGTTCATCCGCCAGGCCTGGCCCGTCATTGAGCCTGGCACGACGTTCATTGACAACTGGCACATAGATTGCATCGGCGAGTACCTAGAAGCGGTAAACCGCGGCCAGATCACCCGCCTGATCGTAAATATGCCACCTCGCCACATGAAATCCCTGGAAATAACCGTGTGCTATCCGGCCTGGACGTGGGTAAAGCACCCGGAACGGCGATTCATAAAAGTTTCGTATTCCGACAGCCTGAGCCGCAAGCACAACGTTTTGACCCGTGACATTATACAATCCCCGTGGTATGCAGCCAACTGGGGAGACCGATTCAGCCTAAAAGACGATGTGAACCGGCAAAACGAGTTTAAGAACAACCACCAAGGCCTTATGTTTTCGACCTCTGTCGGCGGCGCGCTGACCGGCGAAGGCGGCGACTGCATCATACTGGACGACCCGCAGAACCCCTTACAGGCCAACAGCGAAACCGAGAGAGAAGCAACCATAGCCTTCTTCAAGAACACCTTGCAATCCCGTCTGAACGACCCGAAGACGGGCGTTTTTATTATTGTGATGCAGCGCCTTCACGAAAAGGACCTGACCGGTCATATTTTGGCCGAGGACCTGGGCTATACACACCTTTGCCTCCCGGCGGAGGCACCGCAGCGCACAATAATCACATTTCCGGTGAGCGGCCGCGAGGTGATCCGCGAGGAAGGCGACATCCTGAACCCGCAGCGTTTCGACAAAGAAACCCTGGCAAGCCTTAAAAAGTCCATGGGCTCCTTGCAGTACGCGGGCCAGTATGAACAGACCCCCGCCCCGGCGGACGGCCTGATTTTTAAGCGCGAATGGCTGCAAAATTTCTTCGACCCCAAAGCGGCACCCCACCAAAGTATGCTTATCCAGTCCTGGGATATGGCCTTCACCAAGAGCGAAGGCAGCGCCAAGGTGGCGGGCTACATTGTGGGCCGGAGCGGCGCAGACATTTACATTTGGGACCTGGTAAACGAAAAAATGACCTTTACCGAGAGCGTGGCGGCCGTGCGCACTGACGGGCAAATGGCCGAAGGCCAGGGCGAAGGTTATAGAGAACAAGGCCAACGGCCCCGCAATCGTTGACCTGTTGAAAAAGCAGATTCCTGGCATGGTGGAGTTCAACCCGAAGGGCAGCAAGCAAGAACGTGCCCTTTCCGTTACGCCCTACTTTGAAGCCGGGAATATTCATTTCCCGAAGCCGGAAACGGCGCCCTGGGTGCATGACACCATCCAGGATCTATTGATGTTCCCCAAGGGCGAATACAAGGACGATATAGACGCACTTGTGCAGGCTATTTTGTACTTGATGGACAAGCCCGCAAAGAGCCCGCCAAAGGCAGAAGCGTTGCTTTCCAAAGACAGCTATTGGCGGAGATAAACAGAAGGAGGAAAACGCGTGACAACCCGAAAAGGAGAAGTCGGCCGCATAGGCCAGAAACGCTATGGCGGCGTCTTCTACGAAGAATTTTTGCCGGAGCTGCGCGGCCGCCGCGGCATGGCAGCATATAGCGAAATGGCGGCAAATGACGACCTTGTGGGCGCCATTCTGTACGCAATAAAGATGCTGATCCGGCAAGTTGACTGGAACGTGGCCCCCGGCGGTGCTTCCGAGAAAGACCAGGAAGCCGCGGACTTCGTGCTGGAATGTATGGCCGATATGCAAGACACCTGGACGGACACGATCAGCGAAATTTTGTCCTTCCTGACTTTCGGCTGGTCTGCCCACGAGATCGTTTACAAGCGCCGGTGCGGCAGCAGCCGGGACCCGCGCCTGAACAGCAAGTACAACGACAGCTTGGTCGGCTGGATGAAACTTCCCATCCGTTCCCAAGAGAGCCTTTACCAATGGGAGTATGACGAGAACGACAACCTTATCGCCATGACCCAGATGCCACCGCCGAATTTTGAGCTTATCACGATTCCGGCGGAAAAGCTGCTTTTCTTCCGCACGGAGAGCAGCAAGGGCAACCCGGAAGGCCGCAGCATCCTGCGCAATGCCTACCGTTCCTGGTATTTCAAACGGAGAATCCAGGAAATTGAAGGCATTGGCATTGAACGCGACCTTGCGGGCTTTCCTGTGCTTACCGCGCCGGAAGGCACGGACATTTGGGACCAGAACGACCCGGAAATGGTCGCAATCCTGAACAATGCCCAGGCCATCGTCCAGAACATCCGCCGGGACCACCTGGAAGGCCTGGTGCTTCCGTCCGGCTGGAAGCTGGAACTTTTAAGCAGCGGCGGCGACCGGCAGTTTGACACGAACAAGGTTATTGACCGCTACGACACCCGAATCGCCATGACAGTTATGGCGGATTTTGTTCTGCTGGGCCACCAGCAGACCGGCTCCTTTGCGTTGAGCGACAACAAAACGCATATTTTTTCTATGGCAATCGAAGCTTTCCTGGACGTGATCTGCGAGCAGTTCAACAACAAGGCGATTCCCGATCTTATGAAAATGAACGGTGAGCACTTCGCGGGTCTTACTGACTACCCGCACCTTACCCACGGCGACGTGGAGGACGTGGACCTGGACAAGCTGGGCAACTACTTGAAGAACGTCACGACCTCCGGCCTCCTGGTGCCCGACGAGGGCGTGGAAGACTACATCCGGGAAGCCGCCGGGCTGCCGAAGCGGCTTGACGACTATGTGCCGATGCCGGGCGAGGACCGGGAGCCGGGCAAGGTGAGAACCACCCAGAAGCCGAAGAAAGACACCGGCGACAAGATGGGCGGCCTTGACGACGAGGAGCCGGAAGAAGACCCGGAGGCGGTAGAAAAGGCGAGAAAGGACCTGGGGAGGGACTAAAATGTTTAGTATTCGCAAGGCGCGGGCGCCGACGCCCCACGACTTCGTGGCAAAATCCAAGCCCAAGAAGTCGAAAGCAGGGAAAGACGCCCTTAAAAAGCTGAACGACTACCTGAACTCGGCTTCCAGTGAGCCGATGTACTTCCTTCACAACTTTTGGAAGGCCCAGAGCAACGCCATCACCTACAAAGAACTTCGTGAAGCCATTATGAACGGCTACCTTGACGAAGCGACCCTCCAAGCGTGGCAGCAAGATTACTCCCTCTTTGTGAAAAGCCACCTTGAACCATCTGGCAGCAGGCAGCCAAAGCCGGAGCCGATGCCCTGGCGGCGTCGGCTTCCGGCGGATGGGTTTTTGACCCCATGAGCGACGCCATGACGGCTGGATCAAAGACCACGGCGCCGAGTGGGTAACGAAAATAAACGATGAAACCCGGGATGCCATGCGCGCATGATCGAGGCCAGCACAAAGGGCCAGTTCACGGTGGACGAGCTTTCCCGGGCGATCCGGCCGCTTATCGGCCTGACAGAGCCCCAGGCGCCGCAAACCTGAAATATTACGCCAGCGTTAAGAAAAGCTTCCTTGACAACGGCGTGAAAGCGGATGCGGCCACCAAGAAGGCCAGGGAGCAGGCCTATAAGTACGCCGATAAACAGCTCCGGCAGAGAGCCTATACCATTGCCATCACCGAGAACGCCGCAGCGTACTGCGCCGGGTATCGTGAGGGCGCGGCCCAAGCCCAGGCGCAAGGCTACCTTGGAAAGGGTGTGTATGTTTTTGCGACCGCCGACGATGAAGACGTCTGCCCGGTGTGCAGCGCCCTGAACGGCACCGAAACCGACGCCGAGGGAAGTTACCACATCGGCACAACAAAAATGGCCTTCAAGATGGGCCCACACCCGCCGGTGCATCCGCGCTGCCGGTGCGCCGAATACTTCGAGGAGAAGGAACCGCCCGTCTTTCTGCCCCAGCAGCCTGCACAGGACGTTATCCAGCCATGGCCGGGTAATTTGCCAGACCCGAGCGAAAGGGCAGAGGACGAAGGCCAGGCCTTTGTGGCGGGTAGCTTGAAAGTGCCGGATGGCATGACCTCAAACGGCCCCGTCCACCTGGGCAACACTGGCAAGATGTACGATTACACCGACGCCAACGGCTGGGAGTGGTATTTTAAGCCTGCCCAGAGCAAGGGCGGGCAGTATGAGCCGTTCCGGGCCTATGCGCAGGAGGCGGGCTACAAGGTGCAGTCCATCGTGGACCCGGACACGGCCGTCCCGGTGGGCGTTGGCACTATTGACGGAAAGTTTGGAGCTTTCCAGGAGAAGGTAAAGACCTCCGCCGGAGGAATCGACCTTGAAGCCTGGCAGCTTGGCGCGGCTTCCGACCTTCCGCCGGAGGTGACGGCGCAGATCCAGCGCGAGCACGTCACGGACTGGCTTCTGGGCAACTTCGATGCCCACGGCGAAAACTTCCTGACAGACCAGGAGGGCCGAATCGTTGGCATTGACAAAGAGCAGGCCTTCCGCTACATGGGCGACGCCAAAAGCCATGTAATGAGCTACACATACCACCCGAACAGCGCATACGGCGAAACGGAGCCGGTCTACAACACCCTTTTCCGCCGGTTTGCGGAGGAAGATATAGACCTGAACCTCCAAGACACTTTGCCGTATATAAAGCGGGTTGAGAGCATCCCAGATAAAGAATACCGCGAGATCTTCCGCCCTTATGCCGAGGCCCTACACGGCCAAGGAAAAGAGGCGGAAAAGCTGCTGGACGAGATCGTGGAGCGCAAAAGCACCCTCCGCGAAACTTACCGCACGTTTTGCGAAAGCCTTCTGACGGAACGCACCGGCACGAAGGCTTCTTTGTTTGGGCGGACGAGGCCGCGGCCGTTGCGAAGCAGCCCCTTGCGGCCGTGCAGATCACCCCGCAGGCGGCTAAAGGCATGACCGTCCAAGACCTGAAACAGATTGCAAAGAGCCAGGGCGTTGCCTACTACAGCAAAATGAGCAAGGCCCAGCTGGTGCAGGCTGTGACGGACCCCGTGAAAGCCGCAGAGCTTTCCCAGGAGGTAAAGGCAAAGGCCGCCGCAAATGCAGCCGCCAGAAAGGCAAAAGCCCAGTACACAGCCCCGCAGGCAACAATCCCGAAGCGTTAAGGGTGCCGGAGAAATCTTCTCCGACCTGTCCAAGGTGCCCACCACACAGGAAGGAATCCCCATTGCTTCCGACCGCGGCAGCTGGAGGGCCTTGTCCTTCGCGCCCGGCGGATGAACATTGACGGCGCCGAGGTCTACGAGGTGAGCGGAAAGCTGACGCAAGGGACCTGGGCGCGGGCGTGAAAACAATCAAGCCCAGCAGTGCAACCGAAGCGCTGGAATTTGAGGAAGCCTCCAAGACGAGCGCCTTTTTCAGTTCCAGCGGTTTGAGCCTTGGAGTAAACACGAAGTGCAGGGCTGTCCACGATGGCGAAAAGACCTTGCAGATCTACACCCACGAGGGCGGCGAATATTACTCCTGGCAGGGCTTTTTTCGGGCCCGTGTTCCGGTGACGGCAGACGGCGGCTTTGATGCCCGGGAAATGAAAAAACTGTTGAAGACGGCAGGCCTTGACGACCTGACGGAAACGCCGACAGTGGAGGCCGAAAAACGCCTTATAAAGTCCCGCCTTGTCTGGCAGAACGCCCCTTCCCGCGCCCCAGAGTATGAAAATCTGACCAGCGACGCCCTGGACAAGAAGCTGGACGAGATCCTAAAAGACCTGGGCATTGACCAGAAGCGGGTGGACGGCGTGGAGCTGCGCAAGGTATGCGACGGTTACGCCGTCTATTACGACCCGGCGCAGGCCAAAGCCTTAAAGGCTGCGGGTGCGGATTACGTTTGGTGCGGCGTTGGAAGCGCTGACAGCGTTGTTTCTATCATTCAGAGCGGAGGCCTTCGCAGCACAAACCGGCGCTGCCTTTCCGGCATCAGGCTGACCGGCGCAAGCCCAAGCCAGGATATGCGCACCGGCGGCGCAGATAATGTTTTCACCAGAATTGGAGTGAAGAATGTTCACGGGAAAGTGCGATATGATAAATCTTTCTGTGGCAGCGGCTATCGCCTTATTATTGACGAAGCGGAGCTGGGCCGCACAGACTGGTACGCATATACCGGGGACAACTTCGGAACGACCCAGCCGAGCACCTTCCACAGCCGCCAAGGCTCCGAGGAGTTCGTGAGAGGACAAAAAGAGGGTTATTACCAGTCCGGCAATGAAATCATGTTCCGCCAGGGCATCCCGGCCACGTCCATACAAAAGATTCGCTGCCCGGGCGAGCGTGAGCGCGGCAGGCTGCTGCAAGCGTTCCGCAATGCGGGAATAACGGAAGTGAACGGAGTGCCCATTGAGGATTTTGTGGAGGTTGGCGATCTGCTATGAATAGACGGCTTGTTTACACCATCAAGCGCCCGGGCGACAAGAAGCCCACCGGCCTTGCCTGAACTGCCACCTTTGGCACGGGGCCTTCCGCTACTTCGACATGGAGCACGGCCACGAGATCCCAGGCAAGGTGACGGAGGACGGAGAGGACGCCTTCACGTTTACTTCGGAGGGCTACGCGCCCGGAGCCTGGCGGTTTGAAAAGCTGACCATTGAGCGCTTCCGGCGCGAAACATACAAAATCGTGGAAGGCGGCAACTACATTGCCAGGTGATCCGCAGCACGGTGGACCTTCACGAATGGTATCGCAAGAGGTATGGCGAGGCCGCCGGGCTTTGCTATCCCCGCATAAATTCCGAATAGTTCATTCAAAATTCCGAATTGTTTACGCTTAAAATTCGGAATACGCTGAAATTTACGCTGATTTTTGCAAAAATCCTGCAAATTCAGCGAATAAGGAGAAAGCCATGGTTACTTTTAACGAAGCACTCACCGGCAAGAAGCCACCCGGCAAAGAGCCGAACGGCCGCATTGCTGGCACCTTCAAGATCCAGAAATCCGTTGACGAAAAGCGCCTGGCCTTTGGCTGGGCCAGCGTGGCAGCCACGGCCGCGGGCGATACCGTGACGGACTACTACGAGGACATCATCGAGCCCGACGAGCTGGAACAGGCTGCCTATAACTTTGTACAGTTCTACCGCGAGGGCGGCGAAATGCACGAGCGCGGCGGCTGTGCCGTCCTGGTGGAGAGCGTAATTTTCACCAAGGAAAAAATGGCCGCTATGGGCATCCCGGAGGGCGTTGTCCCGGAAGGCTGGTGGATCGGCTTTAAGGTGACGGACGACGAGGTTTGGGAGAAGGTCAAAGACGGCACTATCCCATGTTTTCCATTGAGGCGAGGCCGTCCGCGAGGAAGTGGACGACGAGGAGCCCGAGAACTAAATACCGATAAACCAAAGCCTCGGCACCCGCCGGGGCTTTGTTGTTTATAAAAAATCTTCAAAGAAAGGAGGAAACGCAAATGGCCACCAAACTTAAAACCTGAAAATCAAGAAAGTGGACTTCGTGGACAACGGCGCGAACCCTGGCGCGAGTATTGCTCTGTACAAGAGCAAGCCTGCGGAAGGGAAAACGCCTGCTGTGCAGCCCAAGGAGGACACCCCGCCCGAGGAATCTATTTTGAAGCGGATTGTTCACGCCATTGCCAAGAGTATCGGCGCCACCGATGCGCAGGCAGCTGCGGCCGTTGAGGAAGTTTCCAAGAACGCGGACGTCCCCACCTTTGGCGACGCTATGGCCCGCCGCCGGATGCGCCAGACCACGGAAGAAATCTGGGATTACTGTTACGCCCTGAATGACAGCCTGTGCGGCATTGTGGCAAATGCCGACATTACAGCCGAGGACAAAAAGGCCCTCATGGCCCAGAGCTGCGCAGAGTTCGCAGCGGCGACCGAAGCGGCAATCCCGAAATGGTCCGGCGGCATTCCTGTGAAGTTGGAAAAGGCAGCCCCCGCGCCTCTGACACCCGACAGAATCGAGAACGCCAAAGCAGCCCGCGCCCGTCTGGACGAGATGATCTCCAAGGCGGAGCCGAAGCCCACGACCGAAGATATACCGCCGGAGCCCCCGAAAGAGGGCACCGACCCGACGCCTCCCGCTGAACCGCAGCAGGAGGAAGAACCCGTGCAGAAAGGAGCATTTGACATGGAAATCGACAAGAGCAAGCTGTCCCCCGAGGAAGTGGCGCAGCTGGAAGCAATCGAGAAGAAGGCCGGTATTCCGGCCCAGGCAGCGCCCGCCACGCCCGCAGGCGTTGAGAAGTCCGCCCCTGCCACCCCCGCAGATAACACCGCGGGCGGCAAGGAGGATATTTACAAGGGCATCCATCCCGAAGTGGCAAAGGAGATCGCAGAGCTGCGCAAGTTCCGCCAGGATGCGGAGAACCGCGAGCTTCTGACCGTTGCCAAGAAGTACGAGCTTCTGGGCAAGAAGCCCGAGGAGCTTGTCCCCGTGCTGAAATCCCTGAAAGCCGCAGGCGGCACCGCTACAACGACATGATCGGCGTCCTGGACGCAAACCTGGAAGCCGTGCAGAAGTCTGGCGCATTTTCCGAGATTGGCAAGCACGGCGGCGACCACAGCCACGCCACGACCGGCGCAGACGACGCATGGAGCCAGATCGAGAAGCGGGCCGAGGAGATCCGCAAGTCTGCCCCCACTATGGACTATTACGAGGCCATCGACCAGGCTTGCCAGCAGAACCCCGAGCTTGTCCATGAGTACGAGAACGGCCGCTAAAGAGAGGAGGAAAAGAGTATGAGCATCATCGGTACTGCAACCAATTCCAGCCCGTACCTGGCTGCGCCTGCTGCTGCGGCCATTGAGAACGGCAAGAACCACTTCGTCACCCTGGGCGAGAACGGCGTTTCCCTGGCTACCGAGGGCGTCGCCGCTGTGGGCATCCTGCTGCCTGACACCGAGGAAAAAGTGGCGGCAGGCGAGGGCGTGACCGTGCAGATCAAGGACCGCACCCTGGTCCAGGTTGGCGCGGCCGTTACTGCTGGCGACCCGCTGGCAAGCGACGCCAAAGCTGCGCCGTGAAGGCCGAGGCGGAAAAGTTCATCGTGGGTTATGCCATGGAGAGCGCGACCGCCGCGGGCCAGATTATCCACATCCAGATCACCAAGAGCGGCTTTGTGCCGAAGGCGGGCTAAAGGAAGGAGAGATAAACAATGAGCAACACCAGAAACACCACCGCGGGCATTGCGGCCGAGATCGCCAAAGGCTGGCAGCCCAACAACTACCTGACCAATATGTCCATGGCTTACTTCCAGAAGCCGGAAGACTATGTGGCGCACGGCATTTTCCCGGTCTGCCCGGTGCAGCTGTCCGCTTCCTACTACTACACGTTCAGCAAGGAAGATCTGGCCCGCGACAACGTGCAGCCTAAGCCCGCTTTCGGCAAGGTTGACCCTGCTGTGATGGGCCAGGACGACAACACCTACAAGTGCCACGTTGACCAGATCATTCTTGGCATTGACCAGATCGCCGCCCTGAACTACCAGCGCAGCCGCGCCCCCGGCGTGAACGACCCCCGCCGCGCCAAGGTCCGCACCGCCACTGAACAGATGCTTCTCCACCAGGACATTCTTTTCGCAAAGAACTTTTTCCATGCTGGCGTCTGGGCAAACGAGCTGACCGGCACCACCAACGGCAGCGGCTCTAAGGAGTTCGTGAAGTTCAACGACACTTCTTTTGACCCCATCGGCT
>ENA-OQDD01000283-OQDD01000283.1-human-gut-metagenome-genome-assembly--contig:-NODE-283-length-21147-cov-3.807945_pt1 | contig 21147 bp, 29 predicted proteins | sample MGYA00242507_ERZ504598 | MGnify/ENA primary metagenome ERZ504598 (study PRJEB26092, sample SAMD00036318) | human gut metagenome | host: Homo sapiens | study: EMG produced TPA metagenomics assembly of...
ATTCATGAAACCATGAATAGACAAATGAAATATTTTCTATAATGGAGCCATCAAGAGCGGCCGCTGGCACGGCAGGCCGCCAACAACGTGAAGCATCTTGAATGCGAAGGAGAAACTACTATGAAAAACTGCATTTCCCGCCGTTCGTTCCTGAAGGCCGCTGGCATTCTGGGCGCAGCCGGCGCTCTGGCCGCATGCGGCGGCTCTTCTGCAAGCACCAGCACTGCTGCTTCCACCGCAGGTTCTACCGCTGCAAGCGCAGCTGCTTCTTCCACCAGCATCAAGCTGTGGACATACCCCATCGGCGGCTGGGGCAATGACGACACCGTTCAGGGTCTGATTTCCAGCTTCAACGCAAAGTATCCTGACATCAAGGTCACTGTGGAGTATCTGGACTACACCAACGGCGACGATCAGGTGAACACCGCCATCGAGGGCGGCAGCGCACCTGATCTGATCATGGAAGGTCCCGAGCGTCTGGTTGCAAACTGGGGCGCAAAGGCGTTATGGCTCCGCTGAACGACCTGTGGACCGACGATGCCAAGAAGGACATCTACGAGTCCGTTGAGTCCGCCTGCAAGGACACTGCCGGCAACTACTACGAGTATCCCCTGTGCATGACCGCGCACTGCATGGCCGTGAACATGACCAAGGTCAAGGAAGTGGGCGCTGACCAGTACATTGATACCGACAAGCATACCTGGAGCACTGACGGCTTCCTGAAGACCGTTGATGCCCTGTACAACGGCGGATACGAGAACGTTGCAGCCATCTACTGCGCAGGTCAGGGCGGCGACCAGGGCACCCGCGCCGTCATCAACAACATGTACGGCGGCACCTTTACCGATGCAGCCCACACCAAGTACACTGCCGACTCCGCCGAGAACATCAAGGCGATCCAGACCCTGCACGACACCAAGGGCATCAACTTTGACGCTTCCATCGCAGGCGGCGACGAGATCACCCTGTTCCGCAACGGCACCCTGCAGATGGCATTCTGCTGGAACATTGCACAGCAGGCCAACAGCGACAACAATGCCGCCGGTCTGACCAACGATGGCGACGAGATCTTCCCCATGGCCTTCCCCACCGACAGCGGCGACCCGAAGCTGTGCGGCGGCATCTGGGGCTTCGGCATCTTTGATAACGGCGACGAGGCCAAGATCGAAGCAGCCAGGACCTTCATCGACTTCATCGCTGCCGACCCCGATCAGGTCAAGGACAGTGTGCTGGCTTCCACCTACTTCCCGGTCCGCACCAGCGTGGGCGATATCTACGCCGACAACGAGATCATGAGCGAGTACAGCAAGTTCATGGCTTATCTGGGCGACTACTACCAGATCACTCCGGGCTGGGCAACCGCACGTACCGAGTGGTGGAACATGCTGCAGCGCGTCGGCTCCGGTGAGGATGTCGAGACTGCCGTCAAGACCTTTGTGGACAACGCAAACGCTGCCGCACAGGCATAAGCCCATCCACTCTGCCGGGGGCAGATAATTATTGACGCTTCGCCCCTTCCTCGAAGATCCCGACGAGGGAGGGGCTTTATTTGTAAAAAAAAATCATAACCGAAAGGAACGGTGATTCTCTTGGCTGCAAAAACGGCGATCAAAGAGCCTAAGCGCAGCAGTGCGCTGGTACGGCGCGAGACCTTCGCTTCCTATTGCTTCCTGCTGCCCAGCCTGATCTTCTTTCTGGGCTTCGTCATTTACCCCATGGTGCTGTGCGTGGTGACCAGCTTCTTCGATTCCACCATGAACCGTGCCGACATCTTTGTGGGGCTTGCAAACTATAAGGAACTGTTCACAGACCCCATCTTTCTGGGTGCCTTAAAGAACACCTTCATCATCGTGGTGGTGTCTGTGCCCGTGACCTGCGCCTTCTCGCTGTGGGTCTCCTCTGCCATCGTAGACCTGCCCGAGTGGGCTACCAGCCTTTTCCGCTGCGTGTTCTACCTGCCCGTGGTCACCGGCTCCGTGGCTGTTACCGTGGTGTGGAAGTGGATGTACAACAACTACTACGGCATCTTCAACTATCTGGGCAAGACTCTGGGCCTCATTGACAAGAACATCAACTGGCTGGGCGATGAGCGCTTTGCTCTGGGCTGCATCATCCTGATCCTGCTCACCACCTCTGTGGGCCAGCCCATCGTGCTGTACGTTTCCGCTCTGGGTAATGTGGACCAGTCCATCGTGGAAGCCGCAGAAGTGGACGGTGCCACCGATTTCCAGTGTTTCTGGAAGATCAAGTGGCCCGCCATCATGCCCACCACCCTGTACATTCTGGTCATTACCACCATCAACTCCTTCCAGTGCTTTGCGCTGATCCAGCTGCTGACTTCCGGCGGCCCCAACCACAGCACCGATACCATCATGTACTACATCTACTACACCGCCTTCAAGCTGTACCGCTACGGCTACGGCAACGCAATGGGTGTGGTGCTGGCAGTCATCATCGCCATTCTGTCGGCTGTCCAGTTCAAGCTGGGCAACCAGGATAATTAAAGGAGGTGCCGGACAATGAGTGCAAATGCCGCTGCAAAAAAGCAAAAACCGTTGAAGCGTCACCCCAGCAAGCTCAAGAGAATGAGCGCCTACATGATCCTGACGCTGATCCTCATCAGCATCGTTGCGGTGCTGTTCGCCTTCCCTCTGTACTGGATCATCACCGGTTCCTTCAAGACCGGTGCCGCCATCAACGCCACCACCCCCGAATGGTGGCCCAGCCAGTGGGTGCTGACCAACTATCAGAAGCTGTTCTCCGGCAAGAGCGCCCCGCTGTGGCAGCTGGCTGTGCCCTTTGGCTCCAAGTTCAGCGCTAACGGCGAGCCCATCTACTTCTCGGTAGGCCCCACCGCTCCCGCTGCCATCCGCTGGATGATCAACACCGTGTTCATGGCCGTCATGTCCATGATCCTCACCTGCATCACAGCCGCCATGGCCGGCTATGCACTGGCAAAAAAGCGCTTTGTAGGCCGCAAGCTGCTGTTCACCCTCATCGTGTGTGCAATGGCTCTGCCCAAGCAGGTCATCCTGATCCCCCTGCTGCGCGAAATGAGCAGCCTGAACCTGTACAACACCATCTGGGCCGTCATCTTCCCCATCGTGGGCTGGCCCTTTGGTGTGTTCCTGATGAAGCAGTTCAGTGAGGGCATCCCCACTGAGATGCTGGAAGCGGCCCGCATCGACGGTGCAAGCGAGGCCAAGACCTTCATCGACATCGTGCTGCCCATGGTCAAGCCGGGCATCGGTGCACTGGCCATCTTCACCTTCATCAACAGCTGGAACGACTACTTCATGCAGTTGATCATGCTGTCCAGCACCAGCAACCTGACCATCTCGCTGGGCATTGCAAAGCTGCAGGCTGAGAACAGCACCGACTTTGGCTGATCATGGCAGGTGCCGCACTGGCTGCTGTGCCTATCATCATCATCTTCCTCATTTTCCAGAAGTACTTTACCAAAGGCATCGCTATGGGTGCTGTTAAGGGCTAAAATCCGACCGCCGCCTGCGGCGGAAACAGGGAGGGATTTTTGGCGCAGCGGTCTGCAAGACGCAAGGCCCGCCCAAGGGCCGAAGCGGATGCAGGGCACCGCAAGAGGCGCTGATGCCGCTGCCCGGAACAGAAAGCGTACGAGCTTGATGCAAAACCATTTCATCTGTATTTATTACTATTTTTAAAGAAGGGTTTGGAACATGAAAGATATCAAAAAATATCAGGGTGTCATCCCCGCCTTTTACGCCTGCTACGACGCAGAGGGCAACATTTCCACCGAGGGTGTCAAGGCCCTTACTCGCCATCTGATTGCCAAAGGCGTCAAGGGCGTGTATGTAGGCGGTTCCTCCGGCGAGTGCATCTACCAGCACGTGGATGAGCGCAAGGCCGTTCTGGAAGCCGTGATGAGCGAAGCCAAGGGCAAGCTGACCGTCATTGCGCATGTCGCTGCAACAATACCGCCGACAGCGTGGAGCTGGCCCGTCATGCCGAGAGCGTGGGTGTGGACGCCATTGCATCCATTCCTCCCATCTACTTCCACCTGCCGGAGTACGCCATTGCAAAATACTGGAACGATATGTCCGCTGCTGCTCCCAACACCGAGTTCGTCATCTACAACATCCCGCAGCTGGCAGGCACCGGCCTGACCATGAGCCTGCTGAAGGAAATGCTCAAGAACCCCAATGTAGTGGCTGTGAAGAACAGCTCCATGCCCACCCAGGACATCCAGATGTTCAAGGATGCCGGCATCGCCGCCCGCGGCGAGGGGAACTTTGTGGTATTCAACGGTCCCGATGAGCAGTTTGTTTCCGGCCGCGTGATCGGCGCAGACGGCGGCATCGGTGGCACCTACGCCGTCATGCCCGAGCTGTATCTGGCCATGAACGATCACATCAACAAGGGCGAGATCAAGCAAGCTCAGGAGATCCAGTACGAGGCCGACCGCATCATCTACAAGATGTGCGAAGCCCACGGCAACCTGTACGCCGTGCAGAAGGAAATCCTGCGCCGGATGTACGGTCTGGAGCTGGGCGGCGTGCGTGAGCCGATGCCCGGCCTGATCCCGGAAGATGAAGCCATCGTGGCCGAAGCACAGGCCATGATCGAAGCTGCCATCGCAAAACTGTAAAATTGAAGCAGCGCCCCTCTCCGTCTCTTTTCAGAGGGGAGAGCGGGCGCTTGTTTTTGGAGGGACGTTTTATGATCTGTGATACCCTGCAGCACCTGACGCGCTACAAGGGCCTTTGCAAAAATCTCGACACGGCCATTGATTACCTGCTGACCCACGACCCTGCCAGCCTGCCTCTGGGCCGCACCGAGGTGGATGGCGAGGAAGTATTCATCAACACAATGGATGCCACGCTCCATTCCGACCACGGCTACCACCCGGAATATCACAAAAAGTATGCTGACCTGCAGCTCGACATCACCGGCAGCGAGGGCTGGGGCTTTACCACAAATCCCGGCAGGGAGATTGGCGATTTTACCGGCGACTGCGGTTTTCAGGACAGCGCCAGTGTCGTGACCGGTGCACTGGGTGAGGGACGCTTTGTGCTGTTCTTCCCCACAGAGCTGCACAAACCCGGCCTTGTACAGCACGGCTGTGTGGGCGTGCGCAAGGCTGTTGTAAAGATTCGGATGGAGGATTGAACGATGGATAAGGAAAAGCTGTTTGCTCAGATCAAGGGCGGTCTGATCGTCTCCTGTCAGGCACTGGAGACAGAGCCCTGTATACGAAAGAGGGCGGCGTGATGCCGCTGATGGCAAAAGCCGCCGCCATGAGCGGTGCTGTGGGCATCCGCGCCAACACCGTGCGGGACATCACCCAGATCAAGCAGGTGGTGGACCTGCCGGTCATCGGCATCATCAAAAAGACTACCCCGCACGCCCATGTACATCACCGTTACCATGAAGGAAGTGGACGAGCTGGTGGAGTGCGGCGTGGACATCCTTGCCGTGCAGGGCACCGGTGCCCTGCGCCCGGACGGCTCCACCTCTGCCCAGTTCATCCGCGCCATCAAGGCAAAGTATCCCGACCAGCTGGTGATGGCCGACTGCGACAACTTTGAGAACGCCATGGCCTGCGCCGAAGCCGGTGCCGACTTTGTGGGCACCACCATGCGCGGCTACACCCCGGAGACCAAGGGCATTGACGATATCGACTTTGATTTTGTCCATAAGCTGGCCGCAGAGTGCCCGGCAAAGGTCATTGCCGAGGGCCACATCCACTACCCGGAGCAGGCGGTCAAGGCGCTGGAAGCCGGTGCATTCGCACTGGTGGTGGGCGGTGCTATCACCCGCCCGGCAGAGATCACGGCCCGCTTTACCGGTGCCATCAACGCCGCAAAAAAGTAAAATGGAGTGTGCCGGATGAAACAGTATTTTGGCATTGATATCGGCGGCACTGCCGTCAAGCTGGGCATCGTGGACGAGACCGGCAGGGTGCTGCTCAAGGGCGAAGCAAGCGTCAGCTTTGACGGCTACCAGACGCCTGTTCTCACCACCGTGCGCAGGGCCGCAAAGGAGTTTTTGACCGCAAATTCCATCCCGGTGGAAAGTCTTGCGGGCATCGGCGTTTCGGCCACCGGTCAGATCGACAGCCGCAAGGGCATCGTGGCCGGTACCTGCGGCAACTTCCCCAATTACATCGGCAGCCCTATCAAGTCTGCGCTGGAAGAGGACTTCGGCCTGCCAGTCACAGTGGCCAACGACGCCAACTGCATGACACTGGGTGAAGTGTGGGTCGGCGCTGCACAGGGCTATACGGACGTGATCGGTGTGACCCTTGGCACCGGCGTGGGCGGCGGCATCCTGACCGGAGGCCATTTGTTAGAGGGTGCACGGGGCCTTGGCGGTGAGCTGGGCCACTACCGCACCCACGCGCTGGACGGTGTGGACTGTACCTGCGGCGCAAAGGGCTGCTGGGAACGCTACGCTGCCACCACCGCGCTGGTGCGCGCCGCACAGGAAAAGAACCCCGATTGGAAGGATGGCCGCGCCATCTTTGCCGCAGCCGAAGCAGGCAACGAGACAGTTCTTGCCCTGCTGGACCACTGGACGGACGAGATCGCACAGGGCCTTGCAGGCATGGTGCACATCTTCAACCCGCAACTCATTCTGATCGGCGGCGGCGTGAGCGCGCAGCAGAAACTGCTGATCGAACCCATTGCCGCAAAGGTGAAAGCATCGGTCATGCCCGCCTTTGCAGAGGGGCTGGAAGTGCGCGCCGCTCAGCTGCACAACGATGCCGGTATGGTGGGCGCAGTGTACTACTTCCGACAGACCATGGAAAGGAGTAATCATATATGAAAACACATATCCTCTGTCTGGGCGATTCCAACACCCACGGCTACTGTGCCGACCCGAACGACTGCGCCGACCACGGCATCCGCTTCAATGAAGAGGAGCGCTGGACCTGCCGCCTGCAGAAGGCGCTGGGCGACGAATACCTTGTGACCGAAGAGGGACTTTCCGGCCGCACCACCGTATTTGTGGACCCCATCCACGAATCCATGGATGCCCTCAGCGTCATCTATGCCCTGCTCAAGAGCCACGAAGTCATCGACCTGCTCATCATCATGCTGGGCACGAACGATGTGAAGGAGCGCTTTGGTGCCAATGCCGCCTGCATTGCTGCAGGCATGGAGCGGCTCATCCTCAAAGCAAAGAGCGTAGACTGCTGGGGCACCAAGCAGCCCAACATTCTGGTGGTGGCACCTCCTCCCATCGGCGCAGGCTTCCACGACGCTGTGATGGGTGATGGCTGTGTGGAAAAGTCTGCCGGTGTAGCCGGGCAGCTCCGCATCATCTGCGAGCGGCAGGGCGTGCACTTCCTGGATGCAAAGGACTGCGAGTTCAACAAGGTGGATTTCATGCACCTGACCCGCAAGGGCCACGCACAGCTGGCGGAGCTGCTGGCAAAAGAAGTACCGGGCCTGATCTGAGCAGAGCACGATTTTAAAAGCTCCGCTCTGAGCATCTTTAGCGGAATTATTATTTTTATTGGGTTCTCAAAAAGCCTGCGGGCTTTTTGAGAACTTTTTTCACGAAATAGGGTCATAACCACAAACGGCATCAAACTCACAAGCAGCCTATATTTTATTTTTAATTTCCGTTTTGTTCATCTTGTAAAACATAGCAGAATCGACTATACTTTCCGCAGAAAGAACCATTGAAAGGAACTGTGCCATGCCTGAACTTTTAAAAGCGCCTGTCACCCCTGCTCAGCAGGCAAGAGATGCCCTTCTCGGTGCTCTCGTGGGGCTTGCCCGGGCCACCACCAGCGAGCCCAAAACGGACGACACCGACGAGGTGCTGAACGCCGGTCTGCGCCTTGCCGCGCAGCCGGATGCACCGGAGGAAAGGCTGCAGCGGATGCTTGCCATCGTCCAGACTGAAAAGCACCGCGTTGCCCCGGGCTGCGCCACCTGTGCCATGCCCTGCGGCAACACGAACGATTACGATTTTGTCCGCCTGTGGGCTGCGCCCGAGAGTATCCGCACCCTCAAGCTGCAAATGCTTTCTGCCGCGTTTGCGCTGGCCCAAAAGCGCCCGCAGGTCAGGCGCAGGCCGCCGTTTATCAGCTTCTGTTCACCCTTGCCGAGGACTGGAACGAGGAACTTCTTGCCCCTGTTGTGCAACGCGCCAAGGAGCTTTGCCGGGAGTAAATCCGGGCCGGAAAGCCGCCGCTTTTACCCGCCGGGTTTGTAGCGGGAGCGTTCCCGGCACAAACCAGAAAGGTCCGCCTTTTTTGCGTGTTTTTGTGGCAGTTCCGTAATACTGTTGCATCAAAATGCATTCCAGTGAGTTTCACACCCGATTTCCTGCCTTTTTCCGAAAGTTTTTTGCAAAAAGACTTTACAAACCATTTCTAAAAACTTATTATATAAATAATATATTTCATGGAGCCAATGCTGTGCAGCCCCCTGTGCAGCATCCAAATACGATCAAGGAGGGGTTTATCTATGCCCGAAAAGAAAAAGACCGCAGCGGCTGCTCCTGCTGTGGAAGCTCCTGCCGCTGAGGCCAAGGAGTCTAAGACCCGTAAATCTGCCAAGGCCCCTGCACGCCGCGGCCGTCCCCCGCTTGCACCGGAGCTGTATGTGGAGTTCAGCGGCAAGCAGTATAACGTGACCGATATCATTGACCGCGCCAAGGCCGATTACCGCGCTACCCACAAGGTTGGCGTGCAGTCCTGCAAGGTATACGTCAAGCCCGAGGAAGACGCTGCCTATTACGTGATCAACAAAGTCTCCGGCAAGCTGGAGCTGTAACTTTTCCTGTATTCTTTTCTCCTGCTGCAAAGCACTCCGCACCTGTTTTGCGGCAGGTTGTCCGTTCCCACACAAGGCTCCATTTTAAACCGTAAAAAAAGCTGCCCTGCATCCAAAAATGCAAGGCAGCTTTTCATTTTACATCAAACCATCTTTTCCAGAACGGATAATGCTGGATCACGGGGTCCGGGTCCGGGATCTCGAACACATAGCGCTCGGTAGCGTTGATCACGGTGGTCTTGCCGCGGGTGCACACGCGCGGCAGCTTTGCATCATAGTTCAGGTGCACATGGCCGTGCACGAACCACTGCGGCTCGTATTCATCCATCAGATCATTGAAGCACGCAAAGCCCTTGTGAGCATGATCCGTGCTGTCGTTCAGGCCAGCCGCCGGGGAGTGGGTGAGCAGCAGATCGATGCCGCCCACATGATGGGCCTTGCGCCAGAGTTTGCGCACACGGCGGCGCATTTCCCTTTCCGTATACTGGAAGCTGTCCTCCCGGTTATTGTAGCGGATGCTGCCGCCCAGTCCCATAATGCGCAGGCCCTTCCACACATACACGCTGTCGTCCACACAAATGCATCCGCCAGGTTCATTTTCCCTGTAACTGCCGTCGTGGTTGCCGTGGACATACAAGATGGGCGCAGCCGTAAAGTTCGTAAGATATTCCAGATACTTCTGCGGCAGATCCCCGCAGGAAAGGATCAGGTCGATGCCTTCCAGATGTTCGCGGGTACCGTAGTCCCACAGTGCTTTAGAGGCACATCCGAAATTGCAAGAATTTTCACATCGGTTTGCTCCGTTCTCTCTCGGCCTGAGGGCCGCTTATTTCACAAACCCTTTCAGGTATTGAGGCCGTTGATTGCCATAAGCGTATGCGTTTTTACATCCAGTTCATCGTAGTGCGGCAGCGCACCTTCCACGCATTCGTCCAGCCAGTCCATCTCCATCAATTCCTTGGGACTGTAGACCACGGCCTCCGGCGAGTGCAGCACATGCCCCTGCGCGTACAGGTCTTCCGGGAAGATGCGCAGGTCATCCTCGTGCAGCATCTTTTCCATCAGGTCCAGCAGCTGTAAGTGCCTGCGGGCAGGTCTTTGCTGTAATCGATCTCCTCTGCGCCGCTGCTCATCCCCCACCAGTAATTCACGGCTCTGGCTCCCGCTGCATCGCTGTCCCACGCGCCGTCAAAAATGGAGCGGATGATCTCGGTATAAAAGGTATCCCACCGCCACACCGGCAGGCCCAGCGGCTGCAGGGTGCCGTCCGGCTGGCGGCGGCACAGACCGTAGTCCCGGTGGGTGCCCTCCGGCTCCCGGTTATCCCGGGCATAGAAGATCTCCACATCCGGCCGGTCGGAGAAATCCAGCGGGTGTGCCGGGTCCGGCAGGCAGGCCCAGCGCAAAACCACTTTTGCCTCCGGCCGCACGGTCTTCAGGCCCTGCGCATAGGCATTTACCGCCGCCGGGATGCCATACACCGGGTTTGCCGCCACATAACCCACGCGGTCAGTCCTTGCCATCACGCCGGCCAGCATTCCCAGCAGATAGGTCACTTCATACGTGCGGGGATAGTAGGTACGCACCAGCGGATGCGGCGCGTTGAGCGAACAGTTCAGGATGCGGGTCTTGGGGTGCTGGGCCGCCACCTTCAGGCAGGCGGTATGCATCCGGGCACTTGAGGTGAACACCACGTCGGCATTGTCGTGAGCCACATCCTCCAGCACCTGCTCCGCGTCCACCTCAGGCTCGATGTTCTCTTTGCGGGTGATGAATACCCGGTCCGGGAACGCCTGCTGCAGCGCTTCGATGCCCTTGTCGTGGGCACGCACCCACGCGCTGCTCTCGGCATTGTGCTCGTGCAGGAACACCACCTTCAGCTCGCTGGGCTTTGTAAAGATGTTCAGCTTTGCCAGCAGCGGTTCGCCGGGGCCCTGCTTCGGCTCCAGCGAAAGGGCCACGGCCTGCGGCTCGGTGAGCACCTTCACCTCATCCCACAGCTTTTCCAGATTCTGCTTCATCTGGCTGGGCGTGCTCTCGCAGGCATCCGCGTAACGGTAGACCGACAGATACACCAGCATGGCATCGCCGGCAGTCAGATTCAGTCCGCCGCCGCCCAGAGCCAGAAACTGCTGGCGGAACATGGTATAGAAGGAGGAAAAGCTCAGCCGGTCATCATCCGTCCAACTTTCACCGCTGGCCTTGCACACCAGCGTCTGCAATTTTGCGTAACCCCCCAGACGGGAGAAATGCACATCGTTGACCTTGGAGAGCTTGTAAAAATCCAGAAATTCGTAGTAGATACGGTTTTCCAGACTGTCGTTCCGTTCCGGGATGAGCCGCGTGACCGTGCCCGCGATCCTGACCGCATCAAAATACTTGAGCACCGATACCCGCTTGTTGCCTTCCTGCACATAGAATTTGTTCAAGAACTCGTAGGCGATGATGGGGGTGTGGATGCCCTCGTCCAAATGCGCATCGCAGAGGTTCGACCACTTGCCTGCAAACTCGGTGTCCGGCTCCAGCAGGGGCATAAAGTTCGGTGCAAAGGCGGTGTGACGGCCGCTGGTCTTTGTGCCGACGATGCTTTCCGCCGGGATCTCCACAAGGCCCAGCGGCTCCTGCGCCACGATGTTCACATTGACCAGAATATCGTCCAGCACCGCAAGATACGGCGACTGGCCGCGCGCCACACAGGCACGGTAAGCACGCTGGCCGCTCTTCAGTGCGTTCTTGTAATCTTCCAGCATAGTTGCTCCTTTTTCTCAGCTGCAATGCGCTGCAGCCAGCTGCCGCAGCGTCCTTCTTTAGTATACCATGAAATTTGATTTTATGGGAGGATTTTCCGCACAAAAGAGTTGATTTATCCTGCAGTTTCAGGTACGATAATAGAAAGCAAACAATGATAGGAGCATTCTTTCCATGCAGACCGAACAGATCCCCGTACTCAAGGCCGACGAATATCCCGGCGGCATCTGGTATTACGAGCCGCATACATATCAGCCTTACCGTTACGTACTGGGCCGCGTTGGCACCCACCCGCTGGTATGCATTGGCATCAACCCCAGCACCGCCCAGCCCGGTGCGCTGGATCCCACCTTGAAAAGTGTGGAGCGTCTTGCCGCCGCCAACGGCTTTGACAGCTGGATCATGTTCAACGTGTATCCCCAGCGCGCCACCGACCCTAACGATATGGACCGTGTGCCGGACCGCGCCTGTGTGACGAAAACCTGCGCTGGCTCAAAGCCGTTCTGGCCCAGACCGAACCCACCATGTGGGCAGCGTGGGGCACGCTGATCGAAAAGCGGGACTATCTGCCCGGCCTGATGCGGGAGATGGTGGCCCTGACGCGGGAGCGGGAGATCCCGTGGGTCACCTTTGGCAGGCGCAGCAAAAAGGGCCACCCCCACCACCCGCTGTACCTGCGCAAGGATTCCACCCCGGAACCCTTTGATGTGGAAAATTATCTGGACACCTGCTTTTAATTTTTTAGGTGCCCGATGCGGAGGGATCTTTTTTGACTGCAGAACATTATCACGCCCTGCACAGCTGGATGGATGCCCACCCCACAGCCAAGCGCTGTGTGGTGGCACTGGACCGCTGGCTGCCGCTCATCCCTTTTGTATGTTATCCGGTGCTGCTCTGCCTGCTGAACGTCCGGCTGTTTCGGCTGCTGGGCAGTCAGCGTCAGGCCGCGCTGGACCTCACCGCCGTCATTGCGCGGACGGTGTTCGTGCCGGGGCTTACCTTCTGGGGCGGCACCATCCTGCGGGACAGGCTGAACCTGCCGCGTCCCTATGAACAGCCCGGCTTTGAACCGCTGCGGCACAAGGAGACCCGGGGACACTCCTTCCCATCCCGCCACGCGCTGAGCGCTTCCGTGCTGGCCATGGTATGGATGTATTTCTACCCGAAGGCGGGCTGGGTGATGGTGGGCATCACGGTGCTCATCTGTGTTGGCCGTGTGCTGACCGGCGTGCACCATATCCGCGATGTCGTGGGCGGAGCCGCGCTTGGCTTTGCTTTGGGCTTGCGGGCATGTGGCTGCTGTAAAGCAGTGCTTTGCGGGCTTTGAAAAAGAAAAAGATTTTGCATTTTTGCTTGACAGAATGGGGCCTGTATGGTATTATACTTCTCGCAGCGTGTGCCGACACACAGCTGCCGCCATAATGGAACCCATGGGATTACAACGTGCGCCCGTAGCTCAGGTGGATAGAGCAACTGCCTTCTAAGCAGTGGGCCGGGGGTTCGAGTCCCTTCGGGCGCATCTATGTGGTGCCCATAGCGTAGTCGGTTAACGCGCAGATTGTGGATCTGGAGACCGTGGGTTCGAGTCCCACTGGGCACCACCAAAAATCCGCTGATGCTTTGCATCGGCGGATTTTTTTATTTGGCGGGGTGCCCAGTTGGGCTCGAACAAGGCGGCTCTGACGCATCAGCGGCAGAGCAACCAACAGCCCAGTGGGCTGTTGGTTAGCCTGCGGGTTCCAATCAGTAGGAATGTCTACCAAGACAAATGCTGTGCTGATGCTTTGCATCGGCGGATTTTTTATTTGGCGGGGTGCCCAGTGGGACTCGAACAGCACACCATTATTTTCTGCTAAAAAAGCATGTGCAGAACACCTCTGGCCGGAACGGCTCCTGTGTGCTCTGCACATGCTTTTTATTGTTTGGTATCCACCCGAACGGTCAGCGCCTCATCTGCTGCAGGATCTGTGCGATCTCTGCGCTGGAATAGCCATCCTGCCGCAGTGCGGTGCTGATGCTGGTATCGCTCTTGCCCTGGCTGCGCATCAGCATGGCCATGTAGGCACCGTCACATTCCGGGAGGTGTCACTGCCCAGACGGGTGGCAGTGCCCGTGCTGCGGTTGGCTGTACCGGAGGACGTACTGCCCGTGCCAGTGCCGCCAGTCTTACTGCCTGCCGCCGTGCTGCCAGCGCGGCTTGCTTTCTGCGCTGCATTGGACTTTTTCAGGTTCCACTCGCCCAGTGCGATGTTCAGCTTCTGGCTTGTGACATCGTTGTTGAATTTCTGCTGGTTGAGTTTGTCCTGATACTCCCGCTCGCTCGTCTCGTTCTCGTAGCGCTGCTGGTTCAGGCTGTCCTGATACTGACGCTCCTGCAGCTGCTGGTTCCACTGAGTGTCCGCACGGTTTGCCTCGTACTGACGGTTGCCGGAGTAGATGTTGTAGCCGGTATTCAGCAGGCCGCTCAGCATGGAGCCAACGCCCGTGGTGCCGCTGAGAACGATCTGCACCGCATCGCCCAGCACACCCAGCACGGTCATCACATTGCTGAACACCTGCTGGCGGCGTGCTGCCTGCTGCTGTTCCTGCGCGGAGTAATAATCGTGCAGGGTGCCCAGCTGGCTCAGATAATCCTGATACGCGCTGTAGTCCTGCGCATAGGCGTTGTTGTATGCTTCGCCCTTCTGCTGCAGCTGAGTGTAGTAGTCCGAGAGCTTGTTGTTGTACTGCTGCTGGGCATCCTGTTCGCTGTTGTTCAGCTGATCCAGCTGGCTCACCAGCTCGTTGCCGCCGCTGGTATACGTATCCAGTGCCAGACTGTACAGCGTGGGGATGGCGCTGCTCAGCGCACCGATCTGCTGCTGATACGCCTGCTGGGCGGCGCTCGTGGCATAGCTGGAGCCATAACCGCCGGTCAGGGCTGCAGCCTGCGCCGCAGCATCTGCGCTGGCGTTGTGGGCGTTCTGCAAATAGTTCTGCTCGTACTGGCGGTAGAGCGGATCCTTGGTGTAGCTGTACTGGAAGCTCTCACGCTGCAGCAGCTGGTTCAAAAGCTGATCGATCCGCTCCTGATAGCTGCTCTGATAATCGCCCGGGCGGTTTGCCTGCCACTCCTTCAGCGCATTTGCAGCATCCGTCACGGTCTGGCTGGGCTTGTAGCTGGAATTTGCCAGCGCGTTTTCCACCTCCGAGCGGCTGTCCAGTCCCGCTGCCGAATAGCCGCTCTGCACGGCAGGCTGGCCGCTGCCTCCGTCTGCGCCTGCACAGCGGCAAGCGCTTCGTCCTTTTTCTTTCTGTTTGCCATATATGATCCTTTCCTTATAAATTCTGCAGTTTCGTGCGCATCTCGTCGGACATGTTCTCAACGTCCAGATTGCTCAGCACATACTGCAGCTGTTCCTGCATCTGGTACAGGTAGCTGCGCAGGGCGCGGGCATCCTCCGGGTCCATGTTCTCGCTGAGCTTGGGCAGGCCGATCTTGTTAATGCCCATCACGCTTGCCATTCGTCACACCTCCCCGCCTGCAATGCCGCCCTTGGCAGCGGCCATTGTTTTTGCAATGCTGCGCAGGGTGATCTGTCCCCTGCCCTTCAGGCGCAGCCGCAGGGTGCCGTGCCTCCGGGGCACGAACGGCAGATCAAAGCTGCGCCGCTTGTCCTGTGCTGTCAGGCTTGCCACCGTCTCCCATGGGCCGCCGTCATAGCTGGCGGCCACCTCCACCGTACTGCTGCACTCGGCATCCAGCCGCAGCGTCAGTCGGGAAAGATACCGGTCCTCGGCCCCGTCCAGCCCAATGTCACCAGTGGTCAGCTCAAAGTTCAGCTTTTCCTCCACACCGTCGGTGGCCTGCCAGTCCGCTTCGCGGCTGGGATCTGCGGCCCACAGTGCCTGCCCGTCCCACAGATAAAGCTGTCCGCCGGTGCTGGTCATCTCGTAGGAGCACACGTTTTCTTCGCTCCAGAGCGCGCGCTCGGTATCGTACACCAGCAGCCTTGCCGTATTTTCGCCTGCCGCCGTGCGGGCCACATGCAGGTAATAGCGGCCATCCAGCGCACTGCCCACCGCGCTCTGCACATTGGCCAGCCGGCCCGAATCCAACGCGCCGGACACTTTTGTTGGAATGCTGCCGTCCCATGCCATCACACCGTCCGGCGAAAGATAATAGAGCGTCTCGTTCAGCACACACAGGCTGCGCGCCGCGTTTTTGGCAACGCCCCGGCAGCGCAGCGAGGTGAGCTGAAAATCCGAAGGCTTGGAGCCATAGAGCTTGTGCAGTGTGTTCTCCTTAAAGAACAGCGCATAGCCCATGCATGTGGCCGCGCCGGTAAACGCACCATCGCTGCCCACCGTCACTGCGTAGCTGTCTGCCGCAATGCCCCGGTAGGAAAACCAGTTGGTGGGGTCGCCTAAGCGGCAGGCATAGATCACGTTTTCCTTGCTGCTGCAGCCCCATACCCGGTTGTCGCACTCGGTAACGTAGTCCAGATCCGGCACGCGGCGTTCCATCCGCACCGGCGTGCTCACCGCAAAGCTGCGTGTCTCCTTGCCGTCCAAGCTGGTCCACTGGGCGCTCTCGGCGCTCTGCACCAGCGTGCCGTAAACATGATCTCCCTCCGGGCTTACCCGCACGCGCAGCCCGTTTTCCAGCACATCGTAAACTACCAGATCCCCGTCCAGCTTTGTCCACATGCCAGCCTGCTGTGCTGCCGTTCCCTGCACGGTCACGGTGTCCCACTGGGCAAATAGCTTCTGCGCGCCCGCCGCTGTGATGCGGCAGTATTCCAGCGGCACTGCCGTCCAGCTGCCGGAGGATGCGCTGTACTCTTCCAGTGTGCTGGTGCTGGCCCATGGGTGCTCCTCGTCCTCCACCTTCAAAAAGAGCTGTCCGTCTGCAGGCTTCTCCGGTTCCTCCTTGCCGTAACCGCTCACCTCGTAGGCCTTGCCCGCGGCATCGCAGGGTGCAAACTGCACGCTCTGTCCCTCTGCCTGCCATACAGCTCCCAGTGCCGAAACACTTCCGTCCGCTGTATCAAAGGCTACCTTGTCCGGGAAGATCAGGATTTTTGTACCAATGCCCACCAGTGCCTTTTTGCCGTCGGTCACTGCCTCGGTGCAGGTCACCGGGTTCGCGCCGTCGGCATCCGGCGTGTAGATCAGATCCTTCCCGCAGACGGTCAGCAGCCCGTTCAGGTGATACATGCCGTTCAGCCGGTCAACTCCCTCAGCTTGCGGCGCGGCTTGCGGGTGCTCAGCGCCGGGAAATCCCGGGCAGAAAAATTCACGCCCGCGCTGTACTCTGCTTCCGAGCAGGCATAGGTCTCGTTCAGCCCGCCGAATACCCGCACAAGACTGCGGCTGTTCTGCAGCTTCGCTCTGTTTGCCAGAACCATGCTCTCACCTCCTTACCAGCGCCACTGGGCACCCGTCAGGGTCGGGTAGCTGCGCCGCAGCCACGCCGCCAGATCTGCCAGCAGACTGTTGTACTGGGCCTGCTCCCCGACGTAGCGGTCGGTCTCACCAAGGCCGCATCGGTCATGGCACACAGATAATGCGGATACAGCGCATCAAAAGGTGCCGGTGCCAGCAGCACATCGTCGTCCTGCAGGCTGTCGTCCCATGCAAGGTCTGCGCCCACATCGTCGTATGCATCTGTGATGCTGTTTTTAAAAAAGCGTTCCCGCAGCATCGCGTCTGCTTCTTTCAGCCACGCCTGCCGGGTGGCCAGCGCAATGCGGCTGCCCGGGCGCAGCTCTTCGGCGCGTTCCAGCGCCTGTCCTACGGTCATATGCTCACTCTCCTTTTTATAAAGGCCCGGCCGGGCAGGCTTCCCAGCCGGGCTTTTTGTCTGTTTCGGGTTTACTGGGCGGCGTTCTCTGCCGCCGCAATGCGGGCGGCGGTCAGCTCATCCTGCATCTGGCTGTGCTCCAGCACCTCGGCCACTTCGGGCGGCACTTCCACCTCCACGCCGCGGCGGATCTTATAGTTCACACCGTTCACGCTCACGAACAGATCGCCCTTGTAGCGGCTGTTATCCTTGAACAGCCGGATGCGCACATTTTTCTTTTCAGCCATGGCTCACGCCTCCTCAGTTTGCAGCAGCGGTGGCGGAATAGCTGGACGCACTTTCAATGCGCACCATGTACTGCTCCACCAGACGCTCTGCCGCACGCATGCCCTTCCAGCCCACGGAAGCGCGCTGGTTCAGCGGGTCGTCGCCGTAGCCAGCTGCTTGACGATGTGCTCCAGACCGCCGCCTTCCAGCTCGGTCACGCCGTAGGCGTGGGCACCCAGCACCAGCGTGCCGAACACAGCCAGACCGTCCGGGCAGGTGGAATCCTTCCAGATCTTGCCTCGCTGGTCTCGATGAAGCGGATGTTACCCAGCTTGCCGATCTCGCCGCGGAACATGGTGTCCGGGTCGGCGTACTTGTGCACCTCAATGAACTCCTTGCTGGTCTTCAGGTCGTAGGCGGCGTAGGGGTGGATGATGGCAATGTAGCTGTCGCCGATGGGGTCGGCGTTCATCGCGCCAGCTGTGCCGCCGCCTGAAAGAACAGCTTCGGGGTCAGGGTGCAGGTCTTGTCCAGTGCCTTGCGGCTGGCAACGGCAGTCTCGGTGCCGTCTGCGGCCAGCTTGGGCGCATAGATCACATTGGTGCCGCCCGCCAGCACATCGCGGTAATGCTGTCCATGGTGCGGCCTGCCTGACTTGCCAGCACACGGGTGGCCTGCACCACATTGTTGTCAATGGCGGTCATCTGCAGCACGTCGGTCAGCGGAGTCCAGCCGCCGTACTGGTGCAGATCGCTGGTGATGGTGGTCACATTCAGTGCCTGACCGTTCGGGGTCACGCCCTCGGTCAGCGGAGTGGATGCCTTGGGCAGGCTGTCGTACTTGCGGAACTCAATGGTCTTGCCGCCGTTCTGGGGCACAGGGTAGTAGTCCGCAAACTGGTCGTGCACCAGACGCGGCTCTGCCTGATCGATGAGACGCTTCTCGTAGAAGGTCTTCATCTCTTTCGACATGGTAGCGGTGGTGTTCAGGTTTTCCGCAAACAGCTGGATGTTGAAATTCTTGTTCATGCTCATATTCCTTTCTCTTGTAAAACATTCACAATTCAATCTGTGCTCCGTGGAGCACACGGCGTTCCAGTGCTTCTCGCTGGGCGCGGGTCATGCTGGCTACATCCGGGCGGACGGTAGCCGCGCCGCCGGGCCGGATGCCGTTTTCGGTGGGCCGTGCGGCCCGCTGCTGAATGCGTTCCACCACGCCCTGCTCCACAGCCTGCGCTGCAGTGCGCAGGTTTTCGTCGTAGTGGGCCAGACGGTACGCATCCCGCACCCTCATGCCGGGCAGCTGCATCAGGCGGCGCATCTCCGGGCTGCGCAGCTCGTTCTGCAGATCAAAATCCGGCTGGCTGCGGCGCATGGCCGCTTCCTCTGCCGCCCAGCGGGCATGCAGGCTGTGCACAGCAGCCTGTGTGCTGCGGGCAAAGCTGGACAGCGGCGGCAGTTCTGGGCGCTGCACAGGCAGTTCCTGCCGGGGCTTTTCCGGCTGCAGCTCTACGGTTTTCTCTGCCGAAGCCTGCGGCGCAGCGGGTACTTTTGCTTCGTCCGGCTTCATGGTGCCGGAGGCCACCGCCTGCCGGGTCTGCGCTTCGCTCAGGGCAGGGGGAGCGGCTTCTCCCTCTGCAAAGAGCTGTAGCATAAAGGTTCCCCACGGGTTGCGGCTCCCAGCGTCCACTTCGTGCCTTGAGCGGCACTCGTGTTCTGCTGGCCGCTGCCCCAGCCTCGGCTCCCTGTTTCCGCCGCAGGCGGCGGTCGCCTCCGCTGCAAACAGCTGCAGATCCATCATGCTCTCCTTTCCTCTGCGGCTCACATCTGCAAAGCGGACATTCTCCGGGTAGCGTTCGGCCAGCAGTGCAAAGCAGGCTTTGGCCAGCTCAAAGGCACCGCGCACCCATTCTTCGCAGGGCGCATCCACGCTCACTGCCAGACGCGGGCCGTCCGGCTCATCAAAGGCTTCGCTGTGGGCGTTCTCTTCCCCGGCCAGCAGGTACACAAGGCCCTGCATCACGGTGCTGGCTCCTGCACAAACGATGTCCTGCCCGGCAGGCGCATAGCCTGCATGACCGGCAGCTTCCAGCCGGCAGCTCAGCCCGGCGGGGGTATCCATCTCGCTGTAACAAACTTTCATCATAAAATTCACCTCCTTTTTAATGGATGTCCATGGCATGTGCAGCGGCGGCCACCGGCAGGACATTGCCAAGGCCCGCCAGCTTTACCGCCTGCCCGTCCTTCTGCGCAGACGCACCGCCTGCACTGCGGGCCGGTTCGTCAGGCCCGGTGCCCTGCTGGGCGATCACCACCGCCATCTGTGCCATCTGCTGCTGCATCCTAGCCAGCTGCTGGGCAAGGGTGCCGTTCTGCCGCACCCTCTGACGCACCTTCTCAATGCCTTCAAAGTCCATCATTTCCAGTGCCGCAAGGGCGGCATCGGCATTTTCCGGCTTGAAAAAGCCCAGCTGATAGCACTCCTTGGCCGTCTCGTTCTGGGAAAGACGGCTGAAGGTGCTCTTCTTGGCGGCGCTCACCACGATGTCAAAGATCGGCTCCCGGCTGCCCAGTTCCACGCCGCCCACGCTGCCGCCGGGCACCGCCCGCAGCGCCTGCGCCGAGAAGGGCACGAACCGGCTCTCGCCGCTTTCGCCCACGATGCGGAATACCCGCTGCTCGTCGTAGAACTGGCGCATCAGCTCGATGATGAGATAGCACTGCTTTGCAAAAGCACGGTAGGCGCTCTTGAGCATATCGCGGCTGAGTTTGCTGCCTGCCTCCTGCAAGGCCGCAATGGCGCTGGCTGCGGTCACACCTCCGGCAGTGCCGCCCTGCGTCATGTCCCGGTTGCCGCTGATCTCCTTCAGCTCTTCAATGCGGCTCTGGCGGTAACTCAGGCTGTTGCCCTGCAGGCCCGCCGTCTGCAGCGGACGGAAACTGTCGTCGTTGAGCCGTCCCACCACATGCACGATGTCCCGGCTGAAATCGGCCAGCTCTTCCTCGTTGACCCCTGCCGTGTCGCTGAGCACATACCGCTGCTTTGCACTCAGCAGCACGTTCTCGTCCATGGCATGGTTCATCTTGTCAATGGCCGTCTGGCAGTCCTTCATCACATCGATGTAGCCAAAGCCCGCCGGGCTGTCCTCCTCCACGAACAGCGGGTCAAATACAAAGGGGTACTGCCCGTGGTCGTACAGGCCGCTTTCTGCCAGCGCCGGGTCGTTCTGGCTGGCGTACAGCACCACGCCGTTGCAGAACTTGCAGTAGTGCAGCACCATGCGCCCCGTTTCATCCGGGCGCTTGTAGTACCAGTCCACGACCACGCTCTTGGAGCTGGTGTCCTGCCTTCATCGTGGATGTACCGGGCACGTCCAGCACGCTGGCGGTGTGTCCTGCCAGCTGCGGGTACTGCGCGCACAGCCGGGCCGTGTCCTCAAGCTCAGGCTGAAAAGTCCGGCGATGCCTGAAATATCCGCCACGCCCGGCTCCCAGTACGAGCACTCAGCCAGGTTCGCACTGCGCACCGCAATGTCGCCAATGCCGCCGCGCCATTGCAGGGTCCAGAAGATGCCGGTCA
>ENA-OQDD01000284-OQDD01000284.1-human-gut-metagenome-genome-assembly--contig:-NODE-284-length-21137-cov-10.415659_pt1 | contig 21137 bp, 23 predicted proteins | sample MGYA00242507_ERZ504598 | MGnify/ENA primary metagenome ERZ504598 (study PRJEB26092, sample SAMD00036318) | human gut metagenome | host: Homo sapiens | study: EMG produced TPA metagenomics assembly of...
CCCCCGTTCCGTCACTTCACACGGGAACAGCTCCCGTACTTCCTCAAGATCCTTGCGAAGTTCCTGCCCAGCTCTCCCGGCTCAAGGACCCGAACATCGGCAGGGGTTCCTCGTTCCTGTCGTCATACATCTCCAGCTTTACCTTGAAGTAGCTGACGTTGGCACGCGTGGCGGAACCGATGAACTCCCCGGGTTCCAGATCCGCAAAATCCTTTCCCTGATATATGTCCTCTTTCTGATGATACGGTCACGCTCCTGTTCGTGCTTCCACCGCTTTTTCCCGTGCTGCGGGATCTCCGTTCCTTTTCCTCCTTTCCGAAGATCATGGGATAATATTTCAATGATTCCACGTCCTTGGTCCGTCCGAAAAACTGGTTCCCGAAGTTGGCTTCCACGGATGAACGGTCGAGCCTGCCATACTGGTTCTCCACTTTGGAACCGGACTGTGTCTGTAATACAAATCCCACCTTGTATTCGCGCAGAACAGAAGGCATCGTCTCAAAGTTCCTTATATTGACTGTCGTCATCTCGTCCAGGAAATAGACGAAGGGAACCTTATTCCGCATGGTGAACTGCCGGGAGGATATACTCATGAGCATGCCGATGACCGGAGCATAGACCGAATTCTTGGAGAAGTTGTTGCTGATGGCAAAAAGTTTCGGATTTTCCGGATCGATCAGGTTGAAATCGAAATCGTCCCCTGAAAGGACATAGGCGATCTCCTCGTTCTGTGAAACAGTGGCCAGATTGTTACACAGCGTGGAGAGATAGGAGGCCTGGGTCTTCTCGGAACCTTCCGCCTTCAGATAGCGCCGGCCAGCATTTCCGACACGAGGTTCTGCTGCAGGAACAGGGAGAGCTGCCTTGCCGAGGCGGTCATGATGAAGGCCAGTATATGCGGCAGCGTGCAATGTTCGGGGAACTCGTCCCAGAACCGGAACGCCACGCCGCGGAGGATGCCCAGACCTCCGGCGACCCATTCGTTCTGCTGTTCCTTCTTGGGAAGCAGCGCGAGCAGCACGTCCTCCATCAGCTGGATCAGTTCCGTGCGGTCCCTCACCACCTTGAGCGGGTTGAACCGGTACGACCGTTCAGGCCTGTCGAAACTGACATAGTAGAACTTGTGCGGATACCTGTGCCTTTTAATGAGGTTGTAGGCGGTACGGTATAGTCCGTATCCTTGAAGTCATAGATGAATCCGGCGAATCCCAGCCGCATGTATTCGCTCAGAAGCCATTTTCCGATACTTTTCGTCTTTCCGGAACCGGCCCCTCCGTAAACCAGGAAGTTGGAGTAATAGTAATAGAATTCGAGCCGGGACTCCCGGATTCCTGACCTGACCGGCAGCCGGATGGGATCAGCCCGTTCCCCTTTGCCGAGGTTCTGGACAGGTCCCATATCCGGGAAAGGAAGAGGATTATGAACGAGGCGGCCGCCGGACACAGCATGTATCCGGGGAAGAACAGGTGGGCCAGAAAGGTCTCGCCCGAGAGGCATGCAAGAAATGCGGCCAGGTTGACATACCATCTCCGGCTCAGCATGCAGCAGGCCGTTATCAGTGACAGGACTGCCAGAAGCGACAGCTTGCAATAGAAAATGTAATGTTCCATTGTACTTTTTTAGTTTTTACCGCTATTAACTTTATTAATATCATACTTTATAAGTAATCCGGTCCAATTACTGCATTTCCGCCTGGAAGGAGTGTCCCTTTTCCCCGGCCGGAAACAGACACCTGACCGTATATCCGGAAGGGACCCGTACCATGACCAGGGGGCTTTCACATCCCGGCAGCACGGTAGGCCGTCCCCTCAACAGGGAGATCCATCTGGCCGGGGATATCCTTTCCGGCCTTGCGCCGGCTCCACGGATAGTCTCCAGCATCATGGTCATGTCATGGGGGACACCGTTCACATACAGGGTGGCCCCCTCTCCGGAAATCCGGATTTCCCGCCTTCCCCATGAAAGGCTTATAGCATTTTTTTCACCGCACTCGTCCATATCTTATTTTTCCGTATCCTGTTTTACATTTCCATTCCCGACTCTCTTGCACTCCCCGGTGACACATCGGATATCCTCATCCCGTATCCGGCCGGTTCCCTTACGGCCATGAGCTTCCTGCCGCCGGGAAGGATGATGCCGCCGTTAAAGACGGCTTTCCAGTCCTCCTGCCCGAGAGAGGCGGGGCTGATTCCCGCTTTTCTCATCCGTTCCAGAAGGGAGGTCGCATCCGTCTCGACTCCTTGCCGCCTGAGAACCGCCCGCCCGTATCCGCAGGAGAGTTCAAGGTCCCCTCTTGCCGTCTGTATTACGGCCGGTTCCGCAATTCCGGTGAGATTTTTCCGGCTGGCGGCGAGTATGCCCCTCAGTTCCCTTGTGCCGATTTCCAGGCAGAACCCCAGCTTTCGGAGGAGATTCCGGAAGGCGGTGACAATCCTGTCCCATAAAGACCGGTCCGTACCGTCCTCGGCCATCCGTGCCAGATACTCTTCCGTTGCGACACGTATGTCCGTCCTGTCTGCAGCCGCCATCCGGAGAATCTCATCCCGTACTTTTTCTCCGCATCCGTTGAAGATGTCATCCAGAAAAGCATCCATATGCTTGTGACCTGCAAGCTTTCTGAGGCCGTAATGTGCCACACCCTCATGCAGCAGGGTACGCTCGACATCCGCTTTCCCCCGGGCATGCGGAAGATACAGGCAGACACGTTGCGAGGGGATGTCATACCAGCCCGGATGTCTTTCCCGCAGGAGAGCAGGCCGCGTATGTCGGGAGAGCCTACCTCGTCGGCATGACGGATCACTTCCACCGGAATATGCAGTTTCCCGGCCAGAAAAGACACATGACGTGCGAGCTCGTCCATCCGGACGTCCCTTGAAAGGAATATCTGCCGTCCCGGGCGATATCCTCGGTGGAAACGGCAAGCGTGTTCCGTCTTTGGGCGGAAGTAAAGTCCAGTCTGCTTTCCACGTTGCGCGCTTCCACCTCCCCTGCAGTGGAACGGTATTCCTGTATACTGCTCCTGAAGCTGCCGATGTCGTTCACGAGATCGAATATCGTCTCATACCCGTATTTGCCTGCCACCGCGTCCAGGCTGGAGCTGTTGTCCCTCAATATTGTCCCGCCATAGGCTGTCTCACGGTTCAGCGCGGCGAAAATGCCGTCCGGCGTGTTGTCAAAACCGCCGCCCTCCAGAATCCTTCCGTCAGTGGCCCGCACGATGTCCAGGATCACATTCTCCGTCGTGTTTTTAAACTCCCCGGGATTGCTTCCCCGCGCAAACCCCTCCATGGCCTGTATGGTGTGCTGTATCTCATGGGCCAGGACAGACCTCACATCATCAGCCCGGGAGATGTTTATCACGATTCTGTTGTCCGAATGGAGGTAGGCCCCGCAATACTCGGCCGACGGCAGGTCCACAAATTCCATCCGGGTCCGTTTCATTTCAGGATAGGCCTGGAACAGTTCATCGTCCTTCACATAGTCATCAAGATAGATCCGTTCACGCAGCGCGTCCTGTTCCTTCAGTCCGGCTGCCAGCTCCGTCAGTTCCTCAAAACGTTTCCACTCCGCTTCAGAGAGTGCTTCGCCCTCTATCTGCCGGTCAAGAAGATTTTCAAGCTCCCCATGCCAGGACTGTTTTTCCAGCAGTCGTGAATAGCCCAGATCTCCGGCCGATGGTATTCGAAATCCGCCGTCTCATAACGCCACTTGCTGTCAGCCCCGCGTTCCCAGCCTGTCGCCGCCTTTATTGTTCCGGCATCCTTGCCGGACTTTTCCATTTCGCGGGCGACGGCGAGGTTCTCCAGCCGCAGGGAGGCCCCTTCAGACCGGTCAAGTCTGGAGGCCCCTTTCTCTCCGATGAAGCGGAAACGTTCATGTGCGGTTATCTTCAGGTCGGCCTCACTGAAAATGACATAGTTCCGCGCGCCGTCAGCCCGGCCGCCGGTTGAACACTCCGCCGGATAGTCAATCCCGGTAAAACCCGCTCGCGAAAGAAACCCGCTGGCAAGCCGCTGTGAATCGGTATCCCGGTCCGGATTCATGAACATATGGTCCAGAAAGCCGTAGAACTCTTTCCCACTGTTCCATACATGCGACCTGCCGCTCCAGAACTCCGCCGTGGCTTTCGGAAAGAAGAAACGTTCCTTGCGGAGTTGCAGGAATATCTTTCCCTGCTGCTCCGCGGATACCGGCCTGTCCCAGTACAGATAGTTCATCCCGTTGTTTTCCGGGATTTCCACCGTATAGAGGTGGCGCGGCGGCTCAATGCGTATCCTGCCCGCATCTATGTCGGAAAGCAGCTCCTGCTTCTGTTGCTCGAATGCCTTTCTCCGTCCGCTGTATGCGCTTGCGGTACGCCCGTCCATATACACGGAAGAAATGTTCCGTTTCAAACTGTCCACATCGGTGGAAGAAAGGATCTGGCGTTTCCATATCCTCCATACCTCATCAAAATAATATTCGTTGTCAAGCACCGGGGATAAAGGCTCCCCGTCATAGGTGATGTGGTTTCCCCGCTTTATACCGATGGCCGCATATTTGCGGGCGATTCCTTTCACTTCCGTCACGTATGTCCCCCATCCGTAGGCCTGCGCCCCTTCACCGGTTCCGGTAAAGGCATGGTCGAAATGCCCGAAGGAGGCCGGACTGCGTGATAGACCTGACGGAAGCGGATGTCGTCATTTGATGTGGAAAACGCGCCCGTGTTTTCATAAGCGTCCTTCAACTGTCCTGGAGACATCACGGCTATGTATTTCACTCCCTCGTCGTAACCGACAAGCCCGTCATAGCCCGCCTCCCTGACTTTGGACAAAAACTCCGGGGTTTCCGTCAGCATCCAGCAGTTTCTTTTGCTTGATGCCAGCTCCAGCGCTTTCTCTGGGGATACCGTACCTCCTTTTCCTCCATAAAAAGACAGGACAGGTATCTCGCTGCCCAATGACTGCAGGATTTTTTTTACGGCCTGCCCGTCTTTCGGGTCAAAAGGGTTTCTTGAATTTACATACAGGTCATACACGTATCCTTCTTCCGTCCATTGTTCATTGCCATATTTGTCATCAGGAATGCTCATTGCACGCGTCTCTGCAATACCTCTTGCCTTTTCCGCATCGACGGAGGTGAAAATCAGGCCGGAATATTCACCGCCCTTGAATGTGTGGAACGGAGCCTTTTGGGATATATAAGTGATCCCGTCCCTCTGCCATCCCCTCTCGGGAGTAATCTGGTCTCTGCGCAAAGGTGTTCCATGGTGGACAACCAGAGGCTCGCCATTCTCATCGACAATCCTTGAAGCTGCCTCCGGTACATTTTCCCAGTCTCCAAACCAGTTCTTGAATGCTCTGGTGCGCACTTGGACCCACTGCCTCTCATTCAGGGAAGTCGGACTGCCGTTCGGAGCTTTCATGTATATGCCGTCCGCCTTGCCACGTGTGACAAGCTCCAGTTCTTCGTCCGTGACATATTTATCGGAAGTATGTGTCATTGTTTGCCGGCTTAATATGATACCTTGTTCATAAAGTCATAAAGAGTTTTATCAGCAAAAAACTTGTTTACTTATTTACATTTCCGAAATTTAAAGTAAATAAGTAAACAAGTGATATATGTAGAATGCAAATGTTACTTACATTTCCGCATTGGCCTGCCGGCTTGCCTGGTTTATGGTGCCTGCCGCCTTCAGTGCATATCCCGCGGGTGTTCTGGCAAGCATCAGTGCGCTTCTTTTTCCTGCAGCTCCGGATGCGCCGGAAACAAGGGGCGGCTGTACAGCCTTCCCCTTCATCAGGGAGTGCCATTCCCCAGCTTTCATGTTTTCCACGGCCACCCTTTCCTTGCGTAGTTCCTTGACAATCTTCCCCACATTGCATTCCTTCCTTTCCGGAACGCTGCCGAGTTGAATTTTTCATAAGCTTTGACAAGCTTCTTCTCCCTGTTTTTCCCGGCAGCCGAGATCTCGCTTTCCCGTTCCGCGGCGTTGTCCGAGTACTGCGCCTCGTAAGTGGCCTGGAAGTACTCCCTGTTTATTTCCCTGATCTCGCTATCCAGTTTCTCCACCGCCTCTTTGACCTGCTTTGCCGAGGGTTTCTTTGCCACGCCCTCCGCCGCTTTCTTTCCGGAGTCTCCGAAGGTTTCGGATGTCCGGGCCGCTGCCGCCTCCTTGCCGGCGGCATTTTCCAGTCTGAGGCCGTACATTTCCATCGCCAGTCTTTTGATCTCTTCTGTAGGCGAACTGATAAACGGTGCCGCATCCCGGTCTGCGTGCAGAACGACAGACTGCACCTTTTCCGTAGGGTTTTCTATATACCGGATATTCATCGGATCGTTTCTGACAGCCGCCAGTTGTACAGCCTCGGACGGGGCGGACACGTATCTGATGTTCTCTCCCTTGGCCTGCACCGCCGCCAGCCGCACGCTTTCCTCAGGCTGCCTGATCTGCCGGAAGATATCCGGACTTCTCTGGACGGCCATATGCTGCACCTTCTCCGTCGGTTCCGCTATATGACGGATGCATTCCGGATTTTTCTGTACGGCTGCCAGCTGTACTTTTTCTGTCGGCTCCCTGATTGCCGAGAGATACCGGGGATCTTTCAGGACGGCCGTCAGCTGTACCTTTTCTGCGGGCTTCTGCAGCAGGAAGATGCATTCCGGTCTCTTCTCGACGGCTTTCAGCTGTACTTTTTCCGTAGGGTTTGGGATGAAGCCGACATAGGAAGGCCTGATGCCTATGACCGTCAGCTGTACCCTCTCACTTGGCGAAGTAATGAAATGGATGTTGTGCGGTGCGTTTCTGACAGCTGTCAGCTGTACCTTTTCCGTCGGTTTCTCAATAAAGCAGATGACACTTCTGTCCCTTCTGACCGCGGCCATCTGGACACGGGCGGAAGGGTTGGCGATCATGCTGATGGCGCGGGGATTGCTCAATACCGCCTCATGTCCTTGTCGAACAGCGCGGCAAGGTGTTCCAAGATTGTAGGCATGGCTTTCAATGTTTAAAGGATTTGACTTCATCAAAAAACTCCTTTACGGCTTCCGTATCCGGTTCTCCGAGTTTCCTGTTCCCCTTCATCCGGAATACCAGCCTCCGGCTGCGGCCAAAATACCGGTTGTGGGCGGCAGGTCCGCCTTGAACATCCCTTCCACGGCCGTGAAGCAGGCCAGAGGGGATGGGGCCTGCATGAGAAGGACACTTTCAGGAGAGGCAATTACGGCGGAAAGCTGTACTTTCTCCGTTGGGTTGGTGAACAGCCGGACAAGTTCCGGCTTTTTCTGTACGGCGGCAATCTGCATTTTTTCTGTCGGTTCTTTGATCCTTTGGATTGCTTCCGGATTGTCCAGAACTGCTGCAAGCTGTGCATGTTCCGGCAACAGGTTGTTTTCATTTGGCATGGTAGTTTCTTTTTAATGTTATATTTCAGGGACAATGATAGAAAGATGCAGTGCAATCATATTGCACTTAACAAAAATTAAGCGGATATCCGGGATTCACATCCGGGATATCCGCAAGTGGAATTCAAGGTGGTGTGGCCGCTTCAGGCCGCTTCAGTCATTTCCTTGTACAGCATGATGTCCGTATAGGACGAACTGTAGTTCATTCTGGCCGTAAGGGTGGACATGCCGGCTCCCTTGAAAGGATTGCCGGTTTCAGGATGTTCCTCCATCCACCGGCAGAAATCCAGTATGGGGGATTTGCCGGAAGTGAAATAGATGAAAGGGTGTCCTTTCAGTACCAGCAGGACATCCAGATAGTCCGTAAGTTTCCAGTCCATCCTGTATGTGCTGATGTCCGTCGCCATGTAGGGGGGATCTATCAGAAAGACCACATCCGGGGAGTCCCTGTACCTGTCCACCAGCTCCCTGTAGTCACAGCATACCACCTCGAGTCCGTCAAGATAGCCCTCGCAGCAGTAGTCGCTCAGGCGCATATTGTTGTAGAAATTCAGTTTTCCGAGCTCCCCGATGTTCCTGGCATATTTGCCGGAGAACAGCAGAGGAAGAGATGGTGAGATAGTCCACAAAGCCGGTGCTTTCCTCCCGACGGATACGTTCCAGGAATATGCTGTGCATCTTCTTGGAGAGCATCCTGTGGCGGGGAATTCCTTCCGAGAGGCGGCGAAGGTCGGAAAGCAGGGCGTTCGTCCGGCTGATGTTCTCCAGACGCTCGCGGTAGTTGTCGTGGTCATTGTAGATCACGGTTGAATCGGGTCTTTCCCGCTTGGTGATGTGCGAGAGCAGTCCGGAACCGCCGAACAGGTCGACGAACACCGTCCTGTCACTGAAACGCTTCAAGACTTTTCTGAACTCCGATGCGAACATGCGCTTCTGTCCCACAAAAGGAAGCGGGGCCTGGCTGTAGTAGTACTTTTTCATTGCTGTAATCATTCTGTCGTGTAAGAGTGTTTATGTTTCGGATACAAAGTTCATCTCTTCTCCCCATGAAAGCAAAAATTCCACTCTTTTCATACTGCATGGAACGTACATTCCTTTTTGAACCGCCCGAGAATCTCATACACCTTTCTTTCGGAAACGCCATGTCTGGCCGAGAGGAAGGCCACACAATACGTCACCTTTTCACCTTTGCGGCGCATTTGTTCGTACTCCTTGTACAGGTCGATATATTTGTAGTCGTCCGGCTTGTAACCTGTCCCGGCCAGACGCTCCAGAAGCTCCCTATTAAAATTTAGAATCTCAAACAGTGTCATAGCAAATATTTTTCTATCTTTGCAGAGCCAATCATTTTGTAACAATAAATAAAATGCAGAACCGTGACAGAGGGTCTTTGCCCCCGGTCGCGCGGTTCTGCGTTATGTTACAAAGTGATTGGCGTTACTTTTTTAACAGGCCGGGGGCTTTTTTACTTTACTTCCCATATAAAAATCCCCGCAGATCTTTTTTTATTATGCATATATGTGACAGGCTTTGCGTCTTTAAGGCTGCAAGATATACCACAAGGCTGCAATTTCGTTGCAGCATGACTTTTATTTTCAGAAAAACACGTTTGTTTCTATGGAAAATATAACTTATTTATATATTAAAGTAAATAAGTAATATACATGATTATGTATATTTTTATATTTAAGTATGTAATGTGAAATATATTTAAAGTATAATACTGATAAAGTAAATATGTAGAAAAATATTTGGTAAACATTTCAAAAATGCGTATCTTTACATCGTAATAATCAAGGAGATAGACAAATCATGAAAACAATTACGACAGCATGTGTAAACCACAAGGGCGGTGTGGCAAAGACCACTTCGCTGCTGAATCTGGCGGCCGGAATCGCACGGCTGCACGGAAAAAAGGTATGTATCATAGATGCGGACCCGCAGGCGAACACGACGATGGCGGCGTTCGGGGAGGAAATGGCAAGTCTTCCCCAGGATGTCATGCTCGAGAGTGTGCTGCAGGAAATCATGCAGGACAGACCCCTGGAGCTGAAGCCTCTCACGTGGCTGGACAGGTGGATGTGCTGCCGGCGTCCTTGGACCTGGCGGCCACGGAAGTGATCATGAACACCACCCCCGGGAGGGAATTTCTTTTCAGGGAAATAATAAGAGGCCTGGAAAAGAAGTATGACCATATTCTGATAGACTGTCCTCCCTCATTGGGCATCATCACACAGAACGCGCTTATGGCGAGTGATTTTGTGATCATACCCACGGACGGGAACTATTTCGCCATGAAAGGAATCGAGAAGATACATTATATCATCGGCCTGCTCAGAAGAAAACTCGGCGCGGAGGTCAGGATTCTCGGTTACTTCATGACAAAATACAATGCGGGAAGAAAGCTGGACGTGGACATCAGGGAGAGTCTGATAGAAACATTGGGGGAGAGCGTGTTCGAGACAACCATACGGAACAACGTGGCGCTGGGAGAGGCGCAGTACAATGCACGGAGCATTTTCGATTATGCACCTCGTCAAACGGGGCAAGGGATTACCGAAGTCTGACCGAGGAATTCCTTAAAAGGATCAGGAAAATGAACAAATAATAAAGGAGAAGGAATATGAAAGAATTCAAGTCGAAAGGGATTTCCCTGGAAAATATGGTGGGGGCAGACCCCATGAAAGAAAAAAAAACGGCGGAGACACCGGGAAAGGCGTATAACCAGACCATTGTCTTGACCGAGGATCTGGTATGGGAACTGAGGACATTTGCCGCGGACCATCGTTACAGAGGGGTAAAGACTGTCATAGAAGCGATGATAGGCTGCTTTCTCAGGGAGGACGGGACATTGGACCGCGACAGGTTGGAGCAGTTCTGGAAAGAATACGTAAAGAAGTAAAGTTTTATATTACTTTTGAAGTAAATAATATTTCAAAGTAAGATACTTATAAACTGAAAGAAGTAATACAATGAAAATTTTAAGGTATATATTGTTGGCTTCACTCACATGTGTATTATCCGCATGTGAAAAGGATGAGATCCTGCCGGAACCTGAACCGCCGGTTGTCACCCCGGGGGATGATCCGGGAAAGGATGAGGAAGAAAAGATACAGCTCGGAATAACCGCATCGTTGCAGGCGATGCAGCAGACAAGGGGAATCATAGAGCATTCCTGCCGGGACATGAGATGGGGGTGTTCATCAGCGCTGCCGGCGCCGAGTCTCCATATGTACATAATGTGCCTTATGCCTTTGACGGCAAAAAATGGAATGCCGGCGGGGACGCTCCGGTGGAGGGCGACGCAGAGGTGGCCGCTTATCTGCCGTACAACGGACAGACGGCTGGGGACAGGCTCATCCCCTTTGAACTGGCGGACCAGCACGACATCCTGTATGGAAGGGCGTCGGTCACCAGGGACATTCCGACAGCGGATATTGAGATGAGACATGCCATGAGCCTGGTACGCATCAAAATTCTGAAAAATGAATATATGGGAGAAGGCATTGTCTCAAACATAAGGTTTGACAATGTGATCACAAGGATGACGCTTGACATCAGGCGGGAAACCAACTCCCCCCTGATATTCGATTTCTCAAGCAGGGGGAGCCTGCAAGCTGGCGGCAACTATCATCTGAACGATGCAGATCCGGTGGTAGTGGAGACAATCCTTCCCCCTGTCTACGGTTATGACCAGAAAGCGACGGTCAGTTTTGCCATTGACGGAAAGGAATATTCCTATGAGTTCCACAGGGACCATGAATGGGAGGCGGGAATGAAATACACCTATACACTGAAGATGACGGGAAACTACAACTCCCCGGTCAACATGGAGCAGGTGGATATCGATGTGGAGTACTGGAGTCGGTATGGCAAGACGGACCAAATTATACTCAACCCGAATCCGGAAGATTACGAGTTTACCATTTGGCCGAATTATACGGAATATGGCTATGACTGTTATCAAAATGAAGGTAAAGTATTTGGTACATTCTACTATCCTTGGTGTGGCACATCAGAAGGAGAAATGCGGTTTGTATTTATGAGGCCGGGTACGAATGAGATTGTGGAGCAGTTCCAGCCGATAGACATCAAGACGAATGGGGCATGGGATGGAAAACGTATCCAGTGCTATGTGACTTCCGTTCCCGGTACATACCAGCTTGTGCCGTTATTCCGCAAGAAAGGAGAAACGATGTGGTGCAGGGCAGCTGATTATGATTATGGCAGTACGGACGAGGAATGGCTGTATGAGGTGAAAGCGCCTGCGTCGGATAATCTGCCGGCATTGCGCATGATGGAAGTGGAAGGACAGGGATATACTTCTATTCTTGCATATCCGGTTCCTGATGATGATCCGTGGAATCTGGTATATACTTTATCCAACCGGGGAGAAAAGGCACTGAGAGGCGAAATAAAAGCAGTTTGGGAACGTGAGTTCAAACTGAAGTCTAATTCATATAGTCCAAGTACCAAAAAGAAAGGAGCAGTAAACGATGAGGAATGGAAAGATGAAATCGGTAAGGATTCTGTGGACATTCCGACAGGAACACGTTTCTGGAAGGGTATTATGAGTTGCAAATTCCCAGTTAAAAGACTTGCTCCCCGACATGATGGAGTTAAATATGCCATTCCAGTCTTACATTTATATTGGAGAGCTGAAAATTCCAATGAGTGGATATTACTTCGTTGTGATGCGGATTATCTGTTCAACTGCAATTATACAGGAGGTTATATATGGGATGAAACGACGAATTATGTGAAAGTCATGCCACAAAGTTGGCATTAAAATTTATATATCATGAATATATTTACAGACAATCAGTTGCGAAAAGCAGAGCAGATACTTCAATCTCCGCTTTCAAAATTATCGGACTTGACTTCTTCCGATATTCGGAATCTGGCAGTTGTATGGTGTTATTATTCCGGAAAGATTGAAGGGAATACATATACATACGTCGAAACAGAGGCCTTGTTGAAAGATGGCATAACATCGGAAAAACGATACGAGGATGCCAAAATGCTGAAGAACCTGCATAATCTTTTTGTTTCTGAAATGGAGTATATCCATAAAGGGAAGAATACCGAGATAATAGATGAGCGTACTCTGCTCCGTCTGCATTCCGGGCTGTCTTCCGGACTGGTTTCCGATGAGGAAGCCGGACTGTTTCGCACACGTCCGGTAAGAATATCCGGAACTGATTATGTGCCTCCCCGGGATGTATATGAGATACGTTTCAAACTAAGCGAGGTGCTTTATCGGCAGACGGAACTGGAGAATCCCCTTGAACGTGCTGTGTATCTCCATTGCAACATTGCACGGATACAGCCGTTCATCGACTGCAACAAACGTACGGCACGCCTTGTGGAAAGCATTGTGATGATGAATGCCGGACTGATTCCGGTCTATTCAGCAAAAGATGCCGATATTCTGAATTACCGCAAGGGGCTGATCAGTTTCTATGAAAACGAAACATATAGTCTGTATACAGATTATTTTCTGGACAGGCAGTTGGTTCGGATAAAGGAATTGACAACGGATGCCGGAATGGAAATGTAATTCATTGAAATGACATAAGATGAATTTAAGGTGGAAAAGTCTCGCTGCAGTGATGCACCGGGACTTTATTTTCTCATTCCTATTATAAAGTTATGAATTAACTCTCAAGAAGATTAATCTTGAATTATAAACAAATTATTCATTAAACCAGATCAAATTGATCTAAAAGGTAATGTCTATTATACCCGAACAGTTTTATATGGTATAGAGGATTGTCTTTCATCACGTATTTAAGAAGAACTTAACTTTTGTAGTAAAATAATCCGATGTTATCATACGTACAATAATATTCTAGTATTCCAGTATCTTGAAAAGCATTATCTCCGTTCGTGAATACGTTTCAATAAGCAAATCGATATAATACATTATAATCATACTAATCACTGTCCATGTACTTCATACTGTATCTTATTAGGGAAGCAGTAAACCTGCCTATGCCTTTCTTGATTCTGCTCAGCTCTTTACCATTGACAGAAAAAACGGTAAAAGTAATCTTTTTATTAAGTATTATTTCCCGTACACTTACTATTAGATACAACCATAATTATACTACCAGATAAATTTTATTTTGGCGTTACAGATGTAGGAATTTCTTTTACCGTTTACGCAAACGGTATTTTTTTCTATAAAAATCTTATAAATATTGGATTATATTTTAATTCATATTTATATATTTGCGTTGAAAAATAAAATAACCTTTAAAAAAGAGCGAATTTATTAACTTGTTAATTGAAAAAATCATAATTAGAAAAACTGCTTAAAACCGAAATAGAAATCACAGATAAATTTTCATAAAACACATCTTCAAATATTAAAGCTATGAAAAAAGAGCGACTAAAGTTAGTAAGCGCTATGTTACTTTTATCCGGCTTTTCTACCGGATATGTTCAGGCCGCCCCTCATGCAGCGGCTGTAGAAATGCATTCTGTACAACAGGACAATGCTTGTACGGGAGTGGTTGTGGATCAGAACGGTGAAACCGTCATCGGTGCGTCTGTTGTTGTCAAAGGGACAACGAACGGAACAATAACGGGACTGGACGGAGATTTCAGTATTCCAAACGTAAAGAAGGGTGATGTCATTGTCGTTTCATATGTGGGTTATATGAACTCTGAAATCATATGGGAGGGCAAGCCCTTGAAAATAGCACTGAAAGAAGACAGCAAGACCTTGGACGAGGTTGTTGTTGTAGGTTATGCGACTGTCAAGAAAGCCAATCTGACCGGTGCGGTTTCTGCCGTCGATGACAAAGTGCTGGCAGACCGTCCCATCGTCAATCTGGGACAAGGTTTGCAAGGAACAATCCCTAACTTGAACATCACCACCAGCGGACAGCCGGGAAAAGGCTCAAGCTTCAATGTCCGCGGTGAAACGTCCATCAACGGTGGTAGTCCGCTGGTTTTGGTTGACGGAGTACAGATGGACCCGAACCTGATCAATCCGCAAGATGTGGCAAGCGTATCTGTATTGAAGGATGCAGCTTCTGCCTCTATCTATGGAGCCCGTGCCGCTTATGGTGTTATCCTTATCACAACCAAGAGCGGCCGCAAGAATATGCCTACACAAGTGTCATTCGATGCATCTGTCTCATTCAACAGCCCGACAACCCGTCCGGAATATATGAATTCCATGGAATATGCGCACTGGATGAACGCCGCAAACAATACGACCAGCGGCCGTGACCTGCTCAGTCAGGAGGAAATGGAGCATATAGAGGCTTATTTCTATGATCCGGTCAACAACCTTCCGGTCTTTGTGGCAAAGGACCCCAGCAGCTGGCAGTACGGAAACTGTCAGGCCGGCAAATATGCCTATTGCGGAAATACGGATTGGATGAAAGAGATGTATAAGAAAACTTACCCTGTCCAAAAATATAATGTAAATATTAACGGTGGTAGCGACAAGGCCACTTATTATACCTCGGTGGGTTATATGGACCAGGGATCACTGATGCGTTACGGGGATGAGGGCTTCCGTAAGTTCAATATGGTGAACAATATCAATTATGACATCAACAACTGGATGCACGTATCCATGAAGACAAGCTATATCCGTACCGAACTGGACGGACTTGCCCAGGATGCCGTGCACGGAGAGTCATGGATCGGTAACGACACACAACCTCTCATGCCTGTAAAACATCCTGATGGTAACTGGTCAGGTCAAGGTAATTACACCAACTTTGCCGCAGTTTTGGATGAGATGGGTTCACGTAAGACCACGAAGAATGACTTCTGGAACACCCTTGCCTTGAAACTTACCCCATTGAAAGGACTGACAATCAACATGGACTATACATTCAACTATTATGCGGAACATGGCAAGGTACACAGAAAAACATTCAACGAATACGGTATAGATGGCAAATTCTTACAGGTTTTCCAACACTCCAGGCCAAGCGGCGTGTCAGAAAGCCAGGCCAATGACACATACAACGCTTTCAACCTGTTTGGTGACTATGAACTAACTTTGGGCAAACATTATTTTAAAGTAATGGCCGGTTACAATCAGGAGACCAAGCATACCCGTGGCTTCTCGGCAAGCGGGATGAGCTTATCTCCAATGACCTTCCCTCAATGGACGCCGCTACCGGAGAGAAATATGTGGGCAACTCGGATGACAGCTGGGCCACAAGAAGCGGTTTCTTCCGTATAAACTACAGTTTTGCGGACCGTTATCTGTTGGAGGTGAACGGCCGTTATGACTTGTCGTCCAAATTCCCGAAAGATGACCGTTCCGTATTTAGTCCTTCCTTCTCTTTGGGCTGGAAATTATCGGAAGAAAGCTGGTTCAAACAAGCCACTAACGGATTTTTTGATGAATTGAAGATAAGAGCCTCTTACGGTAGTCTGGCAAACCAGGCTTTGGATAATGGGTGGTACGCTTATCTGTCCAATTATGGAACAGGTACCTTGGGATATATCATGGGGGGAAAACAGCCCCAATATGTATTGCCCGGTGGTCTTGTAAGCAATACCGTTACCTGGGAAAAGGTTACCCAGTGGGACTTGGGGCTTGACTTTGTCATCCTGCAGAACCGTTTGAAGGGTACATTCGACTATTACCAGCGTAAAACGACCGATATGTTGGGACCGGGTAGAATATTGCCTAATATCCTAGGTATGAGTGAGCCCTTGGAGAATGCCGCCGATATGGTAACACGCGGTTGGGAACTGGCATTAACCTGGAATGACCAGCTGGACAACGGATTGCATTACAGTGTGGGATTCAATCTTTCTGACACCCGGGCGGAAATCACCAAATATGACAATCCGACCAAGTCATTGTCTTCTCCATATTATGAAGGACAGATAGTCGGTGACATCTGGGGATATGAATCCAGCCTGTTCCAGTCTGCCGATGAGATAGCTTCGGCTCCTGACCAGTCCAAACTGGACGGCGGAATCAGCAAAGTGCCCGGTGATATCAGATTTATGGATATTGACGGTAACGGTGTCGTGGATTATGGAGAGAATACGGTTGACAAGCCGGGTGACATGAAGATTATCGGTAACAACAAGGCGCGTTACCGTTACGGATTCAATATCTCGGCGGACTGGAAGGGCTTTGATTTAGGAATATTCTTCCAGGGTGTCGGAAAACGTGACCTGATGCTCCCCTATACATTTAAATGGCAATACGGAAGCATGTGGCAGGTTCCTACAGCTGTAGGTAACGATTACTGGCGTGAAGACAATGCAGGGGGCTGGCTTCCGGTGGCACGTTTCAATGGCAGCCAGGCTTTAGGTCAAAACCAGACACGCTATCTGCTTGACGCATCCTACCTGCGTCTCAAATCATTGTCTTTCGGATATACCCTGCCTGTTTCCCTGACGAAACAATGGGGAATACAGAAATGCCGCGTATATTTCACCGGAGAGAACCTGCTGACTTTCAAGCATACTCCGGAAGGATTTGACCCGGAACTGGACGATCCATACAAGTATCCGCAGCAGAAATCGCTGGCTTTGGGACTTAATGTTGTATTCTAATCTTAACACAAAACTTTTATGAAACTGAAATATGTACTTTATATGGCGGCTGCCCTGTCTCTGACAGGCTGTAATGACTCTTTTCTGGAAAGAGGCCCGCAAAATTTGAATGATCAGAGTTTTTGGATATCTGTCAATGACCTGAAAGCCTATGCCAATGCCTTTTATGGTCTGATACCGGGAGGAGTCAGTGTTCTGGATGACACGGACAGTGACATCCAGGTCCCCAACGATATCAATTCTTTCCTATGGGGACAATATGTCGTGCCTACAGAAGGTGGCGTATGGCAAAAATCAAACTGGCAGAATATTCGTAACATCAATTATTTCATGACACATTATCAGAGTGTGCAGGCTGCCGAAGCGGATGTCAACATTTATGTAGCTGAAATGCGTTTCTTCCGTGCGCTGGAATATTTCAACAAGATTCAGCTTTTGGGAGATGTGCCTTGGCTGGAAGTTGACCTGAATGTGGACAGCGAGGAACTGTACGGTCCGAAAATGAAGAGAAACCAAGTGTTCCAAAAAATCATCGAAGACCTGGATTTCGCCATCCAATGGCTGCCGGAAGCAGGCAGTGAAGAAGCCAACCGCCTGAATAAGGACATAGCCAGACACGTAAAGGCACGTTTCTGCCTGAATGAAGGTACCCATTATAAATACCATGATGAATTGGAATATGCCTCAGAAGCAGAAAAGTGGTTGCAAATGGCTGCAACTGAAAGTGACAAGCTTATCACATCAGGAAGATATGAAATCTATAATACGGGCCATCCACAAGAAGACTATTTCAATATGTACCGCATAGACGACAAGAGTGACCTGAAAGAGGCCGTCCTCTACGTGGATTATAAGACGAACATACGTGAACACAACATGGCAGCTGCAGGACGTGAGGCCGGATGCGGTTTCTCCAAAAGTTTTGTAGAAAGCTTCCTTTGTTCGGACGGGCTTCCCATTTCACTAAGTAATAAATATTTAGGCGATGAAACAATGAGAAAGGAAACGGCCAACCGTGACCCCCGTCTGAAACAGCTGATCCTCACCAACGATTTTCCGACAAACGTGACAGATGACCTGAAAGACTCTACTTTTGTGGTGAATGAGGATGAGTTTATCACCCAGCACTGTTTCACAGGATACAGACCTATCAAAGGATTCAATCCCATATACTCACAGGCGTTGTATATGAAAAGCTCCTTCGATGGCATCGCTTACCGTTATGCAGAAACCCTGCTGATCAATGCGGAAGCAAAAGCGGAATTGAATACCATCACCAATGCGGATTTGGATAGAACTGTCAACCAATTAAGAGACCGTGTTGGAATGCCTCACCTGACAGTAAATGTAGGTTTTACCGATCCCAAATGGCCGGACTGGGGATACAGCCTGAGTCCTGTTTTACAAGAGATCCGTCGTGAACGCTGCATTGAGTTGGCAGGAGAAGGTTTCAGATTCAATGACCTGAAACGTTGGAAAGCCGGTAAACTGCTCAATAATGTACTGACTTATGTGGGAAAAAGAAAACCTGACGGTAATCTGGCCATTGTATATCCCAACTACACGAATCCCGACCTTTCATATCAGGCAGGAAAAAGCCGTACTTGGGAGGACAAGATGTACCTTTATCCGATTCCGACAGGAGAACTTCAGAGAAATCCGCAATTGTTACCACAGAATCCGGGATGGTAGATGTAGTAACAATGGATTTTTCAGCTGTGATTTAGATTGACAAGGAAACCACCATGGCAGATATGTACCGGTGGTTTCCTTTTATTTTATCAGGTCGGTTACTATATTGCCAGATAAAATCCTGTAAGACGGACAGATTCAAGAATGTCAGTATTTGATATCAATATGTTTGCCAATAATGAATAAAGAATCAGAAAAGAAGGCCGGCTGTCTTTAACATCACTGGGAGTAGATAAAGGACAATGGATGTACTCTATTCACTATACTTTTAGGCTGTCTTAATCTCTTCAAGAAAGACATCATATATGTGGATGGTTTTTCTACTATTTTAGAAAATATTTTAACTAGAGAAAAAGTTTTTTCCATTCCGTTTTTTGATCCTTTTCGTCTGCAATGACAATAGCCTTGCCACACTCTAGTTTAGAGTAATGACAGGGCTATTTCATGTTTATCTATTATAATCTTTCATTTTCCCGCATATCCGGGGTTTATCCCATCCTCTTTATTGTTTCTATTCCCAATGAGATGTGAATTGGAAAGTTATCTTATATCCAGTGCCTGTTATCTCCTTGCCATCAAATTCACCGAAATCAAGAGTCTGCTTGCCTGACGGAGATTTGATGTTTGAGAGTATCATAGCATTGTCTATTATAATGTCAAAAGACTGCGGAGTGGCACTTTTTTCCCGTGTATCCCCATCCTGATTTATTGTTTCCCATTCTGAATACGCATACATAACCTTTTGGTTCTGCTCTATCCGCACAGGATAGCTCACTTCATCCATATTGTCCATGTCGTTTTTGGTCTGTCCATATATCCTGCATATTATACCGGAACAATCTGTGGATGACACGGTCAAATATTCATAACTTTTACCACTGTTCGTACTTGAAGTTGAGCTGTAAAATCTATCCAAATTAATCGTGATACTTCTTATGGATTGCTTGAAACTGGCTGTAATAGTACTGTTGGAACCATGCAGGGTGGCGGTAGTGGTTGAACTGCCTGGATTTTCGATAGTTACATCACCACCTATAATTGTCCAGCCTGTAAATTCATACCCACTCTCCGGAGTAGCCGTAATACTGATCGGCTTTTCCACCTGATATTCCTTGTTCCTTTCGGATTAGTTGTTCCGCCTTCACCTGCATTGGTCGTCAGTGTGCGTTTTTTTTCCTTGAATCCACAATGGAAAGTATGGTCCTGACCGCCTAAGTCAACATCGAACTCTGAAGTCCCGGATTGTGCATAATCGTATTTCTTAGGTTGATTAGCCGGCCCTCCATAAAAATAGTTCACCTCATATCCTGCATCAGGATGGGCTTCAACAGGAACATTTTTGCGTCCGTCATACAGTCCTGCTCCGGTGGCATACCCCCCGGTAAAATCAACCCTTCCGTCTGAAGAGCGGGCTGAGGTTTCCAGCATCCCCTCGCCTTCGATGATGATACGTGTATCACCGGTAGGGACCGATTCGTCCTTTTCAGAATCCTGTTCCATTATCTCCTCATTCTGGCAGCCCGTGAACATGGCCACGAACGCTGCCAACAGTAAAAATTTAACTTGTTTCATACTTCATTCTTTTTTAAAGGTTTATTATAATTGTATGTATCATTTCTTTTTCTTATCGTCCAGCACGTCGGCATCGATGCGGGCCTCGAACGTCGCATAGAGCACGAACCGGTTGAAAAAATAGTAAGTATTGCGTGTCTTGCTGAACCTTATGTCAGCCCCCATCAGCCGGAGTTCCTCCAGGTAGTTGCTGACGGTCCGTTCACTCACCCGCATCCTGCCGGCCAGTTCCGCACGGCTGCCGGTACTTTCCTTCCGGATCAGCCTGTACATCCGGTTGATCCGTTCTATGTAGCTGACAACGGAAAGGCTCGTCATATCCTCTCCTCCAGTCCGGTCTGTTCCAGGAATCTGCGGAAATACCCCTCCTCCAGGTACAGGCATCTCATCAACGCCTCCTTTCCCTCCCTGGCATACACCCGGCGAAGGAGCGGGAAATCCGTGGAATAAATGTTCCATCTGATCAGCCCCTCCGCCCTCCGGTCAAGTTCCGGGCAGTCAGTTCCTTCCATCCGATACCTCACGGAGAGGAAGTACAGGTTCTTCAGCCTGTATTTCTCAAGAAAGGAAATATCCTTCGGGCATGCCTTCAGCCCGTCGGCGGCGATGCACCTTAATACAAGCTGTTCAATCTCTTCCTGAATTGTCATATCCATACCAGTATGGTTTTATAGTTCTACCGTTCTTTCTTATCTCATAATGCAGATGATAGCCTGTGCTTCTGCCGTGCTCCCGACAAAGCCGATAACAGCCCCTTTCCCGAGCTTTTTGCCCTCCGTCGTATAGTAAGCTGCCAGATGTGCGTAAAGCGTTTCAAAGCCGTAGGAATGCCGTATGATGACGCATCTTCCATAGCCTCCCTTCCTCCCTGCGAAAACGACCGTGCCGGAAGCGGTGGCATGGACCGGTGCGGCCAGTTCCACCGCCATATCAATTCC
>ENA-OQDD01000285-OQDD01000285.1-human-gut-metagenome-genome-assembly--contig:-NODE-285-length-21131-cov-1.829985_pt1 | contig 21131 bp, 33 predicted proteins | sample MGYA00242507_ERZ504598 | MGnify/ENA primary metagenome ERZ504598 (study PRJEB26092, sample SAMD00036318) | human gut metagenome | host: Homo sapiens | study: EMG produced TPA metagenomics assembly of...
TGCGGATTGGATGCGATGGCACGGCGCACCATCTCGACACGCTGTGCATCCTTTGCCTGTCCCGCCCGGTTCCGCTTATGTGGCGGATTTCCGGCCGGAAGGAACCAGACTTCATCAAGCCCGAACTGCTCGTACGCCGCCTCGCCAAGGATCAGATGACCGATATGAATGGGATCGAATGTGCCTCCCATAATGCCAATTTTTCTGTTTGTCTTTTCCATACGTTTTCCTCAAAAAGCGCCGGAACTGCAGCGGTATGCTCCGGTCCCGGCGGTTCTTTCCTGCGGATTATTTCGGAAGCTGAATTTTCTTTTTCTCTTTTTTGCCCTCTTTGTACAGCACGATCTTTTTGCCGATCACCTGTACGACCTGGGAATTGGTGCGTTCTGCCAGAACTTCTGCGATCTCTCTTGGATCATCGAGGCAGTTCTGCAGTACATTGATTTTAATCAGTTCTCTCGCCTCAAGTGCCTCTGCTACAGCAGCGGTATGCTCCGGCGTGATGCTGCTTTTTCCTACCTGCAGGATCGGTTCCATGGTCATGGCAAGGCCTTTCAGGTATGCTCTCTGCTTGCTGGTCATACGTCTCCTCCTTCGTTATTTATTCGTTCTATTTATAATAATCAAATTCAAATCCATACATCTTGACGGTATCGCCTTCCTGGATGCCGGCCTGTTCGAGTTCGTCTAAGATACCGGTATCTTTTAAGAACCGCTGGAAGAAAGCAAAACCTTTCTCGGAATCCAGATTGGTGTAGCCGAGCATTTTCTCGATCTTCGGTCCCTCGATGATGAAGCGGTGCTCGTCCTCCGGGTCCTGCTCGACGGTGTACGGCAGGTTCTCGGCAAGAAGCATATCCTCCGGGAAGAATTCCTGCTCGAAGACCATACGCTCTTTCGGAAGCTCATCGAGTTTTTTCTGTACGGCATATAAAAGCTCTTTTAAGCCTTTTCCGCTGACGGCAGAAATCGGATAAACCGGGATGCCTTTCGGCTCGAACTCTTTTTTCAGACGTTCCACCGGATCCTCTTCGCCCTCTTCTACATAGATCGCATCGGTCTTATTGGCCGCGATGATCTGCGGGCGTTTTGCGATCTCCGGGTTATAGGCTTCGAGCTCTTTGTTGATCTTGTTGATATCATCCACCGGATCTCTTCCCTCGGTCGATGCAACGTCTACTACATGGATCATCACGCGGGTTCTTTCGATGTGGCGCAGGAATTCATGGCCGAGGCCGACTCCTTCCGATGCACCCTCGATCAGTCCCGGGATATCTGCGATAACAAATCCGCTGCAGCCCTCAAGGTCTACGACACCGAGGTTCGGGGAAAGCGTGGTAAAGTGATAATTTGCAATTTTCGGTTCTGCATTTGTCACGCGGGAAAGCAGGTCGATTTTCCAACGTTCGGGAAGCCGACGAGTCCGACGTCCGCGATGACTTTCAGTTCCATTCTTACTTCCAGCTCCTGTGCCGGCTGGCCTGGCTGGGCGTATTTCGGAACCTGCATGGTAGCGGTTGCGTAATGCATATTTCCGTTTCCGCCTTTTCCGCCTTTTAATACAACCTGACGGCGGTTTTCACCGGACATATCTGCGATGACTTTTCCGCTCGCAGCGTCCATAATGACGGTTCCTTCCGGTACTTTCAGGACAATATCTGCGCCGTTTCCGCCATGGCATCTGCGTTTTCCGCCCGGCTCGCCGTCGGTAGCAGAAAACTTTCTTCTGTGGCGGTAATCAACCAGTGTATTCAGTCCTTCGTCAACTTCAAAATAACGTCTCCGCCTTTGCCGCCATCGCCGCCGTCCGGCCCGCCGTTCGGTACAAAAAGCTCTCTGCGGAAACTGACATGTCCGTCTCCGCCCTTACCGGAGCGGATCAGAATTTTTGCTCTGTCTGCAAACATGGTATTCTCCTGTCTTGTTTTATCTAAATCCAAATCGGTCTGTTGGACCTTTAATTATTATTAACAAAAACGGCTTCAAACCTCTGAAGATTTGAAGCCGCACCTTTGTCTTACTCTTCTGTTGCTACCGGATATACGGAAACCTGTTTTTTGTCACGTCCTTTTCTTTCGAAAGCTACGCGTCCGTCAACCATAGCGAATAAGGTATCGTCTTTTCCGATTCCTACGTTCACGCCTGGATGAATCTTGGTTCCACGCTGTCTGTAAAGAATGTTTCCAGCCTTTACAACCTGTCCGTCAGCTCTTTTTGCTCCTAATCTCTTGGACTCGGAATCTCTACCGTTCTTGGTAGAACCAACTCCTTTTTTATGAGCGAAATCTGAAGGTTCATATTTAACATGGTATTACACCTCCTTGAATGCGATCTCTAAGTATTGTGCTCCATAATCGCGGCGGATACTTTCGAGGCCCAGCAAAAGTGATTTTACAAGAAGTGCGGTACTTTCAGAATACCCATTCGGGAATGAAAAATACACGTATCCATCTCCAGCCTCACTTATAATCAGATCCTCTGTCAATGTTTCCACGGAATTTACGGTGTTTACAATCAATGCGGAGACAGCGGCACAGATGATATCCTGCCCTTCCTCTGCATAGCCTGCATGACCGTCCGACTCCACGGAGATGTACTCGCCGTCAGACTCTGTTACGGTTATACAAATCATAAGACTTAAGCGTTGATTTTTCAATCTTCACTTCAGTGTACTGCTGTCTGTGACCGTTTTTCTTATGATAACCAGTTTTTCTCTTATACTTGTAAACGATAACTTTTTTGCCTTTACCGTTTTCAACTACAGATGCGGTTACGGATGCATTTTTAACGTCCTCGCCAACTTTCAGTCCGTCATTGCTTACTGCAAGTACCTGATCAAAAGTTACGGTTTCTCCAGCTTCAACGCCAAGTTTCTCTACTCGGATAACATCGCCTTCAGCTACCTTGTACTGTTTACCACCTGTTGCAATAATTGCGTACATATGGCACCTCCCTATCAATTACTCGCCAGATTCGGTGGTCTTTCGACTCTTTTACCTCTCTGTGCGGCATACTTCTACAATATATCATCACGTCTGCTGTTTGTCAATAGTATTTTTCAGGAAATTGCAGATTTTTTTCACATGCAATTGCCAGTGCGCCAGGTCCGATGTGGCAGGCAACGCTTAAGGACAGCGGATGCGCATCGACTTCAAAATCCGGGAAGGCTTCTTTTACTTCGACAATCCATCCATCGATTACTTCTTTGTCGTTTGCGGTATAGGCAATGTGAAGTCCCATGATGCCGGCTGCACGCTCTTTTGCGAAGCGTTTGTCCATATCTTTTTTCATAGCCTTGATCATGCTTTCTTTGCCTGTTTCACACCGCGCGCTTTTTCAAACGCGTCAAGCTTCTCTCCCTGGATCGTCAGCACCGGTTTGATATTTAAAACGGTTCCGATCATGGCTGCTCCGGCGTAACGCGGCCGCCTTTTTTCAGGTATTTTAACGTATCTACCATAATATAGATACTTGCATCCAGCGCATCCTCTTCCAGAATTGCTTTGATGTCTTTTGCTGCCACGCCGCGGTTTGCCATTTTCTTTGCATCCAGAACGGACTGCTGCTGCGTAACGGAGATTCTCTGGTTGTTGACAACCTGCACTTTTCCTTCGTAGTCCTCGGACAGCACGGTCGCTGTATCACAGGAGGTGGAAAGGCCGCTTGACATCGGAATGTAAACAATGTCATCGTACTCTTCGAGAATTTTGTTCCAGAAATCCATCAGATCTCCCGGAGACGGCTGAGATGTGGAAACAGCCGCATCCTCTGCCAGAATCTCGTAAAACTGTTCCTGTGTCAGGTCGATATCCTCAAACTGGATTTTTCCGCGCATGAAGAAAGGCATCGGAAGGACAAAAACGCCCAGCTCTTTCGCCTGACTCTGTGTAATACCGCTGTTGCTGTCGGTAGCAATAGCTGTTCTTGCCATAGTTCTTATTCCTGCTGTCTCTTGTTAAAGAAACAGCTTTTCCTTTCTGTAATATCGTGTAACGCTTGATTTGCTGTTATTCTATCATAAATCGTACCTGTTTTCTACCCGGCTTGGACATTTCTGCAAAATTGCCCAAACTGCTTTTGATTCTTTTTACATCATACCAATACCAAAGAAAAACAGTCCGCCAAGGATCAGCAGAATGGTCGGAATTACGATTTTTGCAATGGTCTTTTTTCTTCTCTCCTTCGGGAAAAATCCTTCGCTTTTTGTCTGCTGGTACATCAGAAGACGGCTTCCCATATAAAGACCGATCGGCATCAGCGCCGCTTCGATCAGATACATGCCGATGTACGTTTCCGTTGCGTATCCGCTGCCTGCTGCTGCGTTCCCCTGCGAGAACATATAGAGGAAGCTTGCCGCAATGCTCGCCACAATCGTCGATGCGTTGTGGACGAAATGGAACAGCGAGCTGTAAAACATGTTGTCGGTCTTCATCCGCACATACGAGAGAACGATTCCCATCATCATCATCGGAAGAAAACGGACGATGCTCATGTGGAAAGCGCCAAAATAAACGCCCATCAGAAGCAGCATCACCCATTTCTTTTTGATTCCGCGCAGACTGTACTGCAGAAGACCGCGGTGCAGTGCTTCTTCACAGATGGCCGGTGTCAGCGCAACGACAAGCAGCTCGCCGAAATAGGAAAGGCCCGCCATACTGCTGTCCATGGATTCCGAGAGGCTTGCGTATTCCTGCGGGAAAATCCATTCCATCAGAAGGAAAAGAGCAAGCACACCGCGGTACGTCACATACCACATCAGAATGGTTCCGAGGATTCCGGCTCCATCCGGCTTTTTTAATGGGAACACTTCTTTTAACGGAATATGAAGTGCCCGTACGACGAGAATGGATCCGATCAGGAATACAATGATCTCGTCCAGCGCATTTCCATACATCCCGCCTGCAAGAACCAGCGGGATTCCGGCGAGATTAAAAAGAACCATCAGAAAGGCAAACACCAGCAGGCCCTGCCATGGTTTCAGTATCTTTTCTTTTTCCGCCGGATGCTGCCGTTTTGCCGGCATCTGGTTTCGAAAGGGTTCGTAAAGATATGGGGTATCATTTTCATTGAGGTGAATCGGTTTCTTTTGTGGTTCCATATTCATTCCTCCTTTGTAAGGTTACCGTCATTTCATCTGTTCTGCCAGCGGCCGGCGGATTTTCTTTCTCGTCAGTTCCACGAGATGAAGCGCCGTCATATCCACAACTTTGGTTGGAACGGGATCTTCCCGCACAAGACCCTGCAGGAAGCCGAGAAGGCGCTCCTCCTGGTCTTTTTCCGGCATGTTGATAAAGTCAACCAGGATCAGACCGGAAATCCCGCGCAGGCGGATCTGGCGGGCGATTTCGCAGGCTGCCTCCTGGTTTACGCTGTACAGAAACGTATTTTTCCGTCCGCCGAGCTGCTTTCCGCTGTTCACATCGATCGCGGTCAGCGCTTCGGTCGGTTCGATCACGAGGAATCCGCCGGAGAGCAGTTCCACACGTTTGTCGAGTGCCTGTTTTACGTGATATTCGAGATTTTCTTTCTTTGCCAGCGTGGTAAGCTGATCCTCATACCAGGTCAGGCGGCAGTCGTGAAAATCATGACGCTCCAGATATTCTCTGCAGATCTCATACGTTTCTCTGTCATCTGTCACAAGTTCTGAAACTGACGGTGCATACCGTTTGACGAGCTCCGGCACGGCATCCGATGCCCGATACAGGCATGAGTACAGGCTCCGCATCGTTCCATACTGGACAATCCGCGCGAGTTTTTCGGACAGCTCGAGATATTCCTGCCGGATCTCTTCTTCCGAAGCATCAGCGGATGCGGTGCGGAAGATCACACCAAACGGAAGGCTTCCGCCGGAAAGTTCTGGAAAGATCCGGCTTCCCAGTTCTTTTAACCGTTTTTTCTGCTCTGGCAGAAGGCGTCCTGAGCATGAGATTTCCGGCTTTCCATAATAGAGCGCCAGGGCACTTCCCGAAAGAGAAAGTTCTGCTGTCGCCGACGGAAGCTTCGTTTTCTGCGCTTCCCGCTGGATCTGCACGACAATTTCATCTCCGACATGCAGTTCCGTTCCCGGTGCTTTTTTCAGAAGATACCCTCCTTTTACACGGGACAGATCAAGAAAACAGCTCTGCTGCTCCGCAAACGAGACAAATGCCCCGCGGATCCCGGGCGCCAGTTTTTCCACCCGGCCGACATAGATATTGCCAAGCAGCGTTTCCTTCTCCCTGCAGAGGGCCGTCAGTTCGACCGGTCTTTCTCCTTCCACCAGCGTGTGTACCAGGTAATCTTTTCCCTCCCACGGCAGATGGGCAATGACAACTCGTTTACTCAACTTCTTCTCCTAATGCTTCCAGCGGAACCAGCTTTCGCTCTTCTTCCGTTCCAATGTCTGCGTAAACTTCCTCGCGCAGAATCGTGCATGCAAACGGCGGAAGTTCAACCCGCACCATTTGCAGAACGCTTCCATCACGAGCTCCGGTTTCAGGTTCGAAACACTTCCGGTGGAGAGCTGCATCCAGACACCGCTTTTCTTTACTTTCATATCGTAAATCCACGGGCGGATATCGGTCAGCTTTTCGCTTCGTTTTGTCTTTCGCATGATCTCAATCTGCGGAAGTGCGAAAAACTCCGGCACTTTCGTTTCCAGATCGATCTCCGGCATTTTTCCCTCGCGGAACTGCACGAGATAATCGGCTCCTGCCACGAGAGACATTGCCTTGCTTGCTTTTCCATCCGGCACATGGCGGGCGGAAATGACTTCCATTCCCTCAACCATCGTCGCATTCAGACGTTTTACAATCTCGTCGGTTTTCATATCTTCCGCGAGCACCATATCGAAATATTCACCGGTGCTGCTGATGCCGACACCGAGCGGAGAAGCAAACGACAGCAGCATGTGCGGGCTGAAGCCTTCGGAATAAGCGATCGGAAGTTCTGCACGGCGGATTGCTTTCTGGAAGTAACGCATCACATCCAGATGACCCACAAATTTCATCACACCTGTTTTGGCAAACTTAATTCTGATTTTCATAGCAGACACCTCCTCCGAATGATTTTGCGCCGCAGCCGGAACACTGCATCTTACAGTTCGGGGTAACGGTTTCTTTCTGTGCCCGCTCCCATTCGCGGATCAGGAATTTTTTCGTCACGCCGATATCAAGGAAATCCCACGGAAGGATCTCATCGGTGCTGCGCTCACGGCAGGCATAGAACGAAACGTCAATGCCGGTCTCTGCAAACGCTTCTTCCCAGGCATCTTTCCGGAAATACTCGGACCAGGCATCGAAAATAGCACCTTTTCTGTACGCTTTTTCAATAACTTCGGCACATTTCCGGTCACCGCGTGCAAGGAATCCCTCCAGAAGGGAAATATCTGCCTCATGATAAATGTAACGGATGCTCTTCTGATTCAGCTGTGCGCGGACCTCTGCCTTTACAATCGCCGCTTTGTCAAGAAACTCCCTCTCCGTGTTCATCGGTGCCCACTGGAACGGAGTGAACGGCTTCGGAATAAAGAACGAGGAGCTTGCCGTAATCTGGCATTTTCCGTTTCTCTGGTCTTTCGGAATCTCATAGTAACGCTCTGCGATCTTTTCCGCCAGATGCGCAATTCCTTTGATATCATCCTCGGTCTCGGTCGGAAGGCCCAGCATGAAATACAGTTTTACTTTATTCCAGCCGCCCTCAAACGCTTTTCCGGCTCCGTCGAGAATGACTTCCTCGGTCAGACCTTTATTAATAACATTCCGCATCCGCTGGCTTCCCGCCTCCGGTGCGAAGGTCAGGCTGCTCTTTTTGATATCCTGTACCTTGCTCATAACATCGAGGGAAAATGCGTCGATTCGAAGAGACGGAAGGGAAATATTGACACCTTTTTCCGGGCAGCTGTCGATCAGATAGTTGACAAGCTCCGGAAGATGGCTGTAATCACTCGAGCTCAAAGAACTCAACGAAATCTCATCGTGGCCGGTATTGCGCAGCATATGGGTCGCAAGTTCTTTTAACTTCTCCACATCGCGCTCTCTTGTCGGACGGTACACCATACCCGCCTGGCAGAAACGGCAGCCGCGGATACAGCCGCGCTGGATCTCCAGAACGACACGGTCCTGTGTTGCCTTGATAAACGGCACGACCGGTTTCTCCGGATACGTTGCCTCGGTCATATCCATGACAAGCTGTTTTTTTGATCTTTTCCGGCGCTTCCGGGATGGACGGCGTAAAGGCTGCAACGGTTCCGTCCTCGTGGTACGTTACTTCATAGAACTGCGGTACGTAAATGCCCGGGATCTGGCATGCCTTTTTCAGAAAATCCAGACGGGTTCCGCCGTTCTTTTTATTTTCCAGATACGTGTCGAAAAGCTGGTCGTACACAACCTCACCCTCTCCGATGTAAAACAGATCGAAGAACGGAGCGATCGGCTCCGGGTTGTACGTACACGGGCCGCCGCCGATGACGATCGGGTCCTCGTCGGTACGCTCCACCGCATGCAGCGGGATTCCGGCAAGGTCGAGCGCTGCAGAACGTTTGTATAACACATCTCATACTGCAGGGTGATGAACAGGAAATCCTCGTTTTTCACCGGCTCCTGGGATTCCAGACCGAACAGCGGAATGTTCTGTTCACGCATCACGCGGTCCAGATCCGGCCATGGGGAATAAACTCGCTCGCACCACATGTCCTCGCGTTTGTTGAACATATCGTACAGGATCTGGATGCCAAGGTGGGACATACCGATCTCATACACATCTGGGAACAGAAATGCGCCGCGCAGGGCTACTTTCTCTTTGTCTTTTACGACACTGTTGAATTCATTTCCAATATATCGCGCAGGCTGCTCAATCTGGAGCAGCACTTCTTCTGGCAATGCTAATTTTCTCATGCAATTCTCTCACTTGTTCTTATTTTTATTTGTCCAGATACGCCGCAAGCAGTTCCAGCGTATTCTTCACGCCGTCCACATGGCTTCTTTCATATCCATGGGATGCGTACACACCGGCGCCGATCAGGCATGGCGTGCGTCTGCGCCGCCGCGGAGCGTTGCCTCCACGTCAGAGCCGTAGTGCGGGTAAACATCCGCCGCATAGTCGATTCCGTTTGCTTTTGCTGCCGCAATCAGCTCGCCGGTAAAATCGTAGCTGTAAGGGCCGCCGCTGTCTTTGACGCAGATGGATACCTGATGCTCTTTACACTCCAGTCCGTCGCCGACACAGCCATATCAACAGAAAGAATATCTGTCACGCCCTCCGGAACGGAAGCAGATCCGCCGTGGCCGACCTCTTCGTATACGGTAATGTGCTGGTAAACCGGGCGGGACGGTGTGACATTTTCTTCTTTTAAATATTCGCATAGCCGAGCAGAATTGCAACGCTCAGTTTATCATCGAGGAAACGGCTCTTGATGTAGCCCTTCTCCGTGATGCGGGTTCTCGTCTCAAAGCAGACGATATCACCAGTCTCGATGCCGAGCGCTTTTGTCTCTTCTTTGGAGAAGACCATCTCATCCAGAACAACCTCCATATTGTCGTAGGTGCGGTCCTGCTGGTCGTAGGAACCGTTGACATGGATCGACGGGTTGTTCATCTGGAAGCAGCCCTCGTACCGTTTTCCGTCTCTTGTGATGACAATGCAGTTTTCCGCCTCCGCATTGTTCGGATTCATACCGCCGAGCGCGGTGAGACGAAGACGGCCATTTCCTTTCACTTCCGCTACCATGCCGCCGAGCGTATCGGTATGTGTCTCCACAAGGACACCGCCGTTTCCTTCACAGCCTTTGGCAAGCTGCACCAGAAGGCCGCCCTTTGTGGTGATCACCGGCGCATAGCCCATCGCTTCGTACTCTGCTTTCAGCCATGCAACGGCATCTTTCGTGTAGCCGGTCGGGCTGTCGATGGAGAGCAGTTTTTTCAGTTTCTCTGTTATAAAATCAACATAAACCTTTGTATTTTTCATGTTTCTTCCTCCATTTTTGTTTCTGTTTTTCTTCTTTTTTCGAAACATTTTGAAACAGAAACTGCAGATTTTTTCTTTCCGAAAAAAGATCCTGCCCTTCATCATACCACAGAAATAAATTGGATACAACCATCGGAAAACGGAAAAATGGAAATAAGGAAAATGTAACTGGACAAACTACCCTATGCCATGCTATGTTTGAAGAGGGGGATACATTATTAGCTGTTATTCAAAAAAGTTTCTTCTATAATAAAATAAAGGTCGCCTCAAATTCAAATAAAGGAGCAAAAAATGGACAAAAAAGAACAGGCATCGCAGCCTGCATTACAAACGTTAAAAGAATATGCTGTCATTACCGCAGCTGTTCTGATCATGGACATTGGAATTTATGTTTTTAAATTCCCCAATAATTTTTCTTTCGGCGGTGTATCCGGTATGGCCGTTGTCATCTGCCGGTTTCTTCCGTTCACTGCCTCACAGATCAACCTTTTTATCAACCTGCTGCTTCTGCTGGTTGGTTTTGCTGTGCTGGGGCGGAACTTCGGCGTCAAGACAGCTACGTGACCGTGCTTTCCTCGGTTCTTCTGAACATTTTTGAAAAGCTGTTTCCGATGGCACATCCGCTTACCGATGAGATCATGCTGGAGCTCTGCTTTGCCATTATTCTTCCGGCACTGGCGGCAGCACTGCTGTTTTTTGAGAATGCCTCCGGCGGCGGCACAGACATCATCGCCATGATTATTAAAAAATATTCTACAATGAATATTTCCACTGCCCTGCTGGTGACCGACCTCATCGTTGTCATCCTTGCTTTCCTGATTTTCGATACTTAACCGGACTTTGTTCGGTTCTCGGTCTGATGGCGAAAACACTGCTGATTGACAAAACGATTGAGCGGATGAAGCTGAATAAATTTTTTACGATTATCTCCAACAATCCGCAGCCGATCTGCGATTTCATCACAAAGGATCTCAATCACAGCGCAACCCTTTACGACGCCGTCGGCGCTTACTCCGACCAGCAGCGGACAGTCATTCTCACGGTTGTGGATGTCAAGCAGGCCGTCTATCTTCAGCGGTTTATTCATGATACCGAGCCGACCGCGTTTATTGCGATCACAAAGAGCAGCGAAATTATCGGAAAAGGCTTCATGAGTTATATCTGATCGATTCAAACCATATTTTTCACGCAAAAATCCGAAGGTTTTTGACGCCTCGGATTTCTTTGTATGTGCTTATTCTGTTTATTTCTCTTCTGCTTCTTCGGTATCTTCTGCCGGTGCTTCTACGTTGTGGGAAGCCATCAGACTTACGACAATGGATTCCGGATTGGTCTTTATGGTGATATCCGGGTCAGCGGCCAAGGACAGATCTTTGACGCGGATGACATCACCGATCTTCATCTCTCCGACATCGACCATTACCTGATCGACCAGGGATGCCGGGTATGCCATGTAGGCAACCTCGTTCAGATCCTCCTGCAGAACGCCTTCTGCGATCTTTTCATGGTTTACAAGGACAATCTCTGCAACGGAATGAACTTCTCGTTGCTGACCAGTGCCTGGAACTCGATCGAATCGATCTGTCCGGCTACCGGGTTATAATCAACATTTTTGATCAGGACATCGTATGCGGTTCCGTCAACATCCAGCATAATCTGGCTGCCTTTGTGATCTGTCTTCAGCAGTTTCTCGACATCTCTTTTTACCATCTTAACTGGAATGGATTCTTTCATCTCTCTGCCGAATACATTGCCGACAACGTATCCTTCTCTTCTGAGTCTTTTTGCCTTTACATCCAAACTTCTCTTTTCAGCTTTTAAAGTATTCATTTACCTTTTCCTCCAAAAATCTGATTCTTAGCAGGCTTCTTATCTTGTGAAGGGTGTTAAGTTTGCTTTGCCTTGTGGCTATGAATAAGTTTCTTGGAACAGGATGTTTGGGAACATGCAAGGAAGAATTGGTTTCTTGTTGATTCCTTTTCTTTGTTCTAGGTGTAATATAATACCACAAACACAATTTGTCAACCCGGATTTTCCGATTTCACAGTTTCTTCACATTTTCAGCACGCTTCCTTATATTCCATCAGTTTCTGGCGTGCTGTGCGGTTCAGACTGCGCGGTACAGCAATCTCAATCGTCGCATAATGATCACCGTGCACGTTCGCATCTTTCATCGATACCATGCCCTTGCCGCGCAGACGGAGCTTACTGCCGGACTGTGTTCCTTCCTTGATTTTGCAGACCACATCTCCGTACAGTGTCGAGACACGCGCTTCACCGCCAAAGACTGCCGTTGTGTATGGAATCTGAATCGTCGTGTAGATGTCCATTCCGCGCCGTTCAAAGCCTTTCTTTTCTTCTACATTGACCTTCAAAAGCAGATCGCCGCGGCGGCCGTTTGATCCTGTATGGCCTTTGCCGCGCAGACGGATGCTCTTTCCGCTCTCGATACCGGCCGGATTTTAACCAGCAGCGTATTGGTCGTTCCATCCGGGTTCCGCAGGGTAATCTGTTTTTCACAGCCCGATGCCGCTTCCTCCAGGCGGATCGAAACCTCAGCGTGCAGATCGAGATCATCTGCCATACCGCGGCCGGAAAATGCATCCTCAAACGGATGTCTGCTGCTTCCCGAACGCGTATACCGCTCGCTTCCGAATCCACGGCTTTGCCATGAAACATCTGATCAAAGAAATCGCCGAACATATCGTCCGCGTTTCCTTCAAAGTGAAATTCGTGATAGCCGCCGTTGTTTCCGCTTCCGCCGAACGGGTTTCCATACGCACTGCCGTACGGATTTCCACCGCCCTGCTGGCTGTACGCGCCGGCTCCCTGGTCGAACGCCGCGAATCCGAACTGATCGTACATTTTCTTCTTTTCCGGATCGCTTAAGACAGAATACGCTTCTGTCACTTCCTTAAATTTCTTTTCCGCATCTGGATTTCCCGCATTCGTATCGGGATGATATTTTTTCGCCAGTTTCCGGTATGCACGTTTGATTTCTTTCTCGTCTGCATTCCGGCTGACGCCTAATACTTCATAATAATCTCTCTTTGTTTCCATCATCAGGCACCTCCAGTCAAGCCTTTTCCTGATTTCCCAGGTGAACAATTCCTGGCTCTTTTTATCTGTTCTATTCGTACTATAACACGCATTTTTCACACTGTCAATTCTTTTCACGGAAGATTCAAAATTCCTATACGAATTGAAAAACCTGCCGTGCACTGTTACAATAAGAGATATACGATTCTCACGATTTTTTATGGAGGTACTTGATTGATGCATTCCATTTTCTGGTTCCGCACCCGGCAGTGGGTGTTGAGCCGCGTTCTTCATCTGACAGAGCATAAGAAACAGACACTCCTTGCAGCACCGGATGCCGTTCTGCTGCTCCCCGCGTTATTCCGGAAACGCCGGATCTCCCGGATTCTCCTGGTGACTACCCCCGGCTTTGTCCGCCGCGGAACACTGACGTCTCTGCTGGATGGCTGTAAAAAGAAAACATTTCCGTCACCATTTTCTCCGAAATCGCCCCGGATCCGCAGATTGAGAGCGTGGAACAGGGTTTCCGTCTTTATCAACAGATTCAGGCGCAGGCTATCCTCGCCATCGGCGGCGGATCCGTTCTTGATGCAGCAAAGCTGATCGGTGCCCGCGTCTGCTGTCCGAAAAGACGGTTCCTGCGATGCGGGGCCTCCTGAAAATCCGTCGGAAACTTCCGCCGCTGTTTGCCGTGCCGACGACAGCCGGAACCGGTTCGGAGGCAACGGCGGCAGCTGTCATCACAGACTGTATCGACGGGAAACCATACAAATACGCCGTCAATGACCTCTGTCTGATCCCGGATACGGCAGTTCTCGATCCGCGTCTTACGATCAGCCTCCCGTCCTCTATGACCGCAGATACCGGTATGGATGCCCTGACCCATGCCATAGAAGCTTTTCTGAACCTCTTCGCCTCCCGCAGCGTGCAGAATGCATCCATCGAGGCAGTCTGCGAAAATTTCCATGCCCTGCCCGAAGCCTGGCGTGACGGCTCCCGTCTTGCCGCACGGCAGGAAATGCTTCATGCATCGTATCTGGCCGGTTTCGCTTTACCAACAACTTTGTCGGCTACGTCCATGCCATCGCTCACGCCGTCGGTGCACTGTACCACATTCCGCACGGAAGAGCCAACGCGGTTCTGCTGCCTGCTGTTCTGCGCGAATACGGTTCCTGCATTGCGCCTAAACTTGCCGTTCTCGCCGATGCGCTTTCTCTCGGCGGAGATACCGTTTCTGAAAAGCTGAGCGGATGATTGCAGCTATCGAGGCTATGCGCGATTCGTTTGACATTCCATCCACTCTGCCACACCTTCCGCCGAATGATTACGCAGAAATAGCACGCCGTGCTTTAAAAGAAGCAAATCCCACCTACCCTGTTCCGCAGATCTGGGATTCTGAAAAAATCTTTTCTGTGCTCCGCCGTGTACAATCCTAAAGCCGCTGTTTTCTCGAATTTAAATTTGACAGAAGGCAAAAAACATGGTAATTTATTAGAGATATCGCATAGAGGAGTGAATAAAATGAATAAAAGAACCATGAAAAAATGGCCAAAGCGAAACAGCAGGCTGCAGAAGCTGCAAAAACAGCGGAAACCGTTGTAAAGACAGCGGCACCGGCAAAAGAAGTAAAACCAACGACTGAAAAACCTTACATACAGAAGCAGCCGAAGGAAAAGCAGAAGCTGCAAAAGAGCCGAAAAAAGCAACCAAAAAAGAAACCGTTAAAAAACAGTAAAAAAGGAGACCACGGAAACCATGGCAGAAGCAACCAAAACCCCACGTAAAATGACAAAAGTATCTGATACCGTTCTTGAGATCTTCGAGACAAAAGTATCTATGAAAGACCTCGAAGCAGTCATCAAAAAAGAAGTAAAAGCAAACGGATTAAAAGGCGAGATCAAAATCTACCTGAACGCAGAGCAGAGAGCAGCTACTACACCGTAGACGGACAGGGATCTGACGATTTCAAAGTAGATCTGACCACTCTTGCTGAATAATTTTTCTGTCAGCTGATCTATCAGAACAGACCAAAAGCGGCATGTCCGAAACAAAGTCTTCCGGATTTTGTTTCGGGCATGTTTTTTGCTGTCTGTTCCCAAACCTAAAAAACGACAAGGTATTTTTCTATGAAAACTGTAAACCATCTCGGAACCGACCCGATCGGAAAGCTGGTTCCCCGTATTGCTTTTCCGAGCATGCTGGCACAGTTCGTGAGTGTTCTGTACAGCATTGTAGACCGTATGTACATCGGCCACATTGCCTCTGTCGGTGATCTGGCGCTCGCGGGTGTCGGCGTCTGCGGTCCCATTCTCACCATGATCGGCGCGTTCTCCTCCCTCATCGGGGTCGGCGGCGCACCGCTGCTCGGCATCCGGCTCGGAGAGAAAAATGAAAAAGAGGCATCCCGCATCCTGGCTAATGCGTTTCTGATGCTTGTTTCCCTGTCCCTCGTTCTGACAGCCGCTGCGCTTTTTTTTACCCGCCCGATGCTGATGGCATTCGGAGCCAGCACCGTTACGTATCCTTACGCCAGAGCCTATTTTATGATCTACGTTTCCGGCTCTGTGTTTGCGCTTTTATCGACCGGCCTGAACCAGTTTGTGATCTGCCAGGGCTTTGCCAGTGAGGGAATGAAATCTGTTCTGCTAGGCGCCGTCCTGAATCTGCTGCTGGACCCTGTGTTTATCTTCGTTCTGCATCTCGGCGTGCGCGGCGCGGCAATTGCAACCGTGCTCTCCCAGATCGCAAGCTGTCTGTATATGCTGCATATTCTGTTCGGAAAGACGATTCCGATCCGCATCACCTTCGGCGGGTATTCATTTGCAATCATGAAACGCATTCTGACAGTCGGTTTTACTCCGTTTCTAATCATTGCCATCGACAATGTGATGATCATTGCGATGAACGCCGTCCTGCAGCGATATGCACCCGCCGGACAGGGAGACAGCTTCATCACCTGTGCAACGATCGTTCAGAGCTTTATGCTGATTATTACGATGCCGCTCGGCGGAATCAGCGGCGGAACGCAGTCAATCCTCGCATACAATTATGGAGCTGGAAATTCCAGGCGTATTCTTGAGGCACAGAAAACCATCATCGCACTCTGTGCCGGATTTACGACCTTGATGTTCCTCGTCTCCAATGCCGCCGGAACGCTGTTTGCGCAGCTTTTACTTCCGATCCGCAGATCGTCTCGATGGTGGTCCGCGCGATTCATATTTCGACACTCTCAGTCATTCCGCTCGGCATTCAGTACGAGATTGTAGACGGCTTTACTGCAATGGGCTGCGTGCGCTATTCGTTTGCACTCTCTTTCTTCCGGAAATTCGTCTACTTTATCGCTCTGTTTCTTCTGCCGCGGTTCTTTGCACTGGAAAACATCTTCTACGTGGAACCTATTTCCGACCTGATCGGGCCGGTTGTCTCAATGATCGTTTACTGGACTTCGATTCAGAAGATTCTGAAACAGCGAGAAGAGGCGGTACGGCTGATGCACACAAAAAAAGCATAAAAAATCTCATATCAAAAAAGCTGTTCTTTTCCGCGGAGTTTTCAAAACTCTCACCAGAAAAGAACAGCTTTTTCTGCTTCTGTTAAAATGTCTTCGGCATCGGAACAGTTTCCTGTACTTTCAGACCGTATTTTGCTGCCAGCTGCAGTGCCTTCTGTTCCGTCTCCGGATTCCAGACGGCTTTCGGCGTATGGGCATCACAGCCGAAAACGGCGGTGTTTCCTTCTTCGCCGGCGATCTTCCAGAACTTCTCGTTCGGATACCATCTTTCTTCCATCAGACCAAGGAAATTGATCTCCAGCGGAATGTTTCTCTTTTTCACCTCACGGCAGAGTCTCCGGTATTCCCGGTCGAACACTGCTTCGTCGCCGTTGAATAAAAAGAGATCCGGGTGTGCCAGATACAGGTATTTTCCGGTATCAATGCCTGCCAAGCACTGGTCCACATACTGTTTCAGGTAGCTTCCGTCTGTTGTTCCATGGCCGCTGTAGAGAATCTTTTCGATCTCATTTCCCAGGCTGTGCTGGCCAAGCACAAAGTACTCAAACGGATAGTCCGACAAAAATCAATCAGCTGATCCCAGAATCTCGGGAAATACTCTGTTTCGAGTCCGAGATGGATTTCAATATCCTTGTCATACTCTTTTTTCAATGCCAGCACGGTGTCTACATAGCCTTCCACCTGATCGAGCCGCATCCGCATGCCGGAATCGTAGCCGTCCGGGAACGGATAAGGCGAATGGTCGGAAAAACCGAGAATTTTAAGGCCGCCCTCAATCGCGCGCTCCACATACTCCCGCTCCGTTCCGTCCGCATGGCGGCACCGCCATGTATGGGTATGGTAATTTGCAATCATGATCTGTAACCTTCTTTATTTTGTATCTTATTCTGCTGCTTCTTTGGAGATATCCGTTCCAAAATATTTTTCCGAAAGCTCTGTCAGTGTTCCGTCTTCTGCGAGCTCGCCAAGTGCTTTGTTGACTGCCTCAAGCAGCGTCTTGGTCTCATCGCCTTTTTTCATCGGAATACCGACTTTTGTGGATTCCGGATCGAGACATGCAATTTTGATCTCTGCATCCGGGTGTGCTTTCATATAATCGTAATACGTTACCTCTGCGTTCAGAGTTGCATCGATACGACCGCTTAAGAGAAGCTCGAAAGTCTGCTCCAGATCGTCAACACCGGTAACGGCTGCGCCATATTTCTCGGCAACTTCTGCATACGTACTGGAAATGGTGTTCGCGGTGCTCTTTCCGTCGAGATCCTCCATGGACTGGATTTCATCGTTAGCAGAGTTTACGATAACAGCGGTGCGGTTGTATGCGTATGGGTCGGAAAAGCTGTATTTCTCAGCGCGCTCCTCTGTGATATCTACGCCGTTTACCATGATATCGTACCGGCCGAATCGATTCCTGCAAGAAGGCCGTCCCACTCACCCTCTACAAAGGTTGCTTTCACGCCGAGTTTCTCTGCGATCTGCTGTGCCACTTCTACGTCATAGCCGACCAGGTTGTCGTCCTCATCGTGATACGTCCACGGTGCCCAGGTTCCTTCCATTGCCACAACGATCTCACCCTTGCTCTGGATCTGCTCTAAAAGATCCCCAGACGCACTTGCGGAAGATGCTGATGAAGAGGAAGAAGCACTGCTGTTATCTGCCGTGCTGTTTCCGCATCCGGTCAGTAAAAAGGATGATGTCAGGATACCTGCCAGAAATACTGCTGCCATTTTCTTTTTCATAATATTCGCCACTCCTTTTTTGTTTTGTTCTGGAAGAAGCTGCCTTTGCTTCTTCTGTTTTCTTTATTGCAAACTGTCCGGATTCCGTGCTCCGGACAGGATTTGCCGCTTTGCGGGATACCTTACTCGTAATGCTGTTCAATATTCTGCAAAAATGTTCTCGTCCGCTCTTCCCGCGGATTTGCGAAAAATTCCTTCGACGGACCTTCCTCAACGACAACGCCGTTTTCCATAAAGACAACCTTGTTCGAAACGTTTCTTGCAAAGCCCATCTCATGCGTGACAACGAGCATCGTCATTCCCTCTTTGGCAAGCTGGCGCATAACACCAAGCACCTCGCCGGTCAGCTCCGGGTCGAGTGCTGAGGTCGGCTCATCAAAATAGATAATTTCCGGATCGGTTGCCAGTGCACGGGCGATTGCCACCCTCTGCTGCTGTCCGCCGGAAAGCTGATGCGGATAGTAGTCCGCACGGTCCAGCATGCCTACTTTTTCAAGCGCTGCACGCGCTTTTTCCTCCGCCCTGGTTTTGGGCATTTTTCTGCCGATGATCAGGCCCTCGGTTACGTTATGAAGGGCTGTTTTGTTCAGGAACAGGTTATAGTTCTGAAATACAAATGCGGTTTTCTGACGGATCGCCGCGATATCTTTTTTGCTGATGTTGTGGAACGGATATTCTTTCCCGTCAAAAATCAGGCTGCCGCCGTCCGCATGCTCCAGAAAGTTGACACAGCGCAGCATCGTCGTTTTTCCCGAACCGCTCGGGCCGAGGATTGCGACAACATCGCCCTGGTTTACTTTTAAATCTACACCTTTTAACACTTCCAGGCTGCCGAACGCTTTCTTTAATCCTTTGATTTCCAGCATGGCTTATTCCCCTTTTTTCTGATATGTACTCAGTTTCTTCTCTCCGATTCCCTGCAGCTTCGTGAGCACGGTGGAGAACAGCAGTAGATCAGTCCTACTTCAATATACAGTGCCAGCGGCTCATGGGTGCGCGCTACAATCCGCTGCGTTACCATAAACATCTCCGTTACGGTGATATTTGCGGCAAGGGAAGTATCCTTTACCATGGCGATCAGAGAGTTGGAAAGCGGCGGGAAAGCGGTGCGCATCGCCTGCGGAAGGATAATTCTCCGCATGATCTGCAGATACGACATGCCGACACAGTAGCCGGCTTCGAGCTGGCCTGCCGGAACGGCTTCCAGGGCCGCACGCATCGTCTCGGCACTGTAGGCGCCTCATTCAGGGAAAAGACGAGAACTGCCGCCGGAAACGGATCGATCAGAATACCGGCGCGCGGAAGTCCGTAAAACACAACGAAAAGCTGGACCAGAAGCGGGGTTCGCGGAAAATCCAGATATAGAAACGTGCAATCTGACGAAGGCCTTTGATGTTTGCAAACTGTACCATAGCCATTGCCGTCGCAATTACAAGTGCAATGGAAAACGAGATTACAGTAAGCGGAATCGTCACCTTAAGGCCCGGCAGAAAGATTTTCCAGAAAGAATCCAGAAGAATATTCCATAATCTTTCGCTCATTTCGATATATCCCCCTTATTTTTACATTTTCCTAGATAGGATAACACTTCAAGTCCGCTTCAAGTCAAGTGTTTTTTCATATACCCCTCCCCGCATGCAAGAATCCCCGGGAAACACGTTTTTCAACGGCCCCGGGGACACTTATTTATGGTTGGTTTTAAGAGGAAGGATCTTGTCTTTTTTTATGGTATTATGTTATTTACTGCTTAGTCCTGTGTCACATTAAATGCTCTTGCACCAGGGTATACAGCGGCCGTTCCAAGTTCTTCTTCGATTCGGAGAAGCTGGTTGTATTTTGCAACACGCTCGGTACGGCTCGGTGCACCGGTCTTGATCTGGCAGGTGTTCAGGCAACAGCCAGGTCTGCGATGGTGGTATCCTCGGTCTCACCGGAACGGTGGGAGGAAATTGCGGTGTAGCCTGCTTTGTGAGCCATTTTGATTGCCTCAAGGGTCTCAGATACAGAACCGATCTGGTTCAGTTTGATCAGGATGGAATTTCCGCAGCCAAGGGAGATACCTTTTGCCAGACGCTCAGTATTGGTTACAAACAGGTCGTCACCGACAAGCTGTACTTTTCCGCCAAGCTCTGCGGTCAGCTCTTTCCAGCCTTCCCAGTCTTCTTCATCCAGAGCATCCTCGATGGAGATGATCGGATATTTCTCTACCAGTGCTTTCCAGTGAGCGATCAGCTCTTTGGAAGTAAATACAGTGCCGGCTTTCGGCAGTTTGTATTCACCCTTGGTTCCTGTCTTCCACTCGGAGGAAGCAGCATCCATCGCGATCTTGAAGTCTCTGCCTGGCTCGTAGCCTGCTTTTTTCACTGCCTCAAGAATGGTCTCGATGGCTTCTTCATCGGATTTCAGAGCCGGTGCAAAACCGCCTTCATCTCCAACCGATGTTGCCAGTCCGCGCTCTTTTAAGATGGCAGCCAGTGCATGGAAGACCTCAGCGCACCATCTTAAGCACTCTTTGAAAGAAGATGCTCCAACCGGCATGATCATGAACTCCTGTACATCCAGGCCGGAAGAAAGTGCGTGGCATCCGCCGTTGATGATGTTCATCATCGGAACCGGCAGACGATTTCCGGAAACGCCGCCGAAGAAGCGGTACAGCGGAATCTCAAGTGCGTTTGCTGCTGCTCTTGCGCAGGCAATGGATACAGCCAGAATGGCGTTTGCACCCAGGCGGGATTTATCCTTTGTTCCGTCCGCATTGATCATAGCTTTATCTACAGCGTAGGTATCGGATGCATCCATACCTTTAAGGTATCGTTGATGACGGTGTTGATGTTTTCTACTGCTTCTGCACACCTTTTCCAAGGTATCTTGCTTTATCTCCATCTCGTAATTCCAGTGCC
>ENA-OQDD01000286-OQDD01000286.1-human-gut-metagenome-genome-assembly--contig:-NODE-286-length-21111-cov-2.372141_pt1 | contig 21111 bp, 30 predicted proteins | sample MGYA00242507_ERZ504598 | MGnify/ENA primary metagenome ERZ504598 (study PRJEB26092, sample SAMD00036318) | human gut metagenome | host: Homo sapiens | study: EMG produced TPA metagenomics assembly of...
GCCTCGCGCGCCTTGCGGGCGGCGTTGCGCGGCCTTGCAGGCCTGTTGCGCCTTCTTGACGATCTCGCGGGCGGGCTTGGGATGCTCCTCCAAGTGAATCGGCGAGACCGTCGGGTCACGATCTTGAGCGTGGAGCGCGCGCATATAGGAGCTACCGAGCTTGGCCTTGGTCTGGCCCTCAAACTGCGGATCGGGCAGCTTAACCGAGATAACGGCCGAAAGGCCCTCGCGCACATCGTCGCCGGTCAGGTTGGCGTCTTTTTCCTTGAGCAGGTTCTGTTTGCGCGCGTAGTCGTTGATCACGCGGGTGAGCGCGGTGCGAAAGCCTCAAGGTGCATGCCGCCCTCGGGAGTGTAGATGTCGTTGGCGAACGACATGACGTTCTCGCCGTAGCCGCTATTCCACTGCAGGGAAACCTCAACCTCGCCCATCTTGGCCACAGGCGCGTCCGGATCCGATTTGCCCTCGATGTAGATGGGCTCCTTAAAGGCCTCGGGGACGTCCTTGCCCTCGTTGAGAAACTTGACGAAGTCGACGATGCCGCCCTCGTAGCAAAACTCCTCCACGTGGGGAGTCGCCTCGCGCTCGTCGGTCAGCACAATCTTAAGGTTCTTATTGAGGAACGCCGTCTCCTGCAGACGGTTGTGCAGCGTATCGAAATCGTAGATGCAGGTCTCGAAGATCTCGTCGTCGGGCCAGAAGGTGACGGTGGTGCCCGTTGAATCCGAGGTGCCCACGACCTCCATCTTCTTGACGGTCTTGCCGCGCGAGAACTCCATCTCGTAGGTGTTGCCATCGCGACGAACCTGAACGACCACGCGCTTGGACAGCGCGTTGACGACGGAGATGCCCACGCCGTGCAGGCCGCCCGAGACCTTATAGGCCGAGTTATCGAACTTACCGCCGGCGTGCAAGATCGTCATAACGACCTCGAGCGTCGGGATCTTTTTAACAGGGTGCTCGTCGACGGGGATGCCGCGCCCGTTGTCGACGACCGTGATGGAGTTGTCGGCGTGGACCGTCACCTGGATCTCGGTGCAGAAACCGGCCATGGCCTCGTCGACGGAGTTGTCAACGATCTCCCACACCAGGTGATGCAGACCGCTGGCGCTCGTCGAGCCGATATACATGCCCGGGCGCTTACGAACGGCCTCGAGACCTTCGAGAATCTTAATCTCGCCGCCATCGTAATCGTTTTCGTTTGCCACACGTCCTCCTTCAGTCAAGAAAATGTGTACAGCCTTACTAGTTTATCGTAAAAAAATACCCTCGGGAACGAGGTATTTGGCTCTACAAGGCCACCAGATGCGATTTAAGGCTCTTTTTTGCTTTGCACGCCCTTGGCCCACTCGGCACTGGCTCTCATGGCATTCTCGAGGGCCTCGCGCAGTTTTTGGTCTTCGATGGGCGCCACTTGGCGCTCGATCTCGGTACGCTCGGCCTCACTTAGGTCGGCGTGCGGGGCCGGCGATCGCTCGGTCGTCGCCGGGCGCAGGCGCTCCTTGGCGGCGGACGGTGTGTGACCGGGCGCGGTGGTTTTGAACACCAGGCCGTCCACATGCGCACCGGCGCGCTCCATGCGTGCGCGGATGATCTCGCGCAACAGCGTCATTTCCTGCGTCCACGAGGGCGAGTCGAGATATACCAGCAGCTCATTGGACTCGGCAGGTAGCGCAGTCCCGTCACATGCCGTCCCTCGCGCGTGCCCGAGCACACCGCGTTCCATGCGCGATAGACCGTGCGCGACTCCTCGGCAGCTCCATCTGCGCACGGCGCTTAGGCGTTGCAGCCGCCAGGATGCGCTGGCGCTCTGCGTTCAAAACCCGCTGAAGGCGACTGTCTCGCTCTCGCGCTCGTAATTAGCACGTCTCACCCATGCTCACCACCTTGGCTCGATCAAGCAGGTCATCGGTAAAGTACCCCAAGTTGGTCGTAGTTATGACCGTCTGGATATCATCGCCGATCAGCCGCAGGAAAGCACCGCGACGCCCGCCGTCGAGCTCGCTCATCACGTCGTCCAGAAGCAGCAGTGGGGCGGTGCCCAGGACATCGCGAGCCACGGCAACCTCGGCCACCTTCCAGGACAGCACCAGTGTACGCTGCTGTCCTTGGCTGGCAAACGAACGGGCGGAGCGACCCGCCACGGTAAACTCAATCTCGTCGCGATGCGGTCCCACCAGCGTCACGCCGCGGCGAATTTCCTCGTCGGCGTGCTCATCGAGGGCAGCCAGCATGCGCTCGTACGCCCAGCCTTCAGCTCTTCGCGATCCTCGACCTGGGGCAAATCCCCCAGCGTGGACGCATAGGACACGTTGGCGGCCTCACCGGACGCCACTTGCCCGTAGGCAGCGCGCACATGGCCCGCCAGCCGGTCGAGTAGGGCCAACCGGTGCACGAGCAGGGCCGAGCCCGCGCGGGCAATCGAATCGTTCCACGCGCCGAGCATCTCGCGGCAGCACCAGGTCTCCTTGAGCAAGGCATTACGCTGGGTCACGCAACGCCCATAGGTATTCGCAAGATCGGCATAGCGTGCGCTCAGTTGCATGCCAAAGTCATCGAGGGCGGCGCGGCGCACACTGGCGCTCGCTTAACCATGTCCAGATGGTCGGGACAAAACAGCACGCTCGGCAGAACCCCGCGCACACCGGCGGCAGAGCATCTCTTGCCGTTGCGGCTAAACGAGCGCTTACCGTCCTCCGCGCTCAATCCCATATCAAGCACGCGGCCGTCGCCCTCGAGCCTCAGCTCGATCTTGCACGAGCCCACGCCGTCATGGACGAGCTCGGCTGCGGTCGGATGCCTAAACGAGGCGCCGCTCGTCAGCAGCTGCAGCGCCTCTATGAGATTGGTCTTTCCCACCGCGTTGGGTCCCGCAAGTATCGTCACGCCCTCGTCCAGGGCAAGGTGATAGCTATCGAAGCTGCGGTAGTGTGCGACGGAAAGATCGCGGGCGAACATGGTCATGGCGCAGTGCTAGATGCGGACCGGCATGACCAGGTACAGGTAGTTGATCTTGTCGTAGGACTTGAAGATGCCCGCCTGCGAGTAGCTCTTGAGCTCCAGCGTGATCTCCTTCTCCTTGGACAGGGCATTGAGGCAGCCGAAGATGTAGTGGTAGTTGAAGGCGATGGTACCGACTCGCCCTCGGCCCCGACCATCGATCGTCTCCTGCGCAAGGTCCTGGTCATTGGAAATGGAGGACAGGCCCATCTGCCCGTTCTCGACATCGATCTCGAACTTGACGGCGGGGTTGGCGCTCGCGATAACGGCCACGCGCTTGAGGGCGGCGTTAAAGGCGGCGACGTCGATCTTGACGCTCGTCACGCACGAATCGGGGATGAGCTGCTTGTAGTTGGGTACACGCCCTCGATGCGACGCGACACGTAGGTGGTGTTGCCGGCCTCGAAGACGACCTGGGTGTCGGTAGCCCCGATCATGATGGTCGCCTGGCTGGCCATGATGTTCAGCGCGTCGTTAAAGGCGTCAGCCGGAACGTTAAGCTCAAAGGAGCCCTCGAGGGTCGAGGTCTCGACCTGCGTATCGCACACGGCCAAGCGGAAGGAATCGGTCGCTACCAGGCGTACGGTGTTGTTCTCGACCTTCATGTGCACGCCGCCCAGGATGGGGCGAGCCTTGTCGGTCGAGGTGACGCGCCACACGCGGCCGACCATTTCGGACAAGACATCGGTCGGCAGCTCCACGGCACTCTCGATGGCATAGGCCGGAAACTCGGGGAAGTCATTGGCATCGAGCGTGTTCAGGCGGAAAGAGCTCTTCTCGCAACCAATCAGCACCTGGCGCTCGGACAGCTCAAAGGTGACCGGGGCATCGGGGAGGGTCTTGGTGATATTGGAGAGCATCTTACAGGGAATAACCATCTCGCCCTCTTCTTCGACATGCGCCGCGATGCGATGACGGATCGAGATGGTGTAGTTAGAGGTCTGGAATTCCAAGATGCCGTCTTGGGCCTTAACGAGCACGCCCGACAGGATGGGGAGGGTGGATGCCGAAGCGACACCCTTCATAACGACGCCGATGGCTTGTGTAAGCGAGCTCTGGCTGACGGTGAACTTCATCTTTTAATACCTTTCTATAGATATAAATATCTTAATAATAGTAATAGCACTGACGAAACTGTTGATTACTCCCAAAGACGCAGGTCAGACCCAGAAAGAGAATCGACAGCAACCTGTGTGCAACAGGGGTGGTTTTCCACGTTCAAAACCTGCGCAAAACTTTTCATCACCGCGGGTTGGGTTTTAGACACCTTATGCCCGTGGTTTCGACAAGTTTTCAACAGGTGTCTCTATTTCCCTACGAGCGCAGTGTAATTTTATCGCGCAGCGACTTGAGGTCTTCGGTGACGGTGCGGTCTTCCTGGATCATCTTCTGGACCTTTTTGTAGCTCGTGCTGACGGTCGAGTGGTTGCGGTTGCCAAATTCGGCGCCCACCGCCGTGGTCGTCATCTCGCACATCTCGATGGCCAGATAGATGGCAATATGGCGTGCTTTGGCGATATTGGCGTTGCGACGCGGGCCGATGAGCTCCTCGTGCGTCACGCCGTACTGCTCTTCGATGACGGACTGAACCGTCTGGACGTTGATCTTTTTGGCCGATGTGTCGAAGTACTGGCTGGCGATGGCGTCGATATCGTCAAAGGTGAGCTCCCCGCCCTCGCGCTCGCGGTCGCCCGCCTCGCCGGCGCAGCGCTCGCAAAAGCTCTCGAGTTCGCGGATGTTGGTGCCCGAGACCTCGGCCATGTGTTTAAAGTGGTCGTCGGTCAGGTGCCCGCTGTCGCCCCCATAGGCCGCCAGCAGCGAGTCTCGCCTGCCTCGGGAGCGGCGACGATGGTGTTCTCGTAATAGCGCTGCAAGATCTTGTATTTCATCTCGTAGCTGGGCTCTGCGACCAGGCAGAGCATGCCGGCGTTGAAGCGGCTGGTCAGACGCTCGTCCATGCTCAGGTCCTTGGGGGCGCGGTCTGCCGCGATGACGACCTTTTTGTTGTTGCGGATGAACTCGTCCATGAGCTGGAAAAAGTAGTCCACGCTCGCGCGCTTGCCGATGATGTTTTGGATGTCATCGATGATGAGCACGTCCACGCCGTGGTATGCCTGCATGATAGGGGCGTTGCTCTTCTTTTGGCGGTCGAACTCGGTCATCAGGTCGTCCAGATATGCCTGGGAGTTGGCATACTTGACCTTGATCTCGGGCGACTTCTCGGCGAGCTCGTTTTTGATGGCAAGCAGCAGGTGCGTCTTGCCCAGGCCCGATTTGCCGTAGATGAACAGTGATGTGCACGTGCCGCGCTCGTCCGCGAGGGCGGCAAACTTGAGTGCCGAGCGATAGGCATGGCTGTTCTCGGGGCCGTAGACAAAGTTCTCAAAGGTAAATTTTGAGTTCGCGGCGAGTGGGGCTCCATCCGTATTCTGCTCGGCCGGCACGGTCGGTGCCGGCATGGGTGAAGCGGGGGTCGCGGCTTGCGTGGACTTAGTCGGCGCCCCGCCCTTCATCTGGTTCATCATGCGACGAAAATCATCGGCCGAGAGCGTGTTCTTGATTGCAATGCCCGAATCCGCGCCCGCCGCTGCGTCATGAGCGATGGGCATGTGCGTGACGGGTGCGTTCGTTGACGTCGCAGCGGCGGTCGGCAACGGTGCCATGGTTTCACGGGAAACATCGCTGTGCTGGTGCTGATTGTCGGCACGTCGCCTGCGGAGGCTGCGCCGCAGGGGAAGCAGCGGGAGCCGTGGCGGGCACCGTCGCGGCAGCAGATTCGGCCGTTGCGCCTTGCGGTGCCACGATGTCGAGCGCGATCGGAGCAAAGGCGATTTCTTCCAGATAGGCCTCAATAGTCGGCTGATGCTTTTTGAGCTGCGCGATGGCAAAGCGCGAGGGGGCTCGATCGTGAGCGTATCTTCGGTCAGGCTTATGGCGCGCGATTGCCCCAGCATGTTGATGAGGCGTGCATCTTGGCCGTCGCGCTGGCAAAAGGCGATGGCATCCCCCAGGATGATGCTTGCTTCCTCGTCCACTGTCTCTCCCGTTCTTTAGCTCTGAGCTCGCACACGAGCGGCGCCGAGTTCGGTCAGATGGTATTTCTGGCCATGCTTGATGACCAAGCCGGCCTGCGCCAAGTCATTGAGCGTGCGTGACCAAGTGGGGGCCGAGTTTCCAAACGCCCTCGCCAGATCGGTTGCACCGCACGCTTGATTTTGCGCCAGATAGCCCAGCGCGGCGTTGCCGCGATCGCTTACGAACACGTCCGGCTGTGGCTGCGCATACTGATTTGCTGCATTAGGATACATCATTTGAGCTGCTGATTGTTGAGAACTCTGCATCGGCGCCGTTTGCTGTTGAAAACTTTGAGGCCACTGTTGGTAAGGCTGCGGAGTCATCTGCTGGGCCCAGGGGTTGTACTGCTGCTGCGGCATCTGCTGGTACGGCTGCTGATATCCCTGCTGGTACTGCTGCGGAAACTGCTGGCCATACCCCAGTGGCGGCATCTGCTGATATGGATATCCCTGTTGGTACGGCTGATATCCCATTTGCTGGCCACCCGGTGCCCCCGTCGCCTGCTGCATTGCTGCTGCATCCTGATCCGCCAGCGGCATGGCCTCTGGCACGTTTGGCGGCATCGACATCGACGCCGCCTGGGACTCTTGTGTAGGAAGCATTCCGGGCTGCTGCATCTGTCCCACGCGGGGCTGCATCTGTTGCGTTGCCATGGGCTGCTGCGCAAAAGCTCCCGGCAGGGGATATGCGGGCTGCTCCGTCTCGGGCCGCACGGCAGCACCGCGCCCGCCGGCGCGTTCGATTTCCTGCACGCGTTTAGGATCCAGGCTTACCGTAACCACGGTGCCGTTGCCCATGTTGTCCTCGATGGACACGGCCCCGCCGGCGTTTTCCAAATACTCCTGCACCATGGGAAACCCTGCTCCGGTTCCACGGATATAGCGCTTCATCTTGCTGTTTGCGCTGGTAACGCCAAAGTCGAAAGCGCGCTCCTTGTCGTCGATGCCGGGTCCTTGATCAGCAAAGCGGATGGTGTCTCCGCCGTCCAGAATCGAGATGATGGGCTCGGCAAAGTGCGCGTGGATAAAGTTTTCGACAATCTCGCGGATGACCATGAGCGAGATATGGCCACCTTGTTCTTTCATGCACTGGTAGACGGTGTTGGTCGTCTCTTCCAAATACGTGCGGACATCTTGCGGATCAATGACGATCACACGCGGTGTCGACAGCATGTCGTCATAGACGGCGATGCGCGCGGCGTACATGACTTTTGGCGCCTGCGTGGTCGTCTGCTCGCCTTCCTCACGCTCTTCGCGCACGCCGGTGATGTGCTCGTTGTCGGGTGCCGGGTCTCCGGAATCGACCATGGTGTAAAAGTCGTCAGACATGCCGCTCGCAATCTTTCAAAAGGTTTCGAACAAATAGTAGCTCACCGTGCAATGTTTCTCATCTTTCGACAACTTTTCAAAACCTGTTGAAAACTTTGGAAAACGGACGAAAAGTTCTCAACATTGCCAACATGACCTGTTGAAAACCCGATGAAATATCGTGAAAAGTTGCCATGCACGCTAAATCGAGCTCGGCTTATGGGGGAACCGTGTGAACTGCGCAACCTTTTACCTTTGATTTCTTGACATTTTGAACATTGATTTCCCTACAATCTTCAAGCTCACGTGTCTATATCTGCGTCCGCGCCCCCGCGGACACTCGAAATGCAGCAGGAGGAACTTAAGATGAAGCGTACGTATCAGCCTAATAAGCGTAAGCGTGCCAAGACCCATGGCTTCCGTGCCCGTATGGCCACTAAGGGTGGTCGTGCCGTGCTCGCCCGTCGTCGCGCCAAGGGCCGCAAGCGTCTCACTGTCTAGCAGCGATACACACATCTCGCATGAAGACTATTAAGTCTCGGCAAGATTTCGAGCATGTGTTCAGTCAGGGGCGTCGTTTCAATCACCCTCTGATTCGAATGACCATATGTGAATCGGTTGGCGAAGGCGACTCCGGAAGGGTCGCCTTCGTTGGTGCTAAACGGCTCGGTTGTGCTGTCGTGCGCAACCGTTCTAAGCGTGTGATGCGCGAGGCCGCCCGCAGCTGTGGATTTCCCGTTGCGGGTTATGACATCATCTTGTTCGCAACTCCCAAGACGAGGGTTTCTTCGCCTCAGGAGATGGACAATGCATTGCGTTCGCTTATGAAACGCGCCGGCGTTGCCGGGAGGAGCGATGAGCAATCACGTTTTGCGACGTGTTGCCATCGCTCCTATTCGCATATATCAACAGGTTATTTCGCCCTTATTGCCTGACGCCTGCATTTATTACCCAACGTGCTCGCAATACGCCGTCCAGGCGATTGAGAAGTACGGTGTTTTGAGAGGCTGCTGGCTTGCCGTGAGGCGCATCGCTCGCTGCAATCCCCTGCACGTCGGCGGTTATGACCCTGTGCCTAGCGGGCACTCGCTATCGGAGGAAAACTTACATGTGGGATTGGATCGTTAACATCCTTTTCGAGCTGCTCAAGCTCATCCAGACCTTTGCGGTCGACTGGGGCCTGTCCATCATCATCCTGGTGGTCATCATCCGTCTGCTACTGACGCCGCTTATGCTCAAGTCGACTAAGTCGACGGCACGCATGCAGGTGCTGCAGCCCAAGATGCTCGAGATCCAGGAGCGCTATGCCGACGATCCCCAGCGTCAGGCCGAGGAAATGCAGAAGTTCTACAGCGAGAACAAGTTCAACCCGATGGCTGGTTGTCTGCCGCTGTTGATTCAGATGCCTGTCCTGTTCGCCCTATTTACGCTGCTGCGTAACCTGCCGGACTACTTTAACGACGGCGCGTTCTCGTTCTTTAATATTCTGCCCGACCTGACCACCACGCCGAGTGCCTCCTTTGCCGATGGCTTTATGGTCGCGCTGCCTGCGCTGGTCTGCCTGATCCTGTTCGCTGTCCTGACCCTGATTCCGCAGCTCTATATGTCGCGCAACCAGACCGGCCAGCAGGCTCAGAGCATGCGTATGATGGCCGTTGTCATGACGGTCATGATGCTTTGGATGGGCTGGAGCCTTCCCGTTGGTGTTCTGCTGTACTACGACGTCTCGTCTGCTTGGCAGGTTATCCAGCAGATTTTTGTGACGCAGAAGGTCATCGACAAGGCGAAGGCCGATGAGGAGGAGCGCCTTAAGAACGCGCCGCTGCAGGTTGAGGTCACTCGTCGCGAGAAGAAGCCGCGCCCGCACAAGAAGAAGTAGCGGGATATCAATCTTATTTAGGTACCTAACTTTTGGAGTACGTTATGTCTGAAGAGATCATCGAGGATATGCTTGAGGAGGTTGCCCCGCAGGTCGCGGGCGATTATCCCGAGATTGCACAGCGCTACAAGGCCGGTGAAGAGCTGACCGACGAGGAGCTCGACACCATTGCCGATGTCGCGATTTCCATCCTGCGTTCCATCCTTTCGCACTTCGATGCCGCCAACTCTCCTATCGATGAGTATGAGGCGACGAGGGTGAGCTGATTCTGGATGTAACGGCTCCCGACCTTGCTGTTCTCATTGGCCGTCATGGTCGCACCCTTGATGCCCTTCAGGTTATGTTCTCTTTGCTAGTGAGCCGCAAGCTTGGCTTTAGGTATCCGGTTGTAGTGGACGTCGAGGGATACAAGAGCCGCCGTCAGGACAAGGTTGCCTCCATGGCTCAGTCTGCAGCCGAGCGTGCCATCCGCACTCATAAGAGTGTTTCGCTTCCGCCCATGAATGCCTACGAGCGCCGACTGGTTCATATTGCACTTCGTGGCAATGACGCCGTCGATACTCATTCTGAGGGTTCTGACCCCGATCGCCATGTGGTGATTGTTGCTCGATAATCTACTCGAGCTTATGCTAAGGGGACGTGGTTTCCACGTCCCCTTTTTGTCAAAAGTTCTCGATACACTGATTTTTGTCAGAAAGGAGCTTTCGTTGTTAGTACTTACTGATCAGCAAGCTGACGAGATGTTGACTCGTCTAACTTCCTATTGCAAAGAGTATTCCTTGAGCGTATCTGATGTTGAGATGAGGAATTGTATTCAGCATTTGGATTTGGTTCTGGAAACAAATAAGACAACTAATCTCACCCGTATTCTTAACGTTGAAGATGCTGCGGTACTTCATATCCTCGACTCACTTGTTTTGCTCCCCTATATCAATAAGGCTCCTGAGGGAGCTTTGCTCGATATGGGGACAGGTGCGGGCTTCCCTGGTATTCCGTTAACCATAACCACGCATCGTAAAGCTACTTATATTGACTCTGTTGGTAAGAAGGTTGATGCCGTCAATTCTTTTGTTCATGCTCTTGGGTTGAAACATGCTCATGCGGTCCCTGATCGTCTTGAAGAATATGCTCGAAGCCATAAGAAGCAGTTCTCTGTCGTAACTGCCCGCGCACTGGCTCCTCTACCGATTCTTGTTGAGTATGCAGCTCCGTTCCTCAAGGATGGAGGGCTATTTGTTATCACCAAGGGCAATCCTTCGGATGAGGAGCTTGCTTCTGGCATGTCAGCAGCTAAGATTTGTGGCTTCACTTTGCTTCTGAATGACGCAATCGATTTGCCTGAGGCTTGGGCCACAGGGAGTTCATTGTTCTTAAGAAGAGTCATCCAGCATCTGTTTCATTGCCTCGTGCAAATGGCATGGCAAAGAAGAATCCGCTTGCCTAGATGTTTCACGTGAAACATAATGGATACTAACAACTTGCAGTGTTTCACGTGAAACATGGCAGTTGATATCGAATCGGAATGTTTCACGTGAAACATCCTCCGTTTGACAGCTTTAATACACACCAGGAGGGACCGTGGGATTTCGCGACGTTAAGCGTTCTAAGAACGCAAAAGACACGCGTATCATTGCAATCATCAATCAAAAAGGCGGCGTCGGTAAGTCAACAACGGCAGTAAACCTTGCAGCAGCACTGGGTGAGCAGGGTCGTAAGACACTGATTGTCGATTTTGATCCGCAGGGAAACAGTACCAGTGGATTTGGAATTGAAAAAGAAGACCTTGATCACTGCATCTATGATGCGTTGTTGAATGATGTGCCGGCAGAATCGCTTGTTCTTGATACAAATTGCAAAAAGGTATTCGTAATTCCAGCTACGATTCAGCTTGCAGGTGCTGAAATTGAGCTCGTAAGCGCAATTGCTCGTGAAACCCGCCTCAAAGACTTGCTTGAGCCGATTCAGGACGAGTTCGATTTTATTTTCATTGACTGTCCTCCTTCGCTCGGCCTGCTTACAATCAATGCCTTGACCGCAGCAGATAGCGTTTTGATTCCAATCCAGTGTGAGTATTACGCACTCGAGGGCGTTACGAAGCTGCTTGAGTCAATGAAGATGGTCAAATCACGTCTGAACAAGGGCTTAGACACCTATGGCGTGCTTATGACCATGTATGACTCACGTACTTCTTTGTCGAATCAGGTTGTTGAGGAAGTTCAATCGTACTTTGGTGATAAGGCGTTTAAGACGCTGATTCCCCGTACTGTTAAAATCTCTGAAGCTCCGTCTTTTGGAGAACCGGTAATTACCTATGCACCTCAAAATAAGGGTGCAAAAGCGTATATGAACCTTGCAAAAGAGGTGATCAAGCGTGCCTAGTGCAAAGAAACGTGGTGGATTGGGACGCGGACTCAATGCTTTGGTCTCAGAGGCTGAGTATGAGACCGGTGGTTCTGCTGCATCTGCTTCAAATACAGCATCTGAAACAAAACTACCGGTTGAGGATATCGTTCCCAACCTAATCAACCGCGAATTCACTTTAATGAAACTGAACTTCGCGAGTTGAGCGAGTCAATCCAAGAACATGGCGTTTTGCAGCCGCTTTTGGTTCGCAAGCATGGAAACGGCTATGAGATCATCGCTGGTGAGCGTCGTTACCAGGCGTCAAAGCTTGCTGGTCTTGAGGAGCTGCCTGTCATCATTAAAGATGTTAATGATGAAGAGATGCTGGCTCTTGCTCTTATCGAAAACCTTCAGCGTTCTGATCTGAATCCCGTCGAAGAGGCTAAGGGCTATCGCCAGCTCATTGATGCCAGCGGTATGACCCAGGAGGCATTGTCGAAGGCAGTAAGCAAATCACGCTCTGCAATTACAAATTCGCTGCGCCTTCTCGATCTCCCCGAAGTAGTTCAGCAGATGATTTTTGAGGGTAAACTTACTGCTGGTCACGCACGTGCGATTCTTGCAGTTCCCTATGAGGATGCTCGAATTCGACTTGCAGAGAAGGTTGTTGCGGAGGGCCTTTCCGTAAGAGCGACAGAAAATCTTGCTCCATTGTTTTCTGCCGGAGAGACACCTAAGACGCCGCGGCCTGCAACGCCTCAGTCTTTTAAAAAGGCTGCGCGTGTACTTCGTCAGGTATTTAATACCAATGTGCGCGTGAAAAGCTCGCGTGGAAAGAATAAGATTGAGATTGAGTTTAAAGACGAGGAAGAGCTCTCTCGTATTCTTGGTGAAATGATTCAGTTTGACCAAGGAGGCCAAGATGAGGAATAAGATTTTAACTGCGATTGCATTGGTGACGACTGTCGCGGCCGGTGCCTTTGCTGGCTATAAGATCGCGACAGACGATGAACTTCGAGGTCGTTGCTTCGTGGTGCGCAAGATATTGTCGATTCTTCCAAGAAGAAAATGGATGTTATGACAGAAGATGTTGCCATGCGCACTGCTCAGGTAACAAAAAATCCTAAGATTAATCAAGGTTGGGTTAGCAACCAATGGGAAAATGTAGGCTATTAGGTACCTAACAATTACCCTGCATATTTTGAGCGGCCCTTGTCTGATTCATGAGACAAGGGCCGCTTATTTTGTCCGTAAACAATGGGGAAGCTAGCAGCGGTCCAAAATTGAGGTCAATAAATGAAACGGCCCCTGTTGCATATCCTGCAACAGGGGCGTCCGATGTTTCACATGAAACGTTTTGGAGTGCGACTCCCCTATGCGTTCTTCTGAACTTTGAAGCGCTGTTTCAGCTGTCCGCAAGCGGCGTCAATATCGTTACCACGGGAGTTACGAATCGTGGTCTCGATGCCACGGGACTCAAGACGACGCTGAAGATCCTCAACCTTATGAATCGGCGACGGCTTGAGCGGACTGCCCTCGATGTCGTTAAGTTGAATCAGGTTAACGTGGCACAGCGTTCCCTCGCAGAAGTCGCAGAGTGCCTGCATCTCGGGATTCGTATCGTTGACGCCTTCGATCATGGCATACTCATAGGTCGGGCGGCGGCCAGTCTTCTCGGTGTAGAGCTGAAGCGCTTCGTGAAGGCGAAGCAGCGTGTATTTCTTAACACCGGGCATGAGCTTATTGCGCGTCGACTGGATGGCGGAATGCAGGGAAACGGCAAGCGTGAACTGCTCGGGGATATCGGCAAATTTGCGAATACCGGGAATAACGCCGCTGGTAGAGACGGTGAGGTGACGAGCGCCGATACCGATGCCATCGGGGTCGTTGAGGATACGCAGTGCCTTGAGAACCTCGTCGTAGTTGGCAAACGGCTCGCCCTGGCCCATGAAGACAACGCTTGTGGCACGCTCGCTAAAGTCGTTGGATACATGAAGCACCTGGTCGACGATCTCTTGAGCGGTCAGAGAGCGCTTGAGGCCGTTGAGACCGGTAGCGCAAAAGGCACAGCCCATGCCGCAGCCTGCCTGGGTGGAAACGCAGACGGAAAGCTTGTTACGACGTGGCATGCCAACAGTCTCGACGGAAATGCCATCGTGGTACTCGAGCAGATACTTGCGCGAGCCATCTTTGGAAACCTGCTTGGTGAGTTCAGTCGGCGTATCAAAGGCAAAAGCCTCTTTAAGCTGCTCACGGAAAGCCTTGGGGAGGTTGGTCATATCGTCAAACGAACAAACGTTCTTCTCAAAGACCCATTCGATGAGCTGCTTCGCGCGGAAGGCAGGCTGGCCAAGTTCGGCCACGAGCTCGCGAATATCGTTTTGGCTCAAGTCGCGAATGTCCTGAGATTTAGTCCTGGGATTCATGGAAGCCTTTCGATTTTGGGGAAACGTAGAGGGTATCGCTACAATATGGTATCAGCTGCAGAAATTATAGAGGAGGAGTCTGCCCATGCCGGGTAAAAGCCTAGAGAACATGCACGTAGCGGTCTTGGCGGGCGGTCATTCCGCCGAGCGCGAGATCTCGCTCGATTCGGGAAAGAACGTTGTGGTGGCGCTGAAGGAAGCGGCTACACCTCGGTGGAGCTGCTTGACACGGCCGCTGATGACTTTATGGTAACCATGGCGACCGGCGGATTCGATGTGGCATTTATCGCCATGCACGGCGCCGGCGGTGAGGATGGCGCCATGCAGGGTGCCATGGAGACCCTGGGTATCCCCTACACGGCCTCGGGCGTACTTGCCAGCGCCTGCGGTGCCGACAAGGAGGTCTCTAAGCTCCTATACGCCAAAGCGGGCATTCCCATTGCCCCCGGCCTTGCGCTCGAGGTGGGCGACGAAGTCGATATCGATCATATCGTCGAGGTTTGTGGCGAGCGCTGCTTTGTGAAGCCGGCCGTCAACGGTTCCAGCTATGGCATTTCCCTGGTCCATGAGCTCCGAGCTGCCCGCGGCAATCGCCAAGGCGTTTGAGTACGGCGACAAAGTGCTGGTCGAGAAGTGCATCGAGGGTACCGAGATCACCGTCGGCGTATACGGCGAAGATGACGTGCGCGCCCTGCCGATTGTCGAGATTCGTAAGCCCGAGGACTGCGAGTTCTACGATCTGGACGTGAAGTATGTCGACCCTACGGATATCCATCGCATTCCGGCGCAGATTTCACCCGAGAATTACGCTCGCGCTCAGGAACTTGCCTGTGCCGCTCACAAGGCCCTCGGTTGCCTGGGTATCTCGCGCAGCGACTTTATTGTGAGCGAAGACGGTCCCATTATCCTCGAGACCAATACCATTCCCGGCATGACCGATACGTCGCTGTATCCGGATGAGATCCGCCACACCGACGACATGACGTTCCCGCAGGTCTGTGACAGCCTGATCCGTATGGGCCTTCGTCGAGCGGGCATTGCATGCTAATCGAGGACGCGGTTTCGTCAGGAACGCCGCAGTTTGTCATCGACTCCTATGCCACGCTTGCCGACCGCGCCAAAACGCAGTCCTTCGGCCTTATCGAGGAAGATGTGATTGTCCTCGATACCGAGACCACGGGTCTTTCGGTGCAGGACAACGAGCTGATCGAGATCTCGGCGGCCCGTCTTTCGGGCCGCGAGGTCATCGACCGCTTCGATACCTTCGTGCATCCCAAACAGCTGATTCCCGCCGAGATTACCGAGCTCACGAGCATTACAAATGCCGATGTGGCAGATGCCCCGTCGGCGGTTGAGGCCGTCGCCGCTCTCGCCGATTTTGTCGGTGGCTGCCCGGTGATCGCACACAACGCCACGTTCGACCGCTCGTTTATCGAGTCTGTCAAAGGCGGCGTCAACGTGAGCGATATTTGGATCGATTCGCTGGCGCTGTCGCGCATCGCGCTTCCGCGCCTGGCCTCGCACAAGCTGTCTTTTATGGCCGATCTGTTTGGCTGCGACTCGGTATCACACCGTGCCAATGCCGACGTCGACGCCCTGTGTGGCGTATGGCGCGTGTTGCTCGTGGCGCTCACCGACTTGCCCCAGGGCCTCATGGCGCGCCTAGCGACATGCATCCGGACGTGCCTTGGTCCTATCGTCCTATCTTCTCATTCTTGGCAGGGCAGAACCCTGGTTCTATCTTCTCTCTCAGCGCCGCTCGTGCTGACGTTCTCAAGGCCGATCGCGCCGACGATCGGGTGGACGCCGATGAGCTGCCGGTTCTCAAGATGCCGAGTCGTGAGGAGATCGAGGCAGACTATGCACCAGGTGGCCTGGTCAATCGCATGTATCCCACCTACGAGCCGCGTGATGAGCAGATCGCGATGGCGCTCGAGGTCCGCGATGCGCTGGTCACGGGCACTCATCGAGTAATTGAGGCAGGCACAGGCGTCGGCAAATCGATGGCCTATCTGGTGCCTTTTGCCGAGGCAGCACGCCGTAACAACATCACGGTTGGTATTGCGACCAAATCGAACAATCTTGCCGACCAGCTCATGTACCATGAGCTGCCAAAACTTGCCGAGCAACTGGACGGTGGTCTGTCATTTTGCGCTCTCAAGGGGTATGACCACTATCCGTGCCTGCGCAAGCTTGAGCGCATGAGCCGCGGCCAGGTCGAGATTACCACCAAGCGCGATCCGGCAGACACGCTCACGGCGGTCGCGGTCATTATGGCGTACGTCTGCCAATCAACCGATGGCGACCTCGACTCGCTCGGCATTCGGTGGCGCAGCGTCAACCGTCCCGACTTTACGACGGCCTCGCGCGAGTGTGCTCGTCGCCTCTGCCCGTTTTTCCCTGATAAATGTTTGGTCCACGGCGCTCGCCGTCGTGCGGCGCATGCCGATGTGGTGGTCACCAACATTCCCTGCTGTTCCGCAACGTCGCGGCCGAGGGCAGGATTTGCCGCCGATTCGTCATTGGGTAATCGACGAGGCCCATTCCATCGAGCGCGAGGCGCGCCGTCAGTGGGCGCGTGTGGTGTCGGCGGACGAATCACGCGTTCTGTTTGAGCGTCTGGGTGGCTCGAGCACCGGCGCGCTAAGCCAGGTTTCCCGTGATTTGGCAACCTCCGAGGCTCTACGCTCTATCTGGGCCTTACTGCAAGCGACGTCGACGGTTGCGCGCGCGAGCATGGCGATTGCCGGCGTGTTCGATGGCGTTCGCGAGCTCGGTCGCCGTGTCCGTGGGGCTATGACAATGCCAATCTATGGATTGGCCCCGAGCTGCGCGAATCTGACGACTGGCATGATTTCTTACAGTCGGCCTACACTGGCATCGACGCATTGGAACAAGCTGACAAGAGCGTCGACGCGCTGGTGCAAGCCGTCGCCGCCGACAAGCCAGAGGTTGTTGTCGACCTGGGTGATATCTCGCGCCGCCTGCACGAGCTGGCCGAGAACCTAAAACTCATCATTGATGGTACCGATGAACACTACGTGTATTCGCTGCAGGTCAATCGCAGGCTGCGTGCCGGCGGAGAGTCAATGACCGCAGAGCGCATCGACATTGGCGAGGCCTTGGCAACCGAGTGGCTGCCGAGGTTCACACGGCTATCTTTGCCTCGGCGACCATGACGGTGTCCAAAAGCTTTGAGCACTTTAACCATGCGGTCGGCCTTGATCGCATCGGTGCTTCAACGTCGTCATCGCTGCACTTGGATTCGAGCTACGACTTCGATTCGAACATGGCTGTAGTCGTTGCGGGCGATATCCCCGATCCGCGCGATCGTGAGAGCTATCTTACGGCGCTCGAGCGCGTACTGGTCGACGCCCATCTTGCCATGGGCGGATCGGTGCTCACGTTGTTCACCAATCGGCGCGACATGGAGGACCTATACGCCCGCGTTGAGCCCAAGATGGCCCGTGCGGGTTTGGAGCTCAACTGCCAGCAGCGCAACTCATCTCCTCGTCGCCTACGCGACCGGTTTATCAACGAACCGACCTCGTCGCTCTTCGCTCTCAAGGCCTTCTGGGAGGGGTTTGATGCCAGCGGCGAGACGCTGCGCTGCGTCATCATTCCCAAGTTGCCGTTCTCGAGCCCCACGGACCCGCTCTCGTGCGAGCGCAACCTGCGCGAAGACCGCGCATGGGCGCGCTATTCGCTGCCCGAGGCGGTGCTCGAGGTTAAGCAGGCCGCGGGGCGTTTGATTCGCTCGTCGACCGATAGCGGCGTGCTGATCTTGGCGGATCCTCGCCTGGTGACGAAGGGCTATGGCAAGAAGTTCTTAACGTCGCTGCCCACGAGCTCCTACCAGCGCATCGAATCGGCGCAGATCGGGCACCATCTACAGCTGTGGCGTGCACGCCACGAGCGGCGGCGCTAAAGCGGACAGACGAGGGTTTTTGCCATATCGCACAGACGCTTTGACAGGGCGGGGTCATCCAAGATGCGGATGGCTCCGCCCGCTGCGATTATCTGGCTCAGCAGCCAACGCTCGGAGCCGTAATGTACGGTTACCGTTGCCATGTCTGTCCCGCTGCGTTCGATTAGGGTGATGCCGGCCCAGTCCAGATGCTCCGCCATATCGAATGGCATCAAGAGCTTTGCGCTACGCTGCGTCCGGGCTAGGGAATCGTGGAGGGATGCAACGTCCGGTGCGTGAGGCACGACGGAGTCTTCCGTCAAGGCGAGTCCCTCGATTTTATCCATGCGATAGGTGCGCTGCTCATCGACCGCGATGTCCCAGGCAATCAGATATGTTTGGTCGCCGTTTGCTGTAATGCGCAAGGGGTCGACCAGACGCTCGCGTGGCCGCGCATCGTCCATCGAGCGATACGAGATGCGACAGCGAACGCCGTCCTGAATGGCGCAGCTCAGCTGCTGCCAGTGCGACCCGTGGTTGACGGTGTCAAAGACGTGCTGGTTATAGCCGAGCTCTTCGGGTAGAAGAGCATGTCGAATTCGAGCCGCCGCCTGGGGCTCGATCCCCAACGATTCAAGTTCGTGGTTGAGCACAGCGCCCTCGGCGGCACTCAGGCGCAGCGGTAGTACACGCCCGGCGTCACCGGTGAGGACCACGCGCTCGCCGTGGCATTCGCAGATGATACGCGCACCCGATTCTCGGTCCGCGAGCGTCGAGACGATCTCGAGAATCTCGTCGAGCGACGCCCCCGTGATGTCAAAGCGACTGCAAATCTCGGTTCGTGTCATGCCGCTCTCGCCGGCGGCGTAGAGGGCCTCCATGATGTCGATGGCGCGCGAGAGCCTCTGCTCGCTGGTGAGTTTACGCACGGGCATGCTCGTGCACCGTCCTTTCAATGAGGTGGTTCCACGCCTGCTTGAGCGATTTGGGGGCCATGGGCCTCATGCCGTCCATGGCGTGGGCCATGCAAAATGAGGCGGCGGCTTCAAGATCGCGCACGTCAACGGTCCAAGTCCATCCCGAATCGGTGTGTGCGAGCTCACCTCGCCCGCGCGTGAGGCCGTTGATCATATCGATCTGCGTCTGCGGGGCGAACGAGAACGTAGCCGCAACGGGCGGGCGGTCGGCAAAATCGAATTCAAAGAACAGGTAGTCGTTGAGATTGAAGTCTGCAGGGATGGCGTAGGCCTTCGAAGGACGCCAAGCGCGAACGATACGGTCGCAGCGGAATGTCCTGATGTCGTCGGTGGCATTGTCGAGGCCGCAGAAGTACGCAACGCCCTCGCGCTCGAACATGCCGTAGACGCAGACGGTACGCTCTTTCTGCTCACCGCGTCCGTTCTGATATAAAAATCGCAGCGCGCATCGCTCGGTAAAGGCGCTCCATACCGCATCGACGGTGGGAGAGCGGCGGATCGGTGCTTCGTCCGCCGTCGTCCTGCCGGTGAGGTAGGCAATCTTGGAACGAATATCGGCAAGCGGCGCGGCAAAAGTGGATGAGCCGGCCGCTATTGTCTGGTCGATAGCGTTGAGCAGGATATCGGCGTCGTCTGCGGTGATGAGGCCGCCTGCCGCAAACGTGTGCTCGCGGTCGATTGTCCATGAGCTTTCCTCGGTCTCCTGCGCGCCGGCGGGGCGAACCTCCTTGATTAAGATGCCGCGTTCGAGCAGTTTGTCACGATCGCGCCGAAACTTGCGCTTATCCGAGTCGATATTGCCCGAGCCATATCCCAGGTCAGAATCCAAGACGATCTGCTCGGTCGTCAGCGGTTCGGGGGAGCTGTTGAGCACAAAGAAAAGATTGAGGATGCGCTGAGCCGTTTTATCGAAACTGGGCTCCGAATTCCCCTTTTTAATTGTCGCGGTCGCGTCGCTTGCGTCATAGAGTCCTCGCATGAGAAGGTGGTTTGCTGCCATGATTTTAGTCCGATATGGAGATTAGGCTATATCCTTGTCCGCTCGGGGCGTTAAGATGGCCCGAATTCGGTCGTTTGCGCTCGCTCGGGGTATACTTTCGACTATATACGGTTCTAATGTGCATGCATTGGGCCTATTTGTCGGATTATGGATGTGGAGCGCACATGGCGAACACCCAGAACTATATTAACCACTTGCTGCAGAACACCGGCATCACGCCGGCATGCAGCGAAGAAGAGCGCTTGGCTGCCGAGGATATCGCTCAGATCTTCCGCAACCACGGCTTTGATCCCGAGGTTCAGGAGTTCAATGCCCCGGCGCCCAGCAGGTTGGCATTTGCCGTTACCGGTATTCTTGCGTTTGCCGGCGCCCTGCTGATGGGCATCGGTGGCGGCATCGGCTTGGTCGGCACCTTGCTGGCCATTGTCGCGCCGTTCTTACGTGCTCGAGCGCACGGGCCACCCCGTGGTTTCGCGCCTGGGCAAGACGGGCGTGAGCCAAAATGTCATCGCCTACCACAAGGCCTCGGGCCCGCTCGCGTCTCCGCGCAACCGCCCGGTGGTCGTTGTCGCACACTACGACTCTCCCCGTGCTGAGCTGCTCGCCCGCGAGCCCTATGCTTCGTATCGTGCGCTCATCGCCAAGCTGTTGCCCGTTGCCACGGTTGCCCCTGCTGCCGTTGCCATCTTGCGTATCCTGCCGCTCCCCGGCGCGCTCAAGGTTCTGCTGTGGATTGTCGCGATCCTCGCTTCCCTCGTTGCGCTCGCCAACGCGGCAAACATCATTCTAACCGTTTTGTGCTTCCCTATACGTCCGGCGCAGTGTGCAACAAGTCTTCTGTCGCCGCTATGCTCGGCGTTATGGACAACGTTGCTCCCTTCCAGGGCGAAAACGAGTTTCCCGACGATGTTCCGTTCGATACCTATTTTGGGGAGCAGAAGCGTCGTGCCGAGGAGATGGCGCGCGCAGCAGCGGAGTATGCCGCGGCCCAACAGCAAAACGACTACGGCAACACCATCGAGTATGAAGAGCTACCTACGCCGAGGACGAGTTCGGTCAGCCGATTGCTCCCGACGCTCAGACCGAGCCCGAACAGGGCGAGCTTTCGACGAGCAGATCGAGGGCTTTGAGGGTGCGTCTGCCGACGAGACGCTGATTGGCGCCATCGTGCCCGAGGATCAGAATCAGGCTGTCCAG
>ENA-OQDD01000287-OQDD01000287.1-human-gut-metagenome-genome-assembly--contig:-NODE-287-length-21087-cov-1.960544_pt1 | contig 21087 bp, 27 predicted proteins | sample MGYA00242507_ERZ504598 | MGnify/ENA primary metagenome ERZ504598 (study PRJEB26092, sample SAMD00036318) | human gut metagenome | host: Homo sapiens | study: EMG produced TPA metagenomics assembly of...
TCGGCTCTCTCCTCAAAGCCGGTTATACTGTATGCGGAATGCAGATATCCGGGCTGTGCATGTGTTTGCTTGATCAGGTAGTCTGTGGCAAGATAGGCACCCTGAAGGTTATTTATAGTCACGCAATCGAGGTTTAAGGCTTCGAAATAGTTGTCTATTAGCACAACAGGCAGACCGCACCTTGTAAAGGGCTTTATGTCATGCTCTTCCATCTCGGTTCCAAGCAGAAGGATACCCTTTGCTCCAAGCCTTTTCCACTCAGATAGCAAAGCCTCAATATCGTCATTTTCGTATATGTAGCTGATATTCAGGTAGTAGTGGCAGTGCCTGCAGCCCAAATCAATACCCTCTGACAGCTGTGAAAAGAATGGAACATCCTGTACCAAAACGCCGTGCTCTGTATGTGTGTAAACAGGAGAATTAGGAACTACAGCGCCATTCTTTCTGTATATTACAAAATATAATGTGCCATTGGAGGCCGGAGCTTCATTGGTATTTGATATTCTTGAAAAATCATATCCGGCAGAGGCCGCAGCTTCGAGCACACGTTTTCTGGTGAGTGTGCTGACACCGGGCTTATTATTAAGTGCCATCGATATAGCTGCTTCAGAAAGATTAAGTTGTTTGGCAAGTTCTTTTGCTGTGATAGACATGGCATGGCTCCTTATGTTTTATTTGCCTCATTATAACATGACAATATAGTATTAACATTATAATTAGTAAATTAAGTTGAAAAATACACTAAATTTACTAAATTATAGGTATCAATTAAGCTGGACCGGATATATACTTAGCACATAAGAACAATAAATCTGTCCGATGGGGCATATGAGAGAAGGAGATTTACACTATGAACAATATTCCAAAAATGAAAATCGGTATAGTTGCGGTAAGCCGTGACTGTTTTCCGGAAAGTCTGTCAGTAAACAGAAGAAAAGCACTTGTCGATGCATACGCTGCAAAGTATGATGCAGCAGACATATACGAGTGTCCTGTATGTATCGTGGAGAGCGAAATACATATGGTACAGGCACTTGAGGACATAAAGGCAGCAGGCTGCAATGCACTTTGTGTTTACCTTGGAAACTTTGGACCGGAGATTTCAGAGACTCTTCTTGCAAAGCACTTTGACGGACCAAAGATGTTTGTTGCAGCAGCAGAGGAGACACAGGAGAACTTAATTCAGGGACGTGGAGATGCATACTGTGGTATGTTAAACGCAAGCTACAATCTGGCACTCAGAAATATAGGAGCGTATATTCCGGAGTATCCTGTGGGCGATGCAGATGACTGCGCAGATATGATACATGAATTCCTGCCAATAGCAAGGGCTATATACGGACTTAATAATCTTAAGATTATTTCATTCGGACCAAGACCACTCAATTTCCTTGCATGCAATGCGCCAATCAAGCAGCTCTATAACGTGGGTGTTGAGATTGAGGAAAATTCAGAGCTTGATTTGTTTGAGGCATTTAACAAGCATGCCGGTGATGAGAGAATACCGGATGTGGTAAAGGATATGGAAAGGGAGCTTGGCGAGGGCAACAAAAAGCCTGAGATTCTTGAGAAGCTTGCACAGTATGAGCTCACACTTTTAGACTGGGTTGATGAGCATAAGGGCTACAGAAAGTATGTGGCAATCGCAGGAAAATGCTGGCCTGCCTTCCAGACACAGTTTGGATTTGTACCATGCTATGTAAACAGCCGTCTTACAGGAAGAGGTATCCCGGTTTCATGTGAGGTGGATATATATGGAGTGCTCAGTGAGTTCATCGGAACCTGCGTCAGCGAGGATGCGGTAACACTTCTTGACATCAACAACTCAGTGCCGAAGGATATGTACAAGGAGTCAATCGAGGGCAGATTTGACTACAAGCATACAGACACATTTATGGGCTTCCACTGTGGAAACACATGTTCAAGCAAGGTTTGCAATCCACAGATGAAGTATCAGATGATTATGGCAAGAAGCCTTCCTATAGAGGTGACAAACGGAACTCTCGAGGGAGATATAGTGCCGGGAGATATTACATTTTACCGTCTTCAGTCTACAGCAGACTGTAAGATTCGCGCTTATGTGGCACAGGGTGAGGTGCTTCCTGTTGCAACACGCTCATTCGGCAGTATCGGAGTGTTTGCGATAAAGGAGATGGGACGTTTCTACCGCCATGTGCTTATCGAGAAGAACTATCCTCATCACGGAGCTGTAGCCTTCGGTCATTACGGAAAAGCCCTTTTTGAGGTATTTAAATATATTGGCGTGCCAGTTGAGGATATTAACTACAATCAGCCGGCATCACTGCCATACAAGACAGAAAATCCTTTCTGTTAGTGGGTTCTGAATAGGTTACGTTATCTGATGTAAACATATTACGTGAATGGAGAATAGATATGCTATATATAGGTGTGGATTTAGGCACAAGTGCAGTAAAGCTTCTGCTCATGGATGAGAGCGGAAAGGTATTAAATATAGTCTCAAAGGAGTATCCAATCAGCTTTCCAAAGCCGGGCTGGTCAGAGCAGAATCCATGTGACTGGTGGGAGCAGACCGTGGCTGGACTTATAGAGCTGACTAAAGATTTTGACAGGAGCGCTGTTGCGGGAATCAGCTTCGGCGGTCAGATGCATGGACTTGTCGTATTGGATGAAAACGACAATGTAATAAGACCTGCTATACTTTGGAATGACGGAAGAACACAGAAGGAGACAGACTATTTAAATAATGTAATAGGAAAAGAAAAGCTGTCTGAGCTCACCGGAAATATAGCGTTTGCCGGATTTACAGCGCCAAAGATTTTATGGCTAAAAGCAAATGAACCGGAAAACTTTGCCAGAATAAAAAAGCTTATGCTGCCAAAGGATTATATTGCATACCGCATGACAGGTGTATTTAGTACCGATTATTCTGATGCATCGGGAATGCTTCTTCTGGATGTCAAAAATAAGTGCTGGTCAAAGGAGATGCTTGACATATGCGATGTAAGAGAGGAGTGGCTTCCTGGGCTTTATGAGAGCAGTGAAAAGACAGGCACTCTGAAAGCTGATGTGGCATGTGAGCTTGGCTTTCCTAAAGACTGCATAGTTGCAGCCGGGGCAGGAGATAATGCGGCTGCAGCTATAGGCACAGGTACAGTCGGAGCCGGAAAGTGCAATCTCTCTCTTGGAACAAGCGGCACACTTTTATTACAAGTGATGAGTTCAGAGTGGATTCGCACAATGCGCTTCATTCGTTTGATCATGCTGACGGCGGCTATCATCTGATGGGCTGCATGCTCTCGGCTGCAAGCTGCAACAACTGGTGGATGAAGGATATCCTTCATTCCGATGACTTTGTGAATGAGCAGAAGCCTCTTGAGGAGGATGGCAGACTTGGTGAGAATCATGTGTATTTTCTGCCTTATCTGATGGGAGAGCGCTCTCCGCACAATGATCCGTCTGCAAGGGCAGCGTTTATCGGGATGAGCATGGATACTGACAGAGCGACATGCTGCAGGCTGTGTTTGAGGGTGTGGCATATGGTCTCCGAGATTCACTTGAGGTGGCAAAGAGCTTGGTGTGGCACCAAAAAGCACAACAATCTGTGGTGGCGGTGCAAAGAGTGTGCTTTGGAGAAAGATAGTTGCAAACGTCATGAATATGCAGGTTGACACGGTAGAGGTCGAGGAAGGACCGGCATACGGCGGTGCAATACTGGCTGCAGTTGCAAACGGCTGCTTTGAAAATGTGGAGGCTGCGGCAGCGGCTATTGTGAGAAAGAAGGATACAACCATGCCAAGTCCACAGCTTGTCGAAAAATATGAGAAGGGCTATGCAAAATTTAAGCAGTTTTATCCTGCATTAAAGGGCAAATATTAGTCATTTCGTAGAAAATTAAATTTTGTGTTGTAAAGTGGTGCAAATTCATGTATCTTATTATAGAGAAATGAATTTTGCACCACTTTTTTATGCATAATTAGCACTTATAAAACACGTAATTGCCGATTATATCAATGCAAAATGAATTTTTTGCTAAAAGAAATTGCAAAATGATATAACAGGTATATCAAATATGCATTTCAGGCGGGGATGATATGGATTTATTTGATTACATGAGAGAACAGAATAAGGAGACAAGCGGTCCCTTAGCTTCAAGGATGCGTCCGACAACACTTGATGAGGTGGTCGGGCAACAGCACATAGTTGGGAAGGACAAGCTTTTGTATCGTGCGATTAAAGCCGATAAGCTCAGCTCCATCATCTTTTACGGGCCGCCGGGCACCGGAAAGACTACTTTGGCAAAGGTCATAGCCCACACTACCAGTGCTGAGTTTATGCAGATTAATGCAACCTCTGCAGGCAAGAAGGACATGGAAGAGGTCGTGGAGCAGGCGAAGAATAATCAGGGAATGTATCAGAAGAAGACGATACTTTTTATCGACGAGATACATCGCTTCAACAAGGGGCAGCAGGATTATCTGCTTCCGTTTGTGGAGGATGGCACCATTATTCTGATAGGAGCTACCACTGAGAATCCTTACTTTGAGGTAAACGGTGCTTTGCTTTCACGCTCAGTTATTTTTGAGCTTAAAAAGCTGTCAACGGATGATATAAAGGTACTTCTTAAGAGAGCACTGACTGACACAGAAAAGGGCATGGGTGCATACAATGCACAGATAGATGATGATGCACTTGATTTCCTTGCAGATGTGTCAAACGGAGATGCGAGAGCGGCGCTCACAGCGATTGAGCTTGGTGTACTGACCACGGACAGGTCAGACGATGGCATCATTCATATCACTATCGATGTGGCGAGCGAATGTATACAAAAAAGAGTTATCTCCTATGATAAGAAGGGGGATAACCATTACGATACCATCTCTGCTTTTATAAAGAGCATGCGCGGCTCAGACCCGGATGCGGCGGTCTATTATCTGGCGAGGATGCTTTATGCCGGAGAAGATGTGAAATTTATCGCAAGACGAATCATGATACTTGCATCGGAGGATATAGGCAATGCAGACCCGATGGCTATGGTTGTAGCGGCATCGGCGGCGGCAGAGGTCGAGCGCGTTGGAATGCCGGAGGCACAGATTATTCTGTCACAGGCTGTCACATACATGGCATGCGCGCCAAAGAGCAATGCATCATATAATGCGATATCGGCAGCAATGAGCTGCGTGAAGCAGACTAAGACACCGGCTGTTCCGGCACATCTGCAGGATGCCCATTACGGTGCGGCAGAAAAGCTCGGGCACGGAGTCGGGTACAAATACGCACACGACTATCCAAATCACTATGTGAAGCAGCAGTATCTGCCGGATGGCCTTACAGACAGAGTGTTTTACAAGCCTACTGACATAGGCTATGAGGCAAAGATAAAAGCACACATGGATGAGCTTCACAGAGACTGTGATACATGAAAGTGCATAGATGAAGCTTGAATAATTGCAAATAGTTGATAATAACATAAATATTTAAAAAATCAGACCAGGAGGATCTTTAAATGAAAAAGTATACAGAAATGACAAAGGACGAGTTAATGCAGGAAAAGACAGCACTTGAGGCTGAGTACGAGAAGATTAAGAATCTTGGCTTAAGCTTGACATGTCGCGTGGAAAGCCGGGAGCAGAACAGCTTGACCTCTCACTCCCTATGCTCGATGTCTTGAAATCAGACAGTGATATGAAAAGTGAATCAGGGCTTGATGTGAGAAACTATGCATGTCTGGACGGAATTCCTGAGGCAAAGTCCCTTATCGCAGGCATGGTAGGAGCAAAGCCTGAGCAGGCTATAGTATATGGAAACTCAAGTCTCAATATCATGTATGATCAGGTTGCACGTGCATTTATCTTTGGTATTTGCGGTAATACACCATGGTGCAAGCTTGACAAGGTGAAGTTCCTCTGTCCTGTACCGGGCTATGACAGGCACTTTGCAATCACAGAGGAGTTTGGAGTTGAGATGATAAATATCCCTATGACTGAGGATGGTCCTGATATGGATATGGTTGAGAAATATGTCAATAACGATGCCTCTGTAAAGGGAATCTGGTGTGTTCCAAAATACTCTAACCCACAGGGTGTTGTATACTCTGATGAGACAGTTGAGCGCTTTGCAAAGCTTAAGCCTGCAGCAGATGATTTTAGAATCTTCTGGGACAATGCATACACAGTTCATCATCTCTATGATGATAAGCAGGCAGAGATTCCAAATATCCTTGAGCTCTGCGAGAAAGAGGGAAACCCTGATATGGTATTTGAGTTCTGCTCAACAAGTAAGGTAACATTCCCTGGTGCAGGCTTGGCAGGTATATGCACATCTGAGAAAAACCGTGAGGATATCAAGAAGCGCCTTACTATACAGACAATCGGACACGACAAGATTAATCAGCTTCGTCATGCGAGATTCTTTAAGGATGTAGATGGTATCAAGGCTCATATGGCAAAGCATGCAGCTCTTATCAGACCTAAATTCGAGCTGGTTGAGAATATCCTCACAGATGAAATTGCTTCAAGAGGCATCGGAACATGGGTTAAGCCGCTTGGTGGATACTTCTTCGGATTTGAGGCTCTTTCAGGCTGTGCAAAGGAAATCGTTGCAAAGTGCAAGGAAGCTGGTGTCACAATGACAGGTGCAGGCTCTCCTTTCCCTTACAAGAAGGATCCGGATGACAGCGTGATAAGAATTGCTCCGACATATCCATCACTTGATGAGTTGAAAAAGGTTGCAGAGGTGTTTGTTGTTGTCACACGCCTTGTCAGCGTAAATAAGCTGCTCGAGGCATAAAATCACTGTTATGTCCTAACGGATAGACGTGCAATTCTCTGTTATGTCCTAACGGGTAGACTTATAATTGGCATATTTATCTAAAATAAGTATGTGATATATGTATAAAAACTAAATGAATATTTGTGCACATTTTTTCGGGATTTGGTATTTACAAATCCCGATTTTTGTGTAAGATATAAATATCTTTTTAAATTATGTCTTGCATATGTTCTATGCAGGTTTCTTTTTGTGGCATTTCGGCCACTATTTTTTTCCCTTGATTTTTAGTTTCATATATTTGATTTTTGATTTTATTTAACACTATTATTTTAGACTTAGATGAAGAAAGGATTTAAATATTATGAAGGAAATTTTTCAGGAATATGGCGGAATACTCATAACAGTTGTAGCAATTTTATCAATCATCCTCGTTGTAACAGCGGTTATAGGCTCTGATGCAACAGGCATAGTAGGAAAGACATTTAGTGATCTGATTACAAACTTTTCAAATCATGCCAATATGAGTGTCAAATAAGAGGTGGTACATGGAGCTTGGAAAAGAATATTTTGGACCGCTTTGGAGCTTTGTAGCCAGCAACGAGATAACGGATATAGATTATAACGGCAAAGAAATATGGCTTACAAATATATTCAATGAGCGTTTCAGGGCCAATCAGCAGTTTGTTACACAGTATATGACACCTGCTTTTGTGGAGCAGTTTACACAGCGCATCGCCAATGTCGTAAGCAGACAGTTCAATAAGAGAAATCCGGAGCTTGAGGCCGAGACGAGCGAGCTTCGTGTGACGATACTGCATGAATCGGTTGCGAAGTCGGGCAGGAGCATCAGCATACGAAAGACACCGCCGCTTATCAGACTGACAGCAGAATCTGCAATTGCTGAGAAATTCTGCTCGGAGAAGCTTTTAGCTGTACTGATAAACTGCGTAAAGACCAAGATGAATATCACCTTTTGCGGGATGCCGGGCATCGGAAAGACGGAGTGTGTGAAGTTTTTTCACAGTTTATACCGGCGTAATGAGCGCGTGATTACAATTGAGGATACTCTTGAGATACGTTATGCCGAGACAAATCCGGGCAGATGTATAGAGATGAAGGTGAGTGAGGATGTGTTTGGCTACTCTGAGGCTATCAAGTCATGTCTTAGAATGAATCCCAAGTGGATTATGCTCTCAGAGGCACGCTCAAAGGAGGTAAAATATCTGCTGCAGAGCTGGAGCACCGGTGTGCGTGGCATGACGACACTCCACACGGATGATGTGCGCAATATACCGGACAGAATACTCAATATGCTAGAGAGCCGTGTGGATGCAGAGCGTATGGAGAATGACATATATCAGGCACTTGATGTGGGAATTTTAATCCGCAAGAGAAGAAATGAAGACGGAGTGGTGTACAGATACATAGACCAGGTGTGCTTTTTCTACAGGGAAAACTATACCAATCATGTGTTTATGCTTGTATCAGACGGACAGATAGTGACTCACGATATACCAAATGTCATACTTCGCAGATTTAAAAGAGAGGGTGTTAATGAGCCGTTTGGCGAGTCCTTTGTCAATGAGATACGGATGAATGAGGCCATGATGAGTGAGGAGAGGGAGGCTTAGGAATGACGTATATATTGATTTTATTTCTGACATATGTGCTGCATCTTCTGCTCAAGCTAAACTGGGTGTGTACAGCTGTGGTACTTGTTTTTTTTCTTGTTATGCAGCATTTTCACCGAATCAAAGGCCAAAGATTTCAGGAAGCGCGAAAGCGCTTTCTGGATGTATCGCTGTATATTGACACCCTGCTGTATTCGTTTTTGAAGGAGCATAAGATAATCCGTGCATTTGAGGATGTAAAGAGCACACTGCAGATGGTCATATGAAGGAGACTGTGAGCAGGGCTATTGATCATATGATGCTCACGTTTGATGAGACAGAGGTGTTTGTGGATGCTATGAGGATTATCGAAGATGAGTACAAGTGCAACCGAATAGTAAATGCACACGAGTTTATGGCACACGCTGAGTACTATGGCGGTGATATTAAAGAATCAGCCAGGATACTGCTTAAGGATAAGAGTGCATGGGAGCGCAGGATACTGCACAATATAGAGGACAGACAGAGGATGTTTCATCAGATTATCCTGTCAGTTGTGACCTCTGTTATCATTAGTGGGATCATACTTTATCTGCCGGTTTTGAGCATGGATATCAGCAGCAATATCATTGTGCAGATACTGTCTGTAGCTCTTATAGTGCTTGATGATTTAATCATACTCTGGGGGCAGAAATTTCTTGAAGTGGATTATCTTGGAATTGATCTGCTGCCGGAGGATGATAAGCATGCCAAAAAGCTTGAGGAATACAAGGCATACAATCCGGCAAAGGAGCTTCGTACGTCAATTCTTATGGCTGTTATACCGGCGTTAGCCAGTGCATTTTTACTGTATACTGACAGACAATGGCCGGCTGTGGCAGCTATGGGAGCAGCTCTTATATGTCTGAATCAGCACCGTATAGGTCACAGGCTTATGAAGAAAAATCTGATAGCGGATGTAAAGAGTGCATTTCCCAAATGGCTGATGGACCTCGCCTATTGATTCAGAGTGAAAATGTGCAGGTAGCCATACAAAAGTCGAGAGAGCATATACCGGTGATACTTAAGGAAGAGGTAAATACGCTTGTGGAGAGACTGGACGTGGAGCCGGAGAGCTCTGACCCGTATCACAGATTTCTTGACTGTTTGAACCTGCCGGAGATAAACGCAGCCATGGGCATGCTATATGCTGTTTCGATTGGAAATAGTGCAATTGCGGAAGTCAGATTGATGAGCTGATTACGAAGAATCTGGAGATGCTTGATGTAGCAGACACCGCGAGGCTTAAGGATAAGACCGCCGGCATGTATCTTTTGTTTTTGGCTCCTGTTATCACAGCATCATTTAAGATGATAGTTGATATGGCTATTTTCCTTATAAGCTTTTTATCATACAAGGTAGTGTAGGGGGTGTGTTGTGAGTCAGATAATGAAGACATTTTTAGGGGTGTTTTTGATTATGTTTATGGTGGTTACATCATCAGGTGTGCTGTCGGGATTTATGACTGTCGTTGAGGCACAGAACCTACATGCGCAGATCATCAATGAGCTTGAGGACAGTGATTATGACAGCTCGGTTGCGCAGACCTGCTTTGAAAATGCATCAAAAGCCGGAGATACACTGGAGCTTAAACTGTATATGACAGACAATTCCATAAGGACAGTCACAGACGCATCACAAATCACTTCATCAGATGAGATAGAAAAGGCAAGAGTGGAGCTTAAGTTCACTTACGCGGTAGCATTTTTCGGAATAGAGCAGGAGCATGTGCTGAGCGGATATGCGTTGTAGTACTTTTCTTGTGGATATGGCTGTATAAGAGGAGGAAAACAGATGGAGCTTTTAATAGAAGAATTGGGAGGAAGCGTTATTATGCTTCTTTTAGGCAGTGGAGTAATCGGTGTGCTCGTGTATGTGTCTACTCTGCTGTGATAGTAACTGAATTGATTAAAAAGTATGTAAAGGTAAGAGAAAATGAAAGAAGTATTCAGACAGTATGGAGGCGTGCTGATTGCAGCGGCCGCCACAAGTGCATTTCTCGTGTTGATGGGAAATATTGTGCTGGCTCAGGGAGGCATGCTTGCGCAGCTTATAAATATATGGGGTAACAGCGCAATTTAAATAACCGGGAGACTATAGATGAAGGAGATAATGCAGACATATGGAGCCATGATAGTGGCGGTGGTTGTAGGAATTGCGCTGCTGTCGGGATTTGGGGCTTTGAAGAACAAAATGAGTGTGGCATTTGCGCCACAGGATATATTGAGCAGCGATAGCGCAAACGACAGCTATGACAGCATGAAAAATATACCGGTTACGGGTATTGAGCTAAAGGAGAAAATGCGTCAGAATGCCGTAAGCTACAGTGTATATGACCTGCTTGATGTTACAGCGCATGAGGATAATCTGGATAAGCTTGAAGTTTATGCCCTGTATGATTCGGACAGAAATGACTGTACAGGCAGCATATCAGCCGATGGCTCGTCACTTAGCTTTCCGGATTATGGAGTGTATGACATGCATGTCAGGATAACATGCAAAAACGGCACAAGGGATCATGTGAGGATAAGTATTCCAATTAATAGAAAGGTAGCGGATATATAAAATGAAAAATGAAAAACAACACAGACTTTTATTCATTATACCGGCAGTGATAATAGCAATAATTCTTATCATATGTATAGCAGTGGCAGTAAGCTCAAAATCAGGAGAAAAGGGGAAGAAAAAGGATTCCCGATCTGTCAGTGTGACGGAAAATACGCAGGATATTGTAGCTGAAAGTGAGACACTTGAGCTTGTGAAAAAGGATGCATTGAAGGAAACAAATGTAGTTGATAAAGATAATAAGCAAAATAACGGTACGCAATCAGATACAAATGATAATTCCGCACCGGCAGCCGGTAATTCAGATAATGCAAATACAGCGTCAGATAAATCTTCTGACAAATCATCAGAAGACAAAACAGCAGCAGATAAAAAGACATCGACAGGCAGCAATAACACACAACAACCTGCAGGTAACGATTCAAAACCGGCAGCATCAAATCAGACAGTTGCACCTGAGCCGGCTCAAAGTGAGCCTGCGCAGCCGGAAGCACCAAAAAATGAGTATGTTGCACCGGGATGGATATTTTATGGCAGTAAGGCTGGAAATGGCATGACGGGGGAGCAGAAGGCGTATATTGATTCGTTGGTGAAACAGTGGACAGATGGAAGTATATCTGATTCATATTTAGCGGAACAGATTGCACATAAGATGAAAGAAGAGTGGGGATTATCATTGAATTCAGTAGGAATTTCTGGTGATGACAGATGTATTTATCCGTCAAAAATGAGAATACCTAATTATAATGAGGCTCTAGCTGAGTCATATGGATTTTATAATTTTACAGGCCTGTATACTAAAGGAGAATATGATGAATACGGATATCTGATATGCTATATGTGGGGAGTTGGTATTTTTTAGTTATGAAAGAATTTTTAAAGAAGTTAATAGTAGGAGTATTGCTAATTATATGTATAGGGTTAAATTTTGAGAAAAGTAATATTATTGCAGATGAATGGAGTGAGCCGGTTAAGTTTTATAATAGTTACGGAAACAGTGCAGTTTTTAAGGCTACAAACATATATGAGGGCGATATTTATTTTTGTTCAGCAGGAAATACATCTACTTCAGGAACAAAATATAGGACAATAGGCTACAAAATGAGTGTAAAAAATAGTAGTGGGAATGTTATTCAGACCATTTATTATCAAATGGGTGGAAGCTACATGACACTTAAATGTCAAGCAAAGTCAGGTGGGAAGGAATATATGATGTACAAAATTCCTTTGAGATATGTTAAAAACAGAATGAATCAAGAATCCCTTAATGCCCTTAGCTCCGGCTCATGCACCATCATCCTCGATGCCTGCATGGTGCTTCGAGTAAATGGCAAGAACAAGGGTGGCATGAATGATAATGGTCCTTCCTGGGGAAAGGTTTATACTACATATGCAGGTATATCCAAAGCGGCAAACTGGACGGACAGTGCACTCTCAGCACTGTATTCGTATTATGGCAAGACGGTGAGAGGACTGTTTCATACAATTGATGTCAGAAAGTCCACAGGCATAAGCTGTGTATCAGGGGGAGGTACATACTGCTATGGTACATATGTGACAATCAGTGCAAGCAGTTCTGCCGGATATGATTTCACGAATTGGAACAATGATTCGTCAATGAGCTCATCATCATATGGTTTTTATGTGAATTCGGGTGGTACTTATACGGCATACGCAAAGGCAGGTACTATAGCTGTGACATTCTGGCGGAATACGAGTGCGTCTGATTTAGAAAAGACCTCAAAGAGCTACACATATGGAGACATCAATCAGGCTTTTCCGGCTGTGAGTTGGCAGATGGCCGGGTATCATATGAGTGGCTGGGGAAATAATTCGTATGATACGACTGCCGGATATCCGTTATTGTGTGGTGTGGCAAACAGTTGGATTGAGTCAAACAGACCGTCGAAAAATATATACGCAGTATGGCAGGAAAACGAGTATACCATAGAATATGATACCGGTGTATCTGCCACTGTGAAGTATAGTGATACGGTGACATTGCCAAGCCAGCATATGTGTATAGGCTGGCTTTTAGGAGAAGAGTATCCTGATATAAAATATACGCCGGGAGAGAGTATACAGGTAGCTGATTTATGCAGGATACTGGGGATAGAGTATACAGATAAGGCGGTAATACGTATGTATGCACTTTGGGAGCATGAGCTACCATAGAGGCGGATGATATGTTCTTTTCGATAAAGCAGGCAAGGAATGGCGGTATAACAGAGCAGCTGATAGGAAGCTTATATCTGCAACGGATGTGGAGGATGGTGATATTGCGTTTGGCGATAACGAGATAAATTATCTGAAAGTTAAAAATTTTGATGACCGTAAAATAGAAAGTGCACGTGACAAGGATATCATAGAGATAGTGCTTGAGGCTAAGGACAGCTATGGAAATATCACGCAAAAGACTATATCCATCACATTTACAGATACTCAGGTCAAGGAGAGAACCAAAGCCTTTGGAAAGATTAGATTCATAAGCGAAAAGTATTATGGTAAAATAAGCAGGAGGCTCATGGAGAACTCCCGCTGGTTAAACAATCCTGAATTTAATTCTCTTCTTCGGCAGGCCTTGGCAATTTGATATAGACCTTTCCGATTCGGTTTTTATCAACAGCTCTATGATGGCACAAAGGATCATGTGAGAATAAGCGTTCCAATTAATAGAAAGGTAGCAGGCGTATAGAATGAAAAATGTAGTACTTGGAATAATAGGCTGTCTTATTGTAGTGTATACAGCGATGCTTGGGCTTAGTGTATACAATATGACAGTCAGGGAGAACCAGATGGAAAAGAGTCTGTCATTAGCACTTTCGGGTGCTATGAACAGATATTACGAGCCAAATATGTATATCGTGGATAAAAAGCCCGTCAGCAGCTATGATGTGGAAAAAGCTGTCGTAGAGGACATTAATGAGAGGCTTACGGCAGGCGGTACTGCAATTGCCACAGTCTATGTATGTGATATGGAAAAGGGCATTATTTCAGCAGGAATAGAGGAAGAGTTCAAGCTTCCTACAGGTGTGACAAAGAAAATAAGCTGCAAAAAGACTATTGTAGCAGATCAGCCAATGGAGGATAACTAGCGTATGAAGAATGGTATTTGTATTACAGCAAAAATAAAGCAGGAGGTCTCATGGAGAACTCCCGCTGGTTAAACGATCCTGAATTTAATTCTCTTCTTCGGTAGGCTTTGGCAATTTGATATAGACCTTTTCGATTCGGTTTTTATCAACAGCCTCTATGCGGAGAAGAATATTGTCATCAGTGATGATTATTTCATTTTTTTCAGGCAGGTGGTCAAGCTTTTCAAGGCAGTAGCCACCGATTGTGTCATAGTCGTCTGATTCGAGGTGCAGACCAAGCTCATCGCTTACATCCTCGAGATTTGCAGAGCCAAGAACTATGTATTCGTAGTCATTTATTCTTGTGATATCATCCTGCTCGTCAGAGTCGTATTCATCACGAATCTCACCGACTATCTCCTCTAAGAGATCCTCAAGTGTGATGAGTCCGGCTGTGACACCGTATTCATCTAAGACAATGGCAAGCGATATAGATGATTCGCGCATCTCGAGAAACAGATTCGCTGTATTCTTGTGCTCATATGTAAAGTAAGGCTCACGCATGATATTTCTGATGGAAAAGTGCTCTTTATCCTCATCCTTAAGGAGTAGCAGATCCTTCACATTTACAATACCGATTACGTTGTCAGTGCTTTCGTCATACACAGGGAGTCTGGTGAATTTATCCTCTCTGAATATGGAAATCAAATCATCATAAGTAGAATCAACATGGACAAACGTCATATCAATACGCGGAACCATGACCTCCTTGGCCTCGGCATCTCCAAAATCGAATACATTGTGAATCATATCACGCTCTTCATCCTCGATGACACCGTCCTCCTGTCCCACATCAACGATTGTACGAAGCTCCTCCTCGGTCATGACGCGCTTGGCATCGCTTTGTCTTATTCCAAAGAGGAAAATGACTCCGAGTGAAAGCTTGTTGATGATAAATATTACAGGTGTCAGCACTACCATGAGAACTGATATAAAGCCTGCGATTGAGAGTGAAATCTTGTCGGCCTTTATGGTCGCAAGTGTCTTCGGAGAGACCTCTCCGAAGATCAGTATGAGGAATGTAAGTATTCCGGTTGCGACACCTGCTCCAACGTTGCCAAACAGCTTGATGGCAAGCGAGGTGGTGAGCGATGATGCTGAAAGATTTACGATGTTGTTGCCGATAAGGATGGCTGAGAGCATCTTTGGAGAGTTCTCAGTCACCTTGAGCACCTTTTTGGCTTTTGTGTTGCCAGCCTCAGCCAGGGTTCTCATACGTATTTTGTTTACGGTAGTAAGAGCGGTCTCCGAAGATGAAAAAAATGCGGAGAGTGCCAATAGTATTAATAAGAATATAATCTGCGATATGTCGTCAGCGTCCAAATATTTTACCTCGTGATATGAATTAATAAATGTGTTTATTTATCGTCTGTGCTGTAGTTAGGAGCCTCTTTTGTGATATGGATATCATGAGGGTGGCTCTCCTTGAGAGAAGCAGCAGTAATCTTGACAAACTGTCCGTTCTCTTTAAGATCTTCGATTGTCTTGCAACCGCAGTAGCCCATTCCTGAGCGGATACCACCAACAAGCTGGAATACTGTATCCTCAAGAGTTCCCTTGTAAGCTACACGACCTCAACTCCTTCAGGAACGAGCTTCTTAGCGCCCTCCTGGAAGTAACGGTCCTTGCTTCCGTTTTCCATAGCAGCGATAGACCCATGCCACGATATACCTTGTATTTTCTTCCCTGATAAAGCTCGAAGGTTCCCGGAGCTCATCACAGCCTGCGAACATTGAGCCCATCATACATACGTTGGCACCGGCTGCGAGAGCCTTTGTCATATCACCTGAGTACTTGATACCACCATCTGCGATAACAGGAACTCCATACTCCTTAGCAACCTTGTAACAGTCCATGATAGCTGTAATCTGTGGTACACCGATACCGGCAACGACACGTGTTGTACAGATAGAACCAGGTCCGATACCAACCTTTACTGCATCTGCACCGGCCTCGATAAGAGCCTTGGCAGCAGCACCTGTTGCGATATTTCCGGCGATTATCTGAAGATCCGGATAAGCAGCTTGATCTTCTTAACAGCCTCAAGTATATTCTTTGAATGTCCGTGAGCTGAGTCAACAACGATGACATCAACATGAGACTTAACAAGAGCATCAACACGCTCCATCATGTTGCCTGTGATACCTACTCCGGCACCGCAGAGGAGACGGCCCTGATCATCCTTTGCTGAAAGAGGATACTTAATCTGCTTCTCGATATCCTTTATAGTGATAAGTCCCTTGAGGTTGTAATCCTTGTCTACGATAGGGAGCTTTTCCTTTCTTGCCTTTGCAAGAATCTTCTTTGCTTCATCGAGAGTGATGCCCTCAGGAGCTGTAATGAGATTCTCAGAAGTCATAGATTCTGAAATCTTCTTTGTGAAGTCTGTCTCAAACTTCAGATCACGGTTTGTGATGATGCCGACAAGCTTGCCGTCCTTTGTGATTGGCACACCTGATATCTTGAACTTGGCCATCAGGTTGTCTGCATCCTGTAATGTATGGTCTGGAGAAAGATAGAACGGATCGGTAATAACGCCGTTTTCTGAACGCTTTACCTTATCGACTTCGTCTGCCTGTGCCTCAATAGACATATTTTTGTGGATGATTCCGATACCACCCTGTCTGGCCATTGCGATAGCCATTTTTGATTCTGTGACTGTATCCATTGCAGCACTCATCATAGGAATGTTAAGGACAATCTTCTTAGTAAGATGTGTCTGAAGCTCAATCATATTTGGTGTTACCTCAGAATATTGTGGAACTAAGAGAACGTCATCAAATGTAATTCCTTCGCCGATAATAGTACCCATTTTTAAATTCCTCTCTTTCTTATGTTATTATACTGGTATACTTTATATACTAATGTAATTTGTATGATGATAGCAAATTAAAGAGTGGGTGTCAAGCAGTTATAAGCCCGATATGAAATTATTATATTATTTATTAGTAAAACTAATGTAAGTCTTTTGCAAATAAAGTAAAAATTATGTTATATTTTATATTAAGTGGCTTTAAGGCAATGTTTGCATGTCACACTAAGGCGTGGATAGTAACGATTTTTGAGCCACAATAAACTAAACCGGGGAAGAAAAATATGGAATTTCGACCATGCATCGACATTCATAATGGAAAAGTAAAGCAGATTGTCGGTGGTTCATTAAAAGACAGGGGCGATTTTGCCAGTGAGAACTTCGTTTCAGAGCAGGACAGCCGGTTTTATGCAGATATGTATAGGAAATCGGGCATAAAGGGCGGTCATATCATTCTGCTCAATTCTGTGGACAGCGAGTATTATGAGGATACAAAGGAGCAGGCTGTTATGGCGCTTGAAGCGTATCCGCAGGGCTTACAGGTAGGTGGCGGTATCACCGCAGACAATGCGATGGAGTTTATAGATGCCGGTGCAGCAGCAGTTATAGTGACATCCTACGTATTTAAAGACGGCAGGATAAACTATGCAAATCTAAACAGGCTTAAAGATACTGTGGGCAGTGACAGGCTGGTGCTTGATCTGTCATGTCGCAAAAAGGATGGACAGTATTATATAGTGACTGACCGCTGGCAAAACTTCACGGATGAGGCAGTGACCACAGAGCTTTTGGATAAGCTATCCTCATATTGCTGCGAGTTTCTGGTACATGCAGTGGATGTTGAGGGCAGGGTGAACGGCATTGAAAAGGAGCTTGTCGCCATGCTTGGCAGCTGGGGAAGAATACCGGTCACATATGCAGGTGGTGTGTCATCCTTTGACGATTTAAAATGCATCAGGCAGCTTGGACAGAACCATCTGAATGTGACAATAGGCAGTGCTCTTGATTTGTTTGGCGGTGAGATGGAGTACGATAAGGTTATAGCTTTTTGCAATAATAAGGAGATTTAAAATGGCAAAATACAGTAAGAATGATATTATCCGCATAGTGGATGAGGAGGATATTGAGTTTATCCGTTTACAGTTTACGGATATCTTTGGAACATTAAAAAATGTGGCAATTACAGCCAGCCAGCTTGAGAAGGCACTCGACAACAAGTGTATGTTCGACGGCTCGTCAATAGAGGGCTTTGTGAGGATAGAGGAGTCAGATATGTATCTGCACCCGGATCTTGACACTTTTATGATTTTTCCATGGAGACCACAGCAGGGCAAGGTCGCACGAATCATCTGTGATGTCTATATGGCGGATGGTACACCGTTTGAGGGAGACCCGCGCTATATACTAAAGAAACAGATTGAAAAGGCAAAGCAGATGGGCTATATATTTAATGTAGGTCCGGAGTGTGAGTTTTTCCTTTTCCACCTGGACGAGAACGGACAGCCTACCACCATCTCGCATGAGAGAGCAGGGTACTTTGACTTGGGACCAAATGATTTGGGAGAAAACGCAAGAAGAGACATGGTTCTAACTCTTGAGGATATGGATTTTGAGATAGAGGCATCACATCATGAGGTGGCACCTGCACAGCATGAGATTGATTTCAAGTATGAGGAGGCACTTCATACCGCCGACAATATCATGACCTTTAAGCTTGCTATAAAGACAATCGCAAAGCGGCACGGACTTTTGCCAGCTTCATGCCAAAGCCAAAGCATGGTGTGAGCGGCTCGGGAATGCATATCAATATGTCACTTTCAAAGGATGGTGTCAATATATTTGACAATGAGGAGGATAAGCTTGGACTCAGCGAGGAGGCATACTACTTCATAGGCGGTATCATGAAGCATATGAAGGGCATGACGGTAATCACCAATCCGATTGTCAATTCATATAAGCGCTTTGTGCCGGGCTATGAGGCACCGATTTATATCACCTGGTCAGCTACAAACAGAAGTCCGCTTATCAGAATCCCTGCAGCAAGAGGCGAGGGAAGGAGAGTGGAGCTTAGAAACCCTGATCCTTCAGCAAATCCGTATCTGGTTCTGGCACTGTGCCTGGCAGCAGGACTTGACGGCATAAAGAACAAGATACAGCCGGATGCAGAGCTTCGTGAGGAATGTATTTGAGCTCACAGAACAGGATAAAAAGAGACTCGGAATTGAATCACTTCCGGCTGATTTACATGAGGCGGTTGAGTGCCTTAAGTCAGATGATTTTATCCGCGAGGTACTCGGAGAGCATATCTACGACAAGTATATAGAGGCAAAAGAGGCAGAGTGGAACGATTACAGAGCTGCGGTTACCCAATGGGAAATAGATGAATATCTGTACAAGTTTTAAAGGATGTAACGAACCGTGAATAATATTGTTATAGCATTTCCTAAAAAGGAAGTAGCCAATTCAATCAAAAAAATATTAGCGCAGAGCGGTTATACAGTCACGGCGGTTGCAAATACAGGAGCTTCAGCACTTTCGAGCATGAACGGACTGAATATGGGAATCATCATATGCGGATACAGATTTTCAGACATGATGTACAGTGAGATATACGAGTATATGCCTAAGGAGTTTCAGATGCTTCTCATAGCGTCGCAGCGGGTATCATGGAAAAAATGTGGATAATCTGATGTCATTATCCATGCCACTAAAAGTGCATGAGCTTTTGCAGACTGTTGAGATGATGGATTACACGATAACGCGCCGCAGGAAAAAGCTCAGGCAAAGGCCTAAGGTACGTTCAAAGGAGGATCAGGAGATGCTAAACAGTGCAAAGGCTGTACTGATGGAACGAAATGGATTCTCAGAGGAGGAAGCACACCGGTATATCCAGAAGCGAAGCATGGATAACGGCACCGGTCTTGTGGAAACAGCACAGATGATACTAAGCCTTATGACTGAGGTGTAGTGTGCGTTTTATGAAGCCAGACAGAAGAGCGTATGATAGTAGCTGCAAAGGCTTGAACAGTTACTATAAAAAATAATGATAAAAAAATATATTTACACTTGCATGGTAAAGTGATAAATTAGACTTATTGTAAAGTAACAAAGGAGAGATAAACATGTTTCAGATTAATGATAACTTTCAGAAATTACCGGGAAGCTACCTTTTCAGCACAATAGCTAAAAAGGTTGCAGCTTATCAGGAGGCAAATCCGGATAAAGAGATAATAAGGCTTGGAATCGGCGATGTAACACAGCCGCTTGCACCTGCTATCATCGATGCACTGCACAAGGCTGTTGATGAGATGGGAAATGCAGCTACATTCCACGGATACGCACCTGACCTCGGATATGAGTTCCTCAGAAAAGCAATTTCAGACAACGACTACAAGGCAAGAGGATGCGATATCTCAGCAGATGAGATTTTGTTTCAGACGGAGCAAAGAGTGATTCCGCCAACATCCAGGAGCTTTTCTCAGCAAACAGCCGTATCGCTGTTACAGACCCTGTTTATCCTGTATATGTTGATTCCAATGTCATGGCAGGAAGAACAGGCACATATGATGCTCAGAAAGAGACCTGGAGCAATGTGATCTATATGCCGTCAACAGCAGATAACGGTTTTGTTCCGGAGCTTCCAAAGGAAGTACCGGATATGATTTATCTGTGTCTGCCAAACAACCCAACAGGAACAACTCTCAAAAAGGAGCAGTTACAGGTATGGTTGATTATGCAAACAAGAATGGCTCAGTAATTATCTTTGATGCAGCCTATGAGGCATATATCAGCGAAGCAGATGTGCCACATTCAATCTATGAGTGTAACGGTGCAAAGACATGTGCCATCGAGCTTAGAAGCTTCTCAAGAACGCCGGCTTTACAGGCGTGCGTCTTGGCTTCACAGTAGTACCTAAGGAGCTTAAGTGTGGTGATGTATCACTTCATGCTATGTGGGCACGCCGTCACGGAACCAAGTTCAACGGTGCACCATACATCGTGCAGAGAGCAGGCGAGGCAGTTTACTCAGAAGCCGGAAAAGCACAGCTTAAGGATCAGGTAGCATACTACATGAACAATGCAAAGACAATAAAGACAAGGTCTTGCAAGAGGCAGGCTTTACAGTATACGGCGGAGTAAATGCACCATACATCTAGGCTCAAGACACCGGATCAGAT
>ENA-OQDD01000288-OQDD01000288.1-human-gut-metagenome-genome-assembly--contig:-NODE-288-length-21032-cov-2.501937_pt1 | contig 21032 bp, 28 predicted proteins | sample MGYA00242507_ERZ504598 | MGnify/ENA primary metagenome ERZ504598 (study PRJEB26092, sample SAMD00036318) | human gut metagenome | host: Homo sapiens | study: EMG produced TPA metagenomics assembly of...
GACCCGAAAATAATGCAAAAAAGGCAGTGCTGCAGAGCGCGAATTGCAAGGAACAGATTTGAAGGCGTACCGGGGTACGACGAAAATCTGTGACGCAGTAATTCACGCTCTGCGGTGCTGAATTTTTGCATTATTTTCTGGGATTGCTATAAATCTCTATAACAAAAGCGCTTATCACTCCGGGATTTTCCCGTCTGTGGTAAGCGCTTTTACTTTCTTTAACAATTCTGCTTATTCCGCTGTACTTTCGCTGATGGAATCTGCTGTGCTGTCACTTGCCGTATCTGCTGTGCTGTCCGAAGATGTATCGGAAGCATCAGAGCTGTCGCTGGTGTCATCTGCACTGCTGTCGCTGGACGTGTTGGTCTCGCTCAGATAATTCTGAATATCCGTCACGTTCATCGTTGTGGTTTCTGTCGTGCGGTTCGCCTTTTTCTCTGCTACCGAGTTCTGGTAAACAGCAACGGAGAACCAGCCGATCAGGGTAGCCAGAACAACGACGAAAGCGGTAACTTCCAGTCTCGTGATCCATCTTTCACGTCTCATGATTTTCTCACGGTTCGCTTTTTCCTTTTTATAGCGGTCAACTTTTTCCTGACTCATGGTTCTACTTCTCCTTTGATTTCTAAAAAGTGCTCGGCGGCACTTTCAAACATGTTGAAAATTATACTACATTTTCAACAAAAAGGGAAGAGAAAAGTTATAATGCAATGATAATTCCGCCGTCATTTGCATACATACTGCTGACGCCCTGGGTATCGAGTACGAAGACATCCTGTACCGCAAGGCGCTCCAGAAGGGCTTCTTTTACCATCTCGGCCCGCTCCGGGCAGTTGCAATGAGAGATGGCAAGCGTTTTGTTTTCTACATGCTGTGCGTCATTTACAATGGCATCGACCATTTTCATCAGTGCTTTGTTGATGCCGCGCGCCTGATCGAGCTGTACGATATCGCCTTCCGATGTGGCTCCCATAACCGGTTTGATCTTAAGCGCGGATGCAACAAGTGCTTTTGTTTTGGAAAGGCGGCCGTTTTTCCGCAACGTTTCGAGATTTTCCAGCACAAAATAGGTATGCTGTGTGCTGATGTAGAGTTCTACTGTCTCAACTACACGTTCAAAGCTCATACCGGCTTCTTCACACTCCACGATTTTTTTCACAATCAGTGTCTCACCGATGGATGCACTTCTGGAATTAAACACATGAATTTTCAAGTCCTCATCTTCTTCCTGTGCCAGGTTGCTCCAAGCACTGCACTGTTATAGGATCCGCTGAGCTGTGCGGAAAGCGTTACCGCATAGCAGTGCTTTGCCCCGTTCAGAAATGCCGTGCGGAAATACTCCGGAGACGGGCATGCGGATTTTGGGCATTCCGGGCACTCCGCCACTTTTCTTAGGAATGACTTCTGATCAAATGTTTCGTCATCCAGAATGGATTCACCACCGACTTCCAGGGTCAGCGGTGCAATTTCAATATTTCCTCTTTTTTTCATATCTGCTGTCAGTTCACAGCAGCTGTCTGCAACAATGTGAAAACTCATATATTTTGTCCCTCCAAACTTGATTCCGCTTTTTCTCACTGCGGACGTTTCGTATTTCCAATCACCGCTCTTTTTCAAACCTTCCTGAACTAGGGACGAATTCGACACAGTGAATTTTTTGATATTTTGTCATGTAGTTTTGATAACTACATTTTATCATAACACACTTAGTGCTCCATTGCAAAAAGTTTTTTCCCAATAAAAGTTTTTCCGTTAAAAGTTTTTTCCTTTTCTTGTCGCACTCCCCTTTTTGCGGTATACTACGGTCATACGGCTTTTTTGTTTATGGATATTTTTCCATTGCTTATTTTCAGGAGGTGGTACGTATGGAATGGACTTTTTCGGATTCGGTCCGGCTTTCCCTGCTTTCGTTTTCGGAAGCTTCCAAAGCCTGCGCGGCGCTGCCGGATTTTCTCTTTTCCGGCGCAGTCTGCAGCCGGAGCGCATCGAATACTGCCGCGCAGAGCTGCTGCCTGACTGCCTGGTCGGATCGCTTGCCGTCCCGGACAAGACGCATCCGCTTCACCTTGCATTCTCGCTTGCGTTTTATCTCGACCGGGGGCAGCTTATTCTGGCAGCCGACGAACAGACACTTCCGGCTTTGCAGAGCCTCCTCTTCCCGGAAGAACCGCTCGATACTTCCGATGTCTTCCACCTGTTTTTCTCGTTTCTGGAATCGCTGATCCAGGAGGATATGCTCTATCTGCAGAATTTTGAGAAGCGCCTCGCGACAATCGAGGAGTCTCTTCTCGACACTCTGCCAAAAGAGCTGCAGCGGACCCTGATCACGATCCGTCGGGAGCTGCTCGTGTTCCATGCCTATTACCAGCAGCTTCTCGACATGTGCGAAATACTCTCCGAGGACGAAAATCACTTTCTTCCCCCGGAATGCGCCCGTCAGTTTTCGCGCCTTGAAACCGCGTGGACCGTTTGTACGACCACACCCAGATGCTGCGGGAGTACGCCCTGCAGATCCGCGAGATGCAGCAGGCGCAGATCGACCTGCGTCAGAACGATACGATGCGGATTCTGACGGTCGTCTCGACGATCTTTTTCCCGCTTTCCCTGATCGCCGGCTGGTACGGCATGAATTTTACGCATATGCCTGAGCTTTCTGCCCCGTATGCGTACTTCATCCTGATCGGCGTCTGTATTCTCATTGTTGCTGTTGAAATTTGGTATTTTAAAAAGAAAGGCTGGTTTTAACTACGGATGATTATCCTGCAGATTACACAGTTAAAGAATTTTATGAACACCCTGCTCCGTCTCGAGACATTTGACCGCTTTCCCGTCTCCGAGGCGTCGATCACAACGTTTACGACGTTCTCCATCGACGCAGTCTTCACACGGACTTTTTCGATCCCGATGACGCGCAGCTCTTAAAAGAAAAAGGGCGGACGCGGCTTCTCTGGAAAGATGTGAAATCGTTCTGCTATTCCGTCATCAAAGGAAAACGGACACCCCTGCAGTTCAAATTTGTGTTTCAGCTTCCGCAGGCGGCGTGCGAAAAAATGATCGCGGACCATGCGCTGCCGCTGGAAATAGAGAACGTGTTTGGATGCTTTCTGAATTTTCAGTATAAGGACGGAAAACTCTTACTTACCACCGGAACTTCCCTCAAAATCTTTACGATGGACAAGTCGCTCGACCGCGTCTTCGATGAGGAAGTCCGCCAGTTTCTGCTGAAAAATGAAATTGCATTTGAAGAACAGATATAAAGACAAAATACTTATTTAGAAAGGTTCTCTTTTTATGAATCAGATTATTATGTGGATCATGCAGTCGGCGCGGTACTCGGCGGCGTCGACCGGATCGCTGGCAATCGCTTCGGACTTGGAAAACGGTTTGAGGAGGGCTTTACGCTGCTTGGACCGACGGCACTTTCCATGTCGGGCATCATCTGCCTCACCCCGCTGCTCTCCCGCTTTCTCCGTTTCGCCCTCGTTCCCATCTGGAACTTTTTTGGGCTGGATGCGGGACTTCTCGCCGGCATTCTCGCCATTGACATGGGCGGCTACCAGCTCGCCGGAGAGCTTTCGGCATCGCAGGAGATGGTGCGCTACGCAGGACTTGTGATTGCGGCGACGCTTGGCTGTACCATCACCTTTACGATTCCGGTCGGCATGGGAATGCTGAAAAGCGGCGACCGCCTCTTTTTCTCCCGCGGCATGCTGATCGGCACGGGCACGCTTCCCGTCACAATGATCGTCGGCGGACTGCTCTCAGGACTCTCTTTTCTGCAGATCGTACTTCAGTCGCTCCCGGTGCTCCTCTTCTGCTTTCTGCTGATGTTCGGCATCTGGCGTTTTCCGGAGCAGACCGTGCGCGCGTTCACGGTATTTGCAGATGTGATCCGGCTTCTGACGACGATCGGCCTCATCGCGGGCGCGTTCTGCTATATGACCGGCTTTTCGCTGCTCCCGGACCTTGCGCCGCTGGAGGACGCGATGGCGGTTGTCTCGTCTATCGGCATTGTACTGCTCGGCAGCCTTCCGACGGCGGAGCTTTTACAGCGGGTGCTCAAAAAGCCGCTCTCTTTTATTGGAAGAAAAACCGGCATGAACGACAGCAGTGCCGCCGGCCTTCTGATGGGCATTGTCAGCCCTGTTCCGGCGATCACAATGATGGAAAAATGGACGAGCGCGGAAAGATTGTAAACGCAGCTTTCCTCGTCTCCGCCGCATCGACCATCGCCGCACATATGGGATTTACGTTCGGCACCGATCCTGATTTTGTCGTGCCGCTTCTCGTTGCAAAGCTCGCCGGAGGCATCGCCGCCGTCTGTGCCGCACTGTTTTTCACGAAGAAATCTGCTTATAGCAAGACCAGAAAATAACGCAAAAAAGGCAGTGCTGCAGGGCGCGAATTGCAAGGAACGGATTTGAAGGCGTACCGGGGTACGACGAAAATCCGTGACGCAGTAATTCACGTTCTGCAGTGCTGAATTTTTTGCATTATTTTCTGGAATTGCTATAATTGTTTGAGAGCATGCATAGAAACGCAATAAGACCTGCGCCGTTTGAAAGCGCAGGTCTTATTGCATTTCTTACTTATTTTCTATTTCTTATTTCACCATATCCTCTTTGATAATTCCATGCTCTTTTAAGAGATCTCCAACTACATTTCCATCTACCAGTTTCAGCAAAGGTTTTTTCAGCAGATTGAGCGGTCCAGGAAGCTCGATTTCCAGCGGGGATTTTCCATCCATCAGTTTCACGGAGCTGTCCAGCAGGTCGCGGATATCGTAAACGCTGCCCCATACTTCCGGCACGCCGCGGTCTACGCCGAGGAGTCCGTAAACAGCTTCCATTGCGGTACGAACGGAATACTCTGTCGTGAAGATGGTATCTCTTGGTGTCTCAGCGAACTGTCCGAGGAATGCGAAGTTGACGCAGCCATCCGGGATGACATCCGGGCGGTCGCCCTTTCTTCGTGGCATAAAGAATGCGGTGATGTACGGCATCATGGTCGGTACGCAGACAGCGCTGTTCTCTGCCAGCTCCGGAATCTGGTCAACCGGCACGCGAGGTGGTACAGCCACTCTTCGGTGATCTCTTTACCAGTGCACTCTTTCATCGGTTTCTTCACATAGTCGCCAGGTACATCGGTGAACAGGCTGTAAACCCATACGCATACCTTATCTTTATCCTGCTCTTTGAACTGTCCCTGACGGTTGATGGTCCAGCTTAAAAGCCACTTGGAATCCTGGCAGCTTACGATACCGCCGGTAACAACCTTTCCGGTTCTCGGATCACGTTTGCAGATATTGGTGATATACGGAATGATCTTATTGTCGAGAGTGGTAATTGTTGCGGATTCCCAGTTTGTCTTTGCAATATCGGAGCAGAATTTCTCCGGATGTCCAAAGGACGGATCCTGTTTTGCAATGTTTTTCCACAGGCTCCAGCAGCCGCTCGTGCGGACCTCTGCATCACCGTTCGGTGCATGGTTCTGATCGCCGTAGATCGTGCCTTCGGTACAGCTTCCGTTGGTAACGAAGACGAGGTCATTCTCGGTGAGAACGATGCCTTTCTCGACGCCGTTTACTTTGCACTCGATGGCTTTTGCTACTTTCTTTCCATCGTTGATTTCAAAGATAACGTTGGTTACTTCGGTATTGAACTGGAAGTCTACGCCGGCATCCTCGAGGTATTTCTTCATCGGAAGAATCAGGGATTCATACTGGTTGTACTTCGTGAATTTCAGTGCGGAGAAGTCCGGCAGTCCGCCGATGTGGTGAATGAACCGCTGGAAGTACAGCTTCATCTCCAGTGCACTGTGCCAGTTTTCGAATGCGAACATCGTTCTCCAGTACAGCCAGAAGGTGGAATTGAAGACTTCATCATCGAAAACATCCTCGATCGTCTTGTCGTACAGATCCTCGTCTCTTGTCATGAAGAGTTTCATGATCTCCATGCAGCCTTTCTGGCTCAGGTTGAACTTGCCGTCGGTATGGGCATCCTCGCCGCGGTTCTTCGTTGCACGGCACAGGGAGTAGTTCGGGTCTTTTTTGTTCAGCCAGTAATACTCGTCGAGAACGGATACGCCAGGTGTCTCAATTGACGGGATGCTGTGGAACAGATCCCACAGGCACTCGAAGTGGTTTTCCATCTCACGGCCGCCTCTCATGATGTAGCCGCGGGTCGGATCGTAGATACCGTCGCAGGCACCGCCGGCGATGTCCATGGCTTCCAGAATGTGGATGTGATCGCCTTTCATCTGGCCGTCTCTTACGAGGAAGCACGCTGCTGCGAGGGCTGCGAGGCCGCTTCCTACGAGGTATGCGCTCTTCTCATCGACGCCTTCCGGTTTTTCCGGTCTTGCGAAGGCTTCGTAGTTTCCGTTGGTGTAATAAATGCCTTTGCTGTTTTTCTTATCTTTTCCGCGCTCGGTGTTGCGGTAATCATTCTTTGGTTCTGATGTTACAGTGGTTGTCTCCGCTGCTTTTTTTGCTCCACTCTTGTTTTTTGCCCGCAGCACTGCTGCTCCAGCTCCGATGACTGCTGCTGATGCGATTCCGAATTTTAATCCTTTTTTTGACATAGACGTTCATCCTTTCTTTTCTAAATACGACTGCCGGAATGTTTTTTCGAATTTCCGGTTCGTATAGGTTATGCTGCTTTCTTTGTTTTACAAGTTTCTATTTGTGTTGCCATTGTCTGTTGACAATTTGAATCTTACTTCATTTTTCCCCGCTTTTCCATTTACAAAACAGGGCGATGATTAAATTTTTATCATCCGCCCTGTTTTGTAAAGTGTAACTATATTTTATTTCTTTTTTCAAAATTTCGGATGGAATTGACGACATTTCCTTCCATCGTGCGGTGCATTTTTTCCGCAATCATATGGTAATCCACTTTCATTCCGTCTTTGATCCAGTCGAGCATGACACCGGTAAAGCTATACTTATAGAAATCTGCGATAAAACTCTGATCCGCCTCGGAGATGCCGGTTCCCTTTGCTTTTTCCTGTACGACACCGTACAGCAGATCGTGCGTCAGATGAAAGAGATATGTTTCGATCTGCTCCCGGCTTACAGAGTGATAGACATTCATAATAAATGGTTTATTCTCGAGCACTGCCTCAAAAATCTGCTGCAGGCCTTCCTGCCATGTCTCATACGTTTTCTTCCCCTGCAGCGCCTGCGTCGCATCCTCCAGGCACGACCATTCGACAAGATCGTAGATATCCTTAAAATGATAATAAAACGCCATCCGGCTGATGCCGCAGTCTGTCGTCAGATCGTTGATCGTAATTTTGTCCAGCGGCTTTTTCAAAAGCAGCTTTTTTAATGACGCTTCCAGCGCCGCCTTTGTCGCATTTGTCATGTATTTCCTCCATTTTTCTTTTATGTACCTCGGAATCTTTCTGTTCGAAACGCTTCTATGCTTTTTCATTGTAGCATATCCATTCTCCAGAAACAACTGCGCAGCCCTTCTGATCAGACTTTACAAAAAGTTTAGAAAGTACCGTAATACCAGTAAATTCAATACTTTCCGTCGTTCTGTTAGCACTCTTTTTTCTCGAGTGCTAATTTTCCCTTGACTTTTCCCTGTGCCAGTATTACTATAACTATCAGAGCAGTAAAAAAGCTGCAGACATCTAAAAAAGCATGATATTCCCGCTTTGCTGGATCAAAATATTTTTATAAGAAAAGGAGTGTGTTTCTCATGAGTGCGAAACATGGAAATCTTTCAATCAACAGCGACAATATTTTCCCGATTATCAAAAAATGGATGTATTCCGACCACGATATCTTTGTCCGTGAGCTCGTTTCCAACGGCTGCGATGCCATCACCAAACTGAAAAAACTGGACGGCATGGGTGAATATACTCTGCCGGATGACTACAAAGCAGCCATCCAGGTGATTGTAAACCCGGATGAGAAAACCTTAAAATTCATCGATAACGGTATCGGTATGACCGCAGACGAAGTCGAAGAATATATTACCCAGATCGCCTTCTCCGGCGCTACCGAATTCCTGGAGAAATACAAAGACAAAACGAATTCAGATCAGATGATCGGCCACTTCGGTCTTGGTTTCTACTCTGCTTTCATGGTAGCAGATGAAGTTCACATCGATTCTCTTTCCTATAAAGAAGGATCCACCCCGGTACACTGGACCTGTGACGGAAGCACCGAGTACGATATGTCCGAGGGCAGCAAGACAACTGTTGGTACCGAAATCACTCTGTTCCTGAACGAGGACTGCCTGGAATTCGCAAACGAATACCGTGTCCGCGAAGTTCTGGAAAAATACTGCTCCTTCATGCCGGTTGAAATTTTCCTGTCCAAAGCAAATGCGCCGCAGGAATACGAGACCATCGATGAAAGCGAATTAAAAGACGACGACGTTGTCGTAGAGCACATCCACGAGGACGCAAAATACGAAGAGAAAGAAAAAGAAGACGGAACGAAAGAGCAGGTTGAAGTTTCCCCGGCCAAAGAGAAAGTAAAAATCAACAAACGCCCGGTTTCCATCAGCGATATCCACCCGCTGTGGACCAAACATCCAAACGAGTGCAGCGATGAGGATTATAAAGAATTCTACCGCAAAGTCTTCAACGACTACCGCGAGCCGCTGTTCTGGATCCACCTGAACATGGACTATCCGTTCAACCTCAAAGGTATCCTCTACTTCCCGCGTATCAACACCGAGTACGATTCCATCGAGGGAACCATCAAGCTGTACAACAACCAGGTATTTATTGCCGACAACATCAAAGAAGTCATTCCGGAATACCTGATGCTCTTAAAAGGCGTCATCGACTGCCCGGATCTGCCGCTGAACGTATCCCGAAGCGCACTGCAGAACGACGGATTTGTCAAAAAGATCTCCGAGTACATCTCCAAGAAATTCGCTGACAAGCTCTCCGGCATGTGCAAAACCGACCGTGAGAATTACGAGAAATACTGGGATGATATCAACCCATTCATCAAATACGGATGCATCAAGGACGAGAAATTCTCCAAGAAGATGATGGACTATATTCTGTTCAAGAACATCGACGGAAAATATCTGACTCTTGAGGACTGCATCAACGAGAATAAGAAAGAAAAAGCTCCTGCAGAGAACACCGAGGAGAAGGCTGAAACTACGGAGAATACCGAAAATACGGAAAACGCTGACGAGAAGAAAGAGCCGGAAAAAACGACTGTTTACTACGTCACCGACGAAGTTCAGCAGAGCCAGTACATCAACATGTTCCGCAGCCAGGGCATGGATGCTGTCATTCTGAAACACAACATCGACTCCGCTTTCATCACCCATGCAGAGCGTTACAACGAGCATGTAACCTTCCAGCGCATCGATGCAGATCTGACCAACGATATGAAAGACGAGTCCGGTGAGGATCTGACCGACGCTACAAATACTCTGACCGATCTCTTCCGCAAAGTCCTCGACAAGAAAGATCTGACCGTCAAAGTTGAGAACCTGAAAGACGAAAATGTATCCTCCATGGTAACGCTTTCCGAGGAGAGCCGCCGGATGCAGGATATGATGAAGATGTATGGCATGACCGGCATGGATCCGTCCATGTTCGGCGGACAGGAAACCCTGATCCTGAATGCAAAACATCCGCTCGTTCAGTATATTCTGAAGAATGGCGAGAACGACAACACATCCCTGTTCTGCGAGCAGCTGTATGATCTGGCAATGATCAGCCACAAACCGCTCTCTCCGGACGAGATGACAAAATTCGTAAGCAGAAGCAATCAGATTATGATGCTCCTTGCAAAATGATAAAGCACAGGCACAGCAAAACGCACCTCTTATAAAACACGCCGGATTTCTGGAATTTACCAGATGTCCGGCGTGTTTTTTCCTGCTTTTTTACTTTACGATTTCTGATCCAGATGGTAGAATAATTCTATTCGCCCTATTGAAAAATAAGGAAAATCACACGAAAGGTCTGGTATTTATTTCTATGAAAAAAGGAAAGCCATCCGCCCTGCTCCCGATCGCCGTTTTTCTGGTGTTTTATCTGGGGCTCGGCATTTATTCCGAGTATATTTTAAAAATTCCGATGGGCTTCTACAACATCCCCATCGTCGTCGCGTTTCTGGCAGCGATCCTCGTCGCCTGTCTGCAGAACCGCAGTGTCCCGTTTGAAGAAAAGCTCGCCTCATGGGACAGGGCATTGGGGACAAAAACATCATCACAATGCTGCTGATCTTCCTCGCCGCAGGCACGTTTGTCGGCGTTGTCGGAAGGAGCAGTGCAGAGAGCGTTGCCTATTTCATGCTCTCCTGGATTCCGGCAAAGTATGCCGTCGCTGTGCTCTTTGTCGTTGCCTGCTTCGTCTCCACGGCCATGGGAACCTCCGTCGGAACGATCACGCTTCTCGTGCCGATCGCCTCTGCTGTTGCCGAGACCTCCGGCTTTTCGCTGGCGCTCTGCGTCGCCTCCGTCATGGGCGGATCCATGTTCGGCGACAACCTCTCTTTCATCTCCGACACGACAATCGCCGCCTGCAACGGACAGGGCTGCGAGATGAAAGACAAGTTCCGCGAAACTTCTGGATCGCTCTCCCGGCTGCTCTTGCCGCGCTGGCGCTGATCCTTGTAATCTCCTTCCGACAGGCGCCGGGCACACCGATCGTCCACGAATACCATCTGCTGCAGACGGTTCCGTACCTGCTCGTGCTGATCGGCGGCATCGCGGGCATTCAGGTGTTTGTCGTACTCCTTATCGGTATTGCTTCCGGTGCCGTTATCATGCTCGGTACGGGACAGACGACGCTCTGGGATATGCTCTCCAGCATGGGAAGCGGCACTTCGGGTATGTTTGAGACATGTATGGTTGCGATTCTTGTCGCTGCGATGTGCGCGCTGATTCGGGAAAACGGCGGCTTTACTGTCCTGCTTCGTGCCATTCACAAAATCTTCCGCGGAAAAAAGGGCGGCCAGCTCGGTGTCGGCATTCTCGTCGCGCTGCTCGACATTGCGACCGCAAACAACACCGTCGCGATCGTCATAGCAAACCCGATCGCAAAGCAGATGTCCGAGGACTACGGCATCACCCCACGGAAAACGGCATCGCTCCTCGATACCTTCTCCTGCATCTCCCAGGGCATCCTGCCGTACGGCGCGCAGATGCTCGTGGCGATTTCTGCGGTGCATGAACTGGGATATGAGCTCTCCGCCTTTGAAATCATGGCAAACCTCTTCTATCCGGGCATGCTGCTTGTCAGTTCGCTGATCTTTATCTTCGTTCTGCCGGATCGGAAAAATGCCGAAAGCAATGCTTAAAAAGTTCCGTATCGGATCAACTCAAAAAATTATGTTAAAATGCCCACCGATTTCACTTTTTCGTTTGATCGGCGGGCATTTTTTTGCTTTTTTTTGCAAAAATTGCCAAAATTGCAGTAACATTTACGGTTGAAATTCTTTTATGCGGGTAGTATAATCGGGGTCGTGACATTGAGAAGTAATGATGTTATGTGGGTTATGGGGAGAAAGGACAACAGACAAAGTGAAATTATTAAGACAGTTCCTTGTAATTATGGCGGTTTCGTTCATCGGAGAAATCCTGCACGCCGTGCTGCCGCTTCCGATTCCGGCAAGTATCTACGGCCTTGTGCTGATGCTGGCGCTTCTGATGACGGGGGCATTAAAACTTGATGCCGTCGAGGACGCAGGCAAGTTTATGATTGAGATCATGCCGGTCATGTTCATTCCGGCGGGCGTCGGCCTGATGGAATCCTGGGGTGAATTAAAAGCCGTTCTCGTTCCGGTTCTCGTGATTACGCTCGTCAGCACCATCGTCGTTATGGTTGTGTCCGGACGCGTGACACAGGCGGTCATCCGGCTGGAAAAGAAACACAAAGGAGGGGACGCAAAATGACAAATATGCTCTGTGAATCTGCATTTTTCGGCGTTGTCATCAGCTTCTGGCGTATGAGCTCGGCATGCTGTTAAAGAAAAAATTTGGGTTTCCGATTTTCAATCCGCTGCTGATTTCCATTGCAGTCGTCATTGTATTCCTTGCTGTTTTCGATATCGATTATCAGAATTATAATGACGGTGCAAATACTTGAGCTATCTGCTGACTCCTGCAACGGTCTGCCTTGCGATTCCGCTGTATGAGCAGATGGAGGCATTGAAAAAGAATATCAAAGCCATCCTCGCCGGTATTCTCTCCGGCGTGCTGACGAGCCTTACCGTGGTTCTCGCGCTGGCGCTGATCTTCAATCTGAATCATAAAATGTATGTAACACTGCTGCCGAAATCCATCACAACGGCCATCGGCATGGGTGTTTCGGAAGAGCTCGGCGGTGCGGTGACGATCACGGTTGCCGTTATCATCATCACGGGTGTGCTGGGAAATATGCTGGCGGAGACGCTCTGCAAGCTGTTTCACATTGATGAGCCGATTGCAAAGGGCATCAGTATCGGATCGGCCTCCCATGCGATCGGTACGGCGAAGGCCATGGAGATGGGCGATGTCGAGGCGCGATGAGCAGCCTTTCGATTGCAGTTGCAGGTATTCTGACTGTGGTCGGAGCGTCGATTTATGCGATGTTTATACTAAAAACGAACACTGATAAAAACAGAAAAAATCCGGGAATGGAAAGCAATGTAAAACTTTCCGTTCCCGGATTTTCTATCCCTGAAATTCTATAGCTAAAAATTAAAATTCCGACTGCAGAAACTCTTCAATAAAAAGAAGCGCAGTAGCACTCCGGCCCTTCCGGTCGATGCAGATATGCTCGAGCGTTCCGCTGTGCATCGAAAGCCCCATCGTCAGATCCTGCACAATCTGCTGCTTCGCCGTCTGGCGGTGCTCATAGATGTACTGATACACACTTTTCTTATTAATCTTTTTTAACGTAATTGTGGTAATACTCTTTTCGTTCACGCAAAACGTCCTCTCTTTTACCGCTCCATCACATTGATCGACTCGATACCGACGCTTCCGCCGCGCACGACTTCGATCTTGCCGAATTCCTCTTTCATCAGCTTCACAACTGCATCGTTTTTCGTCGCCGTCTGGACAAACTCGAGCAGCAGGCTGTCTTTTCCGTAGTCGATGACCTTCGCCTTGAACGTCTCAGCGATCTGGAACAGCTCGACTTTGTCAGCTGCGCTGCAGTTGAATACCTTGATATACAGAATCTCTTTCATGCGCACAAACACGTCGGTGAAGTCGATGACTTTGATGACCTCGACCATGCGGTTCAGCTGTTTTTTGATCTGCTCAAACGTCTCATCGTCACTGACCGTGGCGATCGTCATACGCGATACGGTCGGGTCCTCGGTCGTTCCGACGGTCAGGCTGTCCAAGTTATAGCTTTTTGCGGAAAAAAGCCCGGAAATCTTGGAAAGGACACCAACCTGGTTTTCTACGTACAGTGAAATCCATCTTTTTTCATTCCCTTATTCATCGCGCTCTCCTCCTAACAGTCCATAATCATATCTTCGAGCGTTCCGCCCGGCTTGATCATCGGGTAAACCATCTCCTCCGGATCGATGATAAATTCGATGATCGTCGGAGTCTTGGTGTTTTTCTTCGCCTCTTCAAACGCAGCCGCGATATCCTCTTTCTTCATGACGCGGATGCCTTTTGCGCCGTAACTCTCAGCCAATTTGATAAAATTCGGCGTGTATTCCGGGTACTCTTCTCCGTCTGTTCTGCGGGAAAGTGCACCGGCGCGCAGGTTCGTCATGCTGTACCGTTTGCCGTAAAACAGTTTCTGCCACTGGCGTACCATGCCGAGGTATTCATTATTGAAGATACACAGGATGACCGGCAGCTCCTCGAGAACGGCAGTCGCCAGCTCCTGAATATTCATCTGCATACCGCCGTCACCGGAAATCGCGATGACCGGTTTGTCCGGGTTGCCGATTTTTGCTCCGATCGCGCCCGGAAGGCGTATCCCATCGTTCCAAGGCCGCCGGACATGATGATCTGGCGGTTTTCGGTAATGTCGACGTACTGACTTGTCAGCATCTGGTGCTGTCCGACGTCGGTGACGATGATCGCATCGTCAAACTGCTCGTTGATCGCGTTGAAAATATCGAGCGGTCCCATCACGCCGTTCGGGCGCATCGTCAGCGGATGCTCGTTCTTCCAGGCATCGATCTGGGCAAGCCATTTCGATGTTGAGCATGGCTCTACGTACTCTGCCATCTTCGTGATCGCCTCTTTTGCATCGGCTACGATCGGGATATCGACATGGATGTTTCGAGAGATCGAAGCGGTGTCGATGTCGATGTGGACGATCTGCGCGTGCGGGGCAAATTCATGCAGCTTTCCGGTGATACGGTCATTGAAACGTGTTCCGATCGAGAACAGCAGATCGCACTCGCTGACTGCCATATTCGCCGCATACGCGCCGTGCATGCCAAGTTTCCGATGAACAGCGGGTGTTTCGTGGAGATCGCGCCGCGTCCCATAACGGTTGTGACAACCGGCACCTGTGTTTTCTCGACCACTTCGCGGAACACTTCCTGCGCATGTGCGATGTTGACACCGCCGCCGGCAAGGAACAGCGGGCGTTTTGCTTTCGAAAGCATCTTTAACGCACGTTTTAACTGACCAATGTGAACGCTGGTGTTCGGTTTGTAGCCGCGGATGTTGACGTTTTTCGGATACTCTGCGCTGCCGAACTCTGCCATGACATCTTTTGGAAGGTCAATGAGAACCGGTCCCGGTTTTCCGGTGCGGGCAATGTAGAAGGCTTCTTTGATGATGCGTCCGAGATCTTCACGGTTTCTTACCGTCACGCCGTATTTCGTGATGCTGCGGGTGATGCCGACAATATCAACCTCCTGGAATGCATCGTTTCCGATGAGGTGGCGGGCTACCTGTCCGGTGAAGCAGACAAGCGGAACGCTGTCGTAGTTTGCCGTTGCAAGACCGGTGACCAGGTTGGTTGCACCAGGGCCGCTGGTAACGAGGCATACGCCGACTTTTCCTGTCGTTCTCGCATAGGCATCCGCCTCATGCACCAGCGCCTGCTCGTGGCGCGGCAGAACGATTTTGATTTCATCCTGTTTGTAAAGCTCATCGCTGATATCAATGGTGCAGGCTCCCGGATAACCGAAGAGATACTCGACACCCTCCTCCTTCAGAGCCTTTACCAGAAGTTTGTTTCCTGTAATCTGTTTCATATGAAAACCTCCTGTTCTAAATTTGCTGCATAAAAAATCCCCGAACATAAAACACCTTTTCTGTGCCTTACGTTCAGGGAGAATGTTTCCATCCACGGTACCACCTGAATTCCAGAAGAATACACTTCTGCTCATTCCGTACAGGATTTAACTTTTTCATCCGATACGGCATCCCGGTAACGTGGGAACTACGTTGGAGCCTACTTGGAAAACATTGCTGTCCGCTTTTTCTGTTCAGTCCACTGCTCGAGGGCTACTTCCGCAGGCACGCTCACGGAGATTCTCACCAGCCATCTCCTCTCTTTGCTTTGCGCCGCCAGGTACTCCTCCCTGTCACTGCATTTTAGGTTTTGTTTTTTCTTAAATTACTGTCTATTATATCAGAAATGCCGCTCGTTGTCAATCGTTTCGCGCCCTTTTCTTGACTTTTCGCCCTGCGCGTGCTTTACTTAATCAGGTTTGTCTAATTAAAATAAGGAGTTTATACCCATGATGATTACATACACACAGGAAGAACTCTCTTCCATTGTCCACGCATTTGCTTTCCCGGGAACGATTACAGACTGGACGCCGCACGGGAACGGCCATATCAACGATACGTTTCTGGTGCGCTCCACCGAAAACGGCGTCCTCCGCAAATCGATTCTGCAGCGCATGAACCGCACCGTTTTCCACAATCCAACGGAGCTGATGCAGAATATTGCACAGGTAACATCATTTCTGCGGAAAAAAATCACAGCCGCAGGAGGAGATCCATTCCGCGAGACGCTGAACCTGATTCCGACGACAGACGATGCCTGGTTTTTCGTCGATGAGCGCGGAGAATTCTGGCGCGCATTTCTCTTTATTTCCGATGCGTCCTGCTATGATGCCGTGACAGATCCAAAGCTGTTTTACGAGACCGGTAATGCTTTCGGCCGCTTCCAGCAGATGCTCTCCGATTTTCCGTCCGCCTCTCTTTTCGAGACGATCCCGGATTTCCACAACACACCGCTCCGCTACCAGGCGCTTTTACAGGCGGCACAGGCGGATCCGAAAGGACGGCTGAAAAACGTTTCGGATGAGATGGCGTTTTTCCTCGACCACGCAGACGATTACGGCGTAGCCGAGCGCATGAAGGCCTCGGGCGAGCTGCCGCTCCGCGTAACGCACAACGATACGAAGCTGAACAACATTATGATTGATGACAAAACCGGCGAGGGCATCTGCGTCATCGACCTAGACACCATTATGCCGGGACTGTCGATCTTTGACTTCGGCGATTCGATCCGCTTCGGCGCGAATACGGCCGCTGAGGACGAACAGGATGTCTCGAAGGTGTCTCTTTCCCTTCCTCTCTTTGAGAGCTATACAAAGGGCTTTCTCGCAGGCTGCGCAGGCTCTTTGACCCGCGCGGAAGTCGAAATGCTGCCGATGGGTGCAAAATTAATGACCCTCGAATGCGGCATCCGTTTTCTCGCCGATTACCTGATGGGCGATACCTACTTCAAAACCGCTTACCCGGAGCACAACCTCGTACGGGCGCGGACACAGATCGCGCTTGTAGCGGATATGGAGGAGAAATGGGGCGAGATGGAGAACATCGTCGCACGGGCTTCGTTTTCCCACTAAGCACCCGCATAAATTCACAGCATCAAAAAGACACAGCTGGAAGTATCTTTCTGCCTCCTGCTGTGTCTTTTTTGTTAATATGTTTTATATTATGCTCTCGGAACGCTGACAATCCGCAGACCGTATTTCTTCAGCATCTCACCGCCCTGTACTTTCTCGCCGGTCAGGATATCTTCTTTTCCGTCGAAGACTGCCGGAAGCGGAATCTCCTCATCTTTGAAGTTGATGATAAAGTACAGATCCTCTCCGTCTGCCTGGCGTTTTGTGATCTCGAGTGCTGTTGCTTCTCCAATCACCGGCTGGATGGCTGCGCTGTCTGCTGCCATAGCAAGAACTTTTGCAAGGCCGCTCTCAGAAAGGTCGGTTCCGACATAATATACGGTTCCTTTTCCGAACTGATTTTTTGCAACAGCAGTCATGCCTGCATAGAAATCGCTCTCATACTGTGCGATTTCTTCAGCTCCTTCGAGGTGCATCAGGTCACATACAAGACGGCACTCTTCCTCGGTTCCGTCTGCGAAACGGATCTTGTTTCTCTGCTCCGGTGCAAGAGCGTCGATCTCTTCTACCCATACGCCTGCCATTTTTCTGAGCGGTCCCGGGTATCCGCCGAGATGAACGTTGTCCGACTGTCCGACGATACCGCTCATGTAGGTGGTGATGAGGGTTCCGCCTGCCTGTACATAAGCCTCCAGGCTCTCTGCCACACCGTCTTTTACCATGTAGAGAACCGGTGCTGCAACGAGGTCATATTTGGAGAAGTCCGCGTCGATCGGGATCATATCGACAGCGATGTTCTTGTTATAGAAGTAATTGTACATCTGCTCGATCTGGTCTACGTAACGTAAATCGCGGTTCGGTCCGCTGGTGTACTCCAGTGCCCAGTAGTTTTCCCAGTCGAAGATGATGCCGACTTTTGCGTGGTTCTCGGAGCCCATCACACGGCTTCCGATTTTCTCCAGTTCTTTTCCGAGCTGGGTTACCTCACGAAAGACACGGGTATCTGCGGTTCCTGCGTGTGCGATAACAGCACCATGGAATTTCTCGCATCCGCCGACGCTTCTTCTCAGCTGGAAGAACTGAATCGTGTCTGCGCCGTGTGCAACGGTCTGATAGCTCTGTGCGCGCATCTGGCCCGGTTTCTTTAAGGAGTTGTACGGCTGCCAGTTCTGCTGGCTCGGAGTCTGCTCCATCAGCATGAACGGTGCGTCTTTGAGGCCGCGCATCAGGTCGTGGGTCATAGCTACGTGGCTCCATGGTGTATTGTAGCTCGGGTAGTTGTCCCAGGATACGATATCCATTTCTTTTGCCCACTTGAAGTAGTCGAGGCCTTTGTACGTTCCCATCAGGTTTGTGGTGATCGGGGTTTCTTTGTCGTATTTGCGGATCGCGTCACGCTCCATTTTGTAGTTGTTCAGCATGCCGTCGGAGTTGAAACGCATGTAGTCGAGGGACATTCCTGCAAATGCAGTGCCGCTTCCCCATGGCATTCCGTCTCCCAGATCGTTCGGCGGTACAATCTCGTCCCAGTCGTAGATGGTATGGCCCCAGAACTCCATGTTCCATGCCTTGTTGACTTCATCGAGTGTTTTGTATTTGTCTTTCAGCCATACGCGGAACGCTTTTGCACAGTTCTCGCAGTAGCACTCGCCGCCGTACTCATTGCTGATGTGCCAGCAGACGATGTTTTTGTTGTCGCCGTAACGCTCTGCCAGTTTTTCTGCCAGGCGTTTTGCATATTTCTGGAAAACCGGGCTGTTCGGGCAGGCATTGTGGCGATGACCGAATTTGTGATGGCGTCCTTCGAAATCGGTTCTTGCCACTTCCGGATAACGGTGTACCATCCATGCCGGGAGTGCGCCGGTGGATGTTGCCATGACGATCTGAACGTCCTCTTTTGTCAGGGTGTCTACGATCTCATCGAGCTCTGTAAAGTCGTACTCATTCTCGGACGGCTGGATTTTTGCCCAGGAAAATACGTTGATCGTGGTGCTGTTGATGCCGGCCTGATGGAAAAGTTTCATATCCTCATCCCAGATCTCTTTTGGCCACTGGTTTGGGTTGTAGTCTCCTCCGTATAACATTTTTTTGAATTTTGGCTGCATTTTTTTGATTCCTCCTGTGTTTGGATATCTCGTTTTGATGGCTCTATTATATACTGGTCTTTGTGAGAAAAGTATGATATGCTTGTCTAAATAGTATGAATTTTCGAAACTCATTCCGGAATCTTATTTTAGACTTTTCTTTCAGAAAGGAACTGACTGTTATGCCTATTTTCTTTAAACCATCCGCCTCCGATTTTTCCCTCTCCGCTGACAGCATCGGCAACCGCTGGCTGCAGGAGCCCGTTGTGCGCCCGAACGGATTCCCCTTATATCACTGGATTCAAACGGAACGCGGCGAAGGGCTGCTGACCCTCGAAGGCCAGGAACTTTTGCTGAAACCAGGTGACGGTGTTCTGATTGCTCCGCATGTGCCGCATGAATACCGCGAAAACGACGGCAGCGGGATGTGGTTTACATCCTTTCTGACCTTTGACGGAAAGCTCTCCGATGATCTCTATAAAATCTGTGCCGTCTCGCCGTATCTTTTCGTTCCGGCCTCAGAGGGCGCGTGGTTTCAGGAATGGATTGACCGCATAATCGACTCACATTTTCTGAAAAATGACATCGACGATGCTGCGCTCTCCGTCGGATGCTTTGAGTTCCTGACACGCCTTTCCCAGCTCCGCACCGGCCTTTCCCGGACGGAGCACCCTCTGTATCTCCAGTATGTCCGCCCGGCAATGCAGGAAATCGAAGTCATCTTTCCGACCCGCTCAATGTGGATGATCTCGCGGAACAGCTCCATATCACACCGCAGTATCTGACACGCCTGTTCCAGCGTTTTGTCGGCAGCTCTGTCCGCTCGTACATCAGCGTTCTGCGCATCAGCCGCGCCAAGGAGCTTCTCATCAGCCGTCCCTACACTACGCTCGACGGCATCGCCGCCCTCTGCGGCTACCGCGATGTCAGCTACTTTATCTCGGTTTTCCGCCAGCAGACCGGTACAACGCCGAAGCAGTTCCGGAAGCTGTACGGCATATAATCTGAACCCCCCTCTTTCCGGCACCAAAAAAGATCCTCCGTCTCATTTCACAGACGAAGGATCTTTTTTCGTTCTCTCTTATTTCATGCTTTTCAGAATGCTTCTCGCAACCGACAGTCCGTTTGCGCTTGCCTGCTGGAGGCCGCGGGTTACGGATGCGCCGTCGCCGATGGCGCGGAGGCCTTTGACGCTGGTGCAGAAGTCTTTGTCTACGACAACTTTGTTGGAATAGAATTTGACTTCTACGCCGTACAGCAGTGTCTCATCGCTGGCGATACCCGGTGTTACTTTGTCGAGGGCTTCGATCATCTCGGCAATGTCGACCATGATACGGTGCGGGAATACCAGGGAAAGGTCGCCCGGAACGGCATCTTTTAAGGTCGGGATCAGGTTATTGCGGCAGAGACGCTCTTCTGTCGTTCTTCTTCCGCGTTTGAAATCGCCGTACGTCTGAACGAGGATCTTGCCGTCGCAGAGCATGTTGGAAAGCTGTGCGATCTGTTTGCCGTACTCGATCGGGGTTTTGAAGGGCTTTGTGAAGTTCTTGGAAACCAGGATCGCAAAGTTTGTGTTGTTTGTCTTATATTCTTTTGATTTATAAGCGTGACCATTTACGACAGCCAGGCCGTTCTCATAGTATTCGGTAGCACCTCACCGGACGGGTTCGTACAGAATGTACGGACCTTATCGTCGAAGGTCGGTGTGTAGTATACAAGCTTTGCCTCGTAGAGGTTCTTGTTGAGGAACTCCATGACCTCGTCGCGGACCTCAACACGGACGCCGATGTCGACGGTTCCTACTTCGGTATCGATTCCGTGGTCATCGCAGATGTGGGAGAACCAGTCGGAGCCTTCACGTCCGATGGCGGAGAGACCTCATCTGCGTAGTATGTCTCATCTTTATCGGTGATAACACCCCTTGCGGCACCGTCCTCGATGATGATATCCTTGACCATGGTGTTGAATTCCATGTGGATTCCGTTGGCGAGAAGGTGTTCCTGCAGTCTTGTGTAAATCTTATAGCCTTCCTCCGTTCCGAGGTGGCGGATCGGACACTCGATGAGCTTTAAGTTTGCATTGATGGCTTTCTTGCGGATCTTGCGGATCTCCTGCTGTTTGTCAACACCGTAGACGTTCTTATCAGCGCCGAACTGCAGATAGATATCGTCGGATTCCCG
>ENA-OQDD01000289-OQDD01000289.1-human-gut-metagenome-genome-assembly--contig:-NODE-289-length-20993-cov-4.985095_pt1 | contig 20993 bp, 35 predicted proteins | sample MGYA00242507_ERZ504598 | MGnify/ENA primary metagenome ERZ504598 (study PRJEB26092, sample SAMD00036318) | human gut metagenome | host: Homo sapiens | study: EMG produced TPA metagenomics assembly of...
GAGGAAGAGCGTGGACGATGCGAGAGCACCTATGCCGACACCTATGGTGAGAACCGTGCGCACCTGAACGCCTGCAGTCCTGTGTGCTGGACTGGCTGGAAGAGAATTCCACCGTAGCGTAAAACACAAGAACCATTTAGAATGCCCTCCGCTTTGCTCTGGGCATATTCAGAGGATAATTTATCTTTAATTTGCAGCTCCGAAAAGCCTGCGGGCTTTTCGGAGCTGCTTTTTCACAGGAAGGGCCGGAGCTTTCAGATGCTGTTTTTCTTTGCGGCCCCTTCTGTGAAAAATGCAATACCGGACAGACCGCAGTCTGTCCGGTATTGCTCTAATAAAAAATAGTATTTCCGCTATTTATGCCCAGAGCGAAGCGGAGGGCATTTCAAATCGTCAGGCTTTTTCTTTCTTCCCGCCGTTCAGCTTCCAGAGCAGCCAAGCATAGAAGTAATTCATCAGCAGGATGGCGATGCACCACAGCACCGACGCCTGCACGCTCTGGTCATACACCTTCATGAAGGGATATGGCCCATCTACCACGCGCTGGATGTTCAGCCACAAAATGATGCCGCCGTACAGCACCGTGGGCAGCAGCGCCCACTTGACCGTACTGCGGGGCAGGCGCGGTGAGCGCTCCAGCAGCACAAAGGAGAAGATGGCCGCCAGCGGGTTGAGCAGATGATGGTACAACATGGAGCTGGTGCACAGCATGATGTACCAGCCGTTGCCGTCCTCATACATGGGACCCAGCACGAACACCACCGTGAGAAAGGTCATGGTCAGGCAGCAGGTGGCAATGTACTTGAGGGTGTGCAGCCAGCGGGGCAGCTCTTTTCCGGTAAAGATGCACACCAGCTGGCCCACCGCCACCATGGCGCAGATGCAGGCCGAAAGGATGTTGGAATCCTCGGTGTAAAAAATGAACATCTGCTCTTTGCCCCAATCCCAGCTCATGGGCAGGGCAATGGCTCCGCCCAGACGATGAACAGGTTCAGCGCGATGGAGAGCAGGCGGCGCACCGTATCAGCAAATTTTTTCATGGAAAGCCTTTCCGTCTTGTAATATTTCCTCGAAAATTTGAAAAAGGGCAGGTCTCCCTGCCCTTTTTCAAAAACGCTTTATTTTGCGGTGTTGATGAAGCTGCGGTTGTCCACAGGTACTTGATGCCGGAAATGGCCGTCACGGCAGCCACCAGCCAGCACAGCGCCATGGAAATGCTGATTACCAGGATCTGCCGCACGCCCTGCTCTGCGCCGGTAGCCGACATGCTTGCAATGGACATGCCAAAGAAGTAGAAGATGATGCTCAGCATCTGCAGCACGGTCTTCACCTTGCCCCACATGTTGGCGGCGATCACCTTGCCGTCCTTGGCACCGGCGGCCACCATGCGCAGGCCGGACACGGCAAACTCGCGGGCCAGAATGATGCACAGCACCACCGGGCTGCATACGCCGTCCCGCATCATGTAAATGAAGGCCACAGTGGTGAGCAGTTTGTCGGCCAGCGGGTCGGCAAACTTGCCGAAGTCCGTTACCATGTTCCACTTGCGGGCCAGATGGCGTCCAGAAAATCAGTAAAGCTGGCGGCAGCAAAGACGATGCCTGCGATCAGGTAATACGTCGGCTGGAAGGAGCCATCCGCGATGCCGCTCAGGCTGGTGAGGGACACAAAGACCATGAACACCGGCACCAGCAGGATGCGGGTCAAAGTGAGTTTATTGGGCAGATTCATACAGATTCCTCCAATTTGTTATTTTGCAACAGTACCATACAGATCGTAAAGGTCGCTGTCGTCCACCAGAACATCGTAGAACTGGCCGGGGTACAGCGGCTCCTCGCTGGAAACGCACACATTGCCGTCCACCTCAGGAGCATCGCCGGTGGTGCGGCACAGATACAGGCCGCTCTCCTCGTCGATGCCGTCGCAAAGCACATGCACGGTCTGGCCCACCTTTTCGGCCTGCTTCTGGGCCATGATGCCGGTCTGGATCTGCATCACCAGTTCGGCGCGCTTGTCCTTGACTTCCTGCTCGATCTGGCCGTCCATCTTGGCAGCAACGGTGTTCTCCTCGGCAGAGTAGGCAAAGCAGCCCAGACGATCAAACTTACTTCCTTGACGAAATTGCACAGATCCTCGAACTGCTCCTCGGTCTCGCCGGGGAAGCCTGCGATCAGAGTGGTGCGCAGGGTGATGCCGGGGATCTCGCGGCGCAGCTTGCCGATCACCTCCAGCAGCTCGGCGCGGTTGGAGCGGCGGTTCATATTCTTGAGGATGGTGTCATTGCAGTGCTGGATGGGCAGATCGAGGTAGGGCACCACCTTCTCATTGCGCTTCATGGCGGCAATGAACTCATCCGTGATGCGCTCCGGGTAAGCGTACATAATGCGGATCCACTCGAGGCCCGGCACCTTGTTCAGCTTATCCAGCAGCTCGCAGATGCTGCCGGGCTTGCCCCAGTCCTCGCCGTAAGCGGTGGGGTCCTGTGCGACCACGATCAGCTCTTTCACGCCCTCACCGGCCAGCCAGCGGGCTTCGGCCACGCAGTCGGCCATATCGCGGCTGTGCAGCGGGCCGCGGATGCCGGGGATGGCGCAGTAGTGGCAGCGGTTGTTGCAGCTTCAGCGATCTTTAAGTACGCATAGTGGGCAGGCGTGCCGATGACACGCTTGCCGCCCAGCGGAAAGTCCTTTTTGGCACCGTAGCTTTCCAGATGGTCCTCACCATGGAACAGGCGGGCACGATGGTGTCGATGGCCTTGTTGGAGGCACAGCCCACCACCGCATCCACCTCGGGGATCTCTTCCTCGATCTGGCTGCGGTAGCGCTCGGCAAGACAGCCGGTGACGATGACCTTCAGCTCCGGGTTCTGCTGCTTGTAGGAGCAGGCTTCCAGAATGTTTTCAATGGCTTCGGTCTTGGCGCTCTCAATGAAGCCGCAGGTGTTCACAAGGATCACATCTGCTTCGGCCAGATCGGCCACGGTCTCGTGGCCGGCAGACAGCAGGATGTGCACCATCACATCCAGATCGACCTGATTCTTGGGGCAGCCAAGGGAAATACACGCAATTTTCATAGGGGATGATACTCTCTTTCTCTTTTGAGGGGTGCTTTTTATTCTTCTTCCGCTCTTTTTATCGCTTCTTTTATGACCGAATACGCAAAGCCGCGGCGCTGCAGGGCGGCCACCACAAGGTCGCGGCGGCCATCGGCCAGCTTTTTCATGTAGCGGCTGCGCACCAGAGCGGCGGCAGCTTCCAGCTCCGGCTTTCGCCGTCTGCGTCCGGGGCATAGACGTTTCCAGCGCCTGCTCGATCTGTGCGCCGGAAAGGCCCTTCTGCCGCAGGTTCTGAGCCGCCGCACGGCGGCTCTTGCGGGCGGCAAGCAGGCTGTGTGCCCGGGCTTCGGCATAGCGGTCATCGTTTACGTAATCCAGCTCCACCATCTCAGCCACAGCAGCCGCTGCAGCCTGCTCGGTAAAGCCATAGCACAGCCGTTCATACAGCTGTGCCGAGGACATCTCGCGCGAGGCCAGCGCATCCAGTGCGCGGGCGCGGGCCTTGGCCGGGTCTTCCTGCTTCGGGCGGCGGCGTTTATAAAAGGACATTTAGTCCTCCACCATGATATCCAGTTCGCTCTCGCTGCTGCGGGCAGGAGCCTTGACCACCGGCTCCTTGGCATCTGCAGCCTTGGCGGGTTCCTCGGCCTTGGCCGCAGCGCCTTGCCTGCCGGGCGGCGGGATGCGTACAGCTTATCGGCATTGGCGCGGATCTGGCCCTCGATGTCGTTTGCGATCTCGGGATTGTCCTTCAGGAACTGCTTTGCGTTGTCACGGCCCTGACCCAGACGGATATCGCCATAGTTGAACCATGCGCCGCTCTTCTGCACGATGCCCAGCTTCACGCCCACATCAATGAGTTCGCTCATCTTGGAAATGCCCTCGCCGAACATGATATCGAACTCTGCCTCACGGAACGGAGGTGCCACCTTATTCTTGACGATCTTGGCGCGGGTGTGGTTGCCGATGAACTGGCCGGAAGAGTCCTTCAGGCCCTCCACGCGGCGGATGTCGATGCGCACCGAGGCGTAATATTTCAGGGCGCGGCCGCCGGTGGTGACCTCCGGGTTGCCGTACATCACGCCCACTTTTTCACGCAGCTGGTTGATGAAGACGCAGACCGTGTTGGTCTTGCCGATGACCGAAGTCAGCTTGCGCATGGCCTGACTCATCAGGCGGGCCTGCAGGCCACATGGCTGTCGCCCATTTCGCCCTCGATCTCAGCCCTCGGCACCATGGCGGCAACCGAGTCCACCACGATGGCATCGATGGCACCGGAGCGCACCAGTGCTTCGCAGATTTCCATGGCCTGCTCGCCGGTGTCCGGCTGGCTGACCAGCAGATTGTTGATGTCCACGCCCAGCGCTTCGGCATAGGTGGGGTCCAGTGCGTGCTCCACGTCAATGAAGGCCACTTCGCCGCCCTGCTTCTGGGCTTCGGCCAGGATGTGCAGAGCCAGCGTGGTCTTACCACTGGATTCCGGGCCGTACACCTCAATGATGCGGCCGCGGGGCACACCGCCCACGCCCAGAGCCAGATCCAGACCCAGACTGCCGGTGGAAATGGCATCCACCTGCATGGAGGCGTTATCACCCAGCTTCATCACGGCACCCTTGCCGAACTGCTTTTCGATCTGGGCCAGCGCAGTGGCCAGCGCATCCTTTTTGGCCTCCGGCTCGGTCTTTTTGGTCGCCGGGGCAACGGTGTTGTTGTTCTGATTTTTTGCCATAGCGTGCTGCTCCTTTTCTTCCTGCTGCCCGCCGTGCGCGGGCTGTCCGTATACTTTCCAGTATAGTATACCACAAAATCAAAATATTACAACAAGAAGTTGTTTCTATTTTCACTTTTATTTTTCGGGTCTGTGGGCGATCATGCACCGGTCATTGCCGCCAAAATCCTTGCGGCACTCAATGTCTGCCCAGCCGTTTGCAGCCAGCAGTGCCGCCACAGCCTGCCGCTGCTGCCAGCCGATCTCCAGCACCAACGCTCCGCCGGGCCGCAGTGCATTCTGGTAATGCTCTGCAAGGGCACGGTAAAACACAAGGCCGTCCTTTCCTGCTTCCAGCGCCATGGCCGGTTCCTGTGCCACCTCCGGCTGCAGGTGCCGCATTTCCTCGGCGGTGAGGTAGGGCGGGTTGGATACGATCAGATCAAGCTGCCCTTCCGGCAGGCCCTGCCAGTAGGTGAACAGGTCGCCCTCCACCGGTTGCACCGCATAAGCTGGCTTTGCCTTTGCGCGCAGAGCGTTCAGCGCCGGCCCCCAGTCAAAGGCCGGGGCATCTGCCTGCTCAAACGCGGTAGGCTCCAGCAAGTCCTCCGTCTGCCCGCCCTGCCCTTTCAGGGCGCAGCGGCAGTTCTTTTCCAGATAAACAAAGGCCTCCGGCTTTTTCCACGCAGGTCACCTGCGCCGCCGGGCAGAAGCGCTTGACGCCCAGCCCCAAACAGCCGGTCCCCGCGCAGAGATCCAGCACCGGGGTGCTGCAATGCCCGTCAGGGTATTGGCAGCCGCTTCCGCTACCACCTCAGTGTCTGCCCGGGGGCAGAGCACACCGGGGCCAACGGCAAGGTCAAAATCCAGAAAGCTCCAGATCCCGCACAGGTATTGCAGCGGTTCCCGCTGCTCACGGCGCGTGCAGAGGGCTTCCAGCTTTTCCGCTTCCTCTGTGGTCAGCACCCGGTCGGAAAGGCGGGCATCCCGCCCGGCTGCCACGCGGAACAGCTCCCGTGCATCGTAATCGGCATCCGGACACCCTGCAGCGGAAAGCCGGGCTTCCACGGCCCGCACCGCTTCGCGCGGGGTCAAACCAGCAATTACCATCTGCCATCCTCCGGGTCCTCGGGCAGCACAGGGGTCACAGCGGTAATGGCCACCTCGATCATGCTGTCGTCCGGTTCAAACACGGTCAGGTGCTGCACCCAGATACCGGGCTGGCGGATGATACGGGTGGCAATGTTATCGGACCGGCCGCACCACTTGAGCAGCTCATAGCTGATGCCCATGACCAGCGGCAGAAGCAGCAGCTTAAACAGCACCCGCAGGCCGATGCTGCCCCACGGCAGCACGCTGTAGAGGAACACGCTGACGATGACCACCAGAATGAGGAAGCTGGTGCCGCAGCGCGGATGGAACCGAGTGTACTTGCGCACATTCTCCACGGTCAGCTCATCACCGGCCTCATAGCAGGCAATGGTCTTGTGCTCAGCACCGTGGTACTCAAACACGCGGTGGATCTCCTTCATCTTGGAGATGGCCACCATATAGGTGAGGAAGATGCCAACTTTCAGCACCGCTTCCAGCACCACCTTGGCCCAGCGGCCCAATGTTACAAAGTGGTTCACGCCGCCCACGATGAGGGTGGGCAGCACGGTGAACAGCAAAATCGCCAGCAGGCGCCCAGTACGGCGGCACAGGCCAGCAGTGCGTCCTCTGCCTTTTTGCCCAAGTGGTCGCCCACCCATTTTTCAAAGGCAGTCTCTTCCTCTTCGGGGTCGTAGTCGTCACCCATGCTCACCTGAGCCGAGTACATCATGTAGCGGTAGCCCACGATCAGGCTTTCGATCATGGAGATGGCACCGCGCACCAGCGGGATCTTTGTCCAGATGCCGTGGTTCTTCACAGGGTCGATCTTGGTCTCAATGGTGCCGTCCGGCTTGCGCACGGCGCAGCAGATGAGCTTCGGGCCGCGCATCATGATGCCTTCCATCAGTGCCTGACCGCCCACACTGGTCTTGAAACGTTCCTTTTTTGGTTGATTCATTGGGTTCTCCTATCGGATCATATTTTTCCCGGTTATTTTACCACAGAATTGTGACAAAATCTTCACGCCTTATGGTACAGCGGCAAGCCCAGTGTGACCACCGTGCCGCGGCCCAGCGTGCTCTTGATGTCCATGGTGCCGTCCAGTGCAGTCATGATGGAATCCACCAGCGCAAGGCCGATGCCGCTGCCGCGCACCGAATTGCTGCCCTTGTAGAACTTGGTCTTGACGTTCTCAAGGTCTTCCGGCGGGATGCCGCGGCCTGATCGATGATCTCCGCAAAAGCCTTGTATTCGCCCGCCCACAGCTTGACCGTGATGCGCCCGCCGGGGGCCGAATACTTGATGGCGTTGTCCATGATGTTGATGAACACCTGCCGCAGACGGTCCGGGTCGGCATAGACCGGGATCATCTCCTCCGGCTCGGTGTAGCTGAGCACAAGGCCCTCGCGCTGGATGCGTGCTTCACAGAACAGCACCGCATCGGTCAGCTCTGCCACAAGATCCAGCGGGCGGCAGTCCATACGGATGCGGCCGTTCTGCAGACGGCTGAAATCCAGCAGCTCTTCCACCATGTTGTACAGGCGGCCCGTCTCATTGTTGATGATCTCAAGGCCCTTGCGGTAGTTCTCGTCTGCCGGGTCGTCCAGTGTGCGCAGGGTCTCCACCCAGCCCGGATGGAGGTAAGCGGCGTGCGCAGCTCGTGAGAGACGGAACTGATGAACTCGTTCTTCATCTTCTCGGTCTCTTCCAGCCCTTCGGCCATCTGGTTGATGGTGCCGCGCAGGCGGTCCACCTCGTCGTGCTCGTTGCCAGTGACCGGCAGGCGCACATCCAGCTCACCCCGGGCGATGCTGGCTGCGGTGCGCTCCACCTGTCCCAGCGGCACCACGATGCTGCGGATGAAGTACAGGCCGGACATCACGGTGAAAGCAAGGATCACCGCCGCGATCACAACACTTACCGCGATGGCGTTCTTGATCTGCGCTCCCACAAGGGTCAGGCTGGTGACAAGACGCATCGCCGCCACATCCTCGGCGGCGTATGGCACCAGATAGCAGGCCGCCATCACCAGCTCGCCGGACTGGGTGCGGTAGACCGCCACACCAAGGCCATCAGAAGCCTCCTGCGCCTGCTCAAAGTCGATGCCGGTCACAATGCCGTCCGCATTTGTGCCGCTGGAGGACGCAATGACCCCGCCATAGCTGTCCAGCAGCATGAACTCGTATTTGTCCTTATCGGCAAACTGCTCCACCATGCGGCGCAGGGCCACGCTGCGGGTAGCCGCCGTGCTCTGCACCGTATCGCCGGTGTACATTTTCAGCTGGCCGGACACCGAAGAGAACCGCCGGTACATGGTCTGCTGCACGCTGTTATAATAGCTGCGTGTGTAGTTGTACAGGAACATGGTTTCGGCCAGCAGCACCAGCAGCACGGTGATGAGCAGGCTGCCCCGCAGCCACCGGCGGGTGATCCCGCTTCTCATTCTTCCATCTGTAACCGTAGCCCCACACAGTAAGGATATGGGTGGGATGGCTGGGTTCATCCTCCACCTTCATGCGCAGACGGCGGATGTTCACATCCACGATCTTCACGTCACCAAAATAGTTCTCGCCCCAGACACCCTTCAAGATCTTCTCGCGCACCAGCGCAATGCCGGGGTTGCGGAAGAACAGCTCCATGATCTGGAATTCCACCTGCGTCAGCTCAATAGGCTGGCCTGCCTTGAGCAGCACGCGGCGGTTCTCGTCCAGCACAAATTCGCCGCTGGTGAGCATCCCCAGCGGGTTTTCCTTTTCTTTTTCGTCCCCGCCTGCAGTACGGCCGACGCGGCGGCACAGCGCTTTCACACGGGCCAGCAGTTCGCTTACGCTGAAAGGCTTGGTCATATAGTCATCGGCACCAATAGAAAGGCCGCGGATCTTGTCCTGCTCCTGTCCCTTGGCGCTGAGGATGATAATGCCGATCTTCTGATCGGTGCGGCGGATGGTCTCGCACAGGGAGAAGCCGTTCATGCCCGGCAGCATCACATCCAGAATGGCCGCATCGCAGCCCGGCTTCTTCTCCAGCAGCGGCAGAGCCGCCTCGGCGCTTTCGGCCTCCACAGCCTCCATGCCCGCAAGGCGCAGGTTCAGCGCGATCATCTCGCGGATGTTGGCTTCATCTTCAACGACAAGCACTCGTACCATGAACTGTTCCTCCGTTCTTTAGTTGAGCAGATACAGCGCCTTGGACAGGCGGTAATTTTTATCACGGATCTCCACATCCGGGGCAAGCTTCGCCTGCATCTGGCGGGATGCCACGATGCCAAGGCGGGTCCAGCCCTTCAGGCTGGAGGTGGTGCGCACCAGACGCAGGGTCATTACCAGCTGGTCTTCGTCCACCGTGCGCAGCTCCACTGCACCATCATATTGTTCGCTGTCGGTCAGTTTGAGGTTGCCCTCCCACTCCATGGGCAGCTCGATATAGCAGTTGGTCTCTTCGTCCAGCAGCCCGAAGCTTTTTTCCGGGTGCGGGCTGGTATAGTCCATCCACACGATAAAATCCATGCGGCGGCTCTGGCTCATGTTCAGCAGGCCCGCTTCGTCCGGCTGGGTGGGGATCTCCACGATGCCGTCGCCGTCCAGATCCTGACTGACCAGACTGGGCACATTGCGCAGGGATGCGGTGTAAAGCTTTTCGGTGCTGATCTGATCGGCAGGCACCATCTGCTGCGTGTCCTCGTCAAAACGCAGCAGCACGCTGGCCAGATTGTTGCCGGAAATGCCGGTCCAGCCATCCAGCACCAGATAATGCCTGCCGTCCGCACCCACACCCGCCGCCACCGAGGCGCAGCCGGCGAACCGATTGGCGGAAAGGCCCATAACAGCCACCTGCTGGAAGCTGCCCTCTTTATCCACGGTCAGCAGTTCGATCTGCACGCCGCCGTCCTCCAGCGTAGACATCAGGATCAGGTCCTGATTGCCGCCGCCGGTGATATCCTCCACCAGATACTGCTGGTACTGCTGCTCCAGGATCGTGGAAAGCACGCCGTCGGTGTAGGAATACACAGCCAGATAATGGTCGCCCTGTGCCGCTGTATAACCCACCACCAGTTGGGTGGCATCGCCGGGCTGCAGCTGGGCCAGCCCCACCGACTCTACCGTGTCTGCAAGGCCCTCTACGTTCTGGCGCACATGCCAGATGTCGGCATCATCCTTCTGCAGGATGGCAATGCACACGTTGGAGCTTTGGGCGGTGGTGTAAAGCACGGCGGCATCCTGCCTGCCGTCACCGTCCAGATCCTGCAGCAGGAAAGGCGAAAGCAGGTCGCCCTGCATGGGATATTTGAGCTGTGCGCTCTCCCCCAGCCAGTCGTTCAGGGCAGTCTGCACATCGCCGTAATCGCCGGAAAGCTTGGGCGCACGCAGAAGCTCTTCCACCTGCACCTGTTCACCGGGCATGCTGCAGCCTGCCAGAAGCAGGCACAGCAGCACGCAAGCCAACCACCGGCCAAAATGATTCGGATGTTTCAACCGCTGCGCCTCCTCTGTGTGGAAAACTTGTCCGGCCAAAGGCCGAAAACATGCTATTGTCAGTATACCACGGGCCGGGCGCAATTCCAACACCCGAAAACGAGAAAAGGGGCTGCTGCACCACATTTGGTGCAGCAGCCTTTTGGGGTCCTGATTTTTATTCTTCGGTCTTGTCAAACAAGCCTTTTTCTTTTGCGGCGTTCCAGGTCAGGCAGGTGCGCAGCTTGCTGACGGGGAAGGCCGGGTGGAATTTATTGTTGTCCGCATCGTCCTTCATCAGATCCTGCTCCACTGCCCAGCGGGCGGCCTTTTGTGCGTCGGTATCGCCCTCGTCGATGTCGCTGTAGAGGGCGGTGCTTACAGGCTCAGGCTTCCCGGCGTGCTCCCACAGCAGCTCGGCCAGCTCGATGCGGTTGGAGGGCATGGGGATGCCGGGCATATTGATGACGCGGTAGATGCCGGTGCCGGCTTCATAGATAATAGCACCTGCGGCAGCACCGATCACCACAGCAGAGATCGCGCCCTGAATGTTGCCGGTATCGCTGGTCCAACCGGGTCGGGTTCAGGAATGGGGTCATTCTCGAAGGTTGCCTTTACTTCCACGTTCTTATCCGGCATGGTAAAGGTCACCTTGGTGGGGTCGTTCTCGTCCGGGGTCGTCAGGAAGGTGTCTGCTTTCTGTTCCTCACCGCCTACCAGCACCGTCCAGCTGATGAAGTGCTGTCCATCCGGCACAGTGGCTGTCAGGTGCACGGTTTCACCCACCGGCACAGCGCTGCCGCTCGGTACGGACGCATCGCTGCCTTCAATGGTCGCCGTCACATGGTCGCCGACCCTCAGAGTGGGGTTCAGAGTGGGGTCCTCCGCGAAGGTTGCCGCCACCTCTACATTAGCATCCGGCATGGTAAAGGTCACCTTGGTGGGGTCGTTCTCGTCCGGGGTCGTCAGGATGTTTGTCGGGTCGTCTTGCTTAACACCATTCAACTTCACCGTCCAGCCGGTGAAGTGCTGTCCATCCGGCGCAATGGCTGTCAGGTGCACGGTTTCACCCACCGGCACAGTGCTGCCGCTCGGTACGGGCGTATCGCTGCCGTCAATGTTCGCAGTCACATGGTCGCCGATGTTCAGCGTGGGATTCCCCTCAAGTTTGCCTTTATTTCCACGTTCTCAGCCGGCATGGTAAATCTCACTTTGGCGGGGTCGTTCGCGTCCGGGGTCAGGAAGTTGTCTGCTTCCTTTTCCTCACCGCCTACCAGCACCGTCCAGCCGGTGAAGCGCTCGTTGGCTTCCGGCTCCCTGCGCGTTGCTGTTACAGTATCGCCCTTAGCAGCTTCGGTCTTATCCACAGTGCAGTTTACAGGTGTGATGTTATACGGAATATTGCTATAATACGGTTCCGCCTTAACATTATAGGCGGGCATGGTCAGGGTCAGGGTCGCGGTGGTGGCGATGCCATTCTTCAACAGCTTGGCAAGTTCTGTTTCGTCCGTGATTTCACTCTCAGTATCACTTACATTATACAGCTTCCAGCCTGCAAATGTCTTTCCATCGGGAGCATCTGCGGCAGTCAAAGTCACTTCAGTGCCTGCGGCCACAGGAGCCTTCAGTTCTTCAGTTTCGCTCTCAAGCTTTGCTGTGGCATTGACTGTGGTCACAGTGTACAGCGGACGCACATAACCGCATGTATTGCAGTTATTGTCTTTTGCATTGTCGTAAACATGGGGGCTTCTGCCTTCTGTTCATCCGTCAGGCCCGGGCACCAGTTTAACTCACATATTCTCCAGTGTTTGGCGTTATCATATTTCCACTGATATTTATGCCCATTAACTTTTAATTTAACATACATCAATTTCTGTCTATAATGCCAGCTCCCTGTATTATATGTATACTGCACCTCATGGCTATTCACGTTCAGAGTGTTTCCGACCCTAGTACCACCATCCCAATCGGTGGTTTTACTTGCGTCAAAACCTTCAGGCAAACTACTCAAATCAAATGTGCCATCTTCGTTCACATCAATTGTATAAGACTGAGGATCATAATCGAAATTATCGATTTCCCCTTTGTGATAAAGATCCAGTGAGGTAAGATGGTTGCCCAGCAAATACAACATCGTTAAGCTGTAAGTATTACCAATCACCAGTCTTCTCAAGTTGTTATATCTGCAATGCAATCTTTCCAAATACCGGTTTTTGCTCACATCCAGTTCTGTTAAATTGTTTTCGGGGCAAAGCAGCCAACGCAGGTTTGTAATATCACCCAGATTCAGTTTCTCCATGTCATCATTAGAGCACTCCAGAATGCGTAACTTCGCATTATTGCTCACGTCCAGCGTCGTCAGGTGATTGTAGGAACAGTCCAGCTCTGTCAGATTCACATTATACTTCAGGTCTAATTCATTTAGCCTATTCTGCTTACAACTCAGCGTCGTTAGATTTGCAAAGTATGCAATGCCTGTAAGATCCGTACAATTTTGATTGTCTATACTGATCGTCGTTACTGCATCTCTTTCTGCCTTACTGAGTCTGCCATCTTTCTGACCAGATGTCGTATCTGCTGTATCAATATTGTCCTTAACATACTGCTGGAAAACCGGATCCGGGAAATTCGTATCATTGATTTCAACAAACTCGGAACCCACAGGATCCGCCTGCGCACTCGCGCCATTTTCCTGTTCTTCCGCCCCCGGCTCCGCCGCAAACGCGCCCACTGGCAGAACCGACAGCATCATGCACACCGCAAGTGCTGCACTGAGAAGTCTCGTACTCTTTTTTCTCATGTTCTCTTCCTCTTTTCGTTTGTTATTTTGCAGGCACCCACCCCAAAAGGCACCGTCTGCTCTTCAAGTTTACCCCCCATACAACATATCAAGAGGCATTTTGCTAGAAAATAGGTTCGAGTTTTTAGTGGAATTGTTAAAATGTTTACGGTTTGGCCCGCTATTCCCGGTAACATTCAGAAGTAATGAAAATGCCACGCAAAAAAAGCCCTCTCCCATTGCTGGGAAAGGGCTTTTGAACACTGTATCAAACAGTCAGAGCAGATCAGACGAGCTCCAGAACTGCCATCTCAGCAGCGTCGCCGCGGCGAGCGCCGATCTTGATGATGCGGGTGTAGCCGCCGTTGCGGTCAGCGTACTTGGGGCTGATCTCATCAAACAGCTTCTTTGCAACATCTTCCTTGGTGATGTAGGCATAAACCTGACGCTTGGTGTGCAGGTCGCTTGCCTTGCCAAGGCTGATCATCTTCTCGGCCATGGAACGAACGTCCTTAGCGCGAGTGACAGTGGTCTCAATCTTGCCATTCTCTAACAGGTAGGTAACCATAGCACGCATCATAGCGTTGCGGCTGTCGCTGGTTCTACCGAGCTTTCTGGTACCGGGCATCCCGTTTCACTCCTTAATTATTTTTAGTTATCGTCATCCGTGTTCAGCTTGAAGCCCAGAGAATCCAGCTTTGCCATGACCTCTTCCAGGCTCTTGCGACCGAGGTTGCGGACCTTCATCATCTCGTCCTCGCTCTTGCTGACCAGATCTTCCACCGTGTTGATGCCTGCGCGCTTCAGGCAGTTGAAGGAACGCACGCTCAGATCCAGCTCTTCAATGGTCATTTCCAGAGCCTTTTCCTTGTCGTCGTTGGTCTTCTCCACCATGATCTCAGCGCCGGCTGCCTCATCGGACAGGTTGACGAACAGGTTCAGGTGCTCGGTCAGCACACGGGCAGCCAGAGAAACGGCTTCCTGCGCATTGATCGTGCCATCGGTCCAAACCTCAATGGTCAGCTTGTCATAATCGATCGCCTGGCCAACACGGGTGCTCTCGACGTTGTAGTTCACCTTGAGCACAGGGGTGTAAATGCTGTCAACGGGAAGAGTGTTGATATCGTTCTTCTCGATGATAGCCTGTTTGTTGCGCTCTGCGGGCACATAGCCGCGGCCCTTATCGAAGGTCAGCTCCATGACGAGCTTGCCGCCCTCGCCCAAGGTTGCGATGTGCCACTCAGGGTTCAGAATTTCGATGTCGTCGCCCTGCTTGATGTTGTCAGCGGTGACCTCACAGGGGCCGACTGCCTCAACACGCACTGTCTTCGGACCATCGGTGTACAGCTTTGCAGCAATACCCTTCAGGTTCAGGACAATTTCGGTAACGTCTTCCTTGACGCCCTCAATGGTGGAGAACTCGTGAACCACGCCATCAATCTTGACGCTGGTCACGGCGACACCGGGCAGAGAGGAAAGAAGCACACGACGCAGGCTATTGCCAGTGTGATGCCAAAGCCACGCTCCAGCGGTTCTGCCACGAATTTGCCGTAGCGGCCGTCCGGGGACAGGCTTGCCGTTTCGATTTTGGGACGTTCAATCTCCATCATATCTATGCCCTCCTTGTCAAACCGGCGCTGCCGCCGGCCCATTATTAAATTCTTTCAAAGAAAAGAATGCGAAAGTGAGCCGTCCACGGGGAAGGCCCAGCCTTCTTAATGGATTACTTGGAGTACAGCTCGACGATGAGGTGCTCTGCGACTTCGTAGTCGATATCGCTGCGCTCGGGCAGCTTTGCGACAACACCCTTCAGAGAACCGGTCTCACGGTTCAGCCATGCGGGCAGAGCAACAACGGGAGCCTCGGGGCCGGTCAGCTTTGCAAACTTTGCAGAGCTGCGGCTGGACTCGCGCACTTCGATCACGTCGCCAGCCTTCACCTGGTAAGAAGGAATGTTGACCTTCTTGCCGTTGACGGTGAAGTGAGCGTGGGACACCAGCTGACGAGCGTCGCGGCGGGTCTGAGCAAAGCCCAGACGGAACACGACGTTGTCCAGACGGCACTCCATGATCTGCAGCAGGTTCTCACCAGTCTTGCCGGGGCGGGCCTCAGCACGCAGGTAAGCATTGTGGAACTGCTTTTCCAGAACGCCGTAGATAAACTTGACCTTCTGCTTCTCCTTCAGCTGAGATGCGTACTCAGACTGCTTCTTGCGCATGTTGCCATTGGAGTTGCGGGTGGTATTCTTCTTTGCATAGCCCATGACCGCAGGAGAAATGCCCAGGGCCTTGCAACGCTTTGCGATAGGCTGCGTATTCTTTGCCATAATTCAATTTCCTCCTTCGATCAGACACGACGGCGCTTCGGGGGACGGCAGCCATTGTGGGGGATGGGAGTCACGTCCTTGATCAGGGTGACTTCCAGGCCGGTAGCCTGCAGCGCACGAATAGCGGACTCACGGCCAGCGCCGGGGCCCTTGACGTAGACCTCAACGGTCTTCATGCCATGCTCGATAGCAACCTTGGCTGCGGTCTCAGCAGCAGACTGGGCTGCGAACGGAGTGCTCTTACGGCTGCCGCGGAAGTTCAGGGAGCCGGAGGAGCACCAGGACACTGCATTACCCTGCAGGTCGGTGATAGTGACAACAGTATTGTTGAAGGTAGACTGGATATGAGCCTGACCAGCAGCAATGTTCTTGCGCTCTTTGCGCTTCATGCGGACATTAGCGCCCTTCTTGGCATTATTTGCACTTGCCATTTCTCAAATCCTCCTTACTTCTTCTTGTTAGCGACAGTGCGCTTGGGACCCTTGCAGGTACGTGCATTGGTCTTGGTACGCTGGCCGCGGCAGGGCAGATTCTTGCGATGGCGGGTGCCACGGAAGGACTGGATCTCAACCAGGCGCTTGATGTCCAGAGCAACGTTGCGGCGCAGGTCGCCTTCAACGATGATGTTAGCCTGATCGATGTAGTCACGGATCTTAGCCTCTTCTTCCAGAGTCAGGTCCTTGACGCGGGTATCGGGGTTGATGCCAGTTGCTTCCAGAATCTTGTTAGCAGTGGTCTGGCCGATACCATAAACGTAGGTGAGACCCACCTGAACGCGCTTCTCGCGGGGCAGGTCAACGCCGGCAATACGTGCCATAGTAGTTTCCTCCAAAAATCATCCCATGTCAGTGTCGGGGTCTGCGCCGGGACTCTACGCACTTGACCCCCAGGCGCCCGAATTAGCCTGGCGCTGCTTATGCTTGGGGTTCTGGCAGATGACCATCACGCGGCCTTTGCGGCGGATGACCTTGCACTTTTCGCAGATGGGTTTCACGGAAGGCTTGACCTTCATGATGTTGAACCTCCTTTTGGTTGATACCCTGGTGCTTATTTGGAGCGCCAGGTGATGCGGCCCTTAGAAAGATCATAGGGCGACATTTCCACGGTAACCTTGTCCCCGGGCAGGATACGGATGAAATTGGTCCGCAGCTTGCCGGAGATGTGCGCTAAGAGGATGTGACCGCTGGGAGTGAGCTTCCCGGTGTTCTTATCCTCGCTCAACATTTCCACCTTAAAGATGGCGTTGGGCATGGCTTCACGCACAATGCCTTCGATCTCGATAACGTCTTCCTTAGACAAGCTATTTGCCTCCTCATTGGATCTGCTCAGTTTGTCGTTGAACCTGAACCGGTGCCTTTGCCTTGGAACCCTGAAAGCGCCGCGGTTTTCACGTGCCTGCGCCCGTTTGACCGCAGCTTGCCGCTTCAGCGTTCTCCAGTTCCAGTGCCGGTCCACAGACGGACAGGCGGCGATGATCGCCACATACTTCATCTTTCGCGGCACAAAATCCGCAAAACGGGCAGAAAATCCCTGTCCGCCGAGGAAGTATCTGGCTTCCACAGCCATTTATAGATTATACACCTTTTGTTGTCAATTTGCAAGAGGTTTTTTCCGTATTTCCGATAAAAAATTCTCGAAATTCAAAAGCTGTCCTTTCTCTCCCCGGTCTTGGTTTTTCTCCACCGCAAAGATGAAACTTTTTCACCAAAAGTTGTCATAATTGCACAAACAGCAGGTCTGTCCCTGCAAAAACGCCGCCTGCGGCGGAGCATTTCTGCTCTTCACAGGCGGCGCTTCTCATATTTCAGGGATCAGCTTACTTCAGGCTGAACTTTTCCGGGTCAAAATCCGGGTCATCCCAGAAGCGGGTCATGATCTCAGTGTGATCCTTCAGGATCGCATTGGAGTGCTCAAAGTGCGCAGCCAGACCACCGTCCTTGGTCTTGACGGTCCAGCCGTCCTTGGACTGGGTGATCTTGCAGTCGTACTGGCAGATCATGGGCTCAATGGCAATGGTCATGCCGGGCACAAGGCGCGGGCCGCGGCCTGATGGCCGTAGTTGGGCACTTCCGGGTCCTCGTGCAGCTCACGGCCGGTGCCGTGGCCCACGAACTCGCGGACGACCGAGAAACCGGCATCCTCGCAGTAGCTCTGCACGGCATAGCCAATGTCGCCGATGCGGTTGCCGGCCACAGCCTGCTCGATGCCCTTATACAGAGCAGCCTTGGTCACATCCAGCAGGCGCTGTGCTTCCAGATCGACCTTGCCCACCGCATAGGTGCAGGCATTGTCGCCGTTGAAGCCATCGATCTTTGCGCCGGTGTCGATGCTGACGATGTCACCGGGGCGAATGACGATGTCATGCGAAGGGATACCATGGATGATGGTATCGTTCAGGCTGATGCAGGCCGTGCCCGGAAAGCCATACAGACCCTTGAAATTGGGGGTTCCGCCGTGCTTCACGATGAAGTCGTAGATCAGCTTATCCAATTCCCATGTGGTCATACCTGCTTCGATATGCTCACCGCCGTACTTCAGGGCAGCTGCGCTCAGGGCATTTGCCTTGCGCATGCCGTCCAGCTCTTTCGCATTTTTGATCTGAATCACGATTATGCCTCCAAAGCTTTCATGACTTCAGCCGTGGTCTCCTCGATGGAGGGGCAGAACTTGATCTCTGCCAGCTTGCCGCGGGTACGGTAGAACTCCACCAGCGGCTCGGTCTGCTCATGATATGCTTTCAGACGATCCAGTACGGTGGCAGGCTGGTCGTCCTTGCGGATGACGGTCTTGCCGCCGCACAGGTCGCATACACCCTCGACCTTGCTCTTCTTGTTGACGATGTGGTAGCTTGCGCCGCACTTCTCGCAGACGCGGCGGCCGCTCATGCGGTCAACGATCACATTGTCCTCGACCTGCAGCTCCAGCACCTTGTCGATGCGGATGCCCATGGTCTCGATGGCCTCGGCCTGAGCGATGGTGCGGGGCACACCGTCCAGGATAAAGCCGTTTGCACAGTCCGGCTGAGCCAGACGCTCTTTCAGGATGCCGATGATGACCTCATCGGGCACCAGAGCGCCAGCGTCCATAAAGCTCTTTGCCTTCAGGCCCATCTCGGTGCCTTCCTTGACAGCAGCGCGCAGAATGTTGCCGGTGCTGATGGAGGGGATGTTCAGCTTGGCGCAGATGATCTCGGCCTGAGTGCCCTTACCAGCACCAGGTGCGCCCAACAGGATCAGATTCATAGGATCATTCCTTTCCTTTGCTAGAGGATGTAAACTCCAAAAAAGTAAAAAAGCACTGAAAAGTTCGAGCGTACTCTCCTTTCCAGTGCTTTCTCACATCTTAATTATTGTGGATCAACCAAGGAAGCCCTTGTGGTTGCGCATCGTCATGAAGCTGTCGAGGCTGCGGGTGGTATCAAGTGCCACACCAACCACGATCAGCAGGCTGGTACCGCCCAGCTGGATGCTCATACCGGTCAGGTTGCCCAGAATGATCGGCAGCACAGCCACCGCAGCCAGGAAGATGGCACCGATGAGGGTGATCTTGTTCAGGGTGCGGGTGATGAAATCGCTGGTCGCTTGCCGGGACGGAAGCCGGGGATCGAGCCGTTGTTGCGGCGCAGATTGTTGGCGATCTCAACGGGGTTGTACTGGATGGCCACATAGAAGTAGTTGAATGCCAGGATCAGCAGCAGGTAGATCACAACGTACAGCCAGGAGGTGTAGTTGAAGGTGTGGAAGAATGCATACCACACCGGGTGTGCCTGCTGGTCGATCTGCAGGAAGCTGCCGATGGTGCCCGGGATGGACACCAGAGCCGAAGCGAAAATGATGGGCATGACGCCGCTCATGTTCAGCTTCAGGGGCAGATAGCTGTTCTGACCGCCCATCTGCTTGCGGCCTACCACGCGCTTTGCGTACTGAATGGTGATGCGGCGCTCTGCGTTGGTCATGACGACCACGAAGACCACAGCCACCAGTGCCAGCACGATCAGCAGCGGCAGGAAGAAGTAGTACTGGGGCTTGCCGGACGCTGCCTGAGTCAGCAGACCCTTGACAGAGGTGTACAGCGAAGACCAGTTGGAGACGATCGAAGCAAAGATGATGAGCGAGACACCGTTGCCGATGCCCTTGTCATCGATCTGCTCACCGCACCATGTGATCAGCTGTGCGCCGGCCACAAAGGTTGCGATGATGACGATGGCGGCAAAGATGCCGGCACCGCCGGAAACGTACTTCAGTGCGCCCATATTGCGGATCACGAAGTAGTAGCCGATGCTCATGATCAGAGCGACCACAGCACCTGCGTACCGGTTGATCTGCTGCAGCTTCTGCTGGCCGTCGGCTTCCTTTGCCAGATTTTCCAGCGCGGGAATTGCCACGGTGAGCAGCTGCACAATAATGGAGGCGTTGATATAGGGTGTCACACCTAACGCGAAGAGCGTGCAACGGGCCAGAGCACCACCGCTCATCATGTTCAGATAGGAGAGCATGTCGCCGTTTGCGAACATCTGCGTCAGCGCAGAGCCGGAAACGAACGGAACGGGGATGGCACAGCCCAGACGGTACACCACGAGGATCGCCAGCGTGAACAGGAGACGATTTTAAGCTCGGGGATCTTCCATGCGTTACGGAATGTCTGGAACACCTTACATCACCTCAGCCTTTCCGCCTGCCTTCTCGATTTTCTCTTTGGCAGAAGCGGAATAGGCTGCGGCCTTAACGGTCAGAGCCTTGGTCAGCTCGCCGTTGCCCAGGACCTTAACGCCGTCCAGGGTCTTCTTGACCAGACCCTTTGCCTTCAGAGCCTCGGTGTCGACGACTTCGCCGGCCTCGAAAGCTGCCTCCAGATCGGCCACGTTGATGATGGCGTACTGGGTAGCAAAGATGTTGTTAAAGCCGACCTTCGGCAGGCGGCGTGCCAGAGGCATCTGGCCGCCCTCGAAACCAGCGTGCTTCACGCCGGAACGGGCCTTCTGGCCCTTGCTGCCGAAACCGGCAGTCTTGCCATTGCCGGAGCCAATGCCGCGGCCCTTGCGGGTCACAGCCTTGTTTGCGCCGGGAATCGCGTGCAGTTCATGAAGTTTCATTATGCGTATCCCCCCTGATTAGGCTTCGGTGACGCTGAGCAGGAAGCCGATCTTAGCGATCTTGCCCTGCGTAGCGGCATTGTCAGGCTGAACGGTAACGTCGCCCGGCTTCTTCAGGCCCAGAGCCTCAGCGGTAGCGATCTGCTTAGCGCCGCGGCCGATCAGGCTCTTCTTCAGCTCGATCTTGAGCATCTTATCTGCCATGGTTTGTTACCTCCTTAACCCAGAATTTCTTTCACGGTCTTGCCGCGCTTCTCAGCAACAGACTCTGCGCTGACCAGGCCGCACAGACCTGCGAAGGTAGCAGACACAACATTGATGGGGTTGTTGGAACGCATAGACTTCGCACGGATGTCCTTGATGCCTGCAGCCTCAATGACGGCACGCACGGGGCCGCCAGCGATCATCCGGTACCGGCGGCAGCCGCTTCAGCAGGACTGCGCCTGCGCCGTACTACCGACGATCTCGTGGGGGATAGTGGTGCCCTTCAT
>ENA-OQDD01000290-OQDD01000290.1-human-gut-metagenome-genome-assembly--contig:-NODE-290-length-20992-cov-2.148766_pt1 | contig 20992 bp, 27 predicted proteins | sample MGYA00242507_ERZ504598 | MGnify/ENA primary metagenome ERZ504598 (study PRJEB26092, sample SAMD00036318) | human gut metagenome | host: Homo sapiens | study: EMG produced TPA metagenomics assembly of...
ACCCGGGACATGAGGCATTCACCGCTATGCGTATGCGTGGAGCCAATGCAACGGATATCGCCATTCTCGTTGTCGCAGCAGACGACGGTGTGATGCCGCAGACCGTTGAGGCAATCAACCATGCAAAAGCAGCCGGCGTTGAGATCATCGTTGCGATCAATAAGATCGATAAACCAGGCGCAAACGTAGAGCGTGTAAAACAGGAGCTCTCCGAGTACGAACTGATTCCGGAGGACTGGGGCGGAAGCACCGTATTCGTTCCGGTATCTGCAAAGAACAACGAAGGTATCGACGATCTGCTTGAGATGATCCTTCTGACTTCCGAAGTGCTCGAGCTGAAAGCAAACCCGAACCGGAAAGCAAGAGGTCTTGTCATCGAGGCTGAGCTGGATAAAGGAAAAGGACCGGTTGCTACCATTCTGGTACAGAAAGGTACCCTGCATGTCGGCGATTACATCGCAGCAGGCGCATGCTCCGGTAAAGTCCGTGCGATGATGGATGATAAGGGACGCCGCGTCAAAGAGGCAGGCCCGTCTACTCCGGTTGAGATCCTCGGACTTTCCGATGTTCCGAACGCAGGAGAGATCCTCGTTCAGACCGATAACGATAAAGAAGCAAAGAACTTCGCAGCAACCTTCGTGGCAGAGAACAAGAAGAACCTGCTTGAGGAGACAAAAGCGAAGATGTCCCTGGATGATCTGTTCAACCAGATTCAGGAGGGTAACTTAAAAGAACTGGCACTCGTTGTCAAAGCCGATGTACAGGGATCTGTCGAGGAGTAAAACAGAGTCTTGTCAAACTCTCCAACGAGGAAGTTGCCGTACGCGTCATCCACGGCGGTGTCGGTGCGATCAACGAGTCCGACGTTATGCTGGCAACCGCATCTTCCGCCATCATTATCGGATTTAACGTACGCCCGGATGCGAACGCAAATCATGGCAGAGCAGAACGGCGTAGACATCCGTCTGTACCGTGTCATCTACCAGGCAATTGAGGATGTTGAGGCAGCCATGAAGGGTATGCTTGAGCCGGTTTACGAAGAGAAAGTTATCGGCCATGCCGAGGTACGTCAGCTCTTCAAGGCATCCGGTGTCGGAACGATCGCCGGAAGCTATGTACTGGACGGAACGTTCCAGAGAGGCTGCAAAGTTCGAATCAGCCGCGAAGGAAACCAGATCTTCGAAGGAAATCTGGCATCCCTCAAACGTTTCAAAGACGATGTCAAAGAAGTGCGCTCCGGCTATGAGTGCGGTCTTGTATTTGAAGGATTCAACGATCTTCAGGAGTTCGATCAGGTCGAGGCCTATATCATGGTAGAAGTGCGAGATAGAAATGAGGAATTAAGTTGAGAAAAAACAGTATTAAAAACACCAGGATCAACGGGGAAGTACAGAAAGAGCTTTCCAACATCATCCGGAACGAGATCAAGGATCCGCGCATCGGAATGATGACCTCTGTCACAGCGGCAGAGGTAGCGCCGGATCTGAAGACGTGTAAAGTATATATCAGTGTGTTTGGCGATGATGAGGCGAAGAAAGAAACCATCCGCGGCTTAAAGAGCGCGGAGGGCTTCATCCGCCGTATGCTGGCCAAGACCATTAACCTCCGCAATACACCGGAGCTGACCTTTGTCCTGGATGAGTCGATTGAATATGGCGTTACGATGTCGAAACTGATTGATGAAGTAACACACAAAGAAGACAAAAAGGATGAGGAAAATGAAGAAAATTGATGAAATTCTAAACGGAGTCTCCTGCATGGCCATCGCCGGACACGTTCGTCCGGACGGTGACTGCATCGGTTCCTGCCTGGATTATACCAGTATCTTCGCGACAATCGGCCGGAGATTCAGGCAGATGTCTATCTTGAGGATCCACGGCCGGAATTTTCCTATCTTCCGGGCTTTTCTGAGGTAAAGACAAGCTGTGAAGAGAAAGCGTACGACCTTGTGGTCCTTCTGGATGTATCCAGCGAGGAGCGCATCGGCGTTGCCGCACCGCTTCTTGCAAAAGCGGGAAAGACGATCTGCATCGATCACCATGTGACGAATACAGAATATTGCGAAATCAATCACGTAGAGCCGGATGCAAGCTCTGCCTGCGAGGTGCTGTTCGGGCTTCTGGAGGAAGAAAAGATCTCCGAGCCGTGCGCCGAGGCGCTGTACACCGGTATTGTGACCGATTCCGGCGTATTCCAGTACAGCAGCACCTCTCCGCACACGATGCGGGTTGCGGCCGCTCTGATGGAAAAGGGAGTTCCGTTTACCAGAATCATCGAGGATGCATTCTTCAAGAAAACATACGTACAGAACCAGATTATGGGACGCACGTTGACAGAGAGCATCATGCTTCTCGACAAGCAGTGTATTGTCGGTATCGTGCGGAAGAAGGTCATGGACTTCTATGGCCTGACACCGGGAGATATGGACGGCATTGTCATCCAGTTAAAAAATACAGAAGGCGTTCACGTAGCAATCTTCCTGTATGAGCTGGAGCCGCAGGTCTTCAAAGTAAGCCTCCGCTCCGACGAGCTGGTTGATGTGAGCAAAATCGCAGCCGTATTCGGCGGCGGCGGCCATATCCGTGCGGCTGGCTGCACGATGTCAGGTTCTCCGTATGATGTAATCAACAATCTGACTCTGTATATCGAAAAACAGCTTCTTGCAGAAGAGGAAGAAGAGACGACAGAGGAAGAAGCATAAACAGGAAACAGCCGGGCGCAGAAAATATATCCACGCCCGGTTTTCTTGTGAAAAAGAGGGAGACAAAACAACATGATAAACGGAGTTCTGAACGTATGGAAAGAGGCGGGATTTACGTCGCATGACGTGGTTGCGAAACTGCGCGGCATCCTGCACCAGAAAAAAATCGGCCACACCGGAACCCTAGACCCGGATGCGACGGGCGTGCTTCCGGTCTGCCTTGGAAAGGGAACGCGTCTCTGCGATATGCTGACCGATGAAACGAAGACGTATGAAGCGCTGCTTCACCTTGGAATCGCAACGGATACGCAGGACATGAGCGGAACCGTGACAGCAGAAGCGCCAGTGACCGTGACGGAAGAAGAGGTGCGGGACTGCATCGCCTCGTTTGTCGGGGAGCAGCAGCAGGTGCCGCCGATGTATTCCGCGCTGAAGGTTAATGGAAAGAAACTCTACGAGCTGGCGCGGGAAGGCATCGAGATCGAGCGGAAGGCCCGCACGGTGCACTTTTACGAGATCAGCATTCTGGAAGTGAAGCTTCCGCTGGTGCGCATGGAGGTAACGTGTTCGAAGGGAACGTATATCCGCACCCTGTGCCACGATATCGGCGAAAAACTGGGCTGCCACGGATGTATGGAGCAGCTGATCCGCACGAGAGTCGGCCAGTTTGACCGAAACGGAGCGCACACGCTTGACGAGATCGCAGCGATTGTCGGTGAGGGCCGCCTTTCGGAGATCCTCGTGCCGGTCGATGAAATGTTTGCCGCGCTGCGCAGCTTTGCGACAGCGGACGATCATGCGAAAAAGCTTGCGGAAAACGGAAATCCGCTGAAACCGGCGCAGATCCGCGAAATCGGGGAAACTGCTTCCGGCGAGGACTTCGCAGAAGACGAGGAGTTCCGCCTTTATCTCGATGGCGGAACGTTTGTCGGTATTTATCAATACAGACCATCACAAAACTTAACCAGACCGGTCAAGTTATTTCTGGAGAGAACATGAGATATCTAACAAAAACACTGGATTTTGACAGCAGAGGGGACAGCGTTGTAACCCTGGGAAAATTTGACGGCCTCCACCGGGGGCATATGCTTCTGATCCGTCGCGTCCTTGCAATCGGCAGAACGGAAGGACTGGAAACGGTTGTGTTTACGTTTGACGTGCCGCCGCAGTCGAAAGTGCAGCATGTCAAGCCGCATCAGCTGCTGACGAATGAGGAGAGAAGAGCCCGCCTCGAACAGCTTGGCATGGACTGCCTTGTGGAATGCCCGTTTGTGGATGAAGTGATGCACATGACGCCGGAAGCCTTTATCAAAGAGATTCTGGTGGATAAGCTGCACGCGAAAAAAGTTGTTGTGGGAAAGGATTTCGGTTTTGGCTACAAGAGAAGCGGCACAGCCGAAATGCTGAAAGAAATGGGCCCGTCCCTTGGTTTTGAAACCGAGATCATCGAAAAAGCAGAGGAAAACGGCCGCGAGATCAGCAGCACCTGGGCACGGGAAGAGCTGGAACAGGGCAATATGGAAGCCGTGAGCGGTCTGCTCGGCTACGATTACGCGGTTCACGGCGAGATTGTCCACGGTCATGCACTCGGCAGAACGATCGGCGTGCCGACCATCAATCAGATCCCGCCGGCAGAAAAGCTGCTTCCGCCGTTCGGCGTCTACGTTTCCGAGGTGAAAATCGAAGGAAAAATTTATTACGGTATCACAAACATCGGTGTTAAGCCGACGGTACAGGAAAAATTTACCGGCGTGGAGACGAATCTTTTTGACTGCAGCGAGGATCTCTATGGAAAACAGGCGGAGGTTTCTCTGTTAAAATTCCTGCGCCCGGAGCAGAAATTTGTTTCGATCGACGCGCTGAAAAACCAGCTCGATCATGATGTTGCGGCAGGGAAAGAATATGTAGAAAAAAAGTTCGCTCAGCAGTGAAACACTCGCTGTTTCGCTGCGTAAGAAAGTGATTCAGGTGTGAGCAGCTCTCCTTTTGCGAAGCAAAACTTAAAATGAGAGCTGCGAAAGTTACAGTTCGGAGAACTGTAACTACGTGAAAATTCATCGCGAAAACATCTGATTTTAGTATTTACAATTCGAAAAGCGTATGCTATACTAATCGGGTATGTGGGACAAAAAAGATCCCCGGACCTGATTCAGAGGCAGGACACTCCGACCACTTCTTAGTCAGCGGTGCAATCAAAATAACAGGAGGAATTTAAAATGATTTCGAAAGAAAAAAAACAGGCAATCATCAAAGAGTATGCAAGAACTGAGGGAGATACAGGATCACCGGAAGTACAGGTAGCTGTTCTTACCGCAAGAATCGAGGAGCTCACTGAGCATCTGAAAGTTCACCACAAAGATCATCACTCCAGAAGAGGTCTTCTGAAAATGGTTGGTCAGAGACGTGGTCTGCTTGACTACTTAAAGAAAACTGATATTGAAAGATACCGTGCTTTAATCGAGAAGTTAGGAATCAGAAAATAATCAGCTTGGAACAACGGGCGGGATACATTTTCCGCCCGTTTCTTTGCTTGTAAGATCAAAGACAGCAAACGACATGGAGCCATTCTGGGCGCAGGAATTTTATCCGAGACCACTGAAAAACACATTGAAAGCTGCATCTTGTCCGTATTCCGGTGTGCTTTTCAGTTGTTTCGGAAATTCTGCTCAGAAGAAAAAAAGGAGATTATTTATGTACAAGAGTTTTTCTATGGAACTGGCAGGCAGAACCCTGACCGTAGACGTAGGCCGTGTAGCAAAACAGGCAAACGGCGCAGCATTTATGCATTATGGCGATACTGTAGTTCTTTCTACAGCAACCGCATCTGAGAAACCGCGTGATGGCATCGACTTCTTCCCATTAAGCGTTGAGTACGAAGAGAAGATGTACGCCGTTGGAAAAATCCCGGGCGGATTCAACAAAAGAGAAGGAAAAGCAAGCGAGCACGCAATTCTGACCAGCCGTGTCATTGACCGTCCGATGCGTCCGCTGTTCCCAAAAGATTACCGCAACGATGTTACCTTAAACAACATGGTAATGTCCGTAGATCCGGAGTGTGATCCGGAAGTAGTCGCAATGCTGGGTTCCGCAATCGCAACCTGCATTTCCGACATCCCGTTTGACGGTCCGTGTGCCATGACTCAGATCGGTATGATCGACGGCGAGTTCATCGTAAACCCGACTCTCGCACAGAAAGCAGTATCCGACCTGAAACTGACCGTAGCTTCCACCAGAGAGAAAGTCATCATGATCGAAGCCGGAGCAAAAGAGATTCCGGAAGCAAAAATGATCGACGCCATCTACAAAGCACACGAAGTAAACCAGGAAATCATCAAATTCATCGACAGCATCGTAGCAGAGGTTGGAAAACCGAAACACGCTTATGAGAGTTGCGCTATTCCGGAAGAGCTGTTTGCAGCGATCAAAGAGATCGTTCCTCCGGCCGAGATGGAAGAGGCTGTTTTCAGCGATGACAAACAGACAAGAGAAGAAAACATCCGTGTCATCACCGAGAAACTCGAGGAGGCATTTGCCGACAACGAAGAGTGGCTGGCAGTATTAGGCGAGGCTGTTTACCAGTATCAGAAAAAGACTGTTCGTAAGATGATCTTAAAAGACCACAAACGTCCGGACGGCCGTGCGATCACAGAAATCCGTCCTCTGGCAGCAGAGGTTGACATTATCCCGCGTGTTCATGGTTCCGCTATGTTCACCCGTGGACAGACTCAGATCTGCAACGTAACAACACTGGCTCCGCTTTCCGAAGCACAGAAACTGGACGGACTGGATGAGTTCGAGACCTCCAAACGTTACATGCATCAGTACAACTTCCCGTCCTACTCTGTAGGTGAGACAAAACCGTCCCGCGGACCGGGACGCCGTGAGATCGGCCATGGTGCTCTGGCAGAACGTGCCCTGGTTCCGGTACTTCCGACCGAGGAAGAGTTCCCGTACGCAATCCGTACCGTATCCGAGACCTTCGAGTCCAACGGTTCTACTTCCCAGGCAAGTATCTGTGCATCCACCATGTCTCTGATGGCTGCCGGTGTACCGATCAAAAACCGGTTGCAGGTATCTCCTGCGGTCTGGTAACAGGCGAGACCGATGATGATTACCTCGTACTGACCGATATCCAGGGTCTCGAAGACTTCTTCGGCGACATGGACTTTAAGGTAGCTGGTACCCACGACGGAATCACTGCAATCCAGATGGATATCAAGATCCATGGACTGACCCGTCAGATCGTAGAAGAGGCGATTGCCAGAACGAAACAGGCAAGAGAGTACATCCTGACCGAGGTTATGGAGAAAGCGATCGCAGAGCCGCGTAAGACGGTCGGCGAGTTCGCTCCGAAGATCATCCAGATGATGATCGACCCGCAGAAGATCGGTGAAGTTGTCGGCCAGAGAGGAAAGACCATCAACGCCATCATCGATGAGACCGGCGTAAAGATCGACATCACAGATGACGGTGCAGTTTCCATCTGCGGAACCGAGCAGGCTATGATGGATCAGGCAAAGAAATATATCGAGATCATCGCAAGCGACTTACCGAGGGACAGATCCTGACCGGAAAAGTTGTCAGCATCAAAGACTTCGGTGCTTTCCTTGAGTTCGCACCTGGAAAAGAAGGTCTGGTACACATCTCCAAGCTCGCCAAACAGCGTGTTGAGAAAGTAGAAGACGTTGTCAGCCTTGGCGATGTTGTAAAAGTAGTCTGCATGGGCAAAGATAAGATGGGTCGTGTAAGCTTCAGTATCAAGGATGTTCCGGCAGACGCGAAATAAATAGATCTGCCAGACGATAAAGAGCGGGGAACACAGAAAAAGGGATCTGCAAAACGGTTCGTTTTTCTGTGTTTTCTTATGTCCAATAGGAGTGAAAGCTATGAGATACCATAATATAACGAAAGACGATATGCTGAACGGAGACGGCCTGCGCGTCGTGCTCTGGGTCGCCGGATGCGGTCATCACTGCAAGGGATGTCAGAATCCGATTACCTGGGATCCAAATGGCGGCATCCCGTTTGATGACGCGGCAAAGGCAGAAATTTTTGAACAGCTGGACAAGGACTACATTTCCGGCATCACCTTTTCCGGCGGAGATCCGCTGCATGAGGCAAACCGGGCGGATGTGACGGCTCTGGCAAAAGAGATCAAGGAAAGATATCCGAAAAAAGATATCTGGGTTTACACCGGATATGAGTGGGAATCCGTCTGTGATCTGGAACTGATGGATTACACGGACGTGGTTGTGGACGGCCGCTTTATTCTTGCCCAGAGGGACGTTACCTTGGAATGGAAGGGCAGCCCGAATCAGAGAGTCATTGATGTGAAAAAGACGAGAGCACGCGGCGAAGTCGTACTGTTCGGCGAAAAGTAGTCACGCAAAAAGAAAAGGAGACGCTTTATGGAAACCATTAAAATTCAGTATTTAAACGATGAAATTGAGCGCCTGCGCTATATCGACGGAAAGTCCGACTGGATCGACCTGCGCGCGGCAGAAGAAGTAGAGTTAAAGGCCGGAGAATTCAAGCTGATCCACCTCGGCGTTGCCATGCAGCTGCCGGAGGGCTACGAGGCGCATATTGTGCCGAGAAGCAGCACCTTCAAGAACTTCGGTATTATCCAGACGAACCACTGCGGTATCATCGATGAGAGCTACTGCGGACCGAACGACTGGTTCTACATGCCGGCGTATGCCCTGCGCGACACCGTGATTCATGTGAATGACCGCATCTGCCAGTTCCGCATCGAGAAACACCAGCCGACCATCGGCTTTGAAGAAGTTGACCACTTAAACGGCGAGGACCGCGGCGGAATTGGAAGTACAGGAAAACAGTAAATCTGAGCTGCGAATTATTATAGAAAGACCCCGGAAACATCAGTGAAAACTGGCGTTTCCGGGGTCTTTTTTATTTTATCTGAACCGTATTATTCGTGATTTTGAATTTTTTAAAGCTGTTGATGAAGCTCGAAATCCTGCTGTACCCATACTGCTTCACATCAAAGCCCGGGAAGCGGCTCCGTAGAGCGTCGTGGATGATGCTCAGGTTGTCGATATGGCCGCCGTTGGAGCAGATCAGGTCGGTGATGCATTTCTCAATCTGCTGGCGCGATACGGTGTTCTGGCGCTCTTTCACGAGGTAATTGTGACCCGTCTTCAGCACCTCGATATCATTCATACTCTCCAAAAACGTAGAAAGCTTCGAATAGCCGTAATTTCGAACATCAAACTCCGAAAATTTCTTCTGTAAAATACTGCCGATCTCACTGAGCGTCGTATTCTTTCCATGGTCATTATTTTCCGTCAGCACACGGGAAACCGTCCGTTCAATCTCGGCCTTGCTCGTAATCGCTTCGTCCTGCGAAGCGCCATATCCATAGCGCGCCGAACTTTCCGAAACAGCGGGAATCGCAGGAGAGATATCATCCTCATTCTGGGAGATCACCTCAAGAATTTTAAAGGCATCACACGCCACACGGAACGACGATGGAGTCTTCTGCTCACCCATACCGAGCACGAACATTCCAGATTCGCGCAGCCGCTGTGCCAGCTTCGTAAAGTCGGAATCCGAGGAGACCAGGCAGAAGCCCTCCACATTTCCGGAATAGAGAATGTCCATCGCATCGATGATCATCGCGGAGTCGGTCGAGTTCTTTCCGTTCGTATTGCTGTACTGCTGGATCGGGTTGATCGAGTAGCGTAAGAGCTGCTCCTTCCAGCTTTTCTTCGAGATATCGGTCCAGTCCCCGTAGATTCTCTTGTAAGTAGCGACGCCCTGGTCCGAAACCTCGTCCAGGATATATTTGATGTATTTCGGGGAAACATTGTCCGCATCGATCAATACGGCAAACCGGCTGTCTTTCTGTTCCATAGATTCTGTCCTTTCTGCGGCTTGAATAGTTACGAAAATAGATACCTCTAGTTTAGTACATTTCAGCCCACAAATCAACCGGGAGTTTGAAATGACAAAAAAACTTGTCAAAACTATTGACAAATAAAGTTGTCAATAGTAGAGTAGTAGATGACAAGAAAAGTTGTCAAATAGAGAGCTCATCTAAAAACAAAGTGAAGGGGGATACTGCGATGCCGCTGTACAATCAGTTAAAAGAGTACCGTTCGAAGCTTGGCATCAACCAAACCGACCTTGGAAAAATGGCGGGAGTATCGAGACAGACCATCAGCCTGATCGAGCGGGGAGACTATTCACCGTCGGTGACACTGGCATTAAAACTTGCAAAAATCTGTGAAGTAAAAGTAGAAGATATTTTTCAATATGAGGAGGATGAACCATGAAAGAAAAACAGGGGAACAAACCAAATCCTACGGAAAGTTGATGAAACGGATGCTGATTTATCTGGGAATCGGCGGAGTCTGCGGTTTTTTTGTCGGAATTTTTTATGACGTTCGGAGTGAAAAATGGCATGAGTGATCTGAGCGATCTGGTCCGTCCGCTGGCACTGCCGATCATTGCGGTAATTTTCGTTGTAAGCATTGTCCTGATGGAATTTTACAGCCGGAAATTAAAGGATACGATGAAGCATCTCGAAGAAGCAGAGGATGAACAGTACGAAGTCTTAAGCTATGAAGAAGAGAAATACGGCGCGATGCTGATGAACTGCAATGTGATTTCGCAGGTCTGCGATATCATCGTGCTGACATTTACCTTTTCCCGTTCCTGGCTGGAAGAAGCATCGGGAAAAGAGCTCGCCGGATTCCTGGCAGCCTGTGCTCTGTTTTGTATCAACTTCTTTCTCTATGGCTATTATCAGATGCGTTATGTAAAAATGGTTCAGGCAGCTCACCCGGAGAAGAGAGGCGATATGAACTCAAAAAACTTCCAGAAAGACTGGATGGCAAGTTGCGATGAGGCAGAAAAAGAGATGGTATATCAGAGTGCCTATAAGGCTATATGGCGCTGGGCAAGATGATTCAGATCCTGCTGTGTGCGACGATGATCCTGCATCTGGTGTTCCATACCGGTATTCTCGCAGTCATTGTCGTGGGCGTCATTTATCTGACGATGACACTCACATATCATCGTTCCTGTGTAAGTCTGCAGAAAGCAAAACTGAATCTGTAATCCTGTAAATACAAAAAACTGCGTGGAATGCATTTCAGAATCGTGCATTCCGCGCAGTTTTGCGTTTGGTATGAAAAATGTCAGCTGATCGGAGCCGTCGGTGTCTTTGAATCATACTTTTTGTCGATATCCTTCATGACAAACAGATACGAAACACCGGTAAAGACAGCTGCCGTCACCCAGGCTGCCGGGTCACAGAAGCAGGCGAGCGGATAGCTGATGACTTTTATGGCAATCACAGCTACAATAAGGCGCGCAAAGAGTTCAGAAACACCGCCCATCATAGGCAGAAAGCCGTAGCCGCAACCCTGCATTGCATTTCGGAAAATAAAGATGGTGCAGAGCGGTACATAAAAAAGAGCACACATATAGGAATAAGTCTTTGCCCATGGCATCATGGCGGCCATATCGACATCACCCGAGAAGAAGAGGGAAAGACATGGCTTCAGAAGAAGGAAGACGAGAACAGCGGCTGCGATCGAATACGTGACGGAAGTCAGAAGTGCAGCGCGAACTCCCTTTTTAATCCGTGGAATATCGCCCTTTCCGAAATTTTGCCCGCTGTAGGTTGCCATCGTCTGTCCCATTGCGGAAAAGCCCTGTGTGACCAGATTCTGCAGCTTACAGGCCGCCGTAAAAGCGGCAACCGCCTCCGAGCCGAACAGGTTAATGGCAGCCTGCATAATCATTGTACCGGATGCGGTGATGGCAAACTGGAGTGCCATCGGAATGCCCATCGAGAGCTGATGGCGGGAATCTGCCGCATGAAGCTTCCAGTGGTGTTTTTCCGGCCACATATCCGGCATGGAGCGATAAATATAAAAAGACAGAGCACAGCAGAAATTCCCTGGGAGAAAACGGTTGCATATCCGGCTCCCGCAACGCCCATTTTAAAATGAATGATGAGAAGCAGATCCAGAAGAACATTTAATACAGCCGAAAAAATCAGGAACATCAGCGGAGTCTGGCTGTTTCCTACTGCACGCAGATAGGAGGAAAGCAGATTGTAAAAAATCGTAGCGATCAGGCCACCGCAGATAATCATAATATAGGTATAAGCGTCCTGAAAAATATTTTCCGGTGTGTTCATGAGATGCAGCAACGGCCGCATGGAGATCATGCTGAAGAATGTCAGGACAACCGTGAAAAGGAGAGCCAGTAGAATGCCGTTTGCCACACTTCGCTTTACTCCGCTCGTATCCTTTGCACCGAACCGTTGCGATGTCAGAACCGTAAAGCCTGCTGTGATGCCCTGCGCAAATCCAAGCACCAGGAACATAATCGTTCCCGTAGAACCAACTGCAGCCAGTGCATCCGCTCCGACATATCGGCCAACGATAATCGTGTCTGCCATGTTGTAGAGCTGCTGGAAAATGTTTCCGATAATCAGCGGCAGTGTAAACTGCAGAATGACCGGAAGCGGACTTCCCTTTGTCATGTCTCTTTCCATGAAAAAACCTCCTCAGAATGATGGTAAAATTAGTTTTATCTTCGTTTCAAACGAAAGCTATTTTATCACATTCCAAAGAGGTTGTCACACCTTATTTTGACATTTTTCCGGTAATTTTTGATTGATTGAAATCAGAAATTTTCCAGTCTGTTTTTATAGAAGTTTTTCATACACAGTTTTGATTTTTTCCGCCGTCTGCTGCAGCTTCTGCGCACGGTGTCCGAAAATTCGAACAGCAAGATCGCCGCCGGAGAGCGTCGTTGCGCCGCCGTCGATTTCCGGATCGCCGTCAAGAATTTCCCGGATTTCATTGAGAAGCGTATCCGCGTATTCTGTCCGTGAGAGAAAAAGGTTCGCCATATGCGTGTATCCCTCGTACATACCAATCCCTTCCATCGGCATCTGATCGGGCAGATAGCAGGTGTTGTCGCGGTAGATCAGCTTTTGACCGCGGAAAATCTGTACCTTTGAGGCAAAGCGGCGGTACTGGAACCGCTCTTCGTGCGCATTCCGTCCGCAGGAGATGATTTCCAGCAGAAACAGGCGGGATGTCTCGTCTGCCAGATGAATCGTCATTGTACTCGTAAAAGAAGACTGTGCAAACGGAATGACGGGCTGCGGATAGTAGTAAAGTACCGCGTGCGGATCAACCTGAACGGAAATTGTGCGGGATGCCGATCCCTCGTCCATTTTGTGGATCTTCTCAAACGACTGCGACAGGACCTCGAGATCCGCCCCCTCTTTTACATGGTAAGAAAATTCCTGTGAATCCCCTTCCATAATACCCGCGGAGGCACAGAGAGGCATGATCTGGATTCCGCCGTTCTCTTTTGCAAACGGAGCCATAATCTTGTACGGCGCCGTAAAGGAGAGGTCTTCGAGAATCGTCTTTCCGTTTTTTAACGCCGCGCAGGCCGTGATGCGGGAAATCTTTCCGAATTTGTTTTCCATAAGCATCACATTCCTTCTAAGAGCACATTTTCTTTGATCCAGGAAACAACATCATCCACATGGACGTCGCCGCGGATGTTGGTGAACAGAAACGGACGCTCGCCACGCATTTTTTTCGAATCGTGTTCCATGACTTCCAGGCTTGCACCGACATACGGAGCCAGATCAATCTTGTTGATGACGAGAAGATCGGACCGTGTAATGCCAGGGCCGCCTTTCCGCGGAATCTTATCGCCCTCAGCGACATCGATAACAAAGATCGTGGCGTCCACAAGCTCCGGACTGAACGTAGCGGAGAGGTTGTCACCGCCGCTCTCGATAAAGAGAAGCTCGATGTCCGGGAACCGCTCCATCATCTCGTCGACGGCCTCGAGGTTCATCGAAGCATCCTCGCGGATCGCGGTGTGCGGGCAGCCGCCGGTCTCCACGCCGATGATGCGTTCCACCGGAAGGACGCTGTTCTTCGCGAGAAACTGTGCGTCCTCCTTTGTATAAATATCGTTGGTGATAACGCCAATACTGTAATCGTTTGCCATTTTTCGGGACAGCGCCTCAATCAGTGCCGTTTTTCCGGAGCCGACCGGTCCTGCTACTCCAATTTTTACGTAAGACATAACACATACCTCTTTTCCTGAAAATAATGATTGCGCGAAACAAACACATTACGACATATAAAGACGGGAATACAGTGTTTCATGCTGGATCCCGCGGATATCAAAGCCCGGCGCAGAAAGACAGAGATCCTCCGCACTCCGGTGTTCCAGATCTTTTAAAATCTCGGCAAATTCCGCATAGCATCCGCCGAGAAGCTGCTGTCCGGCGCTCTGGCTTAACGGGATCGTTTTGACGCAGTTTGTCACAATCGCGGAAGTCTGCGCATAGAGATAATGCGACAGCGCATCGGCAAGCGGAATGTTCATGGCAGCGCAGAAAACACCGTAGATACAGCAGTGGTTTATCGCCTGCCCTTTCCTGGCAGTAAGATAACGACGGAAGATCCCGTTTTCCTCTTTTGTCACGGGCAGCTCCAGCTTTTCGATCGTCTTTGCAAAACGGGACCCCATTTTCCGTGCGGCCTCCCTTTGTTCCATCGGAATCCGCGACGCTTCCAGAATTTCTTCAATCGAAAGAAGCTGTTCCAGATCCCCGTATGCGGCAGCAAGATAGGAGAGTCTTGCGGCGAGAAGCTCCGTGAAGGCAAGATTCCATCGGATTTTGTGGTGGATATATTCCTTTGCCGTCGCCTCATCGTGCACAATTCCACGCTGAATATACGTTTCGAGTCCTTGCGAGTGCGAGTACGCGCCGATCGGAAACAGGGCGTCGTTGATCTGAAGAAGATAAAAATTAAGTTCGGACATAAAAAGTCTCCTGAAAAATCATAAGATATCGAATGAGCCTGCCCGCGAAAAGGGGCCGGCCCATTCTTTTCTGCGTGCGGACAGACCGCATCAGTGATGATGATTGTGGATCGATGCGGAAATCCGCTGGTCGAAGTCGAGCTTTTTCAGTTCTTTTTCGGCCGTAACGCCGTGGAGTTTCTGAAGCATCAGAAGCATCGGCTCATTGTAAATCGTGATAAAAGTATCGTTTTCGCCCCAGAACAGCGGTGCATGGCGGTTGCCGATCTCGTAGCAGACCTTTGCCGCCTGCTTTTCGTGACCCGGAGTAAGGGAAACGCGGATCACCTCGCACGGAGGCGTATTGACGGCGATGATTTTTTCATCGTCTGCATAGAGCACATCACCCTGATACAGACCCCTTGTGAGAATGGAATCGTCCATGCGGATGCCGAGCTCCGTTCCGTGGTCGGTCGTCTTTTTATGAATCTTTTTGAAGCTTCATGCCATTCGATATCGACGTATTCGATCGTTTTTCCGGAAGTGTCAAATTCCGAAAGTTTTCCTAAAATCTGTTCGCAAACCATTGAAAAAAGTTCCTCCTTACCGAATTACCAGATCTGAAGCAGCATCATGACGCCCGGGATCCACGCGGTGACAACGCCCTCAAATACCTGAAGGCACGGCACAAATTTTCCGAGCTTCTTTCCGCAGATATCCTCCACAAAAGAAGTACCCCAGAGAATGGCCCACAGATACCAGATGCCCGCCCAGCGGAGATCCGGCGTGATGCCAAGCGCCGCGCTTCCAATGAAGCCTTCGATCGTTCCGAAGATGACAGCGTTGACGGCAACAAAGGTCGAAAACCACGCAAAAGGGATCGGGCTGGCGTTTAAAAATTTATTGACGGCCACAAAGAGGTAAGTGAAGCAGAACAGCAGTCCCGTTCCGGCAGCGTAATAATTTCCCTGCACGAGATTCACGAAGTTGATGAAAAGGGAAAGTCCGCCGGTAAAGATATTCATTACAGCGGCCGAGCGTCCATCCACATGGTACAGGGTGCACATGCCGTTGTTGATCAGTACAATTCCTACAAATAAAAGACACACTCCAAGCATAATAAAATTCTCCTCGTATGGTTTTACAGAATGCAGAGCCGTTTAGAACAGGCTGTAAAGCTGGGTCAGCGGCAGTTTTTCTGCTGGCTTGGAAGTGATCTCCTCGCCGTCAACAGTGACCTTATATGTCTCCGGATCTACGGTAAGCACCGGCGTGCGGTCGTTCCATACCATATCCTTTTTGCTGATACTGCGGCAGCCGTGTACCGGGACAACCGTTTTTTCCAGTCCGTATGCGTCTTTGATACCGGCATCGAAAGCAGCCTGGGAACGAAGGTTAGGCATGCCTCCTGTTTTGCTTTTCCGTGAGCGGCAAACATCGGCTGATAGCAGACCGGCTGTGTCGTCGGGATCGAAGCGTTGGCGTCTCCCATTTTCGAAGCGACGATCATACCGCCTTTGATGATCATATCCGGTTTGGAGCCGAAGAAAGCAGGATTCCAGAGCACGAGATCAGCAAATTTTCCCTTTTCGACCGAGCCGACATACTCGGAGATACCGTGGGTGATGGCCGGGTTGATCGTATATTTTGCGATATAACGTTTCACGCGGAAGTTATCGTTTTCATGACCGGCATCCTCCGGCAGAGCGCCGCGCTCATCCTTCATTTTGCTTGCGGTCTGCCACGTACGGGTGATGACCTCACCGACACGGCCCATCGCCTGGGAGTCGGAACTCATCATACTGAAAATACCCATATCGTGCAGAACATCCTCTGCGGCGATCGTCTCCGGGCGGATACGGGAATCCGCGAACGCAACGTCCTCCGGGATGTGCTTGTCGAGGTGGTGGCATACCATCAGCATGTCAAGATGCTCATCAAGTGTGTTGACAGTGTAAGGCATTGTCGGATTCGTGGAGGAAGGCAGAACGTTCGGTGCAGCAGCAGCGCGGATGATGTCCGGTGCGTGGCCGCCGCCGGCTCCCTCGGTGTGGTACGTATGGATGGTTCTTCCGCCGATGGCCGCAAGCGTATCTTCGACGCATCCGCCTTCGTTCAAAGTATCGGTGTGGATGGCAACCTGGACATCGAACTCATCGGCAACGTTGAGGCAGTGGTTAATGACCGCCGGCGTTGCGCCCCAGTCCTCGTGGATTTTCAGGCCCATCGCACCGGCTTTGACCTGCTCAATCAACGGAGCCTCGTCGGAGCAGTTGCCCTTGCCGAGAAAACCAAGGTTCATCGGATATTCCTCTGCGGCTTTCAGCATCATGCGCAGATTCCACGGTCCCGGGGTACACGTCGTTGCGTTCGTGCCGTCCGCCGGGCCGGTGCCGCCGCCGATCATCGTGGTCACGCCGCTGTAGAGGGAGCAGTCAATCTGTTGCGGGCTGATAAAGTGGATGTGAGTATCGATGCCGCCTGCCGTAACGATCATACCCTCGCCGGCCAGAGCCTCGGTCGATGCGCCGACCGTCATGCCAGGAGTCACGCCGTCCATGACATCCGGGTTTCCGGCTTTTCCGATGCCGGCGATTTTTCCGTCTTTGATTCCGATGTCTGCTTTTACAATGCCTGTAGCATCCACGATCAGAGCGTTTGTGATGACAAGATCAAGGTCTCCGTCTCTGCTGCAGGTCTTAACGGACTGTCCCATACCGTCGCGGATGGATTTGCCGCCGCCGAATTTTACTTCATCGCCGTATGTGGTGTAGTCTTTTTCGACTTCAATCACAAGGCTGGTGTCGGCAAGGTGGACCTTATCGCCGACGGTCGGACCGTACATAGCGGCATATTTACTTCCGGAAATTTTTACACTCATTTTTGCTGTCCCTCCTTACAGAAATCCTTTTAACTTCGCGTTTTCCAGTGATGCGGCTTTCGTGTCAGCGGTAGCCTGTGCGCGGGTCAGGTCATTCAGACCGAAGACACGTTTTCTGCCGCCCATCTCGACGAGCTGCACCTCTTTTTCCTCGCCCGGCTCAAAACGGACCGAAGTTCCGGAAGGAATATCGAGGTGATAACCGTACGCCGTTTCCCGGTCAAAAGAGAGGCACCGGTTGACCTCAAAGAAATGAAAATGGGAGCCGACCTGAACGGGACGGTCGCCCTTATTTGCTACCATGACAGTGACTGTCTTTTTGCCTTCGTTTAATGTGATCTCGCGATCGGAAGCCATGATTTCACCGATTTTCATATGATGTCTCCTCCTTACTGAATAGGATTATGTACAGTTACCAGTTTGGTTCCATCTGGGAACGTCGCCTCGACCTGAACCTCGCCGATCATATCGGCAACGCCGTCCATGACATCGTCGCGGGTTAGAATCTTTGTGCCGAGCTGCATCAGCTCCACAACGGTCTTTCCGTCCCTTGCTAGTTCCAGAAGCTCGGAACTGATGTAGGCGAGTGCTTCCGGGTAATTCAGTTTCAGGCCGCGTGCTCTCCGCTCTTTGGCGAGATTACCGGCCATATGAAGCATCAGTTTTTCCTGTTCCTTGGGATTTAATCTCATGGTGTTCCTCCTTTTTTGCATAGAAAAAGAGCAGACCAGGGAGAAAACATTTCTGTTCAGACTCCTTTGTCTGCTCTTTCATATTTTATATCACGCATTATAACGGGTGTTTTTTATTTGGTCAAGAACTTTTTGCTATTTTTTTGATTGCTTTTTTCATGTACAGCAGAGGAAAAACCATAGAAAGCAAAGAAAAGAGGGGAAAATGCAGAAGAAAACAAAGAAAATCCTCTGAAATAAACAGTATATAACAGTTGACAACAGTAGCTGACTGTTATATACTGTTTATTGTAAAGGAGAAGAGAAACGATATGCATATTATTTTGAATCATTCCTCATGGTGCCGATCTACGAGCAGCTCATGGAGCAGATCAAATCAGAAATTATCAATACAGCATTAAAAGAAGGAGAGGCGCTCCCATCCGTCCGTTCTCTGGCCGGGGAACTGCGGATCAGTGCGCTGACCGTCAAAAAGGCGTATGACAAGCTGGAAGAGGAAGGATTTGTTACAACGATTCACGGAAAGGGAACGTATGTAACGGCTTCCGACAAACAGCTCGCGCTGGAGGCAAGGCAGAGAGAAGCAGAGGCGGATTTTGAAAAAGCCATCGACCGTGCTTGCGATGGGAATGAGCCGGGAGGATATTCTGGAGACAGTAACCCTTCTTCTGGAGGAAAAATAAGGAATGCCGGAGCAGCGGCAGAAAGGAAGAGACAGACATGATAAAAATGCAGAATGTCAGAAAGGTGTATCCGGGATTTGATTTTGAGCTTTCTATGGAGATTCCGGAGGGAAGAATCACCGGACTGATTGGAAAAAACGGAGCCGGAAAAAGCACGGCGATCCGGCTGATGCTCGGCCTTGCAAAAGCAGATGGCGGAATAATCGAACTCTTTGGAAAACCGATCACAGAAATTATGGCAGAGGACCGGCAGAATATCGGCGTTTCGCTGGCAGAATCTGGATTTAACGGACAGTTTACCATCGTGGAAGTGGAGAAAATTCTGGCGAAAATGTATCCAAAGTTTGAGGAAAGCTGGTTCACCAGAGAGTGCCAGAAGCTGCATCTTCCGGAAGGAAAACAGTTCAAGGAATTTTCCAATGGAATGAAGGCGAAGCTGCGTGTACTTACCGCCCTGTCACACAAGGCACAGCTTCTGATCCTCGACGAGCCGACCGCAGGACTCGATGTGGAAGCGAGAAATGAGATTCTCGACCTGCTGCGCGAATACGCGGCCGAAGATGAGAGCCGGACGATCCTCATTACGTCCCACATCGCCTCCGATCTCGAGCATCTCTGCGATGACATTTATCTGATTCACGGGGGAAAACAGCTCCTGCACGAGGAGACGGATGTGATTCTCGAGCAATACGGTCTCATCAAGGCAGACGAGGCGCAGTATGCGGCGCTCGACAAAGAATATCTGCTCGATACCCAGAAAGAACCGTATGGCTATGCATGCCTTACCAACGACAGAAAATATTACGAAGAAAACGTTCCCGACCTTGTAGTAGAGCGGGCCGGAATTGATGATGTAATTTTGATGATGACAGGAGGAGAAAAAAGATGAGTGGATTATTAGAGAAAGATATCTGTCTGCTGTTAAAAGGCCATCGCAACACGATGATCCTTTTCCTTATGATCTGTGTATTCCTCGGACTTAGCCAGACGGACACCTTTATTCTGGGCTATTTTCCGTTTCTGATGATCGTTCTGCTGATCGGAACGCTTTCCTGCGATGAAGCGGATAACGGACTGCCGTTCCTGTTCACACTCCCGATTGACCGGAAACTGTATATCCGCGAAAAATACCTGTTCTGCGTGGCCGGAACCGTAGTATCGTTTGTCCTCGCCTGGGCGTTATACCTGGTATCCCTGCTGGTGCACGGCGTTTCGAATGTATCTGGTGTTCTCTCGGAAAATGCGGGAATGATACCGGTCTTTCTGGCGGTATTTTTCATCACCATTTCCATCATGATTCCGGTGCAGATCAAATGCGGAGCAGAAAGCGCACGGGTCATGATGGCAGGAATCTGTTTTCTGTTTGCCGGTGTGATTCTGTTTGTGCAGAAAGTCGCAGGAGAAGCGACACTGGATCAAATCACGGAGCTGATTGGCACCATTACGGGCACAATTCCGGGCCAGGCAGGAATTTTTACTGCAGGCATCGTGGTTTTGCTGATTTCGTACCGGATCAGTGTAGGATTTATGGAGAAACAGGAATTTTAGAAAAAACGAAAGACGTCAGATTTCATTTTAAAACGTGAAATCTGGCGTTTTTGCTGTGATAAAATTTGCAGAAACTTGAAAAAAATGGCATTGTATGGTATTCTTTACAGGATGTTGCTTAAAAATTATATAAGAAGAAACAGAGGAAAAAATGAAAAAATTATTTGCACAGATTGTGAAATTCGGTATCGTCGGCTTCATCAGCTTTGGTATTGATTACGTGACCGGACTGATCGTTCTGAACCTTGTTATGGCGCTGACTCCAGTTCATATTTTGAAATGGCATCGCTTGTCGGTTCTGTTGTCGGATTTACTGTGTCCGTCATCGCTAATTACATTTTAAGTTTCAAATTTGTCTTTGAGCGAAAAGAAGACCTGAACAAAAAAGTCGAATTCATTACCTTCGTCGTCCTTTCCCTGATCGGAATGCTGCTGAACAGCTTCCTGATCTGGATTGTAGTAGGACCATCTACGGGGGAGCACTGCACTGCAGCAGCACATCGGCTACAACCTGATTTACACCATTGCAAAAGTCTTTGCAACTGCGGTTGTCATGGTGTACAACTTTATTACCAGAAAAATCTTTCTGGAGAAGAAATGATTCTGAAAAAATCTGAAAAGAAGGCAGCGGAGAAAAACGCTGACCTTCTTTCAAAGAAAT
>ENA-OQDD01000291-OQDD01000291.1-human-gut-metagenome-genome-assembly--contig:-NODE-291-length-20971-cov-1.886586_pt1 | contig 20971 bp, 28 predicted proteins | sample MGYA00242507_ERZ504598 | MGnify/ENA primary metagenome ERZ504598 (study PRJEB26092, sample SAMD00036318) | human gut metagenome | host: Homo sapiens | study: EMG produced TPA metagenomics assembly of...
CATATTTACCGGTGTCCTCCTCATATTCCGCAGCAATCACATATCTTTCTTTGTCCAGAAGTTCTTTTACCCTGACTGCATCTCCGCCCCTGGCAAACGGAAGTCAGATTCTCCTGCCATATGGGTGGTCGTGGTAATGATCACTCTCTTTCCCTTATCGATCAGTTCATCTGTAAGACGGTAGATCAGGCTGGTTTTGCCGCCGCCGCCAACTACAGCGATCACAGGGTATTTTTCATAATCAATCTGCAGCAGTTCCAGAAAATCGACCTGGTGCTTCATATGGCATCACTCCTTCTGAAAGCAGGATTTCCAATACACTGCCGGCAATACAGCGGGCTTTGTCGGAAATCGTGAAACAGTTTTTCTTTTGTTCTTTGCGCGGATCAATATCTGCAATTTTCATCCCCTTCGGCACTGTAAATCCATCTCTGATCATGCCACGCAAAAACTCCTGTAAGAGAAGCCCTGACAGGTGTATCTCCGATCCAGGCAAGGACCTGATCCTTCTCCACGATATCTGCAATCTTTGAGATACAATGGATTTCCCCTGCAGCAGGAGCATGGAGCACGCGCTCTTTTCCAAATCCTCCAATGATACCCGGAACTCCTGTGTTTGGCATAGCAGCGCCTTTTGTGATGATTCTGGCAAGATTGTGGCCTCTCATAGTCTCCACTACATAATCCACATCCTCACCTGCCACAAATCCCGGTCCAAGACCAACGGTTAGATCTGCCATCTCTCTGGTGGTTCCAAGATTCTTTTTTGCAAGAATTGCATCTATCAGTGCTGCAGGTCTGTATTTCTTAAGGACAGTTCCTTCTGTGTCTGCCATAAGAGGAATCTCCCCGGCTTTCCAGACTGCCTCGCATTCCTCTACACTGTCAACTTTTCTGCAGAGAACTCCTTCCACAGAAGACTGCCGTCGTAAACAGCCTCGCAAAAAGAAACCATTCGCCTGATCGCAGTGGGTTTCTCACATTCCAGTACCAGAAGACGGTAGCCGCATCGGTATAATCTGTGGATCGTACCGCTGGCCAGATCACCGCCACCTCTTATTATTACAACATTTTCCGGTTTATTGTCAGATTTTGGGACATTTGTGTATCTGTTTGTCATCTTACTGTCTTTCCTCTTCTTGTCTCATTTTCATCCATTACTTTTTCCACCGCATTTACAATGTTCTCATAACCTGTGCAGCGGCAGAGATTTCCTGCCATATGTTTCCGAATAGCATCTCTTGATAATTTCTCTCCACGTTCCAGTAAAACAGTGGCAGACATGATAAATCCGGGAGTGCAGAAACCGCACTGTATGGCACCTTCTTCGATAAATGCCTCCTGAATCCTGGTAAGTTCTCCGTTTTTCTCCAGACCTTCCAGTGTACGGATATTTTTACCCTCCGCCCAGACTGCCAGATAAATACAGGAGTCAATAGTCTCTCCGTCTATGATTACTGTACAGGCACCACATTCTCCTACTTCACAGCCCTTTTTTACAGAAGTCAGTCCAAGCCGGTTGCGAAGCATATCAAGCAGTGACTCCCTTACATCTACATATTCTTCAACTTCTCTTCCGTTTACTGTACATCGTACAAGCTGCATCTGCTTTTTCATATGCGGTCACCTCCTGCAAGTTCTACGGTACGTCTCAATGCCCGTGCCGCAATTTCTCCGCCAATCTGAAGACGAAATGCCTGGATGCTCTCCAGGAATCTCTCGGATTGATTTCCTCCCGGATCAGCTGTGCTGTCTTTTCATACAGGCTTTCTTCTATCTTCATGCCCTTCAAAGCCTCTTCTGCCTTTGTGCAGCGGTACGGAACCGGAGCTGCAACTCCAAAGGTAATGCGCACATCTTCTATCACTCCTGCCTGTTGATCTACCTTGCTCACCACACTACAGCTGATCGTTGCGATATCCATGGCATTTCGCATGGAATACTTAATATAATGACCATGATACCCTTCATATTCTTTTGCAGGAATGATCACATAGGCCAGGATCTCTCCCTGCCGCAGATCCACCCTGCCGGGTCCAAGATAGAAATCTTTTACAGGTACAAGACGGCCTTCCTTTCCATCTTCCAGCCTCAGCAGTGCGTTCAGGGAAAATACGGTCGGTGCACTGTCCGCACTGACTGCTCCGTTGCAGATGTTTCCACCGATAGTACCAATATTTCGTACCTGTGGTCCTCCTACCTGATCTACAGCCTCGCCAAGAACCGGAATATATTTCCTGATAATTGCATCATTTGTTATATGTGAGAAGACAGTTCCGGCACCAATATAAATATCTCCGTTATCCGCCATTTTTACACCCTGGATTTCTTTGATCCCATGGATACTCACCAGAGAAGTTCCGGCAAATTTTCCCTCCCGGATTTTGATCAGCACATCACTTCCTCCGGAAATGATCCTGGCATCCGGATGTTCATTCAGTAATCTCACAGCATCTTTTACACTTTCAGCCTGATAATAGTTCTCAATATCGTACATAAAATCCCCTCCCCTCTAAATAAGTCCGGCCCTTATAAAGCCATCGATCAGTCTCTGTGGTGTCAGAGGATTTTCATTAAAGGCTACACCTGTTGCATGAAGTACTGCATTACGGATTGCCGGTGCACCCGGAATTGCCGGCGGTTCACCCAGTGCTTTGTTTCCGAAAGGTCCAATCGGATCATCAAGTTCCACAAAATCTGCCTTGATATCAGGAGTATCCATCATTGTCATCAGTTTATAGTCCAGCAGGGTTCCGTTCAGTGGTCTTCCTGTTTTCTCATCCAGAATGAGCTGCTCTGACAGACCGTATCCCATTCCCATAGACATACCGCCCTGTACCTGCATTTCAGCCAGTTTCGGATTAATAAGCTTACCGCTGTCATGCACATTAATGATATGAAGGATTTTGATCTTGCCAAGCTTTATATCAACTTCCACTTCAGCAAAGCAGCATCCTGTGGCAATCGTATTTTTCTTTACCTGCTCGGAAACCTCTGCTGTAATAACAGAAGAATTGCCAAGACTGTAATAACTCTCCAATGCAAGATTTCCAAGAGATATTGCCGGATCCTTTCCTGCCATGATCCATCCATGATCAAGCCTCAGTTTCCTTGTCTCTTCAGGCAGCAGCTCTTTTGCATAAGCCAGAATCTTTTCCTTCAGAAGATTTGCGCAGTCTTTAACAACTGTTCCTGTTACAAACGACTGTCTGGATGCATAGGCACCGGTATCAAATGGCGTTACATCAGTATCCTGGACTGTCTGGATATGAATATCACTGATATCCATATTTAAAACCTCAGCCGTCATCTGGGAAAATACCGTATCAGCACCCTGACCGATTTCAGTAGCTCCCAGCATCAGGCCAACACTTCCATCCTGATTCAGAGTCATTCTTGCACCTGCAATTTCCAGTGAGATCGGCCATACACCCGTCTTATAGGAGAAAAGTGACATTCCGACGCCTCTGCGGATATTACCTGTCTGGTTTGTATATTCTTTTCGTTTTTCTTCCCAGTGGATATAATCTGCACCTTTTTCCAGACATTCAAAAATCCCGTTGGTGTTTGCTGCGATCGGCTTCAGGTAAGCATCCTCATAATATCCTTTGATAAGATTTTTCTTTCTGAACTCCAGAGGATCCATCCCGATCTCTTTTGCAATATCATCCATAAAGCACTCAATTGCAAAACATACCTGCGGGATCCCGTATCCACGCATCGCTCCGCCTACCGGTGTATTCGTATAGACAGTATATGCCTCTCCTTTGATATTCGGACATGCATACTGCAGCCTCCAGGCAGTCAGGCCATTGGCTGCTATGGCGTGTCCATGGGAGGCATATGCTCCCTGATTGGAAATAGCCAGCATATCCTTTGCCAGAAGATGCCCCTCACTGTCAACACCTGCCGTCAGATCATACTCAATAGAATGACGGGTTCTGGTGTTGCAGAAAGTTTCCTCTCTGGTTATATCGAGTTTGACCGGTCTGCCGCCAACCTGCGTGGTAAGAAACGCATTTAACGGTTCATACAGCACATCCTGCTTATTTCCGAATCCTCCACCTATGTATGGCTTAATGACTCTGATCTTTCCCCATGGGATTCCAAGAGCCTGCCCGATCACACGCCGGACAATATGCGGAATCTGAGTGGAAGTCACAACTATGATCCTGCCATTTTCCATGTATGCACAGGAAATTGGATTCTCAATGTGGCAGTGCTGCACGATCGGGGTTTTATAACTGCGTTTTATAACTGTTTCGGATTCCTTCAGCCCTTCTTCCACATTTCCGATAAAGTAATTGGAACGGACAAGTACATTATCCTTTTTGTCGAGATGGATTGGCGGTTTGCTTCCATACATGGATTTACGCGGATGGATTTCTACCGGATATTCTTCATATTCAACTTCGATCAGGCGCAATGCCCTCTGGCTGTGATTTCATCTTCTGCCACTACAGCAGCAATATCATCTCCGTAATAACGGACTCTTCCGGTAAGGATATTGCGGTCTGCAACATCCTGATGTGCCAGCTCCACAGACCAGGGATGTCCCGGCGTAGGATAACAATGATTCGGTACGTCTTTAAAAGTAACCACTTTTACTACGCCGTCCAGAGCCTCTGCTTTACTGGTATCGATTGATTTTACGATACCGTTTCCGATCTTTGCGTGATAGATTTTTGCCACCAGACAGTTGGCAGGAACCAGGTCATCAGTAAATTTTGCACGTCCTGTAACTTTGTCATAGGCATCTACTCTTGGAACACTCTTTCCAATCATGTTTTCACCTTCTCTGTATTTATTTTTGGTTATTATATAGAAGGAGCCGGACACACCCCAAGGTATCTGTCTGTTCCCCTCAGGACTTATGTCCGGCTCCGAACCATGCTACTTTCCTTCACCTTTTTTCTGACATCAGGCGAATTTACTTTTTATTTGCATAATTGTTATCTGTTTTCTGATTTAAGTATAGCATATTTGGATATGAAATTGCAATCTTTTATTCAATTTTTACGTATTATTTTCCTATTAACGAAGTTGTTTGATTGGGTTACTGTTCACTGAGAATATCCTTTGCAATGTATTACTAAGAACAAAGTGAACAGTAACCTGATTTACTTAACGTATTTCTGTCAATATTCCATGCAGGTCATGGATAACGTGTCTTGGGCATTTCACTGCGCACATACCACAGCTCAGACATATGGATTCCTCGATCACAGCACAGCTGTCTTTTACTTTTATCGCACCGGCTGTACAGGTCTTCTCGCAGATTCCGCAGCCGATACAGCTGACGTCACACTGTTTCTTTGCTTCTGCACCTTTTTTCTTATTGGAACATTTTACCACAATGTAATTTGCACACTCATGGACATGGATCACTTTCTGTGGGCAGACTTTTGCGCAGGCACCACAGCCAATGCATTTCTCCTCATCTACTTCCGCCACACCATACTCATTGATGGAAATGGCTTCGAATTTACATTTATCTATACAGGCTTTACATCCGATACATCCATCTGCACAGCCGGCCTCACCTTCGGCTGATCTGCACCCCCCATTACATGCAACTACAGCCGCGCGATATGGAAATTTCTTCTTTACTGCCATATTCAGCACTTCCTTTCATATGGTGTTCCGGTCAGAGGAAGACTATACTGTCTTTCACCATTCCATCTGAAATATGCATCTGCAATTGCAGGTGCAGTTGGGATAGAGGTGATCTCACCGATTCCAATGGCACCACAGGCTACATTCAGTCCCGGTTTGTCAACAACGATGGCATCGATTTCGGAATCTCATGAGAGCGGAACAGACCAAGCGATCCATACTTGTCAATTGGTTTACAGTTCTCATCGATCGGATAACGCTCTCTCAGTGCAAATCCTATGGACATCACTACGCCGCCCTCGATCTGGCCTTCACAGGACAGTGGATTGACTGCTTTGCCCACATCATGAGCAGCAACCATTTCCTCAATCTTACCTGTTTTCTTATCCAGGATACACATCTGCGTCGCATAGCCGTAGGCTACATGGGAAACAGGATTCGGCACATTTGCGCCAAGAGGATCTGTCTTTGCAAGATATTCCCCATAATAAATTTTACCGATCACATCATCAATGGTCTTACCTGCATTGCGGTCCTCCATAACCTTATCGCAGGCTCTGCGGCAGGCTTCCCCTGTTACCAGAGTCTGTCTGGAACCGGAAGTTGTACCTGAATCCGGTGCGAACCAGGTATTACTTCTCTCATATACAATATCTTCATGCTTCAGATCTGTATTGGTGACTACCATCTGTGTCAGGACTGTACCAAGTCCCTGGCCGATACAGGAAGCACCGGAATAGATGTGCAGCTTTTTATCTTTCTCAAATACGAGTTTCACGCGGCCTGTATCCGGGATACCGACACCGACACCGGCATTCTTCATGGCGCAGCCGATTCCCACCGGTTTTCCTTCTTCCAGAGCAGCGTCATACTTCTTCTTTACAGCTTCCAGTGTCTCCACAAGACCTGTGGAATTATCTACGATCTGACCATTCGGAAGCGTCTCACCGGGACGGATCGCATTGCGGTAACGGATTTCCCATGGAGTGATACCTACTTTGTCTGCCATCATATTCAGTAGGGTTTCTGTTGCAAAACAGGTCTGGGTTACACCAAAACCGCGAAACGCTCCGGCAGGCGGATTGTTGGTATAATAAGCAGTTCCTTCAATCTCGAAATTCTCATAATGATAGGGACCTGCCGCATGAGTACATGCACGTTCCAGCACAGGACCGCCAAGTGAGGCAAATGCACCTGTATCTGATGCTACTTTCGCTTTTACCCCCATGATATTGCCGTTCTCATCGCAGCCCATGGTCATATCCATATAAAACGGATGACGCTTCGGATGAACCAGCAGGGATTCTGCTCTGGTCAGTTTCATCTTCACCGGTTTCTTAGTAGCATAAGTGAGCAGCGCAGCCAGATGCTGTACTGTCATATCTTCCTTTCCGCCGAATCCGCCGCCTACAAGTGCATTCTGTACCTTTACTCTGTCCGTTCCAAGTAACAGGGAACACTCATGTAATGTCTGGTGTGCAGACTGATCTGTGGAATATACTAAAATATCTCCGTCCTCATCATACAAAGCCACTGCGCACTCAGGCTCAAGAAATGCATGTTCAGTCCATGGGGTTTCAAAATGATGACTGATCACATATTTGGAATTACGGATTGCTTCATCTGCATTTCCTCTGCTGATATGTTTATGTGCACAGATATTATTTTCTTCTTCATCAAATACCTTCGGTGCATCCTCTGCCGCTGCTTCCTCAATTGTACGAATATGAGGCAGCACTTCATATTTTACTTTGATCAGTTTCTTAGCTTTCTCAGCTGTTTCTCTGTCTTTTGCAGCAATAACGGCAATGGCATCTCCGAGATAATGTGTCAGACCCCCTACAGGTATCAGTGAATACTGATCATGTTTCAGATGTCCGATCTTATTCTCTCCCGGAATGTCCTCTGCTGTTAATACCGCTTCTACCCGGAAAGTGCCTTTGCTGCTGCTGTATCGATCTCAAGTACACGTGCACGTGGATATTTACTTCTGAGTGCCACCCCATACAGCATTCCGTCAAAGTAAAAATCATCCGGATATTTGCCGGTTCCCAGTACTTTCTCCTCCACATCCACTCTGGATACTCTGTGTCCTATATTCCAGTCCGGATCCAGATCATCCGGGATCACACCCGTCTTTAAAACTTTCGCAGCCAGCCTTACTGCATCCATAATTTTTACATAGCCCGTGCAGCGGCAATAGTTATTGCGCAGTGCATATTTAATCTCATCATCTGTGGGCTCTTTGTTCACGTCCAGAAGAGCCTTTGTACACATTACCATACCCGGAATACAGAATCCACACTGAACAGCACCTGCTTTTCCATAAGCGTAGGTATAGACTTCCCTCTCCCATTCAGTCAGTCCTTCTACTGTGATCACTGTCCTGCCATCCAGTAAATCTGTGTCCGGCACACATGCCTTGCATGTTTTTCCGTCAATTATAACTGTACAGGCTCCGCAGGCTCCTTCACTGCAGCCGTCCTTCACTGAAGTCAGATGAAGTTCATCCCTCAAAAAGCGCAGTAGTTTCTGATTTCCGGTCGGTTTGACCTTTTGTCCATTGACTGTAAATACTGCCATATCGGACTCTCCTTTCTTTTTCGCACGTCTGCCAATTAGGGCAGTCAGCCAGAGTTTACCTCTTTCTGTTTTTTATCTACCTGTGATACCGCATGAATTTATTATAAAAGTAACATGCGGCCGCGATTCAGCCTGATATGCAACGCTGTCCACAGCCTTTTTCTGCTGTGGACAGAGTTAAATATTTCTTTATAAGTTATCTGATATTACAAAATTAAATTTTTTTCCAGCTCTTGATTCCTGTTGTCACTATGATTATTATTTCATGATCAGATAGCTGTAATCATCGATTACTGCACAGATCAGTCTGCGAAGACCTTCGTTACAACTTATCATTTGCATCATCTGCCTTGCAGTCGGAAATCTGACCAAGGAGACGAACCTTGCACTCTTTTGTCTCCGGATTGATCACTGCAAATCCATCATTTGTGCTGTCTGCCATATCTGCCTCAGAAGCAAATAATGTGAATTTATCCTTGTACGGTGCACTTGCATATGGACAGAAGCTCTTGCAGTTGCCGCATTCGTTACACATATAATCTACATGGATCACCTGATTCATTGCCATTCCCGGAACTTTGATGGAGATGTTTGCTCTGTTTGGACATACATCTACACAATTCTCACAGACTTTATTACAGGTCAGACAGCGCTCACTTTCGTTCGCAGCATCCTTGCTTTCTTTGAGTATTGCTTTTTTGGAGTAACAGTCTTTTTCTGTTCCCGGTACAGGCTGTCCTTTTACAATATCATGTCCAAGGATTGCTTTTGCAGCAACCTGTGCGTCGCGGATCGCTTCTACGATCGTAGCAGCTCCCCTTGCACCGTCACCGACAACGTAAACGCCTTCTGCACTTGTCTCCATTGTCTTATCATTGATGCGGGCTTTTCCACGCTCATTGACCGCAATACCATTTGCTTCATAGACTCAGTCGGAACTTTCTCGCCAACTGCAACAATCACTGTATCAGCCAAAACTTCTTCTGTTTCGCCCGTTTCTGTTACACCTGCACGTCCGGAAGCATCCATGCTGCCAAGTTCCATCTTCTTACAGAGCAGTTTGCCGTTTTCCAGAGATACAGGAGAAAGAAGTTCTTTGAACTCTACGCCCTCTTCCAGTACTTCCAGTAACTCATCTTCTGCTGCTGGCATATAGCGTTTGGTTCTTCTGTATACCAGGTAAACATGTTCTACACCTTCTGTACGTTTCGCAGCTCTTGCAGTATCCATGGCAGTGTTACCGCCACCGATCACAACTACGTTTTTACCCAGCGCAACCTTACCGTCAGTTGCTTTGAAATCTCTTAAGAATTTCAGAGCGTTGATGGTTTCACCCTTTTCAAGCTTCAGAGTACCCGGTTTATTTGCACCTGTTGCAACGATCACTGCGTCATAACCCTGTGCTTTTAATTCCTGTACAGATTTCACTTCTGTACCTATTTGATCTCCACACCCATCTTCTGGATGAAGGAAACATCTTTATCGATTGCATCATCAGAGATACGGAATCCCGGGACTCACATAACGGATCACGCCGCCGGCTTTCTCTTCTTTCTCAAATACTGTTACAGAAGCACCTGCTCTTGCAAGGAAGTATGCAGAAGCAATACCTGCAGGACCTGCACCTACAACAGCTACTTTCTTACCGTCTGCTGTGCCTGCTTTGATCTCACCGATCACTGTATCATATCCGTTTTGTGCTGCGATGAGCTTAGTGTTGCGGATATTTACAGGTTCTTCATAGAAGTTACGTGTACATTTGTACATACAGTTGTGCGCACAGAGAGTACCTGTGATAAATGGAAGTGCATTTTTCTCAAGGATAACTCTTAATGCCTGTACATAATCGCCTTCTCCTGCCAGCTTCACATAGGTTGTGATATCTTGGTGAATTGGACATCCTTCTTCGCATGGAGCAAAGAAACAGTCAAGGAGCGGAACCTCTGAATCTGTTTTTCTCTTAGGAAGCGGTTTGATGCTCTTTACATGGTGAGCATCTTTTTTCGCATCCTCGGCCAACTGCTCAAGTGCAGCTACATCAATACCTTTCCATTCTTTCACACCGTTAGCCATTACTTTCTCTGCCATCTGGGTAAATCTCTGATATCCGCCCGGCTTCAGAAGTGTAGTTGCCACTGTTACAGGCCATACACCACATCCGACGATACGGTCGATATTATAGTAATCAGCACCGCCTGAATAAGCGATACGGAGTTTTCCGTCAAATTCCCGGGAAAGTCTGGCTGCAAGAGAAATAGATAACGGGAAAAGAGATTTTCCGGACATATACATTTCTTCGCTTGGAAGTTCATTTCTTGTAACATCTACAGGGAATGTATTGGTGATCTTCACACCAAACGCAAGGTTCAGTTCATCTGCAAGTGCCTGCAGTCTCTTAAACATCGGGATCGCATCTTCGTACTGTAAGTCATCTTTGAAATGGAAATCACCGAATACCATATAATCATATCCCATGTCATCCATAGTCTTTCTGGCAAATTCATATCCCAGGAGAGTCGGGTTACATTTGATAAATGTGTTCAGATGTTTCTCTTTAAACAGATGATTTGCAATGCTCTCAATCTCGTTTGGAGGACATCCATGGAGAGTAGAGATTGTTGCGGAATTACAGATATCAGACGGAATCGCCTCAATATCCTCTTTTGTAACTTTTTCAAATTTATCTACATTGTCCAATAACCACTGTTTACATTCTTTAAAGATTTCAGTATCTTTTGCTTCCATCATACTGTCAATGAAAGTATTAACCTTTGGCTCTTTGATTCCTGCAAGATCATATCCAACGGAAATATTGAACTGGAATCCGTCCTGTGCACCCAGATCAAATTCTTTGGCGATCACATGCAGGATAAACCATGCTTTAATATATTCTCCCATTGCCTGAGGAACATAAAGCTCTGTAGACCATTCACAGTTATATCCTTCATCATCTGCAAGGATACATGGTCTGTTGATACAGGCTGCAAGCTCTGCACCGTCCATCTTCTGAACTGTTTTCAGCTCAAAGAAACGTGCGCCTGCATAGTAAGAAGCAACAATGTTCTGTGTTAACTGTGTATGCGGTCCTGCAGCAGGTCCGATCGGTGTTTCCAGATTTCTCTCAAATATATTCAGCTTCCTGTCAGTTTCCGCTGCATAAGCTCTGTGCTGTCCGAAAACTGTTCCTTTTGTTTTCTTTTCTTCTAATACCCAGTTCATTAACTGTTCAAAGGGCATACAGGTCATGACTTCACTCATAATCCGATCCTCCATTATTTCATACGGTATGGCTTCTCTCCATCCGTTCTATATTTTATTTACATTTATTTTTGCCAGGCAGAAAACTTATCTTTTTTACAATTCTTTACAGATTAACCATTAATATCATCTGCAAGTTCTTTTGCAGCCTGACGGCAGTCTGCCATAACTTTTGCCTCGTCGCATACAAGGACTTCGCGGTCTTTCATCAGGACTTACCGTTACATACAGTAGTCTGGACCATGCTTCCGTTTACACCGAACATCAGATGTCCGTTAATGTTGCTTTCATTCATTGGTGTCAGCGGATCATAATCGATCACGATCACGTCTGCTGCCGCACCCTCTTTCAGGACACCGAGCTGTTTCTTAAAGTATCTGTTTGCAATCTTTGCATTTCCTTCAAAAAGCATCTGTGGAACTTCTCCCCAGGCTGCGTTCGGGTCGCAGAGGCTGTGTTTGTGTAAAACATTTGCAACCTTCCAGGATTCCATCATATCATGAGTATATCCGTCTGTACCAAGACCTGTGAGGATTCCCTTCTGTACCATTCTCATGGTTGGAGGACATCCGCATGCATTACCCATGTTAGATTCCGGGTTATGTACAACCATGGTATCTGTATCTTTGATCAGATCCATCTCATGTTCATTCACATAGATACAGTGACCGAGCAAAGTCTTCGGTCCAAGGATGTTCCAGTCATGAAGACGGTCAACAATACGTTTGCCATGCTCTTTCAGACACTGATGGAGATCGTAAATGCCTTCTGCTACATGGATGTGATATCCAACACCTTCCGGTTTTAGTTCATTGCAGAGAGCCATTGTCTCATCAGAGATTGTAAAGGATGCATGCATACCCATCATTCCGGCGATCATATCACTGTCGTCTGCAAGTGCATGCTTGATAAAATTCACGTTCTCCATTACAGATTCTCTGGATTTCTCCATTCCGTCACGGTCAGAAATCTCATAGCAGAGGCAGGTACGCACACCTAAATCCTTCGCAGCTTCCTCGATCGCATTGAGGGAACCTGTAATATGGCCAAAACTTGCATGATGGTCAAACACTGTGGTTACACCGTTCTTGATAGAATCAATGTATGTAGCATATGCAGAAAGCTTTGTCTGCTCCAGTGTCAGATGACGGTCAACTGTCCACCATAAGCCATCCAGAATATCCAGAAATCCCTGAGGATTATATCCGTTAATGCTTAAGCCTCTTGCGAAGGAGCTGTAGATATGCTCATGGGCATTAATAAATGCCGGCATGATAACCCCACCCTTCGCATCAACAAATTCAGCATCCGGATAAACTTTCTTTACCTCTTCAGTTACCCCCACCATTACTATGGTGTTACCATCCATTGCTACAGCACCATTCTCCAGGAATGGGTTGGATGCGTCCTGTGTGATCATTCTTCCATTACCAATTACCAGCATATAGTTCCTCCTTTCACTTGTTAAAAACTACCAATTCGCTACTGCTTTTTACCTTTTGTTTAGGAATTATGTACTAATACTGTAACATATTTCTCCGGATAATGCAAGTAGAATTTACAAAAACTTTTTGGTTTTTCAAATTTTTTTTAGGTTTTATACTATCTCCGGTGAACAGATAAAAAAGAACGGGGCAGTCATTGATGACAATGAACAACCTCGTTCTTTTTTGATTTTCCTGTTTTCTGATGAAGCTGATTTTATGACAAATTTTCAGGTTTGTCAACAATTTTTGTAAGATAGGAGAGTTATCCTTCCATAATCGCAGAATTAACCCTGAGCTGTTTTCGTCCATTCTTCCATAGATTCTCATCCAGCTCCACCTCATAGCCGCCGCCATTTCTCACATGCCACTCATAAAATGGTTTCTGTATATCTGCATACTCTTCCATGATATTCATGATCGTACCGCCATGGATGACAAGTGCCGCCTCTGCCACATGGCTGCGGATACATCCGGACACAACCCTGTCAAATCCTCTCAGGTTTCTGCTTTTAAACCCTTCCCTGCTTTCTCCTCCCGGAAAAGGCAGAGTACCGTTGCTGTCAATCCATTCCTGATAGTGCGGATTACCTTCCAGCTCTTTATAGTTCTTATTTTCAAACTCTCCGAAATCGCATTCTGCCAGTTCTTCAATAATATGTACCGGCTCTCCCGGAAAAAGAATCTCTGCTGTCTGCACGCATCGTTTCAGAGGACTTACATAAACCGCCTGAACCTTTGGATAATCCATCTTATGCAGAAACTCTGTTCCCTCCTGACATAACGGCTCATCCGTTGTGCCGATATATCTGGAAAGTTTATTCCCTTCTGTTTTTCCATGTCTGATCAGCCATAACTTAATCATCTTTGATCACCGTTCCGATCCCGCAGATCACGCGCGTCACCTTATGGCTGTATGCTGCCAGCTTCGTACATACACGCCCTACAGCCTCTCTGTATTTTCTGTCAAAAGCATCCACAGGTACAACCCCGTACCCTACTTCCTGAGAGACAAGGACAATATCTGGATTCTTACAGATGATTTTTTCCGCAAGATCTGACACATCCTTTCCATTCTCCAGTTCACTACGGATATACTGCTGAAAACCAGTTACACCCTGAGCATTCATCAGTTCCTCCTCTGTGACAGAACCGCCGTCACTCCACCTTAACTGTGGATACTGTTTCCTGGCATATTCAGTCTTTCCCTGATATGCACCGCCGATTATCATTTCCATACTCTTCTCCTCAAAAATTAGAAACCACCGCCAGGATCAATGCCATCCCAACTTCACAGATACAAAGAAAAAATCCCGAAATATCCCCGGTTGTCCCGCCAAAGTACTTCATCGCAATATGATGATAATACCAGAAAATCAGCAAAGCTCCCACAAAAGCCAGACTTCCCCATACAGCCGGATCAAGATCATTCCCGCAGCCAGAAGCACCAGATAGACGATCAGCACATTTCTCGAGAGCACATCTGAAGAATTTCTGGAAAACTCAGCAACTGTACCGTCTGCCTTTGCTTTCGGAAAGGTAATAACTCCGATCCCTGACAGACATCTGGAAACCATAAAGCCAAGGCTCAGAATTCCGATCACCCTCATATTCTCTGCACCGTTAAACAACTGACTGTAAGCGCCGTACCAGGCAATGAAATATACCGCCGCAGTAATAACGGCAAAAGCACCTGCATGGGAATCCTTAAGAATCTCCAGCCTTCTGCTTCTCTCCTGCCAGGAACTCAGGCATCCGAAGTATCCAAAAGACCATCCACATGGATCCCGCCTGTCACAAATACAGGTACCAGCACCAGCACTGCTGTCACGAATCCCGCTGATACCCAAACCGAAGTCCCAGATACGCCACCAGCATAGTCAGCCCGCCGATCACAGTTCCGATAAACGGAAAAAAGCAGAACATATACTTCATATTTTCCTTTGTCCAGTCAGCGCGGGGCATGGGAATCTTAGAAAACATGGCAAATGCCACCTTAAAATTATTCCATAAAGATTTCATTGATCAATTCCTCTTTTCATAGTATGTCAATCCTGTCAAATGTATTATTTGCAAAGATTGCTGCAGGTATCTGTGGATTTGTGAAAGACTGGTATCCCATATACAACTTCCACCACTTCATCAGCTCTCTGCGCAGCAGCCTGATTGATTTTTCCCAGATATTCCAGATAAGAATCCATATCTCCATCAAACACAACCGCATCTGAAAAAAATCTCATTTGTAACGATCACCACATGAGCAGCCTGTCCCAGCAGATTCTCAATCCCTTTTGTAACTTCCGAAACTGTCCGGTCATGGGCTCCCTGCTCTTCAAACATTTCATTTGCCACCAGATTCGACATACATTCCAGAAGCACCACACATCCGGCAGGCAGTTTCACATTTTTGAGCCCTGTATAGCACTCAACTGTCTCGAAACATTTTCCTGCACGCATCTTTTGGTGTCTCTCGATCCTTTTATGGCTCTCTTCATCAAAAGGGTGCATGTCGCTATGTAAATCCTCTGTGCATCCCCGAAAGAAAGCACCCTGTCTTCCGCAAAAGCAGATTTTCCGCTCCCGCTCCCCCCTGTCACAAGCGTCAGCATTATTTCAACTCCTCATACTGTTCCACATGGATATCATCAAAAGTACTCATAGAATGATAAACCGCTGCTGCCAGATCAAGGATCGGGAATAAAGCTACTGCTCCGGTTCCCTCGCCCAGACACATATCCGCATGAATGATTGCCTCTTTCCCCATATTCTCAAGGATCAGATGGGCAGCAGGCTCATTTGATACATGGGATGCAAGAATATAATCCCTCGCAGCCGGGCAGATACGCATGGCGATCAGCGCAGAAACACAGGAAATAAATCCGTCCATGACTACAGGAATACCATAAACCGCACCTCCCAGAAAGACACCTGCCATTCCAGCGATATCAAGACCGCCTACCTTTGCCAGAACATCAATGGCATCCTCAGGATCTGGTTCATTTAATGCAATGGCTTTTTTGATCGCATTGATCTTGCGCACAAGTCCCTCGCTGGTCAGACCTGCGCCGCGCCCTGTCATCTCTTCCACCGGTTGTTTCAGCAACACAGAAGCAACTGCACTGCTGGTAGTTGTATTTCCGATTCCCATTTCCCCTGTTGCCAGAATCCGGTAGCCCTTATCATTCAGTTCCCTTACCATGTCAATGCCTGCTTCAAGCCCCTTTACAGCCTGTTCTCTTGTCATGGCAGGACCCTTGGTCATATTCTGTGTACCATAGGCAATTTTATGGTCTGTGCGGACTTTTGTATCCGTCACCATCCCCATATCCACCGGAAAAATCTCCGCATGGTTCTGCTTACACATCACACCGACAGATGTGTCATATTTCAGAAAATTCTCGGCAACGATGGCAGTAACTTCCTGTCCGGTCTGTGTCACACCCTCTTCTACCACACCATTATCCGCGCACATGGCGATCAGACCTCTCCTGGAAAGATCCACCTCTGCGTTTCCTGTAATTCCCGCGATCTGGATCAAAAGAGTCTCCAGTTTTCCAAGAGAATGCAGTGGTTTCGCAATACTGTCCCATCTTTTCTGTGCAATTTCCATGGCATTGTGATCTAATGGCTTAATCTTTGCAATAGCTTCTTCCAGAGTCATGAGTTTTCCCTCTCTTTTCCTTCATTATTTTGATTTCCCTGTTGTAAACACAAAAAATTTACTGATACATAATTCAGTATCAACACAATAAACTGTGTCAGGAATTTCCCGATCATATCATTAAGCCCCATCACTGACACAAGCAGCCATACACCGCCAACCTCTATCACCATAGTGACCAGTCTGGCACTGACAAATTTGCAGAATGGCTGAACATGATCCTTCAATGTCTCGCATTTATCCTGAAAAACATACTTCGAATTTACCACATAGGCAAACAGGATCGCCAGGATGATCGAAATAATATTGGCGATATTCAGCTCCACCTTCAGATTTCTGAGAATGAAAAAGCTGACCAGATTTACCATAGTGGTACATCCGCCAAAGAAAATATAGCGGATAACGGAACTTTCATACATTTTTCTGATCCATTGCTTCATACAAATATATCCTCTCAGTCCTGTATATTTCCATTCTTAATTACTTTTGAAATAATATATCTCGGTCTGCGCTTTACTTCTTCATAAATCTTGGAAATATAATATCCAATAATTCCAAGACTGATCATCATGGCGCTTCCCACCAGAAGCAGCACCATCAGCAGGGTGGTATAACCTTCCACTGCAGAACCTGTAAAATACTGCACAAGCGAATAGACCATAAGTACCAGCGAACAGATAAAACATATCGCTCCTGTGATTGTAACAAACTGCAGCGGAAAAGTAGTAAATGCCACGATATTTGTGAACGCATATTTCACCAAAGACCACGGAGACCACTTGGAAACGCCGGCCTCTCTCTCCTGCACCTCAAATTCCACACTGGTAGTCTTATATCCCACCCAGGAAGAGGTAGCCCGAAAGAACATATTCCTCTCAGGCATAGACAGAATACTGTCCACAGCTTCCTGTCCATCATCTTAAAATCCGAGGCATCCTTCATATTCACCTTAGTTGCCTTAGACATGATATCATAGAAAAATCCTGCACATTCTTTATGTAAAAAGCCCTCTTTTCCTCTGTCTGCCTTCACACCCTCGATCACTTCATAGCCTTCCTGCCACAGCCTGTACATCTCAATAAGTGTCTGCGGCGGATGCTGCAGGTCACAGTCCATGACAGCCACCACATTTCCACAGGCCTGCGCAAGCCCTGCGAAAATCGCTGCTTCCTTTCCGAAATTTCTGGAAAAAGAACGCCTGTCACATTCGCATCCCTCTCTCCTGCCTTCTGAATCTCTTCCCATGTCCGGTCGCCGGAACCATCGTTTACAACCACCAGCTCATAGGGAATCTTCGCTTTTGTAAGAACTTCCGCCAGCACCCGACAGGTTTTCCCAACCATCAGCTCCTCATTATATGCCGGAAGTACCACTGATAATTTACTCATGATGTCATTCCTCATTTTGTTTCATTCATTTACAACAGACTAGTTTCTCATTCACTGTCTGTTACTCCTGTAAATATTTTCTATAATGTCAGGGGCAAAAGGTTATTTTACTCCTAAGCACTTTACAGCTCCCGCAATTCTTATTTCTACTTTATTATACACAAATTTACAGAAATGTCCATTCCAACAATCTGCATGCTCCAGTGTGTCAAACACTTCACAGGATAGTAGCACGTATATTACTGTTCTCTTCGTTCTCAGTAATGAGACTCAAATTCATTCCAGACTTTCCTGAAGCAATGGAATTTGGATTACTTTTCTTCTGAACACCAGCATACCATATATAACCAGCCCAGAACAGAAAGAAGCATTCCCGCTTTCAGGTAAGGTGTGCAATATGTAAGGCGTATCTCATGTGAACCAGGTTCCAGTTCCAGAGCCATAAACATGGTATTCGCCTTCTGAAGCTTCGTTTCTTTCCCGTCCACATAAGCCGTAAATCCCTTACTGTACGGAACAGACAACACAAGAGCTTTCTTTTCGGAAACACTGATATCCCCTTGTAATCTCATTCGTTCCCATTTTTACATTCTCGAGAGCTTTCTTCACCCAGCTTCACAGTTTTTTCCTCAATCCCCTGCACCGGCTGGCTCACAACTCTTAATTTATCATAGGTATAAACACCTGTATTGGCAAAGGTGATCGTCATAGTACGAACCCCTGATCTGGAATATCCCATATTGCAGAGAAAATCATGCCGTCCACTGTAGGCATTATACTTATCCGTAAAAATCTTTATGGTCTTGGTCACATCATTGGAGCTGACTGTCATAGCCGCTTCCTTTGATTCCTTCCAGTATCGCCACCGGCTGTCCTCATCAAGAACCTTATTTTTGTCATACTCAGACATCTTCTTCACTGACTGTTACCAATCAGTTCTCTCGGTGAAAGACTGTCATAATCCAGATTATCTGCGATCAGGTAATTCTCACTGTCCGTAAGACCATGGAACACAAGCTTCAGCTGCGCCCCTTCCCTTCGTCACCCTGATTGCTCCCTTAGACAGAGCACAACCATCCCCTGTCTCCATACGATACTGGATATTCTCATTATCAGCATCAACAGATGCCTCAGGCAGTGTACTCTCCTCAAGCACCACACCGTCCATCAAAGCCTGCTGTTTTTTACCACATCCATTTTCTCATATTCCGATTCAGGAATATAACTGTCATAAGTATAACCCAGAGGCAGTGCATTCTCATTCTCATAAGCCCTGCACTCACTTTTTCCCTTTCCTGCAGAGCCCTTCTCTTTATTATATCCATAGGAAAGATAGCGGAAATTATCACCACTTATCACAAAATATTTCACAGAAGCCAGCCTGTCCAGAATCGTCCTTCCGTCCAGGTTCTCATAATGCTGCTCCCATGGCGTATTCAGATACATTTCACTGAAAAAATCACTGATACTGCTGTTTGCAAGACTGAAATAATAAGCAGTACTGTTCGTACCCATATACATAGAAGTATTATCATAGGGCAATGCCCCATACTGGTCATAACGATAGACACCTGAATCCCCGGCAGCAAGAACCGCCTTATCCGTATTCGACTCCAGCTTATCCAGCGACTCCTCTTCGGCTGCAAACTCCGACAGATAATCCTTCTCATAAGAATACTGATAAGAAACATTCAACATAATGCTCACCACAAGCAAAGCACTGAGAAGCCCGCACATATACTTCCCCTGCAGAAAAATATTTCCAAAAGAAGTAACCGTAAACACAGCCAATACCAGAACCAGCACACCGGCCATATTTCTCTGCGTCCTTGCAGCCTTCGCAAACAGAGCCAGCACACAATAGGCCACGACCATAACAAAAATCTTCTTTTTCTCCCCGACAGTCAGAGTAAACAGCTCAGGATACGCCTTCACAAAAATATACGCGATCATCATCCCATAAGCCCAGATCCACCTGTTGGACACATAAGAGAAACCATTGAGCACATGCCCTGCAAAAGGCACCAGCAAGAACAGATTCAACAACCCAAATCCCAATTTCAAATCCAGGTACTTCTTCTTCCTGGAAAAAAGCACAAACACACCCGCCATAGCAACAGCAGAATACCCGGCAACCCCCCACTGGATCATATTCTCCCCGATCAGATCACCCAGATACTTCTCATAATAAATTTTATCATATAAAAGAGGCACATAATTCTCAGCCTGAAACCTGTCCGTACCAAAAATCGTCATGATCACCGGAAGAAAAATAACCGCCGCGATCATCAAAGCCACCGCATAATAGCCGATAAACTTCACCAGCCATCCCAGAACATCCTTCACACTTCTCTCACTGAAAATTCCAAAATATCGGAAAGCCGCATAAATAAACATAAAAATACAGATCATATAAAAGAAATAGAAATTCGACATAGCCGAAACCGCAGTCGCCCAGATAAACAGCCATGCTTCTCCCTCTTATAAATCTTATCAATCCCCATCAGAACCAGCGGCAGATAAATCATAGGATTGGAAAAATACGGATGCTTCATAGCCGCATAAATCGTCCATCCCGCAAAAATATAGATCAACGTTCCCATAAACGTCGCCTGCTTCGGATTCTTATGATAAAAACAAAAAACACTAAAAGAAATCCCCGCCAGATAAATCCTCAGAAAAATCAGAACCTCATACAAAACCTCCGTCTTATCCGCCGGCACAAACACAGACAACAAAGTCAGCGGATCCCCGATCACATAATAATGCAAAGTTGTAAGAATATCCGAACCATACCCGATATTCATATCCCACATAGGCAATTCCAGCTTATGCTCTACAAAAATCGTATGCAGAACCTCCCTCAGATACCGCCCATAATACGCCAGAGAATTCAAATGCTGCGGAATCCCGTCATGACTCCACACCAAAGACTTTCCATTCCCCGCAACTGATAATAAATAAACCCCGCAATAACCCCA
>ENA-OQDD01000293-OQDD01000293.1-human-gut-metagenome-genome-assembly--contig:-NODE-293-length-20903-cov-3.564594_pt1 | contig 20903 bp, 30 predicted proteins | sample MGYA00242507_ERZ504598 | MGnify/ENA primary metagenome ERZ504598 (study PRJEB26092, sample SAMD00036318) | human gut metagenome | host: Homo sapiens | study: EMG produced TPA metagenomics assembly of...
CGAAACAACGGCCTGTTGATGCAGGCCGGAAATCATACCAGTACAGTATAGCATAGTTGCTGCAAAATGTATACCGGTTTTGAACTCCTTCCGTCTGCTCACTTTGTTCGCATCCACCACCCTCCAGAGGGAGGCTTTGGCAGTGCAGAAAGCTTTTCCTCTTCGCCAGAGGCTCCCTCTCCGAGGGAGCTGTCACCGAAGGTGACGGAAGGAGTTATTCTGCTTCCGTCTGTTCCGGCGCAGCTCTGCCTGCAAAAGATAGGCAAGGCCGCTGTAGCGCAGGTTCTGGCGGATGTTGCCCATCATGCGGTTCACAACGTCCCTGCGGCCCGCCACGATGCACAGCTTCCGTGCACGGGTAACGCCGGTGTAGAACAGGTTGCGGTAGCACAGCCGCGGCGGCACCTGCGCCACCGGCAGGATCACCGCCGGGAACTCGCTGCCCTGACTTTTGTGTACCGTGATGGCGTAGGCGATCTCCAGCTCGTTGAGGTTCTCTGCCGGGTAGACCAGCCGCTTATCATCCATGCGCACCACCATGGAGCGATCCCGCGTGTTGATGCTCTCCACAATGCCGATGTCGCCATTGTAGGCACCCACGCCCTGCTCCCCGCCAATGCGGTTCCAGATGATCTCGTAATTATTGCGCACCTGCATCACCTTATCGCCCACGCGGAACACCCGGGCGGCGCTTTGCAGCTGGGGCTTGCCCTTCTGTTCCGGGTTCAGCAGGTTCTGCAGTTCCACATTCAGTGCCTGTGTGCCGGTAGGGCCAAGCTTGGTGGGGCACAGCACCTGAATATCCCGGATCGGATCGAAGCCGTAGCTGCGCGGCAGGCGGGTGGTGACCAGATCACACACCAACCGCTGGGCCGCATCGCCGTCCGATTCCAAAAAGAAGAAGTCGTCGGTCTTACCGCCCTTCTGCAGCGGTTCACCTGAGATGATGTGGTGGGCGTTCTCCACGATCAGGCTGCGCTTTGCCTGCCGGAAGATCTCGTTCAGGCACACGGTGGGCACCAGCCCGGAGCGGATGATCTCGCCCAGAATATTGCCGGGGCCGACGCTGGGCAGCTGGTCGGCATCACCTACCATGATAATGCGGCAGCTGTAGCGCAGCGCTGCGATCAGGGCCTGAAACAGCTTCACATCCACCATGCTCATTTCGTCCAGAATGACCACATCGCACTTGAGCAGGTTCTTGTCGTTGTGGATAAAGCTGACCACGCCGCCGGTGTAGTCCACCTCCAAAAGACGGTGGATGGTGCTGGCCTTGCGGCCGGTCAGCTCACTCAGCCGTTTAGCCGCGCGGCCGGTGGGCGCACACAGGGCCACCCGTTCCGCCTGATCTTCCAGCAGCTGCAGAATGGCGTTGACGGTGGTGGTCTTGCCGGTGCCGGGGCCGCCGGTGAGCACAAGGCAGTTCTCGGTCATGGCTTTGCGGATGGCTTCCTTCTGCAGGGGCGCATAGGCAAAGCCCTGCGTCAGTTCCAGAATTTGAATGTTTTTATCCAGCCCGTGGGCGGTATTCTTGCCCCGTTTTGTCAGCATGGCAAGCCGGGCAGCAATGTCCTCCTCGGCTTCCAGCAGGTCGGCAGATAAATATACGGTGTGCCGTCAAACAGCTTCACCCGCAGTTCTTCGGTGCGGATGCACTCGTCCAGCGCAGCAGCCAGCTTTTCCGGCGGCTGATGGATAAAATTGGATGCCGTTTCCAGCAGCTGGGTGCGCGGCAGGCAGGTGTGGCCGTTGCCCGCGTTGTGGCGCAGGGTGCGCAGAAGGGCGGCTTCCAGCCGCTGGGCGCAGTCGCCTTCCATGTGGTAATACTGGGCAATGCTGTCCGCGTGGCGGAAATCCAGCTGCAGCGGTTCGCCGCAGAGCAGATAGGGATTTGCCGCAATGGCCTGCATGGCCCCTGGGCCGAAGGTGCGGAACACCTCCATCGCGCGGCGCGGGCTGATCTCGAACTGCGCCAGATAGGCGATCAGCTCCCGCATCCCAAACATCCGCTTGAACTCCTGCTGGATGCGGTCGGCCTTGTCCGCCGAGATGCCGGCACCTGCGTGAGCCGGCCGGGTCGTTGGCGATCACCTCAAGCGCCTCGGCACCGAACAGGTCGATGATCTTATCCGCCGTCTTGGCCCCGATGTACGGCAGTGACCGGCTGGCAAGGAAGGCGTACACCGCTTCCAGATCCTTGGGCATGTCGGTCTCGCACTCCTGTGCGTGGAACTGGCGGCCATAGGTGGCGTGGTTCTCGTAGCGGCCGCGGCAGACCACGCTTTCGCCCGCGTGCAGTTCACCCACAATGCCGCACACCACTGTGACCACACCGCCGCCGGACACCTCGAACACCATATAGCCGTTGTCGGTGTTCTCGTAGATGATGTCCTCCACGGTGCCCTCGATCTGTTCCAGCTGCTGCTCTGCCATGCGCTCACCTCCTGCCAAATTACACAATCATAAGTAGTATAACGCTTTTGGCGGGATTTGTAAATCATCCGGCAGACTGCAGTGCAGCCCTACCGTGGAGAAATATGTGCGCAAGTTTAAAATTATAAGCATACATACGTTCTATTTTGATTGTTTATCAGGTTGCGCAAGTTCCTCTTCGTGCGCAAGTTCAAACTTATGCAGCCTTTGGAACTTACGCAGCTTGATAAAGTTCGTTTTCAATCGATGGTTCGTTTAAAAGTTTAAACTTGCTCAGATAACGCTCCTACAGTAGCACCTGATAAAGTTCCCTGAAACCAAGGGCTGTGGGCTGGAGTTTCTCCAGCGAATGTCCGGGAAGTGGGGCCCCGTGCGTAAGCACAGGGGCGGAACCGTGGGTTCCGGGCTGTTCGCGGAGAAAGCTCCCAGCACGCGGCCTACTCTACAGCCCGAACAGCAAAAAAGCTCCCCTTTGCAGGAGAGCTTGCGAACATTCTTTAAGCGTTTGCGGTGCGGGCATCGTGTTCCTTCTCGACGTCCTTTTCCTTCTGCAGGCGTTTGCGCACCACAAAGTAGGCCGGGATCAGGAAGAAGCAGGCAAAGAACCATGCCACCGGGCTTGCGATGCAGGCCGCAAAGTAGCCCCACAGCGGCACGAACCAGAAGCCCACCATGGCGCGGGCGATCATCTCGGCCACACCGGCAAACATGGCAAGGCCGGAGAAGCCCAGACCCTGAATGGTGTAGCGGTAGATAATGAGCACCGCCAGCGGGATGTAGAATACGCTGTTCCAGAAGATGAAGCTCTGGGCGTTGGCCATGATGGCGGTCTCGCTGGCATCCAGGAACAGGCCGATGAGCAGCTTATCCGTCACGCGCAGGATGAGGAAGGACGCAATGCTGTACACGCAGCCGATGCCGAGGGCGGTGTACACACCCCGGTCCACACGGTCCAGGTCCTTTGCGCCCATATTCTGGCTGGCATAGGTGGTCATCGCTGTGCCGATGCTCTCCAGCGGCACGCAGAGGAACTGCGCAGCCTTGCCGCCGGCGTCTGCGCGGCCACGATGTCGCTGCCCAGACCGTTCACCGCACCCTGCAGCACCACGCTGCCAATGGCCGTAATGCTGCACTGCAGGCCCATGGGAATGCCCATGCTGCACAGCTTTGCGCAGTGGGTCAGGCTGAAACAGCCTCTTCCCTGCTCCAGCGCAGCTCCGGGTAGTGGCGCAGGATGTACAAAAGACTGCCCAGACCCGCCACAGCCTGACTGACCACAGTGGCAAATGCCGCACCGAATGCCCCCATCTGGAACACGATGATGCACACCAGATCCAGCCCGATGTTCAAAAAGCTTGCCACCAGCAGGAAATACAGCGGCGCTTGCTGTCGCCCAGTGCACGCATCAGGGCGCTGGTCACATTATAAAGCAGAGTGAAGGGGATGCCTGCAAAAATGGTGCGGATATAGATATCCGCAAGGTCGATGATGTTTTCCGGGGTGTTCGTCCACACCAGCACCGAGCGGGTCAGCGCCACAGTGACAATGGTCAGCACCACCGCAAAGAAGATGGAAAGCCACACGGTGTTGGCAGTGTAGCGGCGCATCTCCTTGTAGTCCTTTGCGCCGAAAGTCCACGAGATGGGGATGGAAAAGCCGCAGGCGATGCCGTTCACAAAGCCCAGCACCAGATAGTTCAAACCGCCCACGCTGCCCACAGCGGCCAGCGCTTCCACGCCCACAAAGCGGCCCACGATGATGGTATCGGCCAGATTGTAGAACTGCTGGAACAAGCTGCCCAGCATCAGCGGCACCGCAAATGCAAGGATCAGCTTGAGCGGACTGCCTTGGGTCATATCCTTTGTCATAGTATAAAATCCTCCTGCCACACTGGGAACCGGCTTGATGTCGTGATTTTTGCCGTGAAAAACGCCCTGCCGGAAAGGGGCAGGACGTCGTGTACATTCATGAATGATATTATAGTGGAGTGACGCAGGATTTACAAGATTTGCATTGCATCAACATTTACGAATTTTTGCCGCAAGAATTGGTGATTTTGCTTATTCCGAGTAATGCGCAAGGAACTGTTTGGTGCGCTCCTCCTGTGGGTGCTCAATGAGCTGCTTGGCAGGGCCTTCCTCCACCACCACGCCGCCATCCATGAACATGATGCGGTCGGCCACGTCACGGGCAAAGTGCATCTCGTGGGTGACGATGATCATGGTGGTCTTGCGGTCGGCAAGGTCGCGCAGGACGCGCAGCACCTCGCCGGTCAGCTCCGGGTCGAGGGCCGAGGTCGGCTCGTCGAAGCAGAGAATGTCCGGGTGCAGAGCCAGTGCGCGGGCAATGGCCACGCGCTGCTGCTGACCGCCGGAAAGCTGGTGCGGGTAGTGGCCTGCCCGGGCAGAAAGGCCCATCTGGCCAGAAGTTCCTGTGCCTGCTGTTCCAGCTCGGCATGGATGGCCTTTTTGTTGGCCTTGTAGTCCGGGCGCTCCTTCGCCAGCAGTTCACCCGCCAGCATTACGTTCTGCAGGGCGGTGTACTGCGGGAAAAGGTTGAAGTTCTGGAATACCAGACCAAAGTGCAGCCGCTTTTTGCGGATCTCGCTCTCGCGCTGGGTGGCGGGGTCGGCAGCGTCCCACATGGTCTCGCCGTTCACCTTGATGATGCCGGTGTCCGGCCGTTCCAGAAAGTTCAGGCAGCGCAGCAGGGTGGTCTTACCGGAGCCGGACGAGCCGATGATCGCCAGCGCTTCGCCCTGTTCCAGCGTGAGTGAGATATCCTTGAGTACTTTGGTATCGCCAAAGTTTTTGCCGATGCCGGAGCTTCAAGCAGTGCCATGATCTAATTTCCTCCCTTTCATCAGCGGAAATAATCCAGTTTCTTTTCGGCCCAGCCAAACAGCAGGGTAAGTGCGCCCACGAACACCAGGAAGAAGATGGCAGTGGAGAACAGCGGCCAGATCAAGCCCTTTGCACTGTACTCCTTGGCCATCATGATGATCTCCTTGTTGCAATGGTATTTGCCAGCGAGGTATCCTTGACGAGGGTGATCACCTCATTGCCCATGGGGGCCAGAATGCGCTTGACCACCTGCAGCAGCGTCACCTTGAAGAAGATCTGGGTCTTGGTCATGCCCAGCACCTGACCGGCCTCGGTCTGGCCCTTGGGAACAGCTTCGATGCCGCCGCGGTAGATCTCGGAGAAGTAGCAGGCGTAATTGATGGCAAAGGCCACGACCGCCGCCACCATGCGTCCACCGGAGCCGGAGGCCACGGGTTATTCATGCCCAGCAGGCCGGGCCAAGGTAGATCACGATGATCTGCAGCATCAGCGGCGTGCCGCGGATGACCCACACAAAGGTCTTTACCGCGCCGGAAAGCGGCTTGCACCGGCTCATGGAGCCGAAAGCCACCACCAGACCCAGCGGCAGCGCAAACAGCAGGGTCAGAGCGAACAGCTCACAGTTGAGCAGAAACGCGCCGGAAAGGCGACTCAGAATCACAGACACAAGAACACACCCATCAATCCGTTTTTTGAACTCCTTCCATCACCTTCGGTGACAGCTCCCTCAATGAGGGAGCCTCACGCATATCGGCAACAAAAAGCCTCCCTCACCGAGGGAGGTGGCATCGCGCAGCGATGACGGAAGAAGTAATTACATTCTTATAGAACTCAGTCGGCCAGAGCCAGATCGTACTTGTCGGCCAGAGCCTGCATGGTGCCGTCAGCCTTCAGCTCATCAAAGGCGGCATCCGCAGCTGCGGCGGCATCGCTGCCCTTGCGGAAGCCACGCCGTACTCTTCAGCGTTCAGCTCGTCCACGATCTTCAGGCTTGCATAGTCGGTGCCCTCACCGATCATGGCGTTGGCCAGAGTCAGATCCAGCACAGCGGCATCAGCAGTGCCTGCGGCAACTTCCATCAGGCAGTCGGTCTGCACGCTCTTGGAGACGTAATCGGCCTGTGCAAGGTTCTCGTCGCCCTCAATGGCGGCTTCCCCGGCAGAGCCAGCTCGGCAACCACGGTCTTGCCTACCAGATCCGCAGTGGAGCTGTAGTCGGTGCCGTCCTTCACGACCACGACCTGTGCGTTCTTGGCGTAGGCTTGGTGGTTGCGGCGTTGGCCATGATGTCATCGGTCAGGGTCATACCGTTCCAGATGCAGTCGATGCTCTTGGCATCCAGCTCCACCACCTTGGTATCCCAGTTGATCTCCACGAACTCCGGCTCGACTCCCAGCTTTTCGCACACGGCAGTTGCCAGCTCGGTATCAAAACCGGTAAGTTGCCGTCGGCATCGGTGTAGTTCATCGGCTCATAGACGGTGTAGCCAATGACCATCTTGCCCTTTTCCTTGATGTAGTCCAGATCGCTGGCTGCGGTCTCGGAGGCGGCTGCGCTCCCGGATGCAGAGGCAGAAGATGCCACGGTGGAAGTGGATGCGGCACCGCCGCAGGCGGCAAGGCTCAGTGCCATGGCACCAGCCAGAAAAGCAGAGACAAGACGTTTCATAAAAGGTTCCTCCCCTTTTTGTTTCCCAAATGTGTTCCCTCTCGGTTTAGCATTTTATCATGCTAAAGTGTTAAACTGTGACTATAGAATAGCGCGTTTGCAGCCATTTGGCAAGAGGAAATGCAAAAGTTAGTGCAGTTCGTCTTTTTCAAGGCTTTTCTGCGCCAATTCTTTGGTCTTGTTGCACAAAGAAAAGAGGAAAAGCTTTGCGCCTTTCCTCTTTTCTCCGCTTTACTCTTCCGCAAACGCCGCCAGCGCAGCCTTCTTCAGCTCCGTCACCGAGATGGTGCACAGTGCCGCAAGGTCGGCATCCGAACCATCGTCCGGGATGCCTGCGATCTCAGTACGGGTCTTGCCCTTCAGGTAATCGCACCAGCCCTCGCTGTGCTCGTACCATTCCTTGTCCAGACTGGATGCCCCGCGCATCCCGTAGCTGTCGCCCAGTTCCACCTTGGTTTTGACCATCTCTGGTGCCGACACCGTACCATCCGCGCCCACGGTAAGGGCAGGCTCTGCCACATCCGCCACTGCACCGGTCACACGGCCGTCAGCATCCAGCGTCAGGGCTGTCACTGTGATGTCCACCTGCGCGGTCACATCGTGGTCATCGTCGGCGGTCAGTTCCTTGGTGTCATTGCGCACTGACACACCCAGCACAGCGCGGTCGCCGCGGGCCGAGCCGACTGCCTTTGCATTCTCGCAGGCGCGCACCACAGCATCCCGATAGCCGTCCACCGCAATGGTGCAGGTGGAGAGCAGGTCAGCATCCTTCGGCTTGCCGTCATCGTCGGTGGCAAGCTTCTTCACCTCATCCGGGGTTTTGCCGGTAAGATAATTGCCAAAGGCATCCGCCTGCTCTGCCCAGCCCTTTTTCAGCGAGGACACCGCCGCCAGCGGGTAATCATCGCCCTTCTGGCGCTTGGTGCGATTGTCGGTGGGCATCGTCACCTTGCCGGTGCTGTCCCCCGTGACCGAGATCTCCACCTCGTCCAGCATCACATCTGCCACCCTGCCCTCGGCATCCAGCAGAACGGCAGCTGCAATGGTATCGATCTTGCCCGCGCGTTCCTGATCAGACGCTTCGGTCAGGATGCCAAGGCCGGTGCGGTATGCGGCGTTCTGGCCCGCCTGCCCCGTCTGCGATGAACTGCCGCCCATGTTCGTGCTCATGCTGCCGGAGGAACCGGAATCGCTTCGGCTGCAGGCGGTCAGGGCCAGAGCTGCCGCCAGCGTGCAGCCCAGGATCATGCGAGGTATCTTTTTCATTATAATAAAACGCTCCCTTTCCTGCCCCCATCGTAAAGAGGCTTTTGGGCTAGTTTACCCGGAAAGGGAGTTTTTATCACATCAAGGGGCTCAGCAGCCGAAGCACACTGTCCAGCACCGTGCCGGGCAGGCTGGTGCGGCATTCCGTCACCTGTATCTCGCGGCACTGCGGCAGCGTGGCCCGTACATCGTCCCGCAGAACTGCCACCTGACTGTTCTTTTGCAGCAGTACACCGCACTCAAAGTGTAGGAACAGGCTGCGGTAGTCCATGTTGATGCTGCCCACTACGGCAGTTACATCGTCGCTTACCCAGCACTTGGCATGCAGAAAGCCGGGCGTATATTCGTAAATGCGTACACCTGCCCTCAAAAGCGGCAGATAGTACGACCGGCTCAGCCGGAACACCAGCTTTTTGTCCGGGATGCCCGGCAGCACCAGCCGGATGTCCACCCCGCGCTTGGCCGCGTTTTTCAGTGCGTCCAGCATTTCCTCGCCCACGGCAAGGTAGGGCGTGTAGATATAAACATACCGCTGTGCCTGCGCAAGGATGTTCAGGTACACCGTCTCGGCCATCGGTTCCTCGTCCAGCGGGCTGTCCGCGTAGGGCTGCACGATGCCGTCCGATACCGGCGGCACCAGCGGCATGGGACGAAATGCATCATAATCCGTCTCGCTGGGGCGGAAGGCGTTCCAGAAGTTGAGGAACATCACCGTAAGTTCCACGCGGCATCGCTTCCACACGCAGGGCTGCATCCTTCCAGTAGCCAAAGCGCTGCTCCGCATTGATATACTCATCTGCCAGATTCACGCCGCCGGTGTAGGCCACCGTACCGTCAATGACTACGATCTTGCGGTGGTCGCGGTGGTTCATCACCAGCGAGAGCAGCGGCACCACCGGTTGAACGGGATGCAGCGGATGTGCGCCCGCTCCATGCGCACGATGAAATCGGCGGGCAGACCCAGCAGACTGCCAAAATCATCGTAGATCAGGCGCACATCCACGCCCTGCGCAGCCTTGCGGCGCAGGATCTTTTCAATGCCGTTCCACATGCAGCCGTGGCTCACGATGAAAAATTCCAGAAAGATGCTCTTTTCAGCCTTTTCCAGATCGGCCAGCAGCTGCGGATACATGGCTTCGCCGCAGGCAAAATACTGCGTGCGAGTGTTCTGCCACGCCGGATAGGGGCCGTACTTTGCCACATATCGGCTCTGCCCCTGCTCACGGGCATCCAGACCTTCCAGCACACCCGGCTCCTGTACAAGGTCTTTTTTGTGGGCATCCTCCACCGCCTGCATTTTCAGGCGCAGACGCTTGGCCGGGCGTTTGTTGCCAAAGGCAGATACAGCGCACCGCCCAGCAGCGGCAGAATGCCGATCAGCGCGATCCAGCCCACCTTGTAGGCGCTGTTCTCATCCTTGCGCACAAGGTACAGGACGATGAGCAGGCTCAGTGCGTTGAGCAGGCCGTTCACCCACACGCGGCCCGTGCCGGTGGTGATGGCAAACGCCACCCAGCACAGCCACAGCAGCTGCAATGCCACCAACACAACCGTGATGGTGATGCGGTTCAGAATGCGGCTGAAAAAGCGCACGACCGGTGAACGAAAAAGCATGGGCCTGCCCTCCTTTCCCATTTATAATTATGTGTAAGTATAGCGCGGTTTTACAACTTTTTCAAGTTTTGCGTTGTTCAAAAAAGCAAGCCAGACCCGCAGGCCCGGCTTGCTTGCAATATCAAAAACTCTTTTACTCTGTTTTTCCGTCCTCATAGCCCACCATCAGCCGCCCTGCTCAGCGTAGTAACTGCACAGGCCGCCGCACTCGGCCACATCCACCTGCGCCCCTGCAAACACCGCGTGGATCATCAGCTTCAGGCGCTTGGCAGCTTCCGGGTTATCACAGTGGGCAATGTGCACTTTGCCATCGGTAAAGCCGTGATCCTTCAATTCCAGCACGATGCGCTCCAGTGCTCCGTGCTCGCCGCGGGTCTTGCACAGCACCTCCAGCTCGCCGCTCTCACTGGCCTGACCGATGACCCGGATGCCCAGCATCCGTGCCACAGCGGCAACAGCAGGCTTCACACGGCCATTGCGGGCCAGATTGGCCAGCGATTCCAACGAAAACAGCAGATGTGTGTGCTTGTGGTAAGCCAGGATCGCCTCGCAGATCTCGTCAAACTCCATCCCGATCCGGACGAGATCCCGCAGACGCTCTGCCAGCAGACGCAGCTCCGGCCCGGCGGACAGGCTGTCCAGAACAAAAACACGGGCCTCCGGGTGCGTTTCCTTGTATTCTTCCGCTGCCAGCAGTGCAGCATTGTAGCTGCCGGACAGTGTGCCCGTGATGGTGGCAACAAAGATCTGCTCCGCACCCTCATAAGCAGCCAGCCAGTCTGCCACATTGGGGCAGGAGGTGCTGGTCTTGCCCTTGTAAGTACGCAGAGACCGGGCCATGCCCACAGCATCCAGAGTACCGTCATCCAGATATTCCTGTTCATCCGTGACGATCTTCAACGGCACACAGGCAAAATCCACGCCCGGCAGGGCATACAGGTTGGACGAAGAATCCACAACGATCTTGGTTTTCATAAAATGCACGCTCCAAATCTATTTTGTGATAGCAGGTCATTTTTTTATTTTCCGTGCCTTACACGCACTTCCGCCTGCATGTTTTTTCGGTTCACTGCAGACATCATAGCAGTTTTTCAAAAACCTGTCAAGGGATTTTATGCATTCTTTCAAAAGTTTTAAAAATCCGTTGACCAGAGAACCGATTTGCGCTATAATACCGCCAGAAAACCATTTTCTGTATCCCGCGCAGCCCTGCTGCACCAACCTTAGAAAACTGCTTACGATATGAAAACTGAAACCAAATGCCGCGTTGCGGCCTGCGCCGCCGGGTTTGCCCTGCCCCGGTACGCCGATCTCCCGCAGATGGGGCTTTATCTTGACCAGACCGTGCAGTACGTCAACAGCTATTTCCGCACCTTCTGCGGCGTGGAGCTCACCTCTTCCATGGTCAGCAACTACGTTAAAAAGGGCATTTTGTCCCACCCGGTGCGCAAGAAGTACGCCCGCGATCAGATCGCATCCCTGATGTACATTGCAGTCTCCAAAACGGTGCTCTCAATGGAAAACATCGATGCCCTGTTTAAAATGCAGCGGGCGCACTGTTCCGCCGGGGCAGCTTACGACTACTTCTGCGACGAGATGGAAAACTGCCTGCCGTTTGTATTCGGCTGCACCAGGGAGATCCGCGACCTTGCCGTGGATGCCGCAGATGAAAAGCTGCTTCTGCGCAGCACGATCCTTGCAGCGGCAAACAAAATGTACTTGGACTGCTGCTTCAACGCCCTGCGGCAGGAGGAAAAACTCTGGGATACCATTCTGCCCGATCTGGCGTAAGAACACAAAAAAGGCCGTGCCTCCATAAAAGGAAGCACGGCCTTTGCATTTTATACGTTCAAGATCAGGTATCCTGCAGCTCCCCGCGGCTTGCGGCCTTGAGGTATGCGAAGATGAAACCGTCCAGATCGCCGTCCATCACGGCATCCACATTGCCGGTCTCGTAGTTGGTGCGGTGATCCTTGACCATGGTGTAGGGCATGAACACATAGCTGCGGATCTGATGACCCCATGCGATCTCGTTCTGCACGCCCTTGATGTCGTCGATCTTATCCATGTGCTGCTGCTTTGCGATCTGATACAGCTTTGCCTTCAGCATTTCCATGGCGTAGTCACGGTTCTGGAACTGGCTGCGCTGGGTCTGGCAGCTGACCACGACGCCGGTGGGCTTGTGGATCAGACGCACAGCGGAAGAGGTCTTGTTGATGTGCTGGCCGCCTGCACCGGAGGAACGGTACACCTGCATCTCAATATCCTCGGGGCGGATATCCACCTGAATGGTGTTGTCCAGCTCGGGCATCACTTCCAGCGAAGCAAAGCTGGTCTGACGGCGGGCGTTGGCATCAAAGGGCGACACGCGCACCAGACGGTGCACACCGTTCTCGCTCTTGAGCAGGCCGTAGGCGTTGGCTCCCTTCACCATCATGGAGGCGCTCTTCATGCCGGCTTCATCACCGTCCTGATAATCCAGAACCTCCACGGTCATGCCGTGGTTGGAAGCCCACTTGTTGTACATGCGGTACAGCATTTCGGCCCAGTCCTGTGCCTCGGTGCCGCCGGTACCGGCATGGAAGGTCAGGATGGCGTTGCTGTGGTCGTACTCACCGTTCAGCATGGTCATCAGCTGCAGCTCATCCACTGCCTTGCCCACAGCATTCACAGACTCCTCTGCTTCGGGGATCATGGCGGGGTCGTATTCTTCATCCAGCATTTCCAGCATGGTCTCGGCATCATCGTACAGGCCCTGCAGCTTTTCAAAGCGGCTCAGCTTGCCCTTCAGGTCGCCCACTTCGTCAAAGACCTTCTTGCTCAGGTCTGCATCATCATAAAAGCCGGGGCGGCTCATGGTGTGCTCCAGCTCCTGCACGCGCTTGCGGGAGGCATCAATGGCAAGGGCTTCTTCCAAGTCCTTGACCGCCTTGCCGTAATCGGCAAGCTGCACCTTCAGTTCGTCAATCGTGATCATTCTCTAAATCCCTCTCGAAATGATAAATAAGGTAAAGTCCTTTGTACTTGCCAAAAGACACAGTTTATACACAGATACTTCATTAGTATACCGAGAATCTATGCTAAAGTAAAGGGGTAAATGGATTATCCTGCTGGAATTTTGAAGATTTTCACCTTTTCTTTTCTCTTTCAGGGGAGTATAATACCAGTATGAACCATACAACAGGAGGAAATCATGCCGAAATATTATGGCTGTCCCTGTGAAGGCTGCGGCAGACCGCTGGCGCTGACCGATGATATCGTGGTCTGCCCGGACTGCGGCGCACCCTATCACCGCGAGTGCTACGAAAAGCTTGGCCGCTGCATCCACACCCCCGCCCATGGCGCGGGCTATGAATGGACGTTCCCGTACAAAGACGATGCTCTGCGCACCTGCCCCAGCTGCGGTGAGCGCACCCTGCGCACCGAAGAGCGCTGCCGCTGCTGCGGTGCCGTTCTTCCGCCGGAGAGCCAGTGCCCGGAGCCGCCCACCCAAAGCCAGCCCGGCACCGACGCAGACGGACGCTTTGATTACAACGACCTTTACCGCCAGTATCAGCAGACGGTGGAGGAACCCACCCGCCGCAACGTGCAGGCGGCCTTTGGCAAGGAAGAGCTGATCGACGGCATCCCTTACAGCGACTGGAACGATTATATTGGCAAGGCCGCGCCCGTCTACCTGAACGATTACAGCCGGATGCAGCTGCAGCACACTAAAATTTCCATGTGCTTCTCGGCGCTGGTGTTCGGCCCGTTCTATTTCTTCTACCGCAAGGCGTGGAAGCCGGCCTTTGGTTTTCTGGCCGCAGAGCTAGTGGTGGCCCTGCCCACCCTGCTGAGCATGATGCAGGCCACCGGCAGTCCGCTCACTGCGGGCATCAGCAGCACTGCCATCGTCGTGCTTTCCCGCATTATGACAGTGTTCAGCTTTGCGCTGGTGATGCTGCGCACCCTGTACGCCAAGTGGCTGTACCGCAAAAGCGCAGCCGAGCGCATCCGGCGCATCCGTGCCGAGTTCCCGGACGCTGCCCAGCGCCGTGCGGTCCTGTCTGCGCAGGGCGGCGTGAGCATCGCCGGTGTGGTCGGTGCCTTTGTACTGCTGATGGTGCTGGGTGCCTGCGCTACCGTGCTGATGGGTCCGAATCTGGACGCTTTGGCCGGGATGCTCTGATCTGCAATGCCGCCTGCAGAGGCTGGCATTGCGGATTTCAAAATAGTAATAGGAGAATATGGATCATGATGAAGAAAGTCACCAAAGCCGTCATCCCTGCCGCCGGTCTTGGCACCCGCGTGCTGCCCGCCACCAAAGCCATGCCCAAGGGCATGCTGCCCATCGTGGACAAGCCCGCCATCCAGTATCTGGTGGAAGAAGCTGTGCGTTCCGGCATCACCGATATCCTCATCATTCTGGGCCGCAACCAGAGCATCATTGAGGATCACTTCGACCGCAGCCCTGAGCTGGAAGAAAAGCTGGCAAAGCCCGGCAAGGAAAAGGCTCTGGAAGAGTGCCTTGCATCGCCAACATGGCAAACATCCTCTTTGTGCGCCAGAAGCAGACGCTGGGTCTGGGCCATGCTGTGAACACCGCCAAGGCCTTCACCGGCGATGATCCTTCGTGGTGATCTATGGCGACGACGTGATCTGGGGCGAGGACCGGTCTGTGCTCAGCTGATCCGCGCCTACGAGGAGTTCGGCCGCCCGGTGGCAGGCGTTTCCGCAGTGCCATGGGAAGATGTGAGCCGGTACTGCAGCCTGAAGACCACCCCCATCCACGACAACTATTTCTTTGTGGACGACATGATCGAGAAGCCCAAGAAGGGACAGGAGTTCAGCAACTACTCCATTCTGGGACGCGTGCTGCTGACCCCGGAGATCTACGATATCCTTGCCCACACCAAGCCCGGCGCAGGCGGCGAGATCCAGCTGACCGATGCCATGGCCGAGTATGCCCGCACCCGCGGCGGCATGACGGCCGTAGAGTTCACCGGCAAGCACTACGACATGGGCAACAAGCTCAAGGTGGTGGAAGCTCAGGTGGAGCTGGCCCTGCAGCATCCGGAGATCGGCGAAGAATTCCGCGCTTACCTGAAGGAGTTCTGCAAGACACTGTAACTTATCCTGAAAAAAAAGATCCTCCGGCAGACCTGTCGGAGGATCTTTTTTATTGTTTACCCATTTACCTGACTGGGGTGCTTCTGCGGCGGCATCTTGGTAAAGAGCGCCTTCAGCACCAGCGGAGTTGCCACGCTGGACACCACGATCAGCAGGATCACAGCGGTAAAGTAGACCGAGTCCACCACGCCGACATCCAGGCCCTTCTGAGCCACGATCAGTGCCACCTCGCCGCGGGTCATCATGCCAACGCCGATCTTGAGGGAGTCGCCCCAGTTGAAGCGGCAGATCTTGGCCGCAAGGCCGCAGCCGATGATCTTGGTGATAAGTGCTACAATGACGAAGCAGACACAGAACAGGAAAATTTCCGGCGTCAGGCCGCTGATGTCGGTCTTCAAGCCGATGGATGCAAAGAAGATGGGCGCAAAAATGATATAATTGCTGATATCCACGCGGCGCTCCACATAGGGGGCATCGTCCATGGTGCACAGAACGATACCGGCGATATAGGCACCGGTGATATCTGCAATGCCGAAGTATTCCTCGGCGATGTAGGCCATGGCAAAGCAGAACGCCATGCTCACGATGGTGATGCGCTGGGTGTGGGGATTGCGCTTGTCCAGCCATGTCATAGCAAAGTGAGCCACAACGCCCACGCCCACGGCAGTGGCAAAGAACAGCACCGTATTAATGAGCACCTTGCCCAGACCCGTGCCGGTGCCGGAGCTTGCGCCCAGTACGCAGGTGAGGACTACGATGCCGATGACATCATCAATGACGGCGGCACTGACGATGGTGGTGCCGAGAAAGCTCTTCAGGTGGCCCAGCTCCTGCAGGGTTGCCACCGTAATGGACACGCTGGTGGCCGTCATGATCGTGCCGATGAACAGGGCACGATAGAACTCAGGGCTGCCCACGGCAGAGAAGCCGTAGAACGCACTGTACAGCAGGGTGCCGCCCACCAGCGGAACGGCTACGCCCACGCAGGCGACCAGGGTGGCGATGGGGCCGGCTTTGATAAGTTCCTTCAGATTGGTGCCAAGGCCCGTGGTGAACATCAGCATGACCACGCCGATCTCCGCAAAGGTGGAGATGGCATCACTGGTCTGCACCAGATTCAGCACACAGGGACCGATGATCAAACCGGCAAGGATCTCACCCACCACCTGCGGGGCCTTGCACTTGCGGGCCACCAGGCCAAAGAACTTTGCGCTGAGGATGATGATTGCCAGATTACGGAAAACCGAATACACAAAGAATCCTTCCTTTACTATAAAATTCCCAGAACCATATATACATTCCTTTCGAAGACGGATAACAGAGAGCAGAGAGACGGCCGATCCCCGGCTGCCCTGCCGTTCATCCTCTGAAAGCCACTATATTATATTCCTCTTTCACAAAAAAATCAAAATATTTTTTATTATATCTTTTTTCGGAAAAAGCTTGACAGAATCCACACAGCTTGCTATAATAAATTGCTGTCTGAACAGACACGCCGCACACAAGGCGCGATGCCGCGTTTTGTGTGTACCCTTGGTCCTGTGATTGCAGGACCCTTAAGTCCAAAAGGAGGTGCTACAAAATGGCAAAGTACGAAACCATGCTGATTACCAGCGCCGCTCTCGACGAGGAGCTACCGCCGCTCTGGTTGGTAAGTTCAAGTCCTGATCGAGGCTAACGGTACGATCGATTCCATCGACGAGTGGGGCAAGCGCCGTCTGGCCTACCCCATCAACGACGAGGAGGAAGGCGTTTACACCGTGATCGACTTCACCAGCGAGCCCAGCTTCCCTGCTGAGCTGGACCGTGTGTACAAGATCACTGAAGGTGTTATGCGCAGCCTGATCATTGCTCACGAGGAGTAATTCTTCTGTGACAGAAAGGGAGACCGTAAAATGTTGAATGTTGTTGCCATCATGGGCCGTCTTGTGGCGGATCCCGAACTGCGCACCACCCCGCAGTACCAATGTGTGCAGCTTCCGCATTGCCTGTGACCGCAATTTTGCGCGTCAGGGCGAGCAGCGTCAGGCCGATTTCATCGATATCGTTGCATGGCGTCAGCAGGCCGAGTTTGTTTGCAAGTATTTCCAGAAGGGCAGTCTGATCGCCATTGAAGGCAGTCTTCAGACCCGCCAGTATCAGGATAAGAACGGCAACAACCGCACCGCTGTGGAAGTGGTAGCCAACAATATCAACTTTGCAGGCTCCAAAAACAGCAATGCAGGCGGCGGAGCAAATTATCAGAATAATTCTGCTCCCGCTACCAGAACGCAGCGCCTGCCCGCCCGGCCGCTGTGGAGGCAGCTCCCAGCTACTCTGCCGGCAATGCAGACGACTTCGCCGTCATCGACGACAGCGACGACCTGCCGTTCTGACACGAAACGGTCAATCCGTTAAAAATCCAATAGGAGGTAATAAGCAATGGCTTTTGAAAGAACCGAAGGCTCTCGCCCCGCACGCCCCATGCGTCGCGGCCGCAAGAAGGTTTGCAGCTTCTGTGTCGATCGCATCGACACCATCGATTACAAGGACGTGCCCCGTCTGCGTAAGTACGTCTCTGAGCGTGCAAAGATCATTCCCCGCCGTGTGACCGGCACCTGCGCTTATCATCAGCGCGCACTGACCATCGCCATCAAGCGTGCTCGTCACGTTGCTCTGATGCCCTACGTCAGTGACTAATCTTTAAAGAATCAACTCAATCAAAATAATCAGCAATCAGCAAAGCGCTCTCACCGATGACAAGGTGGGAGCGCTTTTTTTCTTTCTCCTTTTATAAAACCACTGCTCTATGTTGAAAAGTTACAAATCGGTACGGTTTTACCGGTCGTTTCTGATTTGTACCGGGAATTTGCGGAACTGCCGGCATATTTTGATTTGCGCGCAATTCAATCTGCACAAAAGCAGCTCAGAATGCTATGCAATTTTCACGAAAACACTTTTGGGTTATTGATTTTTTATGCAAATTATGCCATACTATAGTCACTGAAAACGTTCCCGACAACGTTCCCGAATCTATTACCGAAAGTGAGGTACTCCGACAAAATGCCGAATCTGACCATTAAGGACATTGCCCGGATCAGCGGCTGCTCGGTAAGCACCATTTCTCGTGTCATCAACGACCGGCCTGATGTCCGGCCCGAGACCAAGGAGCATGTACTCAAGGTAATGCGGGAGGCCGGGTTCGTGCCCAACACCAATGCACGGCAGCTGAAGATCCAGCAGTCCCGCAGTCTGGTGTTCGTGGTCAAAGGCACCCGCAATCTCTTCTTCTCGGACTTCTTAGTCCAGCTGCAGCGGGCCGCCACCCTGTATGGCTACAATGGCATCGTTTCCTATTTGGATGAAAACGCCAACGAGATCGATGCCGCCGAAAAGATCCTGCGGGAGATCAAGCCCAAAGGTATGATCTTTCTGGCGGCAGCGTAGCCAACTTCAAAAAAGGCTTTGCCAACATCACAGTCCCCTCGGTGCTGACCACACTGGTCTCCGACGAGCTGGACTTTCCCAATCTTTCCATGGTGGGCGTGGATGACCGCGCTGCAGCCTACACTGCTGTGGACTACCTCATCCAGCAAGGGCATCGTAAGATCGCAGTGCTGGGTGGTCCGGTCACCAGTTATCCCAGCGTGATGCGCCGCGAGGGTGCACAGCAGGCGATGCAGGACGCAGGCATCCTGTTCAGCGACAAGCTGTACGGCCTGTCCAACTACGATTTTGAGTCTGCCTATCACGCCGTGAACAGCCTGCTGGCCCGCCGGGCCGACTTCACCGCCCTGTTCGCCATGAGCGATGTGATTGCCTTAGGTGCCATCCGCGCGCTGGTGAGCGCCGGGCTGCGGGTGCCGGAGGATGTTTCGGTGATCGGCTTTGACGGCATCACGATGTCCCGTTACTGTGTGCCTGTTCTGACTACCGTTGTGCAGCCCAGTGAACAGATCTCGCTGCAGAGCATTGAGTTGCTGGTGCGGCAGATCGAGCACGGTGCCCCGGCCCAGACCATCACCTTGCAGCCGGAGTTGCAGCAGGGCGAAAGCGTAAGAGCCATCTGAAAAACTCCTTCCACCGCTGACGCGGTCCCCCTCCCTCAAGGAGGGAGGCTTTGGCATACCGGAAAGCTTTTCCTCTTCGCCAGAGGCTCCCTCACTGAGGGAGCTGGCATCGCGTAAGCGATGACTGAAGGAGTTGGGATAGATGGCATTTATCAAAGAAAGGAAAGCTCCATGAACTATAACAAAGCGGATTTCATTGCAAGCTACGGCATTTCCAGCCAGCTGCCCGAGAGCGACCGCCCGGAGCTGAGCTTCTCCGGCCGCTCCAACGTGGGCAAATCCAGCCTCATCAATAAGCTCTGCAACCGCAAGAATCTCGCCCGCGTGTCCAGCACGCCGGGGCAAGACGGCTACCATCAACTTCTACGCGGTGGATGACTGCTACTTCGTGGACCTGCCCGGCTACGGCTATGCAAGGTGAGCAACGCCGACCGTGAGCGCTGGGACGACTCATCAACAGCTACTTCGAGGCTCAGCGCCACCACACCCTGCTGGTCCAGCTCATCGACTGCCGTCACGCCCCCAGCGCCGATGACATCCAGATGCTGCATTATCTCCACTACCACAACATTCCCTTCGTCGTGGCCCTGACCAAGGCCGACAAGCTCAAGAAGAGCCAGCTGGCCCAGACGCAGGAGGAGTTCGAAAAGCTCTGCCTGCCCTACGGCTGCCAGAAGGTGGTGCTGACCAGCGGCGAGAGCGGCTACGGCATCCCGGAGCTGCAGGCTGTGCTGAACGCAGCCGTCGCCGCCGAGTACGAGGCAAACGCAGAGGACGCGGAGTAACGCAATGGCTTACAACGAATTTGCTTATTTTTACGATGAGTTCAACGGCGAGGCCGACTACGAGGCCCTGTATGCCCACATCAAAAAAGAGCTGGAAGCCCACGGCATCCATGACGGCATCCTCGCAGACCTGGGCTGCGGGACAGGAGAGCTGACCCTGATGCTCACGCAGGCGGGCTACGATATGATCGGCATCGACCAGTCGGAGGAGATGCTCTGCGTCGTCCGGGACAAGGCCGAGCAGCTTGGCCTTTCCGGCGGCCTGCTTCTTTTGCGGCAGGACCTGCTCAAGCTCGACCTCTACGGCACCATCCGGGGTGCGGTGTCCACCTTCGACACCTTCAACCACATCCCGGACCTGGACAAAGCCATCGCCAACGCCGGCTTCTTTATGGAAAAGGGCGGCGTGCTCCTGTTCGATATGAACACGCCCTATAAGCACCAGAACGTGCTGGGCGAAAACGTCTTTACGTTTGAAGAAGAGGACGCCTCCTGCGTCTGGCGCAACCATTACAGCGCCGCCGACCGCCGGGTGGAGATCAGCGTGGACATCGACTACCGCGAGACGGGGGAGCACTTCCACGAGCAGTTCTACGAGTACACCTACGACCTCGACACCATCCGCGCCGCTCTGGAAAAGCACGGCTTTGCGCTGGAAAGTGTCTGCGACGGCGAGAGCTTTGGCCCTCTGACCGATGAGAGCGAGCGCTATTTCTTCTGCGCAGTCAAACAGTATACCCAACTGGAGGAACAATAATATGTCGAATCTTATCCGCGGCATTTCTGAAAACGGCGGTGTCGTGTTCTGCGGCGTGGACTCCACCGAGATCGTCCGCACGGCAGAAAAGCTGCATACCACCAGCGCCACCTGCAGTGCAGCCCTTGGCCGTCTGCTCACCGGTGTCTCCCTGATGGGTGCGATGCTCAAGGATGATGGCGACTCCATCACCCTGCGCGTGTCCGGCGGCGGCCCGGCTGGCGTCGTCATCGCCTGCACCGACGCACACGGCAACGTCAAAGGCTGCATCGACCACCCGCTGGTCGAGCTTTCCCGCAAAGGAGAACGGACATCTGGAACGTGGGCGCGCAGTCGGCAAAGACGGCGTTTCTGACCGTCAATCCGGGACAACAAGCTCC
>ENA-OQDD01000294-OQDD01000294.1-human-gut-metagenome-genome-assembly--contig:-NODE-294-length-20865-cov-2.276787_pt1 | contig 20865 bp, 18 predicted proteins | sample MGYA00242507_ERZ504598 | MGnify/ENA primary metagenome ERZ504598 (study PRJEB26092, sample SAMD00036318) | human gut metagenome | host: Homo sapiens | study: EMG produced TPA metagenomics assembly of...
CATGAATATGCCAAAATCCCGAGACATACAAGCCAAAATTCCATTGCCGCAGGCAATCTGGAATGAATTTTGGCTACGTTACTGTGAACGGAGTGAACAGTAACACAATTATTTTTTTAGAATTTGCCATAATCCCGGAGTACATTTCCATAACAAAAAATGCTATAATATCAGGGACAGCAAATTATAAAGATATCTATCAGGAGATTTAAACAGACAATGAATCAGAAAGCATATAAAGCACTTGAATATTATAAAATCATCAATATGCTGACAGACAAGGCTTCCTCTTCCATGGGAAAAGAAATCTGCCGGAAGCTGGAGCCATCCACAGATATTGATGAAATCCGACATATGCAGACTCAGACCAGAGATGCACTTACCCGTCTTTTCCAGAAAGGAAATATTTCCTTTGGCAGCGTCAAAGATGTGCGTGGTTCTCTGAAACGTCTGGAAATTGGAAGTTCTCTGGGGATTGGTGAACTTCTTGCCATCTGCAGTCTTCTTGAGAACACCAATCGTGTCAAAGCTTATTCTAGAAGTGAGCGCGGTGATTCTCTCCCGGACTCTCTGGACGGGATGTTCGAGGCACTGGAACCACTGACTCCTCTTACAACAGAGATCCGCAGATGCATCCTCTCAGAAGATGAGATCAGTGATGATGCAAGCAGCAACCTCCGCCAGATTCGAAGAAACATGAAGATTACCGGAGATAGGATCCATACACAGCTCTCCTCTCTTGTAAACGGAAGTGCCCGCAATTATCTGCAGGATTCCGTTATTACCATGAGAAACGGACGCTACTGCATTCCGGTCAAGGCAGAATACAAAGGACAGGTTCCGGGTATGGTACACGATCAGTCCTCCACAGGTTCTACTTTATTTATCGAACCTATGGCAATCGTAAAACTAAATAATGACATCCGCGAGCTGGAACTGGAAGAACAAAAAGAGATTGAAGTGATCCTTTCCACCCTGAGCCAGCAAACTGCAGAACAGACCGACTCTATCCGCGCAGATCTTAATATCATGGTACAGCTTGACGTCATTTTTGCCAGAGCATCCCTTGCCATGGATATGAATGCAACAGAACCAATCTTCAATGATGAAGGACGCATCCGTCTGAAACAGGCACGCCATCCTCTCATTGATAAGAAAAAAGCTGTTCCCATTGATATCCGTCTCGGCGATGATTTCGACTTGCTTGTTATCACCGGTCCGAACACCGGTGGTAAAACTGTATCTTTAAAGACTGTCGGACTTCTCACTCTCATGGGCCAGTCCGGTCTTCATATTCCCACACTGGACCGCTCAGAGCTTGCACTGTTTGAAGAAGTTTATGCTGATATCGGTGATGAACAGAGTATTGAACAGTCATTAAGTACATTCTCCTCACATATGACCAACGTGGTTTCTTTCCTGAAAAAAGCCAACCGTCACTCTCTTGTCCTTTTCGATGAGCTTGGTGCAGGTACAGATCCGACAGAGGGTGCTGCCCTTGCCATTGCGATCCTTTCCCATCTTCATGAACAGGGAATCCGCACTATGGCAACCACCCATTACAGTGAGCTGAAGGTATATGCACTCTCCACCTCAGGTGTAGAAAATGCCTGCTGCGAATTTGACGTGGAAAGCTCCGCCCGACCTACCGCCTGCTGATCGGTGTTCCCGGGAAAAGTAATGCATTCGCCATTTCTTCCAAGCTTGGACTTCCGGACTATATCATCGATAAGGCCAAAGAACAGATCAGTGAACAGGATGAATCTTTCGAAGATGTTCTCAGTTCCCTGGAAAGCAGCCGTATAACTATTGAAAATGAACGCCGCGAGATTGAACAGTATAAACAGGAAATTGCCTCTCTGAAATCCGAAATGGAATCCAAGCAGGAGAAGTTGAACGAGCAGCGAGACCGCATCATCCGTCAGGCCAATGAGGAAGCTCATGCAGTTCTCCGCGAAGCCAAGGAATATGCAGACCAGACTATGAAGATGTTCCACAAATTCCAGAAAGACCATGTGGATCTCTCTGCTGTGGAAAAAGAACGCCAGAATCTGCGCAAACATATGAATAAAGCAGAGAAAGGCATGACTCAGAAAACTGCTGCAAAGAAACCGAAGAAGGAACTCACAGCCAAAGATATCTCCCTCGGAGATGCAGTTAAGGTTCTCAGCATGAATCTTAAGGGGACTGTCAGCAGCCGTCCGGACAACAAAGGTTTCCTCTTCGTTCAGATGGGTATCATCCGTTCCAAGGTTCACATCTCTGATCTGGAACTGATCGATGAAGCAGAGATCACCACACCAACCATGCAGCGTACAGGTGCAGGTAAGATCCGCATGTCAAAAGCAGCCCATGTATCCACAGAGATCAACCTGCTTGGCAAAACGGTAGATGAAGCAGTTGCAGAGCTTGACAAATATCTGGATGATGCTTATATCGCTCATCTGAAATCTGTCCGTATTGTTCATGGTAAAGGAACCGGTGCTCTGAGAAAAGGTGTACATAATTATCTGAAGCGCCAGAAGCATGTGGAATCCTTCCGCCTTGGAGAATTCGGCGAAGGAGATGCAGGTGTTACTATTGTAGAATTTAAGAAATAGGAGGGACTGGCATGGTTTCCAAACAGAAAATCCTTATTGTTGATGATGATAATAATATTGCAGAGCTTATTGCCCTGTATCTTACCAAAGAATGTTTTGAAACAAAAATCGTAAATGACGGAGAGGAAGCCTTAAAGGAATTTGTTTCCTTTCGCCCGGATCTGATCATTCTGGATCTGATGCTTCCGGGAATTGATGGTTATCAGGTATGTCGTGAAATCCGACATACCTCTGATGTTCCCATCATTATGCTTTCCGCAAAAGGCGAAACCTTTGACAAGGTTCTGGGGCTTGAACTGGGTGCAGATGACTATATGATCAAACCCTTTGATTCCAAGGAACTGGTTGCACGTGTACGTGCAGTCCTGCGCCGTTTCCAGGTAAAACAGCCTGCACCTTCTTCCAGTGAAAAATGTGTCACTTACTCGGATCTGACCGTTAATCTGACAAACTATGCAGTCACATACATGGGTCGTCAGGTTGATATGCCGCCAAAGGAACTGGAACTTCTCTATTTCCTTGCAGCATCACCAAATCAGGTATTTACCCGCGAGCAGTTACTGGATCATATCTGGGGTTATGAATACATCGGTGATACCCGTACTGTAGACGTTCATATCAAACGTCTTCGTGAAAAGATCAAAGACAATCCTCACTGGTCCATTGCCACCGTATGGGGAATCGGATACAAATTTGAGGTAAAAAATCCATGAAACAGCATCATCTTTCCACAAAATTCCTGAGATTTTATATTCTCATCGGGATTTTGGGATTTTTCCTCATAACCCTCGGCGGTTCTTATATGGTGGAAAAGCATCTGGAACACTCTTTAAGTGCCGCACTCTATACAGAAGCGCACAATATTGCATCTAACGAAGCAGTTAAAAGCAATATCTCTTCCAGTACAGTAGATACTCTTCAGGAGCACTTATGTGCAATTTCCGATTTTCAGGATGCTGTATTGTGGATCATCAACAGTAACGGTGAAATTATTGTAAGTACACAGAAAAATATTGACGTCAGGGATCCGATCCCACTGGAGGGATTCGATGCTTCCAAATGGGGAAGCAACTATTATCAGATTGGAAAGTTTTATGGTTTCTTTAAAACAGATCATTTGAGTGTTATTGCCCCGATCACCTCTGATATGGAAACCAAAGGTTACGTGGCAATCCATTATTCGATGACAAACCTTTATCAGAGCCGCAGCAGTATTCTTTTTATCATGCAGGTAATCTTTCTTCTGTGCTATGCAGCCACCAGTCTTCTTCTCTGGGTTTACAGCCACTATATACGTAAGCCCCTGGCCAGAATCATGAAAGGTGCCAGTGAATATGCAGGAGGTAATCTTGCATATAAAATAGATGTTACTTCTGATGATGAAATGGGATATCTTGCCAAAACTCTGAATTATATGTCCGATGAACTGAACAAAAACGGAGAATATCAGCGTAAATTCATTGCAAATGTCTCTCATGATTTCCGTTCTCCCCTTACCTCCATCAAGGGATATGTCAATGCCATACTGGACGGTACCATCCCCTATGAGATGCAGGAACGGTATCTGAAGATCATCGCTTTTGAATCTGAACGTCTTGAAAAACTCACCCGCAGTCTTCTGACTCTGAATGAACTGGATATGAAAAAACGGATGATGCACATTCAGCGTTTTGATATCAATGATACCATCAAAAACACAGCAGCTACATTTGAAGGCATCTGCACCAGCCGCCAGATCCGTCTGGAGCTGCTTCTCTCCGGACATGAACTTTATGTCAGAGCTGATATGGAACAGATTCAGCAGGTTCTTTACAACCTTCTTGATAATGCCATTAAATTCAGCAATGATAATTCCTCTGTTCAGATTGAAACAACTGTAAAAAGCGGTAAGGTCTTTGTTTCTGTAAAAGATTACGGAACCGGCATTCCCAAAGAAAGCTGGGCAAAATCTGGGATCGTTTCTACAAGATTGATGCTTCCCGCGGAAAAGACCGTAAAGGCACCGGACTCGGACTTTCTATAGTCAAAGAGATCATCAATGCACACAACCAGAATATTGATGTGATCAGTACAGAAGGTGTGGGAACCGAATTTATCTTTACTCTGGAGAAAACGAAATAAATTTCTTTCACTTGAAAAATATTGTCTTAAATATACCTGTAACAACCCTCTTACCTGGAGCGTGTCTGAGAGGACTGCTATAAAATACCGTAACAAAAGTATATATCATTTACTTTTATTACGGTATTTTTTATTCTATGGCAATCCTCGCAAATAATGCATTTAAGACATTTCACCCACCTTAACTAAACGGTGTTCTCAGCATTCTGTCTTCATTTACGAGATAGATTCCTCTCGGTGTGATCCTGATTTCAGGAATCACAGGAAGTGCCATAAATGACAGGGTGATAAACGGATCAAATCCTTCTTTCACTCCCATCTCATGGGCCTTCGGAATCATTTTTGCAAGTGCTTCGTTTACACTCTCGTAGCCGGCATCGCTCATCAGTCCCATGACAGGAAGTGGTAAGGTTCCATAAATCTCTCCATTGCATACCAGAGTATAACCACCTTGCGTCCGCATCATTTCTTTTACAGCAACAGCCATATCACGATCATTATCTCCTACTACAATAATATTGTGGGAATCATGAGAAACACTGGAAGCAATGGCTCCGCCGCGGATTCCATAGCCTTTTACAATGCCCACTCCCATCTTGCCCGTATTCTTATGACGCTCAATCACTGCAATCTTCTGATATTCCCCGTCCGGAGCAAAATATTTCTCACCATCCGATTCTATCCATGGAACCTCTTCCAGAACATCCTTTGTCACAATCTGTTTTTCAAGCATCTGAATCACTCTTGCCTTTGTTCCCGGATGTTTCAGTTTCAGACGTTCCTCACTGAACCCAGATACATGAACTGTATTTTTCAGATATGGAGGACATGGTTTCAATTCTGCTTTCTCATCTTTAATGATCTTCTTACCACAATGATATACATCTACAACATTCAGATCTGTCACATTATCCAGAATTACAAAGTCTGCCTGTCTTCCGGGAGCGATCATTCCAAGTCTGTATAAACCATAGCATCTTGCAGCTGAATCGTCGCCATCTGAAGTGCTTTCTCAACAGGAAGTCCAAGCTGTACTGCACGCTTTACATTATAATTAATATGTCCCTCTTTACGGATTTCTTCAATATGTTTATCATCTGTACAGAAGCAGAAGCTGGAAGTATCTGTATGATGATCAACAAGCCCCTTCACAATAGCATCCAGATTTCTCGCTGCACTTCCCTCACGGATCAGCACATACATGCCATTTCTTGCCTCAGACATTGCATACTCATAATCCACACACTCATGATCTGTATCAATTCCGCCAAGTACATATGCTGCCAGATCCCCAGGTGCCAGAAACGGTGCATGGCCATCCTTCACTCTATCCTGAAACAGCTGAAGCTTTTCATGCATGGCAACACTTCCGTTAATCACAGAAGGCGCATCCATCACTTCACCAAGTCCCAGAATCCTAGGATGTTCCAGATATCCCTTCATCTTTCCTGCTGTAAGAATACACCCGTTATCATCCACATGAGTCGCCGGAACACAGGAAGGCATCATTACATATACATTCGCCGGTGCATCTTCTGTCTGATCCAGGATATAATCGATTCCATCCGTACCGGATACATTTGCAGACTCATGAGGATCTACAATAAATGTTGTAGTTCCACACTGTGCAGCCTGCCGGATCAGCTCCCCCGGCGTCACCAGAGTAGATTCCAGATGCAGATGACTGTCGATAAACCCCGGACAGATCACTTTTCCTTCCAGATCAATCTCTGTCTCTCCTTCATATGTACCGACTCCGATCACAATTCCATCTGCAACAGCCACATCACCATCAATAAATTCTCCTGTACCAGAGCTGAACACACGCCCATTTTTAAACACCAGCTCAGCCTTCTCAATACCTCTTGCCATCTGCGAATACCTGCGATACATCTCAAGCTCCATAAAAAAACCTCCCTTCACTCCCTTGAAAGCCCTCCTGCGCTACATATTCATTATGACAGCAAAGCTTCCAATATATTATCATATTCGCTTATTTTTTCAGACTTTTTGTCGTCTCAATCAATCTTTTCTATATATTTCATTATATATTATCATCTGTCTTTTTAATTTGCAACCTGTTTTTTCTTAATCAAAACAACTTTCCACCAATTTTTAACGGCTTTACAAAAAGGCTGCCGGATATCTCCTGCAGCCTTTTCATATCACTTACATCTCTATATTTACATCATATAATCTTTGATCACATCATGATCTCTGAGTACTTTCTCGACCACAGTTCCCTTAACAGCTTTCAGAAGCGGTTTCTTCAGCATATCCAGTGGTCCCGGAAGTTCGATCTCCAGTGGGGATTTACCATCCATCAGCTTCACACTGCTATCCAGTAATTCTCTGATATCGTAAACACTGCCCCATACTTCCGGCACACCTCTGTCAACACCAAGAAGTCCATATACAGCCTCCATGGCAGTTCTTACGGAATATTCAGTAGTAAATACAGTATCTCTTGGTGTATCGGCAAACTGTCCCAAGAATGCGAAGTTTACACAGCCATCCGGAATAACATCAGGTCTGTCACCCTTTGTTCTCGGCATAAAGAATGCTGTAATATAAGGCATCATGGTCGGTACACAAACTGCACTGTTCTCAGCCATGTCTTCAATCTGGTCAACCGGAACGCCAAGATGATAGAGCCACTCTTCTGTGATTTCCTTACCTGTACACTCCTTCATAGGCTTCTTGATATAATCACCAGGTACATCTGTAAACAGACCATATACCCATACACAAACCTTGTCTTTATCCTGATCCTTGAACTGTCCCTGTCTGTTGATTGTCCAGCTTAATAACCAGCTGGAATCCTGACAGCTTACAATACCGCCTGTAACAACCTTGCCTGTTCTCGGATCACGTTTGCAGATATCTGTAATATAAGGAATGATCTTATCATCCAGAGTAGTCACTGTTGCTGACTCCCAATTTGTCTTAGCAATATCAGAACAGAATTTCTCAGGATGTCCGAAGGACGGATCCTGTTTTGCAATATTTTTCCAGAGGCTCCAGCATCCGCTTGTACGAACTTCTGCGTCTCCATTCGGTGCATGGTTTTGATCGCCGTAGATGGTTCCCTCTGTACAGCTTCCGTTTGTCACAAATACAAGATCATTCTCTGTAAGAACAATTCCCTTTTCTACGCCATTCACCTTACACTCGATTGCTTTTGCAATCTTCTTATTGCCTTCAAACTCAAAGAGTACGTTTGTAACCTCTGTATTGAACTGGAATTCAACGCCTGCTTCTTCCAGATATTTCTGCATTGGCAGGATCAGAGATTCGTACTGATTATATTTTGTGAATTTCAGGGCACTGAAATCCGGAAGTCCGGAAATGTGATGGATAAATCTCTGGAAGTATAATTTCATTTCCAGTGCACTGTGCCAGTTCTCAAATGCGAACATGGTTCTCCAGTATAACCAGAATGTGGAATCAAATACTTCCTCATCAAATACATCTTCAATTGTCTTGTCATAAAGATCTTCATCCTTTGTCATGAACAGCTTCATGATCTCCATGCAGCCCTTCTGGCTCAGATTGAATTTACCGTCTGTATGAGCATCCTTGCCTCTCTCTTTTGTTGCACGACAGAGAGAATAGTTGGGGTCTTCCTTATTCAGCCAGTAATATTCATCAAGTACAGATACACCAGGTGTTTCAATGGATGGAATACTTCTGAAAAGATCCCATAAGCACTCGAAATGGTTTTCCATCTCACGTCCCCCACGCATCACATATCCGCGGCTCGGATCAAAGATACCGTCACATGCACCGCCTGCAATATCCATTGCTTCCAGAATGTGGATATTCTTTCCGGGCATCTGTCCGTCACGTACAAGGAAACAGGCTGCTGCAAGAGAAGCCAGTCCGCTTCCTACGATATAAGCATGTTTATCATCTACGCCTTCCGGCTTTCTTGGACGTGCAAATGCTTCATAGTTACCGTTTGTATAATAAATTCCCTTACTATTTTTCTCATATTTTCCACGTTCTGTATTGCGATATTCACTTGTATTATGAAGTGCGTCATAATCTTCTTTTTTCTTTGTCTCAGCTGTTTTATACTTCTTTCCTGCTGCCACTGCTGCCACGCCTGCTCCAACTGCCAATGCGGATATAAGTCCTAAACCTTTATTTTTACTCATAATACACATCCACCTTTCTTGAATTCTTCTTTAGAAGTTCTTTCAGATTCGTTATCTTAAATGCTTTTTACTCTCTGCTTTACCCATTTCCCGGAAACTCTTTTCGCCTGCCGGAAATCTCTTGATCTCCCGTCAAGACATCTTCATGACTTTTACATTCTTATCTGTATGTTTCCCATATCATAAGCATTTCATCCGTCTGAATGATTTGTTTGTTGCTATGGCTGTATATTAACAGTTAAAATATGATTCTACAATTTACAAAAGCCGCCGAATGATAAGTTTTTTATCACCCGGCGGCTTTTGTAAAGAATTTTTATATGATTATTTTTCCATATTATTTTTCTGAAAGTTATGAATAGATGTAGTCACTGTATCGTGAAGTGTCAGATCCATCATTCTTACCAGATCTTCAATATTTTCTTTCATTCCTTCCCTGATCCACTCAAGCATGATTCCCACAAAACCATATTTATAGAAGTCTGCAATAAATTTCTTATCCTCTTCTGTGATATTCAGACCCTTGCTTTTTTCTTCCACCACACCCACGATCAGATCATAGGTTAATTTAAAAAGATAATTTTCTATCCGCTCCCTGTCCACATTTCTGTAAACATTCATAATAAACGGTTTGTTTTCCAGCACTGCCTCAAATATCTGGGTCAGCCCTTCTGTCCAGGACTCAGAAGTCTTTTTGCCCTGAAGGGCTTTTGTCCCATCTTCCACACAGGACCATTCAACCAGATCATAAATATCCTTGAAATGATAATAAAAAGCCATGCGGCTTATTCCACAGTCTGTGGTAATATCTGTTATCGTGATCTTGTCCAGAGGTTTCTTCAGAAGAAGCCGTTTCAGGGATTCTTCCAGAGCTGCTTTTGTGGTATTTGGCATATAACTCCTCCTGTCTGCTTACTGTGATTATTTCCAGTCGTAGTTTCTCAGGTGTCCTTCCAGATTCATGTGGTCAAAATTATTCTGGCGCAGTGCCTCGTACAGAACAATTGCTACGGAATTGCTCAGGTTCAGAGAACGGATATCTCCGATCATAGGGATCCTTACGCAGGTTTCCTGATTATTGACCAGAATGTCCTCCGGGATTCCTGCGCTCTCTTTTCCAAACATAATGTAGCAGTCTTCTTCATAATGAACATCAGTATAAGTCTGAGGTGCTTTTGTTGTTGCATAGTAAATCTTTGCACCGGGATTCTTCTCCAGAAAGTCTTCAAAGTCCAGATATGTAGTTACATCCAGATCTTTCCAGTAATCCATTCCTGCTCTCTTTAAGGCTTTCTCACTTAAGGAAAATCCCAGAGGCTCGATAAGATGGAGTCTGGTTCCTGTTGCCACACAGGTACGGCCGATATTTCCTGTGTTTGCAGGAATCTCCGGCTCATGAAGTACAATATTTAATTTTGCCATTTTGTTTTTATTCCTCTTGTTATTAATCGTCTGTCTTTTCTTAGAAAATTGTCTCTTAAGTTTCCTGCAGTTACTCTTTGAGAAGTTGCTGCAGTTCATCCTCTGCCGGACGTTCCAGATATCGGGCACTGCCGCCACTGTAGAGAAGCCGGTCATTGCCACTGTTTGTCTGACCGATGACCTCTGCCATAAATCCCTCATTGCGAAGTCTCTGTACCAGTGCTTCACCTCCGCGGATTCCAATCAACACTGCTCCATCTGCCTGAAGCTATATGGATTCAGGTCAAAAATCTCGCACACTTCTATGGTCTCCTGACGAATCGGTACCTTACGGAAGTCTGCTTCCAGTCCTACTTCTGAAGCTTCTGCCATCTTCCAGAGCGCACTTAAAAAGCCGCCCTCACCCATAGCATATAATGCGCTGGCATCTGCCTCCTGCGCAATTTTCCAGACAATACTGCCGGTCCATAAGCATCCCAAAGTGAAACGCAATTCTGAATAAAACCGGCAGAGAATCTCTCTGCCAGTTTGTCCTTTTTATTTTTTGCTATTACAGAGGTTCCTTTCAAAGCCACCGGGCATGCCACTACCAGTTCATCTCCCGGTTTCAGGCATCCGGTTATTTCTGCCCTCAGAGCCTCCATTACCGCCTGTCCCAGTCTCATTCTTTTCCTCCGAAAATTTATTATACGATCAGAGACAGAACTGTCGGCACTACCATTGCCAGTACCAGAATGATTGCAATAATTGCTGTGATCACTTTACGGTTCTTTGGATTAAACATTCCCATTTCTCTTCACCTCTTTAATCTCTGTTCAGGTTCTCAAACACATCTTTCGTCACATCTGTCACATGAGCATTGTTAGTCAGCGGATCACGGTCTGCATAGTTAAACAGCAGCACTGTTCCATCTGCAAATACTTCCACATGTGCATTCTTTGCCACTTTTTCCCGTTTTCTGAAGTCCCATATCTGTCTCTCAAAAGGCTTCTGATCTCTGGCAAAGCCAGGACGACTTTCAGGTTTTCTCTCAGATAGAGATCATATACCATCTGGTCTTTTACCTGATCCACGGAAATCTCCGGCATATCCTCCAGAAATTCCAGCAGGATCTCATATCTTCGCATTCTTGTATGAGAAATGTCACCATAGCCTTTTTCCATGTAAAAACTGCCCAGTCTCTCGTAAATTGAGAAAGCATCCGGGGAAAATTTTTCCAGATATTCAAGTGTATTCTGGAATTGTCCACTATTATAATACACTTCCACCATATTTTCCACAGTTTTCAGCTTCAAAACGTGGTCATAATCCAACCACTTCGTGGAAAGTACCTCATAAGGCTCCTGTGTTTTGTATACAATACCATATTCCTTGCACATCTCCATCATATGGGAACCCTTTAACACCTTCAAAAAGCCCAGCTGAAGCTGCTGTGGTTTCAGCGCATAGACATCATTAAAGGAATTCCGGAAGCTGTCGTAATCTTCATAGGGAAGTCCTGCGATCAGGTCCAGATGCTGATGGATATTTCCAAAGCTGTGGATTCTGTCAACAATTCCTTTCAGTTTTTCAAAATCCATAGTTCTGTGAATTGCCTTAATCGTATCCGGATTTGTTGACTGTACTCCGATCTCCAACTGAATCAGGCCCGGACGCATAGTGGACATTTCCTGCAGTTCCTCTTCTCTTAACAGATCTGCCGAAATCTCGAAATGAAAGTTTGTTACACCGTTATCGTGTTCATTAATGTATTTCCAGATTGCCATTGCATGGTCATGTTTACAGTTAAAAGTACGGTCTACAAACTTTACCTGCGGAACCTTATTGTCTATAAAAAACTGCAGCTCTTTCTTTACTGTCTCTGTATCTCTGAAACGCAGTTTCTTATCAATGGAAGAAAGACAGTAACTGCAGGAGAAAGGACATCCTCTGCTGCTTTCATAATAAATGATCCTGTTCTTAAACTCGGACAAATCTTTGTAAATAAATGGAATACTGCTTAAGTCCATGATCTGGCGCCATCCATTATGTATGATCTGATCTTTGTCTCTGTAACAGATTCCTGTCATATCTTTCAGATCCTGCGGATTTTTTTCCACATAATATCCGGCAAGTTCTTTAAATGTTTCTTCACCTTCCCCGACCATAACACCTTTAAATTCTGAGTTTTCTGTCAGGAATTTCTCCGCATCATAAGAAACTTCCGGACCGCCGACCCAGAAGTCGCGCCCGGAAGAATCTTTATCAGATCTGCCATCAGTTCTTTTACAAAAGAAAGGTTCCAGATATAACAGGACACGCATACCACATCAGGATGTTCCAGGTAAATATCACGCATGATATCATCTTTCTGCTGGTTAATGGTATATTCCTTTAATACAATATGATCTGCGTAATCGGATGCATATGCCTGCAGATCATAAACAGCAAGATTAGAATGAATATATTTTGCATTGCATGCCACTAATAAAATCTTCATAAATCTTTAGCCTTCCAATGCACTCTTAAGCTCTTCTTTGGACGTAAGACCTACGAAGCGTTTCACTTCCGCACCGTCTTTGAACAGGATCAGTGTCGGAATGCTGACTACACGAAACTGCTGTGCAAGTGCCATATTCTGATCTACGTCTACCTTACCCACTGCATAGCCTTCTTCAGCCAGTGCTTCTACAATTGGTCCCTGACGCATGCAAGGTCCGCACCATGTTGCCCAGAAATCAATCAGAACCGGTTTCTCAGATTTTAATACTTCTGTTTCAAAATTTGCTGTTGTAATCTCTTTTGCCATGATTTATATCTCCTTTGCTTATTCTTTATAAAAATTTGTAATGTAAGTTCTCTGGTTTTATAATATCAACACTATAACTCTGTTAGATTTTCAGTTTTTATTTTAGATTTTTTGCTTTAAAGATCTTACATACTTCCCTGCATTAATACCTGCCTGTGCTCCCTCATATACAGCTTTCGCCACTTGAAGAAGTCCGCCTGTACAGTCACCTGCCGCATAGAGTCCCGGGATGGTTGTTTCCATATTTTCGTTAACTTTAATGTTTCCTTTTTCCGTAAGTTCAGCTCCCATCTGGCGGGCAATCTCAGTACTGCCTGCAGTTCCCATTGCAATAAATACACCGTCTTCAGGACAGAAATCATTATGCTGCTGACCTGCTTCCCCATTTATTTCCTGTGCCTGTACATCAGGTGCAAGACGGATTCCGGATACCAGATCATCTCCCTCTACAGACTGAATCTTCATTGTATTTACGCTGATATTTCCTTCCGGTGTAAATTCCGGTTCTTCGCCGTTTGTGTAAATGGTTACTGTAGAAGCTGTATTGGACAGTTCCTTTGCTTCATGCATGGCGAAATCACCGTTTCCAAGAACTGCCACATCCTTGCCTCTGTAAAAGAAAGCATCGCAGATTGCACAGTAACTGACACCTTTTCCCTCAAATTTCTTAACTCCCGGAATCTTCGGTGCAGCACGTTTGCTTCCTGTTGCAAGAATCAGACTCTGAGTCTCGAATTCACCTTCTGTGGTTTTTACCACAAAAGTATCAAACCCGCCGACTCCCAGAACCTGTGCATCCAATATTCGTACGCCCAGTGCTTTCGCCTGAGCGATTCCTGTATCATATAATTCCTGACCGGACAGCGGATGTTCCAGTCCGTAATAGTTTTCTATTTTCTCTGCTTTTTCCAAAGCACCGATCCCATTATTGATCACCAGGGGATCCAGATTTCCACGAACTGCATAAAGCGCAGCGGAAATTCCTGCAGGTCCGGCACCTATGATTATCACTTTTTCCAAATTCTGTCACCTGCTCTCTGTTATTGTTTTCAATATACTGTGATATATCATCGTTACTGTTCACTCTGTTCTCAGTAACTTATTATCAGCTATTGTTACTATACTACGTTTTCTGAAAAAAATCCATGATTTTATTTGGATAATTTTGGTATAATTTGGTTAAATAAGTTTCTCGATTCAGCGACATAATAAATAAAAGCGAAGTGCTGTTCACTCATGAACCATGCATTTCGCTTTTATACATTATTTTGTATGATTTATTTATCCAACCAGAGGATATTTGTCTGTAAGTTCTTTGACGATTGCCTTTGCCTTTTCCTGGCTGCCTTCTTCTTTTAAGGTCATAGCAATTGCTTCTGCAATCTTATCCATATCTTCCGGTTTCATGCCTCGTGAAGTAACTGCTGCTGTTCCGAGACGTACACCGCTTGTAACAAATGGAGACTGGGGATCATTTGGAATTGCATTCTTATTGCAGGTAATGTTTACTTCATCAAGAAGATTCTCCATCTGCTTGCCTGTAACGCCCAGACTTCTGAGGTCTACAAGCATCAGATGATTGTCTGTGCCACCGGAAACGATATCAATTCCTCGTTTCTGGAGTCCTTTGCAAAGTGCCTGCGCATTCTCAACGATCATCTTCGCATAGTCCTTAAATTCCGGCTGAAGCGCTTCTTTGAAACATACTGCCTTGGCAGCGATCACGTGCATCAGAGGACCACCCTGGATTCCCGGAAATACTGCTTTATTAAAGTTAAATTTCTTTGCATTCTCTGCGCTGCTTAAGATCAGGCCGCCTCTTGGTCCACGCAGAGTTTTGTGTGTGGTTGTAGTCACAACGTCTGCATAAGGAATCGGGCTTGGATGCTGTCCACCTGCTACCAGACCGGCGATATGCGCCATATCCACCATCAGATAAGCCCCAACTTCATCTGCGATCTCACGGAATTTCTTAAAATCAATAACTCTGGCATAGGCACTTGCACCTGCTACGATCAGCTTTGGTTTATTCTCAATGGCGATTCTTCTGACTTCTTCATAATCGATCACGCCGTCATCATTTACTCCATAATATACCGGCTTGAAGTAGGTTCCGGACATATTTGCAGGACTTCCATGTGTCAGATGTCCACCATGATCCAGATTCATACCCATTACAGTATCTCCCGTCTGCAACATTGCAAAAAAGACTGCCATATTTGCCTGTGCTCCGGAGTGTGGCTGTACATTTGCATATTCACATCCGAATAATTCTTTCGCACGTTCGATTGCAAGAGCTTCCACCTCATCCACGCAGGAACATCCGCCGTAAAATCTCTTCCCCGGATATCCTTCCGCATATTTATTAGTAAGAGGGCTTCCCATTGCTGCCATAACTGCTTTACTTACCCAGTTCTCTGAAGCGATCAGCTCAATATGGGAATTCTGGCGTGCAAGCTCCGCCTCGATCAGATCTGCGATATCCTTGTCTGTCTTTGCTACGTCGTCGATTGAATACATCTTCGTGCTCCTCCTTTGTTATACGCTCAGTAATTATTCCGATTATAACCAATTCTATCCATCATGTCAATCACCAAAAGACATTTGTCCGTGTACCAAAATATTTTATGATATAAATTAGGATACCACATATTATGTTTCTCTGCTGAGCTCTGTAGCAAATAACAGATTCGATTCGATTAAAACGCTTTTTTAATCTGTTTTACCAGTGCATCCACATCTTCCGCTTTCACAAGAAATCTCTCGGTTCCATTGATTTCCAGACTATCATAAGTATCATCATATGCAAAATATTTCAGAGTTACTTCCGGAGCTTCTTCTGTGTTTCTGTGGAATGTTACAGTCAGCACTTCTTCCTTATCTGCTGCATCTTTTGTTTCTTCAACTTCCGAATCAAGCATTATACTTTGAAGCGCCTGATACAATTCAGTAAATTTCTCCTTCTTTACAGTTTTCTTTCCGAATTTATAATCGCTGCCATCCAGCTTCATGGTATAGGTTTTCTTTCCAATGCTTATATCCACACTGTCAAGTGTATCAATATTTACCAATGCCGGAATCTTCAGGATCAAATTAAACGGTTTCAGCTCCAGAAGACTGTTCACCGACTCTTTTGAAAGCAGATAAACAGCCTCTTCGTATCCTTTTACGCATGCATAATAGTCACCATTCTCATCTGTATTTCCAATAAGGATCGTTGCTGTTGCATCTGCATCCTGCGTTTCTTTTGCTGTGTCATCGTTAACTGTATTTACAAAATCTACTGTAAAATATGTCTTTGTATTATCCAGTCCGGTATCTGTATTTGCTGCATCGACGCCGTTGCTGAGATCAAAAGCAGCCAGCACTCCAAACATTTCATACATATTCTCTGTGTTTACTGTTGCAATCTCATCATACGGATTGGTAATTTCCCAGTAGTCGAAATCCATCTTATAATCTGCCGGTTCCTGTTTGATCTGAAATACTTCTTCGCCATCCTTTACAATGGAGAATCTGCGGATGGAATAGACAGACATTCTTGGATGTTCTACAGTTTTTAAATCTGTATTTTCTGTTTTATCATCTGTCTGATCAGCAATTTCTTCTTCCACAGCTACATCTTCTGCTTTTGGCTCTTCTGCAGTCTCAGAGTTTTGTTCTGCTTCATCTGCCCATACAGGACAGGATATAACTGCTGTGCCTGCTGCACCGGCAGTAAACATGGCTGTCATTCCAAGAAGTAATATTTTTTAATTTTGTTTTCATGTCTGTATTCCTCCTGTCCATATATAATATGGTTTTATTTTATGTTACTTTTCGCAATTGAAACAGATACTTACTCCGTTCGGTTAAAGTGCAATTTCTACCTCAGCAGGCTTATGTCCTGTCAGTTCTGCACTTCTTGTATCCGGCTGGGATACTCCTGCAAATAAACGGAAATGTTTTCCTGCGATGTAACGATTTCCATCTTCATCAACTATATTCATTGCTTTATTAGATATTGTAAATTCTACAGATTTCTCTTCTCCCGCTTTCAGAGATACTCTCTTAAATCCGCAGAGACTGTAGTTACGAACTGCAAGCGGAGAATCAAGGTCTTTGATATACACCTGAACAACTTCATCTGTATCTACTGTTCCATTGTTCTTAACAGTTGCTTTTAACATGATATCGGACTCTGCTGATACTTCACCGACAACCTCTGCTTCTGTTACGCAGGTATCACTGTATGTAAGTCCGTATCCAAATGGATAAAGTGCCTCTTTTTCCATATAACGGTAAGTTCTGTTTTTCATAGAGTAATCTGTGAATTCCGGCATTCCTTCCAGGTCTTTATAAAAAGTAACCGGAAGTTTTCCTGACGGAGATTCTTTTCCGAAAAGAAGGTCTGCCACTGCACGTCCGCCTCTTGCTCCCGGATACCATGCAAGAAGGATTCCATTGCAGTTATCCTGTGCATAATTCAGATCAATCGCACTTCCTGCCATCAGAACTACAATGGTAGGTTTTCCTACTGCTGTTACTTTCTCGATCAGTTCTTCCTGTACTTTCGGAAGATGAAGATCAACTTTGTCCCCGGATGCATCACTGTTTCCGGTATCTCCTTCTTCTCCCTCCAGAGTCTCATCAAGACCTACGCAGAGTATGACTACATCGCTGTTTTCCGCTGTAATTACTGCCTCAGAAATTCTGTCCTGATCCCATGCCAGATTTTCAACTTTGTCTTTATATAAATCACATCCCTGAGAGTAAAGGATCCTTACATCGTCACCAGCTTCTTCACGGATTCCTTCAAGAACAGTAATATATTCTGAAGATGTTCCATGATAATTTCCAATAAGAGCTGCACGGCTGTCTGCATTCGGGCCAATGACACCAATAGTATTTACTTTTGTTTTATCAATCGGAAGAACTCCATCATTCTTCAGAAGTACGCAGCTCTTTCTTGCCATCTTAAGAGCTTCATCAATGTGCTCTTTGCACTCTACCACACTATACGGTATCTTATCATATTCACTTCCGTCAAACAGGCCCAGCAGATATCTGGTTGTCAGCAGTCTGACTGCAGATTCTGTAATTTTCTCTTCTGTTACCAGTCCATCCTGATAAGCTCCCATCATATGAAGATATGTATTACCGCAATTCAGGTCACATCCTGCATTTAATGCCATAGCAGCGGACTGTCTTGGTGTGGAAGTTACCATGTGATGTTCATGAAAGTCACGGATTGCCCAGCAGTCAGAAGTATAATGACCTTCAAATTTCCATTTTCCTCTCAGGACATCTTCCATAAGATATTTATGTGCACAGCAGGGTTCTCCGTTTGTCCTGTTATAAGCACCCATTACAGCCTCAACATCCGCTTCTGTTACAAGCGCTTCAAAAGCCGGAAGATATGTTTCCCACATATCCTTCATGCTTGCCTGTGCATCAAATTCATGTCTGAGCGATTCCGGACCGCTGTGCACTGCATAATGCTTTGCACATGCTGCCGCTTTCATTACAGGTCCGTCACCCTGGATTCCTTCTACGAATTTCACGCCAAGTCTGGACGTCAGATATGGATCCTCACCATAGGTTTCATGCCCTCTGCCCATCTCGGATCTCTGAAATGTTTACATTGGGGGACCAGAAAGTAAGACCCTTGTAAATGTCTCTGTCTTCTTTTGCAGAATATGCATTGTATTTTGCTCTTCCCTCAGTTGCAATGATATCGCCAACTTTTTTCATCTCTTCATCGTCAAATACTGCAGCCATCGCAATTGCCTGTGGGAACATGGTTGCCACACCTGCTCTGGCCACTCCATGCAGTGCTTCATTCCAGTAATTGTATGCCGGAACACCCAGTCTTTTCACGGGAGCAGCATCGTATTTTAACTGGGAAGCCTTCTCCAGAAGCGTCATCTGTGATACCAGTTTTTCTGCTTTTTTTCTTGCTTCTGCTCTTTCTTTTCTGTGATCTTTCATTTCAGATCCTCCTGTTTATATAATTTGATAATTATTCAGCAGGTATTAACAAAGCCTCAGCGCAGCCCGCTACTCCTGCATTATGTATTCTGCATTTCTTCTCTGTATTTCGTCGGAGATTTTCCTGTATGTTTCTTAAATGCCAGTGAGAAATAATTCGTATCTCTGTATCCTACCATCATAGCAATCTTTCCAGTCTTGATGCTGGTAGTTTCCAGAAGGCTCTTCGCCTTCTCAATCCTCTTTCTGACAATGTATTCATTACATCCTTCACCTGTAATCCGCTTAAATAATCTGGAGAAATAATTCGGTGTGATATAGAGACTTTCCGCAATGCTGGAAACCGAAATATCCTCTGCAAGATGCTCATCTATATAGTGTCTGGCATTGGAAATGGTATAATGTACATCCTCTTCATCATTTTCAATGAGCTGCTCAATAAACATTCTCGTAATCTCACAGGCCTCTTCTTTTCCTGCTGATGACAGACTCTTGGAGAGTGCATCCAACTTTCCTTCTTCCACCTCACACGATACTTCCATGTAGGAAAAAATCAAAGAGGAGGCAATCTCGAAACAACATCTGCGCACAGCAGAAGGGGAAAGATTATAGGATTCTGTTGCCTTAATAAAGGTATTAAATGCCTTTAGTACATAATCTGGAGTTCCTATATTGGAAATCATGATATTTCGCAGTTCTGCATAGATTTCCCAGAAGATTTTCTTCTTGTTCTGAGCCCCCATCGTCTGTATAATGTCCTGAATATTCTTTTTTTCATGTTCCAGAAGATATCTGGCATCATTGTAGGAAATTGCCAGATTTTCAAATCCTTGCACTGCACTTCCAACCGTAATCTTTGGTTTATATTCAAATTCATCCTTCAGCACATCCGACAATTCTTCAATCTGTTCCAGAACGCTGTCGTCATCATCCTTTTCAAAACAGACAATCGCAATCGTACCGTCATCATCTACAAATGTGATTCCTCTGTTTTGGGAATCCACCATGCTCATGCAGACATTTTTAACAGTCATTGCACGGAATTTTCCGTCATTCTGCTGTTCTGTATACATTCCCTGTTCCAGAAGAATCAGGCTCATTTTCTGCTTAATATCAAACTGAAAATCTTTCTGGAGAATATACAACTGCATCTCTTTATCTGCTTTTGTATGCACCAAATTTCTCATGCACTGCTCCAGTCTCATCTGCACTACAGAGCCTTGAGAGCGCCACACTCTGGCCTGATTCTGCTCTTTGTTTTCCTGCTCTTTCAGTTCTTTTATCTGCTTTTCTATCGCATTGAAAAGATCATCTTCATCAATCGGTTTCAGGAAGAAATCCTGCACCTGAAGCCGCAGGCTCTCTCTTGCATACTCAAAATTATCAAAGCCTGTAAGCACGATCACACGCAGTTCAGGTACTGATTCTCTGGCCGCTTTAATCAGTTCCAGTCCTGTCATTTCTGTCATCTGGATATCTGTAACCATAATTTCAGGACCTTCTTCTTTAAGAATCTTCAAAGCCTCGTTTCCTGACGCAGCAGTAAATACGTCATCTACTCCCAGTTTCTTCCAGTCTATTGCATTTTTCATCCCCATGCGTATCATCTTTTCGTCATCAACAATCAGTACTCTATACACACGTCCACTCGCCTCCTGCTGTGTTCTTTTTGATTTCTGTCTGATATGGCAGATGGATCACGACAGTTACTCCACCCGAATCATTCTTCTGGTAATTAAGACCATATCCCTCCCCAAAAAGAAGTTCAATCCTCTTGTTTACGTTTCGCACTCCATATCCAAAG
>ENA-OQDD01000295-OQDD01000295.1-human-gut-metagenome-genome-assembly--contig:-NODE-295-length-20863-cov-4.644483_pt1 | contig 20863 bp, 24 predicted proteins | sample MGYA00242507_ERZ504598 | MGnify/ENA primary metagenome ERZ504598 (study PRJEB26092, sample SAMD00036318) | human gut metagenome | host: Homo sapiens | study: EMG produced TPA metagenomics assembly of...
AAGCGTATTTCGGTCTCCGATCTGAGGCGTTGCTTCATCCGGTCAAAGCAACGCCGGGCAAGGCAACGAAACGATTGCGGAGATCCGCTGGACGGAGGAGGACCTTCGGCACTGGCTGAAAGACCATGACTGGCCCGACAACAACGAGAACATGGACGCGATGCGCGACATGATCTCGGCCAGGGAATTGCGGGACCGCAGCATCGAGGAGGGATGGGAGATCATCGACGCGATGGTGGACGACGGCCGGCTCGCCCGCAAAGACGAAGGCGAGGAGCCGAAACGTCCGAAACCTACGATCCCGCGAACCCGGCCGACCCGTTGAGCATTGCCGATACGTCTGCCTCGGCCGCAGCCACACGATAAAAGACCCGAGCGAAGGAGCATCATCATGGCCGGATTGAAGGACTACCAGATCAGCGTGTACGTCGCCAACCTGGGCAAATACGTGGAGGGCGTGTTGCAGGGCGCGTGGATCACGCTGCCCATGCCCGCCGAACGCTTGCAGGACACCCTGAAGACCGAGGTGGGATTGGGCGGCCGGTACGAGGAGTACGCGATCCACGACTACGAGGGCGGGGAAGGACTGCTCGCCACCGTGGCGAATCCCGGCGAATACGAGTCGCTGACGGACCTGAACCTCATGTGCCGCGCGTTCGAGGCGCGCGAGGACGACGACCCGGACGTGTACGAGAAGGTGCAGACGGTCCGCGACGATCTTGACGCGGTCCCGCGCACCCCGTTGCAGTACGCGAACCTCGCGCTGAACTCGGACGAGATCCCCTATCACTCTTATGATGCGCCGTCCTCGGCCGAATCGAAGGAGGCGAAGTATGCCTGGACCGCCGTGAACCATGGGTGGGCATCGGATGCCGTGTGGTCCATGTTCGATACGGGGCTCGGCTATCTGATCGATATGGAGATGTACGGCCGGGACCTCAAGCTCGACGGCGATGTGTCGCTTGGCGACAACGGCTATCTGGAGGACGCGGACTGGCCGAGCGATATCGACGGCCGGTACTCGCGCGAGGAGATCGCCGAGGAGGTCGAATGGCTGGATGATTTCGACGCGAAGACCGGTTCGCCGGCCGCGTTCGACCTCGCCTCGCTCGTCCAGCCGGGCGAACGCATCGCGGACTACACGATTTCCGGCACCGGCACGAACTGGGGAGCCCCCTCATACCAGTGCATCGTGGAGGAGGTTCCACCGATATCCATGCCGCGCTTGAGGACACGATGCACCGGATCATCGACGCGCGCGCCGCTACTGGCGACGCCGTGGACGTGCTGCGCGAGACCATGGGCGCAATGCCCGCAGCGTCCGTCGGCGAAGACGATGGCGTGAGCCCGATCGACCTCGATCTGGGATATGTGCTGCCCGGTGCCGTCACCTCGTTCGCGGAACGCGCGCAGGCGTGCGACCCCTCGGACCCGCTGAATATGACCGATACGGCCGGTTCCGGCCTTTCCAAGTGAGAAAGGGCGAGCGAGATGGCCTTGACGCCTTTTGACATGGAGGGTGTGAACCGCGACCTGCTCGCGGCCGGGAATCCCGCCAAGCCCGACATGCAATCCATCCTGCGCAGGAACGCGCGCGATCTCGTGCTGGGGAACGCGATTCTGGTCTCTTCCGCCGATGCCAAGGAATTGGAGTTCGGCGTCCACATGGCGTATTCCGACGCGGACGGCGGCTTCGACACCGATCCGAGCGAGGACGTGTGGTTCGAGGCGTCCTCGCTCCCGATTCCCAATGAACGCCCTGATCTGCCTCCCGACAACGCGCTCAGGATCAGGGTCACGGACGTGCTGACCGAATACGGGTTCACGGACATTGACGTGAAAGCCCCGGACAGGACGCCGGAAGGCATCTGGATCGGTTTCGAGGCCATGCAGCCGGTCAGGCTCGACGTGACCTCGGCCCAGGGAGGGCGTTCCGTTTCCTTCACCCTGACAGCAGCCGAGGCCAACGATTGGCGTTCCGGCCGTCTCGACGCGCACGGCCTCTCACGCATGGCCGTCGAACGGGTTCTCGCCAGACCGGGCGACACCGTGACCCTCGCATACGGGGATCCGTGGTATCGGCCGGCGGTGATGTGCGACGGTTCGGGAAAACCGCCCGAGCATCGTGCCAAAGCCGGGCTCGGCACGTTCGTCATCGGCCGTGAAAGCGAGGCGGTCATGCCCGAGATACTGCGGATCGACCGCACTGTTGACCCACGAGACCCGCTCGTGATCGAAAAGGCGTTCGGAAAGGAGAACGACATGGAGAACGGGAATGTCCCCGAATACTGGAAAGGCCTGATGGACGAGGCCGATCTGCCGTTGGCGGGCATCGTGCGCGAGCACGGCGGCGGGTTGATGGACTTCCACCGCATGAAGGGCATCGAACGCCTGACCGGTTCGAGTGACTGGGATTTCTACTCCTGGACGGTGGAAAATTACGACGATGACCTGCTCGACGTGTGCGAACGGGAGAACGCCGCCGACGTGCTCGCCGACTTGCAGGCATGGTGGAAAACGAGCCAGCCCGACATGCGGCAACACGTGGACGAGATGATGTCGGGCATCGACGCGGCCATGGGGCAGATCGACAAGCGCCTGTACGCCGCCGCCGAAAAGGAGTTCAAGGAGCGCTCGTTGGACCCGGACGGGGAATGCTACCAATTGGACGGCGGCACGTTCATCTCCCAGGAATCATTCGACGGCATCTGCGGCGACCAACGCGACCGCTACATGGCATGGAAGAACCAGGCCGAACCCGCCAGACTCGTGAGCGCATGGGACGACCCCGCGCGCCTGGACCGGCTCGTGGGAGACGCGATCGACGCGGACGATGGCGGCGGATGCTTCTACACCGACGCGCAGCCCATCGACTACACGCAGGGCATGGATTACAGCCCACAGCAGCTGGCCGCAGACAGCGGGCTGGGAGATACGGTCCCGCTGGCGTGTGAGTCCAACGCTTCCTACAGCCTCGCGCACCACCCCGATATCAAATTCACCGCCACCGGGTCTCCCGACGGCAGAAAGGCGCTGGAAGTCTCGGTTCCCGGTTCCGCCCGTCATGCGCTGATCACGGCCAAACCCGAAGCGTTCGACGTGAGCCTGCATGACGAGCGCGGCATCGTGTCCGGCGAATCCTTCCCTTACGAGGCAAACGATTTCTGGACGTACCGGCTTTCCGGCCAGGCGTTGCGCGGCGCGCTGGACCTCGCCGTCGGCTGGGCCGACCCACAGGAAACGTCTCCTGAGACCGCAGGGCTCGACCTCGCGTTGGATGACGGCATGGAAACGGCACACGGACGATAAAGCGATTCTGCCGGCGTATGCGATCCGGCCGGCACGTTGAACCTTGACCAGGCATCGCCGTACGGCATGACCCGGTGAATAGGAAAACGGGGTTAAGGGTCAAAAAGTGTGTCCGGAATCGCGGATTTTCACGGATTGACCTGTAGGTTTCCGGAAAGTATATGCTCCGGAAGCATATATCTAGCCCCCGACGGGAAATCCTCGGTGTGGCAGCCGTGATGTGCTATGCGCGGCGTGGTGTGGTGTCGCAATGTCGAAGAACCAACCACGCTGCCACTGCGGCGGTGAAATGAAACGCAACGGCACCACCAGCAAAGGCACCACCAGATGGCGCTGCAAACAATGCGGCGCCTCCAGCGTCAAACGTCGAAACGACATCACCAACGCGGCAGTGTTCACCCAGTTCATCGAGCATTGCACCACCGCAATATCACTCGACGACCTAGCCAAACGAAACGGTGTTAGCCGCGCCACCATGAAGCGGCGCTTCAAGTGGTGCTGGCTCGTTGATGTGCCTGACCCCACCGCCGGCCACCACAAGCGGATCTACGACCAGGTATTTCTCGATGGCACCTACACCGCCGGTGGCTGCCTGATCGTCGCGGCGACCATCGACCACGTGATCGCCTGGCACTGGTGCAAACACGAAACCACCCGCGACTACCAACTGCTGCTTGAACGCATCGAAGCCCCACTCATCGCCGTCATCGACGGCGGCCAAGGCGCATACAGCGCAATCAAAAAGTGCTGGCCGACTACGAAAATTCAACGCTGCCTCGTCCACGCCCAACGCGTGGTCCGCCGCTACACCACCACCAACCCACGCACCGATGCCGGGCGCACCATCTACCGACTTGCGCTGAAACTGACCCGGATCACCACACTGGATGAAGCCGCCGCGTGGGGTGTGCAACTGCACGAGTTTTCAACGATCTACCGGGAATGGATGAACGAGAAAACCATGATCAAAGACCCCAAAACAGGTGCATGGACCCGCGTGTGGACCCACCACAACGTGCGCAAGGCCTACAACAGCCTCAACCATCTTTGGCGGTCCGAGATGCTGTTTGTCTACCTCAACCCGCCAGCAGGAGTCCTTGCGCCCGAGCGGATCAAATCCACCACCAACAGCTTAGAAGGCGGCATCAACGCCCAGCTCAAACTGCTCGCCAGAACCCACCGCGGCAGATCAGGCGAACGACAACGCCGCATGCTGGATTGGTGGCTCTACTTAAAAACGGAACTGCCTGACGATCCAGTACGAATCGCCAGGCAGTCCGACTGGGGCCAGGGCCAACTCGCCAAAGTATCCACCCTGACCCAAACCGAGAACCAAGCCGACCACGAAACAGGACGCCCAGCCCTCTACGACAACGCTATCGACACCGACTACACCCACTCAATCGGCATTCAAAAAGGCCAAATCTAACCCCCGCGACACGCCGAGCCAGACACACATTTTGACCCTTAACCCGGAAAACGATATGGAATAAGGAGAAACGAATATGAGTGATGAACATGAGGTCACGGCGGGAATGGACCGGTCGATAGGCGAATTGCTGGAGCACGCGGACCGTGATCGTTTGCCCGACACGATGCTGTATTTCGAGTCGCATGACGGCCGGAACCATGTGGCCGTCAGCGCCGCGCTCATGGAGGAGGATGACGAGGAGGCGCTGCGCGGATTCCTCGCCGAGGAATGCGGGACTCAGGACAAGGGGCTCGCGGACCGGTTCATAGCGGACTGGCAGAGCGGGCATTACCGCAGCGCCGTGCTTGCGTTGCGTGACGCGGGGGTGGATTTCACGCTTGATACCCGGCTCGATATCCGCTCCTGGTCGGACGAACCCATGGAACAGGGGCTTGAAGCATCCGGTCTCGATGGTGCCAGGCGCGTGTGGAACAGGCCATGAGATTGATCGAGCAGGCCGGGGAATGTCTGCGAAGCGCCGATGCCATCGCCTTGGACATTGACCCGCATTACCTCGCGGCCGCTTTCACGGGCAAGACCGTCAGTCTGTGCGACCAGCTCGAACAGGCGACGAAGCAGACCGCCGCAGAAGTCGAGGAAATGCGTCTCCAGGAGCCATCCGTGGAATCATCGGACGGCAACGATGATTCCACGGCCTTTTCCAGGACTTTCTCGAAGGCAAGAAAATCGTCGGACTGTCCATGTGACGCGCCTGCGCTTGTAGACTTATGGAAGCATCGATTAAGGAGCCGATATGCCGAATCCAGCGCTGACTGAGAAAATCCGAAACCTTCCTCCTCTCTTGGACTCTCTGGAGCGGGACGCGGAGGTGTCCGACTTGCTTCGTCGTTCCGATGCCGCCCGAGAACGGTTCAGGCAGATGTTTCCTTTGGATGGGGTGGAGCAGTCAGCGCTTGAGGATTACCGTAAGGAATGGATGGCCCGCTATGTCTACAACTCCAACGCGATCGAGGGATCCACGCTGACGCTTGAGGACACCGAACTGGTGTTGGAGGGCGAGTTCGTGCCGACCGACTCGCCGGCAAGATACATCTTCGCCGCCCGTGGCGTTGCGGATGGCATGGCCTATGCGGAACGATTCGCTGAAGAGGAGCGGACGCTGAGTGTCGAGATGATCCAAAAGCTGCATGAAGTCACCGCATTGGACATGCAGCCCGCGCTCAGGGTCGGTTCCGCCCCTACGGCTACCAGGCAAGGATCACCGCCACCCGAGTGAAGACCGCGACCCACTTGAAATCTACGAGGACATGGAAGCGCTCGTGGACGCGGTGAACGGTTCCAAAGACCACCCGATCCTCAAGGCTGCCGGATTCCACGCGATGTTCGAGAACATCCATCCATTCACGGACGGCAACGGGCGAACCGGGCGACAGATTCTGAATCTCATGCTCATGGCTGCCGGCTACCGGCCCGTAGCAATCAAACATGATGCCGGCCGCAGCTATGGGAAAAGTCTGGAAGCATGGCAGGTTGACGGCGATCCCAAGCCGTTCATTTCCCAGCTTGTCCAATGCGTTGATCAGGAAGAGCGCGCCGTAGCGGAAATCGTCGGCAGATTAAGAGAGAACCCTTTCTCGGAAAACGCCATCGACGGGATTGGTCTCGAAGACGGTCCGGCACGAGGGCGTTCCCTCTGATTGGAACGCTTCAGGATTGTGATAGGTGTACATGAATATGCGTTTTTGCGTATGTTCGTGTATACTCACAAACATGAAAAGGAGCGAGGCGATTGACCAGCTGCGCGAGATGGACGCCAAGTACTCGTGCTACGTGTATTGCAAGAACGAACTGGCCGTCGTGCTGGGTGAGCAGGGGCAGAAACTGAACCGAACCCTGTCCAGCCTGGTATCGGCGAAGGCGTTGGTCCGTGCCGCCCGTGGCGTCTACGTGTTCGCGTATTCCTCCCATCTCGGCGAGGGGACACTTCATCAGGTCGCAAAGCGGTTGCGTTCCGGCGAGCTGGTGTGGGAAAGCCTCGAAAGCGCTCTGTCGCGCTGGAACGTGATCAGCCAGATTCCGGTGGATAGGGTCACGTTCATGACCACGGGTCGCGAAGGCGAGTTCCATACCCCGTATGGGGTGATCGAGTTCACGCACTGCAAGCTCAGCTGGGACCGCATCCTGCCGAACCTGATCGCCCGCGATGACGGACTGACGCCGCTCGCGTCGAAACAGTGGGCGTATCGTGACCTGAAGGCCGTCGGGCGTAATCTCGATCTGGTGGATATGGATGAATTGGAGGACGACGATGACTGGAACTGACGAACCGTTCAAGTACAAAGCCATGGCAGCACAGATCGTTTCCGCCGAGGGCATGGGCAATCTGCTTCCCGTGGTCGAGAAGGAACTTCTGCATTATCGAATCCTGGACGCATGATGCGCGAGGGTTTCTTCTCCTCGCTGGTGTTCCAGGGCGGCACGAGTCTGCGCCTGTGCCACGGTCCCCAAGGTACAGCGAGGACCTTGATTTTGCCGGCGGCACCTCGTTCGACATGGACACCCTTAAAGGGCTTGGCTCCTGCATCTCCGATTCGCTCTCGGGGATGGGCGATGATGTGACGGTCCGGGTCAAGGAGCCGAGACCCGACGCCGATGGGCTGACGCGCAGATGGCGTATAGCGATTCGCACGGCCGGTCAGCGCAAGGATCTGCCGAGCCAGACAATCAAGCTGGAGGTGGCATCGATTCCCGCGTACGAGCCGCAGCATCGTCCCGCCTTGGTCAACTATCCGATGTTCCCGGCCTTGTCGGGTCAGATCATCCTCGATGTGGAAAGCCCCACCGAGATTCTTGCCGACAAGCTGCTCTCCTATGCCTGCGCATCGCACCTGCGGCGACGCGACCTGTGGGACATGTGCTGGTTGGCGTCGAGAGGCGACGTCGATTCCCGACGGGCGATGGAGCTTGCGGAATTGAAATCATCTGATTACGGCGAAGAAGGACTTTGGGCAGACCGTGCTGATCGCGTGGCGGGGGTCGCCGATGTGATCGGCTCGGATGCCTTCGCCGACGAGATGCGCCGGTTCCTCCCCGCCGGCCTGATGACATCCACGGTCGAATCCCCACGTTGGAGCGCATGGGCGATCGAACAGATCGGGACGTTGTACGGCACTCCAGGCACTCCATCGTCGGCCGATGCGGTTCCCGGATTCCCTATTTTCGGTGCGTCGAACGACTCCAGTCCAACCCGCTGAACGCTAAGGAGGTCTGCGATGTCGAATCTGGACTATAAGTTGCCTGAGCCGACAAAGGCGCAATTGGAGTACGCGCGTTACCTTAGTCGTTTCCAAGCGCCGCGTGAACGCCGGACTCTTTTCGCCCGCACCGAATCGGATATCGCAGCCGCCTTCCGTGAAGAGACCGCGAACCATTCCTGGAACGCCGACGACCTTGCCTCCCAGGCCGGTATCGGTCCCCGGCTTGCCGATGCTCTGCTCCAGCGGGGCGAAGCCCGATTGAAGCGGTGTTCTCCGCAGCCGATGCGCTGGGGATAGACATAGCCGCGTTGCCGCTTTCCAGTCTCGGGAACACTCGGTGAGCGGTGTTGGTATGCGCCAATATGCGCAAAGAAGCATGTTGGCGTATACCGTTTGTTCATCCGATCCTCGCGGTGCTAAGGGAATAGGTGGCGACGCTGCCGGCTGTTCCGACGACCTGGTTCATGGGCATGGTCAGTCTCATGTCGGTGCGGGTGGTGGATTCCACGGCGTTGCGCATTTCGTCCTGCACGAGGCCGATGTAGCGCATGGTGGTGGCGATGTTGGCGTGCCCCAGCATACGGCTGACAAGCACGATGTTGCAGCCGTTCCTGTAGTAGACGCATGTGGCGAACCTGCGGCGCAGGCTGTGCGACGGGTATCCGGTTGCCGTCTTGATCCTCTTCGCCACGTAATCGACGCCGCAGTGTCCCTGCACGTCTCCGGGGAACAGCCATACGCCGGTGCGTTTCCTCAATGTCGCCGCAAGTCTTGCCGGCACGGGAAGGATTCGCTCTTTGTTGCCCTTGCCGTGGACGTGGAGCACCATGCCCTCGGCGTTCTCCTCCAGATCGGTCTTCAGGTTGATTCTGGTCATTTCGATGCGGCGCAGGCCGCAGAACGCGCCCAGCATGACGGCCAGCCGCGCGTTCTCGTCGGGTGATGCGAGTCCTTGTTCGATGTTCTCCTCGGGACAGATGCAGCCGGACGGAAGGGTCATGGGCACGGTGGCACTTCGTCCGCCGGATTGCGGCGGGCGAGCCCTCGCTTCATGCTCCATTGGTAGAAGACCTTGACGCAGCTGCGTACTCCGCGTCTGCCTTCGGTTCCCATGCCGGCTAGGTAGAATATGAGGTCGTCTTCGGTCACGTCGGTGATGCTTTTATCGACGGCTTTGGAGAATCGAACGATCTGGTACCAGCGGGTGCGCAGGGTGTCGTTCGTGCGTCCGATGGCGTCCATCCAGTCGATCCATTTCTCGATGGATTCTTTCCAATCCTCCCGTGGCTCGACGTGTTCGCAGCTCTTCCTGTTGTCGTTCCAATACCTCATGGGGCTCCTTAAGCGCATAGAAAAGGGAAGTGACTTCTTCATCACTTCCCAAGGAATACTATTGCGCGTTTCTGGCCGATGCTCTTCGGAAAACCAGCTGCAAGGTGAACATGCGCGATGACACGCCGATTTGAAGGAACAGCAAGGCTGGTGTATTGTCTACTCCTGTTGCAAAAAGCCCTACGGCTGCGAGCCAGAACCGTATATCGGACGGTCACTGGTTCAAGCCCAGTCGCAGGAGCCATTTGAAAGCCCTTGGAAATCAAGGGCTTTTGTCATATTCGAGGAATCAACGAAGATGCCCATACAGCATCCCCGACTCAGAGGTGCAGGAAAAATGAGCTACATCCACATCACTGAAGAGAACATCGACAAGGAACATATCTGCTGTGCCATGTCCGGCAAGCAAAGCCTTGCGAAAAAAGAGTGGCTCAAGCAGCGTTTCAACGAAGGTCTCGTCTTCTATCGTAGCGAGGAACGAGGCAAATGCTTCATCGAATATATTCCGGCGGAAAACGCATGGGTGCCGATCGATGCGGACGGGTGGATCTATATCAACTGTCTATGGGTGGCCGGTTCTTTGAAAGGTCATGGACATTCCGGTAATCTGCTGAGCGAATGCATCCGAGACGCCAAAGAGCAGGGGCGCAAAGGCATTTGCATTCTCTCAGCCGAGGGTCGCAAACGAGAGTTCCTTGCCGATCCGAAGTTTCTGTCCTACAAGGGTTTCGAAGTGACCGATATATCTGATTGCGGCATCAATCTCATGGCCCTGCCTTTTGAAGAGAATGCGGAGCTGCCGAAATTCAAGGAATGCGCCAAGCATCCCGCGGTGGACGAAGACGGGTTCGTGCTCTACTACACCGATCAATGCCCGTTTACATGCTATTGGGTTCCGCGGGTGCGGCAAACGGCGGAAGAGCACAATATTCCATTCAAAACGATTCATATCACCGATAAAGAGACCGCCCAACGTACGCCCGCGCCGGTCACCACGTATGCGTTGTTTAGGGACGGCAAATTCCTCACCCAAGGCATCCAGTCCGACAAAAAGTTTCTGGCATTGGCCGGCTTGTAACGTCCTGAATCTTCCACCCACTGGGGGAACCTTCCCGCCAAGAAGGCAGTTGGCGTACGGATTGTTCCAGCGGGTGGGTGTTTTGGGGACTCGGGAGGCGGGCTATTCTCTAACACGCATGCAAGAGACCTCGAATTTGCGCGTTTGACGGAGACTCTGCTATCGGTTGCGAGGATCCAGCGGATCACGGTCGTCGTAGAATGCGTAGATATCCAGACTAGGTTCTTCCACGGGCAAAACTTAAGATTTTCCCAGCAAACGGCGTTTACCATGAACACGCAAGCAAGAAAAACACGGCAAATCATGGAAGGGAGTCCATATGTGCACTGGTGTTCGTTTCTCCGACGATGAGGGAAACACATATTTCGGCCGTAATCTCGACTGGAGCTTCTCCTACGGCGAGACCATTCTGGTCACTCCGCGAGGCTACCGGTATGACTATGCGTATGGGGCCAAAGGCAAGAGCGAGCCGAATGCGGTGATCGGCGTGGGCGTGGTTATGGCCGATCGCCCCATGTATTTCGATTGCGCCAACGAGCACGGCTTGGCCATCGCCGGATTGAACTTCCCCGGATACGCCTCCTTCGCGCACGAACCGGTCGAGGGAACCGAAAACGTCGCCACTTTCGAATTCCCGCTGTGGGTGGCACGCAATTTCGACAGTGTCGACGAAGTCGAAGAGGCGTTGAAGGACGTGACGCTCGTTTCGCAGGTCGTGCCCGGCCAGCAGGAGTCCTTGCTGCACTGGTTCATTGGCGATGGCACCCGTAGCATCGTCATCGAGCAGATGGCTGATGGCATGCATGTTCATCATGACGATGTGGATGTGCTCACCAATCAACCGACCTTCGACTTCCATATGGAAAACCTGCGCAACTACATGTGCGTGAGCAACGAAATGGCGGAGCGACCACTTGGGGCAAGGCGGAACTGAGCGCATGGGGCGCCGGCGTGAGCATGCACGGCATTCCCGGTGACGTGAGTTCGCCGTCGCGTTTCGTACGTGTCGCCTACACCAACACGCACTATCCACAGCAGAACAACGAGTCCGCCAATGTGTCTCGTCTGTTCCACACGCTGGCCTCCGTACAGATGGTTGAAGGCATGTCCAAGATGGGCAACGGCCAGTTCGAGCGCACGCTGTTCACCAGCGGTTATTCCGGAAAGACTAACACGTATTACATGAACACGTATGAGGATCCGGCGATCCGCTCGTTTGCCATGTCCGACTTCGACATGGATTCGAGCGAGCTGATCACCGCCGATTGATTCCGGGAATTTCGAGTTCGAAGATTCCGCAGTAATCGCACTATGTGCGATGGCATAAAAGGACGCAACGTCGCAGCCGGCGTTGCGTCCTTTTAATCAGTAAAACTGATGAGATTTGATTAAAAAATTAAAATGGTCGAGGCATGCTTTCAAACGTACTTTCAGGCGTTTTCTTCGTTATGTTCCTTATGCGAGGAAGCGAATCGCGACAGAACACCTGACTTACGTAAAGCGCAATACATTCCCCAGGAACCGAAACCGGCGAATGCCACCGCGCTAAGCAGCTCGCAAATAGTGCCGATGATGCCTCGCGGGCTGAAGAACGTGAATGCCTGATAGTAGAAGAACAGCAGGTAGAAGTTGTAGACGATTCCAATCGCCAAAGCAGACAGAATGGTGACGCCGAGCGTCCAACGACGGTAGCGGAACAGTGCGAATACCGCTTCTGCGGCTGCCGCCTGCAGCAATGCGATTACCACCAGGCTCACACTGTATTTCGTGCCGAGTACCACCTCGACGAACGATGCGACCAAAAGCACGTAGGCCGAAGCTCCCGGCTTGCGCACGATCAGAGAGCCCAGCGTGGCGGGGAAGTAGAACAAAGCATGAAGTAGCGCCGCTGAACCAGGAAGAATCAAAGTCATCAACGGAAAAAGACCATACGACAGGCCGTCGAACACCCAAAACATCACTCCCGACATCACGCCGACCGCCGCGCCGACCGCGATATCGACCACACGCCATGTGAGGGCCTTGTGTATTCCTTGGTTTGTTTTCAAAGGCTGCCTTACCTGCTTCGACAGCTTCGCGTCTGTATTATGAATAACGGTTTTAGAGAATGTCTTCGCCATAATGATAATGAATCCTTGCGTTGGTCGATGCCGTGCACCGTGAGTCGGAGATCGCGGCAGTCGCCGTGGGCCGTTCCTCGACCTGCGCGGCTCGGGCAGGAACGACGAAAGGTATTATACGACGTGTTGTTTGCCGAATACGCATCATGGATTTCCCTGTATCCAAAATATCGTTACAAATATTCCAAATCCGGGCGTACGGTCCAGTCCAGTACATCTAATCCGCACGATTTTATTCAACTCAGCAGCATAAGAGCTTTTTGTTGTGAGGTGGCATTCGTCCAAAACAGCGTGGTCTGATGTTCCTTACGATGAACACGTAAGTTACGCTTTGCAGACGCAACTTAGCTAATTGTCAGGATTACATGTTCTTTTGCTATGAGATAGCATGCAACACGCCAATTAGACTTCAAGCACTTTAAGTTTTTACAGTGCAGGGTATGAGCACTTCAACATGGCATACGATTCGTGAAGCATCCATGATTTCCGGACTTCCCGAATCCACTTTGCGCTACTACGAGCAAATCGGTATCATTGCCCCGATCGCACGTGACCCAAGTTCTGGCCATCGCGCCTACACCGACGAAGACATTCAATCGTTGGTCACTATTTCCTGCTTGTCTGCGACTGGCATGCCGCTTGACGCCATGCGCGAGTATCTGAAAAACCGTTTCGACGGAACCGAAGGTGCGCGCAGGCAAATGGCGCTACTGGACGCGCAGGCGTTGCGTTTGGCCGCAAAAGCCGAAAGCATCCGCATGCAGCAAGCCTATGTTTCCCTTAAAACATTGTATTGGCGTGCCGTGGCGGAAGGCCATGACGACGAAGCGCAACGACTTCTGGAGGAAAACCACGATGTCATCGAAACAGTGAAAAAACAGATTCGTAGCAAGGCTGACGCATAAGTCGAGGCGTCATCGCAGACGTTACCTTAATTCAATTCGTATAACAAAGGAGCAACTCATGAAGGCAGCGATCTTCAAGGGAGTCAAGCAGATGGCATGCGAAGAGCATGCCGAACCGACCATCATCGATGGGGGAGATGCCATCATCCGCGTGGTACGCGCATGCGTGTGCGGATCCGACCTGTGGTTCTACCGCGACGGCAGCAAGGAACCCAACACTCAGGCCGGACATGAGGCCATCGGCGTGGTCGAGCAGATCGGCGACGACGTGACCGTGGCTAAGCCGGGCGATTTCGTGATCGTACCGTTCCCGTTCAGCTGCGGCAAGTGCCCGGTATGCAAGGCCGGTTTCGAATCCAGCTGCCCCCACGGCGGATATTTCGGAGACGAGGGATTGGGCTGCCAGGCGGAATACCTGCGCGTTCCCGAGGCCGATGGCACGCTGGTGGTCGTTCCGGGCGACGCGAAGAGCTTCTCCGACGAAATGCTCGCATCGCTGCTCACCCTCTCTGACGTGATGTCGACCGGTTACCATGCGGCTGCTTCCGCCGAAATCAAGCCGGGAGACACCGCAGTCGTGTTCGGCGACGGTGCGGTCGGCCTGTGCGGAGTGCTGTCCGCCAAGCTGATGGGCGCCACCCGCATCATTTCCATGAGCCGCCATGCCGACCGCCAACGTATCGCATGCGAATTCGGTGCCACCGATTTCGTGGAGGAACGTGGCGACGAGGCTGTAGCCAAGGTACTGGAAATGACTGATGGTTACGGTGCCGACGCCGTGCTTGAATGCGTAGGGTCCGCATTGTCGAACGACACTGCCATGAAGGTTGCGCGTGCGGGCGCTGTAGTCGGGCGCGTTGGCTTGCCGCACGGCGTGGAAGCCGATATTCCAGGACTGTTCTACCGCAACGTTGGTCTGCGCGGCGGTCCGGCACCGGTGCGCACGTACGATCTGCAGCGACTGCTCAAGGAAGTGCTCGACGGCAACATCAATCCCGGCATCGTCTACACCTCCGAATACACGCTCGACGATATTCAGGAAGCGTACGCGGCCATGGACGAGCGCCGCACCGTAAAGTCGCTGCTGCGCATCAGTGAGGTCTGAGCAATATACCGACGATAGAATAAGCGCAAATCAAACGAAAGGAAGCAAATCTTGTTTGAAGAGCTGCACAAACGGATGAATTCGTTCTGGAATAATGACAGGACATTGTCGCAAACCGATCCGGAATTCATTGAATTCTTCTCGAATTTCGCTTATGACGAAGTGGTGAACGAACCGGGAGCAAATCATCCTGATTTGGATGACAAAACCCGCTCTTTGGCCATTCTTGCCGTGCTGGTCGGATGCCAAGGCTTGGATGCTTTCGAAATGATGCTGCCGGTGGCCTACGAAACCGGACTGTCGTCCATCGCCATCAAGGAAATGGTGTATCAGGCGACCGCATACTGTGGTTTCGGCAAAACCCTGCCGTTCCTGAAGAAACTCAACAACTTCCTCGGCGCGGCCAACGTGCATCTTCCGCTTGAACCGCAAGGCACCACCACGCCGGAAACGCGTGCCAGGGCGGGCGAAGACAAGCAGATCGAAATCTTCGGTGAAGGAATGCGTGGATTCACGCAATCCGGCCCCGAAGATACGCGACACATCAACAAGTGGCTTGCCTGCAACTGCTTCGGCGACTACTACACGCGCGGTGGCTTGAGCACGCGTGAGCGTGAAATGATCACGTTGTGCTTCCTTGCCGCGCAGGGCGGTTGCGAGCCGCAGCTGACGTCTCATGCGAAGGCCAATATGGGCGTAGGCAATGAGAAGGCATTTCTGATTGCCGTTATTTCGCAGTGCATGCCGTATATCGGGTATCCGCGTACGCTGAATGCGATTCGTTGCATCAACGATGCAGCGGAGCAGATGCAAGGCTGATTGCGGTAGGATTTCGTTCGCTTCAGTACGAAAGGGGCTGTTTGCCAGTCACGATTGGATTGGCAAACAGCCCCTTATATGTTTTTTACAAGCGCGCTACGCGTGTGCGATCATCACTCGCCCCATACGTCCTTGGCGACGGACTGCACGAGCGCGATCTTGGCCCACTGCTGCTCTTCGGTAAGCTTGTTGCCTTCCTCGGTGGACGCGAAACCGCACTGGGTGGACAGGCACAAGCGGTCAAGCGGCACATACTGGGCCGCTTCGGCAATGCGAGCTTGATCACTTCCGGATCCTCAAGTTCCGGCTTCTTGGAAGTGATCAGACCGAGCACAACCTTCTTATCTCCGGAAACCTTGGCGAGCGGCTCGAAGTCGCCGGAACGATCATCGTCGAACTCCAGGTAGTAGGCGGCGACGTTTTCCTTGCCGAAAAGCACGTCGGCCACAGTGGCGTATCCGCCGGCGGAAGCCCACGTGGAGTGGTAATTGCCACGGCAGTCGTGCGTGGTGATCACCAGATCCTCTGGCAGATCCTCGATGGCGGCGTTGTTCATGGCGGCATACTGTTCCTGCATGGCGGCGAACTCATCGGCGGTGTAATGCTGGTTGAAGTTCGGATCACAGAACATGCCCCACGTGCAGTCATCCAGCTGAACATTGCGGCAGCCGGCTCATACAATGCATGATCAGACCATGGAAGGCCTTGGCGTTGTCGTCGGCAAGCTCGTCGTAATCCCTCTGGGTGTCGCCGTAGAACTCGTGCACGGAAGCGATGTTCTCCGGGCGGAACAGCTCCGCATACAGCTGTGCCGGAGCCGGAATGGTCTGGCGTGCAATGGCGGTGTCGTCTTCGAACTGCTTGATGAACTTGAAATGCTCAACGAACGGGTGGGCCGGGTCGAAGGCGATCTTGCTGGTCAGGCGTGCGGATTCGGCGCGGGTCTCCTCATCGTGGAAGAAATAGCCCTTGTCCATCGACACCTTTTCCACGCCGGCGAAGCCCCACATGCAGTCGAGATGCCACCAGCCACGGCGGAATTCACCGTCGGTGATGACGTGCAGACCGGCGGCCTTCTGCTTGGCGACCAGTTCGGTAATGGCATTATCTTCCACGGCCTTGAGCGCGGCCTCGTCAATCTTGCCTGCTGCGAAATCGGCGCGAGCCTGCTTGAGTTCTGCCGGACGCAGGTATGAGCCGACCACGTCGGCGCGGAACGGCGCGTTCTGGGAATACGTCATTGGATGCTCCTTGTTGTGCTGTCAGTGAAAATACCTAGGGAAGACTAGTCAATCCTTCAGAAAAATGCACGATTACGTCGGGAATATGAGACGGGCGCATTATAGTGTTTTGCGATTGAACGACATATGATTCGGTGGGGGGTTGATATGAGTGATGGGACCGGGCGGCAGGCAATGGCAGCGCAAAGTGGTACGTCGGATAATCCGAAATCCTCCAATCAGGAATCATCGAAAAAGCCGAAAACGCTCGGCAAATATCTGTTGGTGTCGGCAACGCAAACCATTGTGGAATTCGGATCGTTCACCTTGCTGCATGTGCTTTCCGTACCATCCGCCATCGCGAACGGCGTGGCCATCGTGCTGTCGGCTTCGTACAACTTCCTGATGAACCGCAATGTCACGTTCAAATCGTCCAGCAATTTCGGCCGTAGCGTGGCTTTGTTCATGCTGCTGTGGGTTTGGAATTACCTGTTCGGTTCGATCATGCTGGCATGGCTGCCTTCCGCATTCGGATGGAATGCGGTGTTGGTGAAGTTCCTGACTATGGCATGTCAGTTCGCGTGGGGCTATCCGCTGTGCAAGGAAGTGATTTTTCGCTGAACCTGCAAGCGTGTCAATCCGGGTGGCACCCTATGACAGCACCCTATGTATGATTGAATATGTCTTGTATTAACTCCAGAAAGAAATGGAAAGGCAATGAACGAATCGCAAGATTCCAACGACAGTAGTACGAGCAATCCGAACGATATTCGCCAACAGGAGGCAGAACATCAAGGAGCGGCCGTAAAAGCGGCGCTCGGAGCCAACATTGGTGTGGCCATCGCCAAGCTCGCTGCGGCGTTCTTTACCGGATCGTCCGCGATGCTTTCCGAATCGGTGCATTCCATCGCCGACTGTTCCAACGAAATCGTGCTCATGGCAGGCGGTCGCTTCTCCAAGCATAAGACGGACGGCGATCATCCGTTCGGTCTGTACCGCGCCAAATATCTCGCTTCGTTCGTAGTGGCGACGCTGCTGTTTTTCGTCGGTGGTTTCTTCTCCACTTCGGAGGCGGTGAAGAAATTGTTCGCCATTGCCGAAGACCCCGCACTGCGTGACGTCAACCAGATGGAACTGCTGGTGGCGTTTATCGTGGTGTTTATCAGCGCTTGTTTGGAAGGCTACGGCCTGCATCAAAGCATCAAGGAAGCGAACGAGCGTATGGAGCGCACGGGTGTGGCCCATATGGGTGTGTTCCGTTTTTGGAGGCGTACCAAGTCGGCGGAGCTTGCGTCCGTCATTATGGAAGACACGCTTGCTTTGATCGGCTTGGCATTCGCAGGGGCTGGCATCGGTCTTGCGATTCTGTTTGATAATGAGATATTTGATGCATTCGGCGGTTTGATGGTTGGTCTTGTATTGATTGCGGGATCGTTGCTGCTCATGTTCAAATCCGGTTCGCTGTTGATTGGTGAGGCCGTCGATTCGGATACGCGCAAGAAGATTGAGCAGCTGTTATTTCAACGCCTGGTGTGGAACGACTGCTGAATATGCAGACCGTGCATATGTCCGAGGATGACATTCTGCTGTGCGTCAAGGTGCAGACCAGCAAGCTCGACCGCGATTACGATGTTGAAACCGTGAACAAAATCGAACGAAGCGTGCGTACCGCGCTGCCGTGGTTCCGTTTCGAAATCTACGTAGAGCCCGACCTCTACCGCGCCGACCACAAAATCGTCTCGTAGTGGTGTGCGGTGTACCTATGGTTATGAGACGTAGAGTATGAGGCGACGATACGGTTTTCAGGAGGAGCTGGCATTCCGATGAGTTCGGAGTGCCAGCTCCTCCTTTTCATGTGCTTTCTTGTTATGCGTCTCCTTGAGCCCATACATATGCATCCTTTCCAACATCCGAGCTTTAGCCTCATCAACCTCGGCGCGAGTAATGCCGCTATCCGGTATGAACTGCTCAATGCTATAGCTCATTACATTTCCTTTCGTATGATTCCTCTAATCTAATGGATTACCCCCATATCTAATAGATCGTAAAACCCGTTTTCTTGAAGCAAAGGCGTCTAGGTGGAGGTATGTCTCAGATGCGATTGGTTTGTTTATCTCGAGATGCGAGACACACTTACCCCCCCCTAAAGTGGTAGGGTGGGTGGTGCATTCGGGGACGCATGCGCCCCTGTCATAACGCTCCGGGAGACAGGATGGAGAAAATGGAGAATATGGAGAATCCGAAGAAACTGGCCGTTGCGACCATCGCAGGCTTGACCGAGGTGGCCGGTATGGCCGCGCCCGCCATGGCAGATGAGACGGCCGCCGATCCGACGGTGGGCCAGACCCAGTCGGCCGATCCGACGAAGGATGCGCTCGACAAGGCCAACACGGCCGTATCCGAATCCCAGACCGCTTATGATAATGCCCAGCAGAATGTGCAGGACGCTCAATCCAAGGTGGATGATGCGTATGCTTCCGACCCGGCCACGAATGCGGCGCAGTCCGAACTGGATGCCGCCCAGTCGGCTAAGAAGGATGCCGACCAGTCGGCGGCTGACGCGCAGGCCGATGTGGATGCCGCCCAGGCTGCTCTGGCTGAAGTGAACGCCACGCTGAAGACAGCCGAAACCGCATTGGCCACGGCGAAGTCCGACGCGGAATCCGCGCAGGACGCGTACGACAAGGCCCACAAGGTTGTCACCCCGTCGAAGGATACGACCATCACGGTTGATACTCCGGACAGTGCGAACAGTGCGAACAGGGCGGCCGTGAAGACCTCCACGCAGGCCAAGCTTGGCGACACGGGCGTGGACGTGATGGAGACCGCCGTGTTTACCATTATGGCCGCCGGTACCGCCGGAGCCACGCTCATGCTGAAGCGTCGTGGTGACGGCCGTTACGATCTTATGGCACGCCACGCCAAGTAGGTTTTTGCCATAAAATCCTAGAAAATGATGTGCGGATGGGAACGAACGATTCCCATCCGCCTTTTCCTAAAACGTATGTGACATAACTCATCGAAAGCACAAGTATGCAGGGAAAACTATCTGAAGTTTCCAACCCGAATATAAGCGATGCCGGGTCAAAGAATGTAACTGAAAACAAGAAGAAGAGCAGAAAGCCTGCTGTGATCGCCGTGGCTTCGGTCGCGGCCGTGGCTGTGCTGGCTGGTGGCGGCTGGTTCGTTTGGAAGACCTACGCGAACCATGAGCTGGCCGAGGCGAGACAGGCGTGTGTGGAAGCGTCGGAAAGCTACCGCAAGGCGGCGGACTCGTATTCCGGGCTGGTGGATGGCGACGCGGCCACAGCCTCCCAGATCACCGTGAAGCAGGTGGCGGACGCGAAGACCGTGGATGCGTTGGCCGAAGCGTTGAAGGCGAACGAGCCTGACGTGGTCGCCTGCGTGGCCGATTCGAAGGCGGATTACGAGTCGAAGAACAGCCTGATTGAAAAGAACACCGGCTGGTACGGGAAACACGAGAAGAGCTTGGAAAACGCGGTCAGGGCCGTGAACGATTCGAAACTGGAGAAGACCGTTTCCGATGCGGAACGGTTGTTGAAGAATTCGGACGGCAAGGTCGCCGATGCGGCGACGCGCGACGAACTGTCCAAGCAGTCAAGGCCAGGGATGCGGACAAGATCGCGGCCGCGTCGAAGAAGGTCAACGACTCGGTGACGGCGAAGACGAAGGCGGACGAGGAGGCGCAGCGCAAGGCCGAGGAGGAGGCCGCCGCACAGGCCGCCGCACAGGCCCAGACGCAGCAGTCGTATTCGGCGCCGCAACAGTCGTACACGCCTCGTATTCAGGCGGCACGTCGGGTTCGACCAGCGGTGGTTCCAGCAGCAGCGCGCCCGACTTCGTTCCAAGCAGCGGAGGGTACGGCGTAGAGCCGGATGGCAGCTGGCATCCAGGGAACATTATTCAGCACTGATTCAGACGACTCTTCTTCTCAAGGGACCCTTCGGGTCCCTTTTTCGTATCCGCAGCCTTCCGGGAAAATGTCCAACCCGACACGCCCGAAACCGTGGTTGCATAGCAGGTGGATGACGGAAACGAATCCGATATCGACGTTTGTCGACGGCCGGGCATGTGAAGTGTTCGGACGGGACTTGTTCTCCTGTCCGACCCACCGGGAGTGGGGTGAACATCTGCAGATGAATCTCTGAAAGGAGACGGAACATTGGGTTCCAAGAACAGTAACGGAAGGCGAAAGACGCTGGCCCTGCTCGCCGCCACGCGACGTTGCCGGCGGCTCTGACCGCGGGCCACCGCCTACGCCGGTG
>ENA-OQDD01000296-OQDD01000296.1-human-gut-metagenome-genome-assembly--contig:-NODE-296-length-20856-cov-1.409571_pt1 | contig 20856 bp, 37 predicted proteins | sample MGYA00242507_ERZ504598 | MGnify/ENA primary metagenome ERZ504598 (study PRJEB26092, sample SAMD00036318) | human gut metagenome | host: Homo sapiens | study: EMG produced TPA metagenomics assembly of...
CAGACAATGAACAGCCAAAGGACGACAGATAAACGTCTTTTTTGAAACCTAAATTGTACCCCCTAAGGCATTGACGTATTGATAAAGAGTTGAATTAAAGCGACATAAGGAGATGGGTTCATTACCCTGTCTCTCCGCTGAACGTGCTGGACAGAAATGGTCAGCAAACGGACAAAAAGCTACAAATCAATGATTTGTGGCTTTTTTTATTGCCCGAAAGTCCTGCTTCCAAGACTTCAAAAGTACGGTAAAAGACAAAGTTTCGTTACTAAATCGTTACCTATTCCCCACCGGACAAAAACGGTAACGATTTGTCCATAAATGACCTGATAATGACTTGATTAGTCCATAGTCTGCATAACTCGAAAACGAGAGGTAAAAATTAATTTTGCAACTAAAAAAAGTGAGTTATGAAATCGACATTCAAGGTTCTTTTTTATTTGAAGAAAGGTTCTGAAAAGAAAAACGGCGAGGTTATGATTATGGCACGCATCACCATAGACGCAAACTTTGCCAGTTCAGTACGAAACAGAGCATCCAGCCCGACAACTGGAGCATTGCTGCGGGCAAAGCCAAAGGCAGGGATGCCGGGAGGATAAACGCCCTTTTGGACGACATACGTTCTTCCCTGAATACCATTTACCACGAAATGCAGCGGCGTGACAACTACGTGACCGCCGAGAAAGTGAAAAACGAGTTTTTAGGTCATAGCGAGAGCCACGAAACAATCCTTTCATTGTTCCAAAAGCACAATGACGATGTGAAGCAGCTTGTGGGCATATCCAAGACGATAGCGACCTACCGCAAGTATGAAGTGACCCGCCGCCACCTCGCTGAATTTATCCAAAGCAAGTACAACGTATCGGACATATCCATTAAGGAAATTACCCCAATGTTCATTACCGATTTTGAGTTGTATTTGCGTACCGCCTGCAAGTGCGGCTACAACACCACCGCCAAGTTCATGCAGTTCTTCAAGCGTATCATCATCATCGCCCGTAACAACGGCATACTGGTGGGCGACCCTTTCGCCAGCTACAAAATCCGGCTGGAAAAAGTGGACAGGGGTTATCTGACAGAGGACGAGATTAAAATTATCCTTAAAAAGAAAATGGTTTCCGAACGGCTGGAACACGTCAGGGACTTGTTCGTCTTTTCCTGTTTCTGCGGTCTGGCATACAGCGATGTCGCCAATTTGCGGCAGGAGAATATCCAAAAGTCTTTTGACGGCAACCTTTGGATAATCACCAAGCGGGTAAAGACCAACACGGACGTGAATGTCCCCCTGCTGGATATTCCCAAGATGATTTGAAGAAGTACAAGGGCAAGTTGCCGGACGGCAAGATACTTCCCGTAATCAGCAATCAGAAGCTAAACGCCTACTTGAAAGAGATTGCCGATATATGCGGTATTAAAAAGAACCTGACGTTCCACCTTGCTCGGCACACGTTCGCCACGACCACCACGCTGTCAAAGGGCGTACCCATTGAAACGGTGTCCAAGATGCTGGGACACACAAACATAGAAACTACGCAAATCTACGCCCGCATCACCAACAGCAAGATAGGCAGCGATATGCAGGGGCTTGACAAGAAGTTTGTCGGCATTGAGAAGATTTACAAGGAAGTTGCCATGTAATCTTGATTATATGGAACTGGTCACAATTTGTGACCAGTCCTTACTATTATTCCAACATTGCTAAATCTCCTAAAATATACGATTATGGATTTGCAGATTATCCAAAACAAGATTTTTGAGGTCAGAAGTTGCCGGGTGATGCTCGATTATCATTTGGCAGAACTCTACCAAGTGGAAACACGAGCCTTGAAGCAGGCGGTCAAGCGCAATATCGAGCGTTTTCCGGGTGATTTTATGTTTGTACTCACCCAAGAGGAAGCTAACTTGCTGTTATCCATAGGGGTATCACAAAATGTGATACCCCCTGCTTACAACTTCGGCGTTGCTATGCCTATGGCTTTCACCGAGCAGGGCGTAGCCATGCTTTCTTCGGTTCTCCGCTCCAAAGTAGCCATAGAAGTAAACATTTCAATCATGCGGGCTTTCGTCCTCATGCGCCAAATGGCAATCGGTTACGAGGAACTGTCAAGGCGCATCGAGGAACTGGAGGTAAGCACCGATGCGCAGTTCAACGAACTGTACCAAGCCCTTACCCAGCTTTTGAGCCAGTCGAAACAACAGAAAGAACGCCGTCCGGTAGGTTTCGTTACCTATAACCGTGACAAAAACGAATAGGTAACGATTTCGGTAACGAAATTCCGCCTAACAAACTATATCCCAATAAAGTACATTCTTCCACCTTGCGGCAGTCCACCGACTACCCGCATTTTTTATATCCTTTTCCAACTGGCACATTCCCCGAAACGCCAGCCGTGCGTGGCATGGCTGACTGTATTCCGTGAAAAGAGCCGTTGGAAACCCGCACAAGCGTACCGCAGGTAAACTTGCCATACCCTTGCCTTTCCCGCCCGCATGGAGTGTTCCCTAAAAGATGAAAGAGAACAGGCACTTTTCCCCTGTTTCCCTATCTGTAAATCTTCCTCTTACGCAGTCCCCCAGCCGGGACAGTCGTTTTAATCATTTCAATAGGCAAAGGTAGTTACGTGTTCTTCACGATTTTGCAAGGTCGAGCCGTTCCGGTTTGGCGAAAAAATCTTCCCTGCCTTGCGAGGTATTTTTTGCCCAAAACCTTGCAAACTCTAAACACTACCCTTTTACGCCTATGTGAAACGAAAACGACCGACCCGACCGGAAGACGCATAAAAAAAAGTCGGATTTACGGGAAACAGGAAAAAGTTCAGTGAAACTTCAACTCCCTCACCTCTCAAATCCGCATAAAATTAAAAACTTAAAAATTACAGCAATATGGAAGCAAAGGTATTATCGGAAGCAAAAGTTTATGTAGCACTTATGCCAAGTACAACAACGGTTCATTGTCCGGCGCATGGCTCGACCTTTCGGACTATTCGGACAAGGAAGAATTTTATGAAGCCTGCCGGGAACTTCACAAGGACGAGGAAGATGCGGAATACATGTTTCAGGACTGGGAGAACGTGCCGGAGGGCTTAATCGGCGAAAGCTGGATTTCTGAAAACTTCTTCGCCCTGCGTGATGCGGTGGAGGATTTGAGCGACACCGAGCAGGAAGCCTTTTTCGTGTGGTGCAACTATAAAGCCATGATTTGGGCGAGGAAGATGCGGACGACCTTGTACGTGATTTCCGGGATGAATATCAAGGGGAATATGACGATGAAGAAGATTTCGCCTATGAAATTGTAGAGGAATGTTACGACCTGCCGGAGTTCGCAAAGACCTATTTCGATTACAAACAGTTTGCCCGTGACCTGTTCATGTGCGATTACTGGTTTGATGACGGCTTTGTGTTCCGTGCGGCATAACAACCAATCCGGGCGGGGTGTCAAAGCCCTGCCCGCTAAAAACAACCAAGTTTATAACCATAAAAAAATAAGACATCATGCAGTCACTTAACAAAAACGGGGTAAGCATCACCCAAACACCGGGAGAAGAAAAGTTCGTGAAATGCCGTTTAGGGGCTTTCAGGGGACAAATTTATTATCAATATGACTACCGCCACACGGACGGCGAACTTTTCAGCACGGTAGCCAAAACGCTGGACGAGTGCCGCCGCAGGCGTGACGAATGGGTAGCGAAGAAGAACGGAGTAATAAACAAGTAAATTTTAGGGACATGAAAACAACAGAAGTAAACAAGGAGCTTATCGGCAGGCGTTGCGAGTGCATTTTTACGGGCTTAATGGTAACGGGCGTTATCGAGGACACAGAAGAAAACGAACACACCATAGAGGTAAAAGTCCGTTTCGACCACCCGCACCAGTGGGGCGATGATTTGTATAATGATGTGTGGGCGTGGGGGCGCAAAATAGACGAGTTCGGCACGCTGCACCATTTGCAACTGTTGGAGGACAAACCGGACTTTCAGATAATGACGGTAGTTTTCGGCGAGCCAATCAGCCGGATAGACCGCAGTGTTTTGCAGATGTGGACACGTGGGGCGTCTGTTCCCTGCAAGGCTGGGTAAACAGCTATGAAAGTGTCCGGTTTGTAGCCATAGACGACCATACGGCAATCATCACGGGCGAATATAACATGGAGCAGGTAAAGGTGTGGTTAGAGAAATACACGTCCATAAAGAGCCTTAAAACCAGTTGATAGAAAACGGCGGCTGCTTGCCGCCGTTACTTTCTTCCGTGAGCCTGCCAGCGGGTGAAGAAAGTAACAAAGAAGCCTTTCGTTTTCCCTATCATGGAAACAGCCCGCCGATGCTTCCCGGCGGGCTGTCTGCCCGATATTTACGCTTTGCGTATCATTACGTATAAGGCTGGTATATATCCTAACGAACAGCCGCATGGCTATTCCGGTTCTTCATCCTCGCTGTTGTCATTATTGAACGAGAATGAAAGTTGCTGTATCTGCCCAAAGCTGTCGATAATATAAATGTCAATCGTCTGCTGGTCGGTCGATGCGGAGGTATAATAAAGCCGGAATGTTTCTTTCTCCAGCGGGTAAAGGTCATTGGGCAGGAACACCGTGCCGTTATCCATTTCCAGCTTTCCTTTGCCGTCCGGCTGGAAATACCTTATCTGATAGGTAGTCGGCTGGTAATAGCCGCCACGCACCAGTCGGCAGCGTATTTCGGCGGTTTCCCCGACTTTCAGCCTTTTGGGTACTGGCAGTGTTTCGATGCTGAACGGGTACGCCTGCTGAATATCCAAGTTGTCATTACAGGCGGTGACAAGCACAAGGGCGGCCACGATGTAGCAGCCCATGATGATTTTATACATTACATTCTTCATATACATTATTATATAGCGGTCAGTTGATAATGAATTTCAGTCCCAAAGATACCTGCGTGTGGAACTTGCCGATGTCCGAGCCGAACAACGCCCGTTCCTTGCGTTCAACAGCAGAGCCACCCGGTCGGTCAGGTAGGTTTCCAGTTCCAGCGTCAGCGCACCGCCGTAAATGAAGCAGTCCTTATCCAGCAAGGTAGAGCCGTCCGGCAGCAGCTTTTCGCTTCGGTTGCTTGTTTCGTACCCGGCGAGAGCGACAAGCCCAATGAAAGGAAAAAGGTCTTTCGTCTGTCCGATAGGAATTTCAGGTAATAGCCGCCCTCTGCGGTGAACTGTTCTACGGGTATCTGCATATCCTTGTAGTCATACTTCTTGTGCAGGTATTCGCCGCCAATCACCCAGCGGTTGGCGTTCTTGGTGTAAACGCTGTATGCCGCCCCGATGTGGTAGGAGAAATCCGTGTTATCATCCAGTGTACACCGTCCGTCATGCCCGCCGTGACCTGCAAGCCTTTCATGCCCGGCAGGTATCTTTGTGCGTGTGCCTGAAACGAGGTCAGGCACAGCGCAAAGAGCATCATTATAAAGATGTGTCTTTTCATTCCCTATTTGATTTTTAGTTCGTCAATCACTTCTGCGTTCACGATGTCGGCGTTTTCCACCCGTATGGTCTGATGCCGCCCGCCGTTCTTCTCGTAGAGTTCCACGACCAGCAGCTTGTCGTCAGGATGGTGAACTTCGGCAGGGCGTACACCGTGCGCACGGTCGATTTCCCGGCAATCTCTATCACCTCGTTGTAGCTGCGTACCGCATCCAGTACCGTTTCCTGAATAGCCGTGCGTTTGGGCACTTTTTTATCGGTTATCTTAAACCTGATGAAGTCCGTGTCGAAAGGCACGTTGGAACTGTTCTTTGTCTGCGTGTGCACGTAGAGCATCCCGTTATAGGTGTAAATCCCCTTGATTAAGAACTGTATGCCGAAACGCTTGCTACCCAAGTGGCGCACTTTCCGGTCATTGTTCTTGTAGATGCTCTGCATTATCAGTTTCACCAGCAGCGGGCTTTCATTACCTAATTCCCGGAAATAGATGTTCATGCGGGTATGCGAGAAATCGGACGTATCTTCATTTCCAAGAAGTCTTTCATTTCGATGTTGAGCATTTCCGGTTCACGGGCGTACTTGGCGTTGAATGAAAAGAAACTGCCGTCCTCGCAGATAACGGAGAAGTTCGTTTCGCCCGGAAAGCCCTCTGTCGTGGCTTTCACCCTGATTACGTTCTCCGCACCGTCCGCCTTGCCCGCTATGATGTGGTTGCTTCCCAAATCGACATAGCGGACGGCGGCGGGGAAGATGATATGCACCGTCTTGGCAAAGGTCACTTCCACGCCGTAGGGCGTAACCATTTGGCGGTACGGGAGTTTCCGGGTAATACCCCGGTACAAGTCGTTGCCAGCCGCATACTTCACGGTGTCAGTGGTTTGTGCGTTTGCCGCACACACGCCCAGCAAGAGGGCGAACATTACAAAAATCTGTTTCATTGCTAATTGAAATTTTAACGGTTGATAAAATGGTTATTGTTGTTTGGCATACAGCATGACTTTATAGCCTGCTTTCAGCTTCACTTTCACGGTTCGGAACTTCTTGGCGAGGTAGCCGGACGTTCCTTGCAGCAATCCCCTTGTCACGTCCATAGCCACCTGCTGCCCGGCACTTTGGGCAAAGGAAATGCTTGTACCCAGCCCGCTTCCGATATTCGCCATAGCTTCGTTGAACGCTTCCTGCTCCATAGAGGACGGGACGGAAAGCCCCTTTTGCCCGTCCGTGTCGAACACGGCGAGTTCCACCGGGATGATGTTGCCAGCGTACTCAATCGAGGACACCAGTATGTCGAGCCGTTCGCCCTGCACCTTTGCCGTCCCCGCCACAAGGGTATTCTTCGGCACAACGATATTTCCCGCCTGCATGGGTTCGAGCAGCCGTAGTTTCACCGCCTGCCCGTCCACCAGCGTTTGGTCTTGGTGTACAGGCGGCTACCGTGTTCTTTCCCATAGCGTACCCCGTCGCTACCGCCGTGTTGAAGCCGTAGTTTCGTGGCTGGATGTAAGCCCGGATGAAGTCGGCATCGCTCATGGGCTGCTGCAATCCCGAAACGGTCGTTTCCCTGACAGCCTGCACCGCCACCGCATCCGGCTTGCGGTCAATGTCGCCCGTTACCGGGACTTGTGCGACTTGTCCCTGCCCGCCGTTCATGTACTTTGCCGCCAGCTCGTAGGACTTTTCCAAGAGTGCCATTTGGTCGTCAGCCGTAGGCGTGGCGTTCTGCTGCTGTTTCAGTCGGTCGGTCAGTTCCGCCACCTGCCGTTTCAATTCCTCTTTTTCCTCGTCCACAGGGGGCGTTTCGTAGAACGTGCTTAACTGGCGGTTGATGTCCCGGTAAGCCGCCCTTGAAGAAGCACCGCCGCCCCTTTGTGGCTTCGGATCTTCTTCCGGCATCAGATTGATTTCCTCTTGTGGTTCTTCCGTATCATCGTCCAGCGTGAAACCGAAGTCCTGCAAGGATTGTATCTTGTCCTGCTGTTTGCGGCTTGTCACCGCCTGCTCGTAAGCCTTTTGCTTGTCGGCTATAATCCCGTCCTCTGCGGGCAGGGGTATGTCGGCATTGAAGCCGCCCACGCTTTCCACATTCACGTCCTCTTTGCCGGAGGGTGCGAATATCAGGTACATGCACCCTGCAAAGGCAAGGAACATCAGCGGGAAGACTATCATTTTCCTGCGCTGCTGCACCTGGCTGCGGGGTAACGTTCCCGTTTGGTTTATCTTCCTTTTTCGGCTTCCCGTCCGCCTGCGGTACGGTCGTGCCGTTCTCATTCTTCTGTACTTCTTCCATATTCCGGTCTGTTTAAGGGGTTGATACTGTTGATTGTGTCATTGCCTTGCAATGGCAGTTGTTTGATATGTTCTATTTGCAGCCGCCTGCCGTCCCGTTTCCCGATATTGTAGATTGATGAAACGGTGATGTAGATAGACAAGCCGCCGAAAAAGAAGAACATCACGAGGATAACCGCCAGCCTTTTGCCCGGCGTAATCCGTCCGCACATTCGGCGCAGGCGGTCGTCCGCCCAGTCCGCACCTTTTCGATGTGGTTTCGTTTTCTTTCCATAAGGCTATCTTTTAATGGTCTGCAAATCCTTGTTCTCGGTAATGGTGAACGCTTCGATGATAAAGCCGTGCGGGTTGTTGTCGCTCCGGGTGGCGTTAAGCAACCGGCACGAGGTCACAAGGCTTCGCACCGTCAGGCTGCTTTCCCGGACAATCAACTGGCGGGCATACGTGTTCACCTTGTAGGGGTACTGGTCGAAGTCGCACTTCACGCTGTCAATCTCCACCGTCTGCGTGACGTTTCCGGAAATCACCCGGTTGTAGTAGCCCTTTTCCGCCAAGTCCTTGTAATAGTTGAAAGCGGTCTTGTCGGCGAGAAACAACGAGCGTTTGATGTTGCTTTCGATAGCCCTTGTCGGGCGATAAGGTGAAAACAGTTCGTGAAAACGCCGCACGTGTGATTTGGCTTCCACTGGTCTGTTCTGTGCCATGTCCTGCGAGAGTGCCAGCATCAGGCTTTTGCCGTTGTCGAGGACGTATATCTTCTGCCGCTGCTTTTCGGCGAAGCTGTACGAGTTCCACACGGCAAAGCCCGTCACCAGTGCGCACAGGCAGATGAATACCAGCGCAAAGAGCCGGATTTGCCGGAAACTCGTTTCGATGTTCGTTAATGACTTAAATTCCATATACTAAATATTGATGTTGGTTATTTGAGTAGTTTCCCGGTTACTTTCCCGCTTGCCGCACCGACCGCCGCCCCGGCGATTGACCCAGCCCGTGCCACGTTGCGGTTATAGCAGACGTACCGCCAGCCGACACTATCCAGCTTGCCACCGTTGGAATGGTGAAGTAGCCCACGATGCCGATAATCATAAAGATTATATACACGGTGCTGCTCCCGTCCGGGATGAAATCCGGGTCTGAAAGCTGCTCGATGTCTTTTTGGAGCATCAGGGTTTGTATGCGTGCCAGCACGCTGCTGAACAAGTCCGACACGGGCAGCCACAGGTAAATGGAGATATAGCGTGAAATCCACCGGGTCAGCGTGCTTTGGAAACCGTCATAGACGGAAATCGCAAACGCCAGCGGACCAGTATGCTTAACACGATTAGGAAGAACGTGCGCAGCGTGTCTATAATCAGCCCCGCCGCCTGAAAGAGCATTTCCAGCAATTCCCTGAACCAGTCCCGGACGGACTTCTTTATATTGTACGCCGCCCTGTCCATATACATACCCGTCATAGTTACCATATCGGAGGGCGACCAGCCCAGTTCTTCCAGTTGCCTGTCAAATTCCTCGTCCGAAGCGAGGTAAGCCGTTTCGGGGCTACGCATCAGGGCTTCATATTCCAGTCGGTCTTTCTGCGCCCGGTACTCGTTCATGTCGAAGTCTGCGTTTCCATAAGCTGGTTGCACCCTTTCACCACTGGCGACAGCACCGTGTTGATAGTCCCCAGCACGAAAGTTGGAAAAAACATGATGCACAGCCCCAGTGCAAAGGGACGCAGGAGCGGGTACACGTCTATGGGTTCGGCACGTGCGAGCGACTGCCACACTTTGGCGGCTACATAGAACAAAGCTCCCAGCCCGGCTATCCCTTTGGCTACCCCCGTCATGTTGCTGCACAAGGGCATCATTTCATCGTACAGCACCCGCAACACTTGGTGCAGGTTGTCAAAATCCACCGCTGCTAATAACATAGGCATACCGATTTATATGTTACCAGTAGCGTTCATCCGCCGAGCCGTAGAGAGCCAGCACCCGGTCGGTGTCGTTCTTCTTCTTCGCCCGCAGGTAGGACACGGATATGTTCTTTCGGGTGTAGTAGTTCACGAGGTTGCGGTAGTTGAGCAGGCTTTTATAGGCGTTGTTGATTACCGCCAGCCTTTCGGCATCCGTCAGCGACATGCCCGTCACGTTCACTACATTCTTCAAGTCCTGCAACACGTCCGCACTTTCGGAGAGCAGCTTGGCGTACCCGGCTGAAATGGCGGTGAGTTCATCCGGCGTGTAGTTCGGGTCTGCCAGCATGTTCTGATAGTTTCGCACGTAGATTTCGGATATTTCCGCCACCAGCTCAATGGACTTCTTCACCTTGACACCGCCCTTAACCACGTCATGCACCGCTTTGAGCGCATCGTAATATTTTTTACCCTGCTGGAAAATCTTCTGCGCTTCCATGAAGCCGTCCAGCGTGTTCTTGGCAGTGGTGGAAGTCTGCACTATCTGCTTGGTGGTGTTGATGATGCCCTGCGCCAAGTTGCCGGGGTCTGACACCACCCACTGTGCGGATGCCTTGCCGATGAAGCAAAGGCATACCGCCATAAGGAGAATTGTTCTTTTCATTATCTTTTGTTTTCAGGGTTTGTAACTCGTTTGTATTCGCCGCCGGGCATGAGCGTTATCCGGTCGGTCTTTTTGTCATAGGTGAACTGTATGCGGAAGCCCGTTTCGATGAACAGGCAGCCGTTCCGTTCTGTTACCGGGTAAGCCGTTTCCAGTATTCTGCCCCTGACATTCGCTTTCCGGGTGACGGTGTATCTGCCGCCCGTTTCCGAGAGTGTGAAAGCCGGGTGTCCCCTGACGTGTACCCAATAGCCCTGCATCCTTTCCAGCTCCTTGCTTCCGCTGTCCTCGCAGCCCGCCAGCAGGCAGGCGGACAATAGCGTGTATATCAGATTGTCAATCCATTTCATGTTCCTAATTTTTAAGTTGTTGATGATTGGGGATTTCTTTTGCTTTCTGCAAGCCGCTTGATAGCCAGTTCAAGGTTGCCGTCCAGCTTCTCGGCAAGAGCGAACAGTTCCATTTTCTCGCTTTCCTCTGTTGTGAAGGTGTAATATTCTTCCAACGAAACTTCCGTGGCATATACCGCCGATTGTGTGCCGCCCAGCGAGAAGAAAACTTCCTTGTACTTCCGTCCGGGGTGGTTCGCCATGTTGATAGACAATATCTGCGAACGCTCCTTGTCGGTCAGTCCCAAGAGGTTCTGTATGCTGTCGAACTTGTTGAGATATTTTCTTTGGTCTAACAGGATTTTGCAGTCCGAGTTATTGATGATACTCTCTTTCACGATAGGGGAAGAAATAATATCCTCTACCTCTTGCGTGACTACAATCGCTTCCCGAAATACTTTCGGACGGTCTTGTGTAGGCTAAGCACCCAGCGCCTTATCATATTTCTATGACAGGTTTCCAAATGCTCGCCCCCGAACCGGACTTACACCTCTCAGCGTATCCGGCTCTCCACTAATTTCAGTCTATCTTTCCGTCATGTATCTTCTTGTGACAACTCCTGCACACGGCAATCGTCTTGCGTTTACGGGCAATCATGTGTCGTTCCCAGCTTTCCTTGCCCTGTAAGTTCTTTAGTTTCCTTACATGATGCATAACAAGGTCGTCTGTCGCTTCACATAATTCACACTCACGGGCTTTTAGTCTTTCAACAAGGCTTGTCCGCCCTGCGGTATAAATTGTCCGTGGCATAGTGTCACATTCCGATTTATAGGTGGGCTTTTTTCGTTTGAACCCACCATTATAAAAGTATCTTTCCTTTACACCTGTTTTAGTCATGTGCTTTATGGTAAACCTACCGTTCTTTGCGATATTTCTTGTTTACCTCACGTGTGCGGCACTTGTATTTGCCTGCAAACGTTTTGTACATGCTGTATTCCATGATGTAACTGAAATTATTCAAGGCATGGGCGCAGTTGTTAGCTATGGAGTAATAGTTATAGAAACCCACGATTTCTCGATTATAACTATCAAGGATTTCAAGGTCGTCATTGAATATCAGTCCCGATTTACATTTCGGTTTCCATATTTCCTTTCCGTTACGGTTTGTCAGTTCCAAGACTCCCAAATTGAAAAGTTTTCTACGGACAGTTTCCATACTGACATTTAAGCAGACCCTTTTACCATAGGTTCTTCTTCTTAATCTACCCCGTTTATCCCTTTTTTGGTCGTTGGACTTTCTTACAGTGATTTCATATCCGAGAAATTTGGCAGGTCTTTCCGTGTGGGTGACAAGTGTCTTTTCATCGGACAGTTCCAATGCCAATTTATCAGCAAGGAAGTTTTTAATATCTTCCTTTATCTGTAGCGCATCCTGCTTGCTTCCGATAATTCCCACAAGAAAATCATCTGCATATCTTGCATATTTCATCCTTCTGTAATCGGCATCCATTTCTTCGCCGTTGGGATATTTAGCCCGTCCTTGTTCTATTGCTTTCAGTTCAAGGATTAGCTTTGTCCTTTGCCTTTCGTCTTTTACGGACTTCAATCTTCGCACAGTACGGCTTCTTGCATTTTTATAGTCCATACTTTCTCTACTGAATTTTCGTTTCTTCCCTTTGTCGAATTTGGCGGTGTATTCCTTTATATACTTATCCAGCTTGTCAAGGTATATATTAGCCAATATCGGGCTGATGATACCACCTTGCGGTGTGCCACTGTAAGTATTGTGGAATTGCCATTCTTCGATATATCCCGCTTTCAAGAACTTGCGTACTAAGCGTATGAAGCGTTCGTCCGCAATGCGCTCCTTGAGTATGTTTATTAATACATCATGGCTTATATTATCAAAGAAACCTTTTATATCTCCCTCTACAAACCACTTTGCACCGCTAAACTCCTTTTGGATGTGAGTTAATGCAGTATGGCAGCTTCGATTGGGTCGAAACCCATGCGAGGTGTATTCAAAATTTCCCTCGTATATGGCTTCCAATACCATTCTTACTACTTCTTGTATTAACTTGTCATTGAAAGTCGGTACGCCAAGAGGTCTTTTCTTACCGTTTTTCTTCGGTATGTACACCCTCTTTGACGGTTGGGCTGGTACGTTTCATCTTTTAACGTATCAATCAACTTGTCAATTCGTTTCAGGCTCATGTTGTCAATGGTCTGACCGTCAGAGCCTTTAGTCATGTTTCCCTCTTTGGCGTATATACGCTGATAGGCAACATAGAACATTTCCTCATTGAACAAAATTCTGTAAAGGCGTTCAAACTTATAGCTTGCATCCTTACTGTGTTCTGACAGACTGTTTAATACTCTTTCTGGACTTCTCATAATGTCTCTCACATTTTCCGTTAATTGTATTAATAATTAGCTGCTTCCCTTCGCCATGTACAAGGTGTTACCTTGCTCGGACTACTATGGAAGCTCCGTTACCACTCCGAATTTTCATAGGTCAAACCTAATAGCCTTTCGGCACTTCGGGATAGGTAATCCCCGTTTATCACATCGTAACTGTTGGCATGATAGATTGTCGGATACGACTTCCGTCCTTTAATCGCTTACTGCGCTTGTGTCGTGATAAGTTCTTGCTACGTTCATACATGTACACTGAAGTAGTATCACGATATGGCGATTGATAGTTACCTTACGCCATAGCCTCAAGGGGGACCACTCAGACTATCGTTCAATCAATTCGGACTTTATCCTCATATCTATCTTTTCATCTCGCCATTCAGTCGCAGTTTGGTAACTAACTGACTTATGACTTTTCCGACATGCTACACTCCCTGCTCGGTTAAGTTTTCCCGAAACAGATAAGTCGGCTGATGATAGGTTATTTTTCAAAGAACACGTTCCTAATCTCTTGCCAAAGAGATATTTACGATGCAACCTTTACGGGCGCACAAAGATACTTTATGTACTCACTCATATTGGCGGACATCAGGGCTTTCCAGCATTCCTCAATGAGTATCATCTTACGGATGCCTTTCAAACGGCGCATCTTAGCGATGAAGGTTTCCATGATTATCAGCGTGACCACGGGCAGAAGCACCTTGTTTCCGCTGATATTGTCCAGTTCAAATACGATAAAGCGCTTGTTGGTAAGATCCAGTTCCTTGTCCGAATTAAGCAGGAATCATAATCACCGCCACGGTAGAACGGTTCCAGCACGTTCAGGAAACCGTCGATGTCAAAATCCTTCTCACGGACTTTCTTCTCCTCAATCATCCGGCGGTAGTCATCACGCACAAACTCGTAGAATCCGTTGAAATCGGGTCTGACATCCCTGTTTTCCGTTATCCTGCGGATGTATGCGTTCACCGCTCCAGAAAGGGCCACTTCTTCAGAACGCCTTGGGGCTTCATCCTCACGTTTCCAGAGTGTGAGTATCAGTGTCTTGATGCTTTCACGCTTTTCCACGTCAAATTCCCCGGAATCCGTATAGAACGGATTGAAGGCGATGGGATTGTCCTCCTCATAGGTGATATAGATACCGTCCTCGCCATGTGTCCGGTCATGAATCAGGCTGCAAAGTCCCTGATAGCTGTTTCCGGTATCCACCAGCAGGATATGGGTACCCTGTTCATAATACTGGCGGACAAGATGGTTCGTTAAGAAGGATTTACCGCTGCCGGAGGGACCGAGTATGAACTTGTTGCGGTTGGTGATGATTCCCTTGCGCATGGGCAGGTCACTGATGTCCAGATGAAGCGGTACGCCGCTCTGCCTGTCCGTCATACGGATACCGAACGGGCTGGGCGAACTGCGGTAATTCGTTTCCGAAGCAAACAGGCAGACAGCCTGTTCCAGAAAGGTATAGAAACTTTCCTCAGCCGGAAAATCGCCCGCATTGCCGGGAATACCAGACCAGTACAGCACCGGAGTATCTATCGTGTTGTAATGGGGTACGCATCCCATCAGGGCAAGCTGGCTGCCGGTATCGTTCTTGATACGCCTTAACTCTTCCTCGTCTTCCGCCCAGGCCAGTACGTTACAGTGGCACCGTACCGGAACAAGCCCTTTCGTATGCGCCTCGTCAAGATACATTTCTGCCCATTCATAGTTCACGGCATTGCTGCGGCTGTATTTCGACAGGGACAGCATGTTGCGTGAGGTCTTTTCCATGCGTTGCAGGATTTCCTGCGCGTCATCGATGAACACGTACTGCGAATAGACATGGTTGCATGAAAGCAGGAGCCTACCGGAGCCGCAAACGAAAGACGGCAGTCGCTACGGTCCGTGGATAAGCGCTCATAGCGCATGTCCGTGCCCACACTGCCGGGAAGGTCTTCCGTATCGGAAAGTACATGCAGGCAAAGACGTTTGTCACCGATGCGCATACGTTCCGGATCAAGGCAGATGTCCTGTAATACGGGGTGCGTGTCCTCCATACCGAGAGTCAGGTATCTTTCAATCAGCCCGGGACATTCTTCCGTTCCGACCACCTCTTCCGTTCTGAGACGCTTCATCCTGACATGCCCCGAATCGTTCATGATACGCTCGAACTGCTCCACCGCCTCCAGGAATTTCACGACCGAATCCCAGTCCGTGATTTCCTTGGGAAGGATATACCGCGGCACAGGGTACTGAAATCACTGCGGCGACGGGCACGTTCGCGTGTGGTCTTTGTCAGATACAGGAAGCAGCGGTGTCTGAGATACGGGCGTTCGTTGAAATGACGCTCATAGCTGCGGGACAGGAAACTTTCCGTCCCGTTTCCTTCGCTCCGGTAGTTTTCCTTGACGAACCAGTCCTGCTTGTACACGACCGAATAATTTGGAAGCACCTTCATGGCCTTTACCCAGGTACCGTGAATGCTTCATATTCCGCCGCCGTCACCGTGTACAGTTCAGGCAGCTCGACCTCGAAGGCTACCGTAATGTCCGCATCCTTGCTTACGATGCAGTTGTTTTCCACGGCCAGAATCGGGAATCTGTCTTCCAGATCACAGGCCTTCAATACACTTCTCATTTCTTTCTCTTCTTTTTGGTTAATGCTCTGAATATTCTGCGACGGGCTGACAGATAGCGCGGATGGCGTTTCTCGGCCAGCATCTTCATCAGCCCATGCTCACCGTAGCGGGCATTCATGCGGAAAGTCAGCCATACGGCAAGGGTACCGGATATCGCCCCGAAAGACAGGCATACCAGCTGGCTGACACCGGCCATATACAGGACAACCACCGCAAGAAAGACCGATACAAGGCCTCCGGCAAAAAAGAACAGGTACTGTGATTTCAAGCCCTTGAACTCAATCGGACGGCCTGCTCCTTTGTTGATACGGTAATCCATGGCTTATAGGAAGAAGGAACGGAGAATGGTGGCGGCCACAATCAGGAAGATGCAGGCGAAGAACCAGCTTGCCGCAGTCTTGGACGTATCCGGGTCACCGCTGCTGAACTTGCCATACGTCTTGATACCGCCGACCAGACCGAGTACGGCTCCGATGGCATAACACAATTTGGTGGCCGGATCGAAATACGAAGTCATAAGGCTGGTAGCCTCATTGATGCCGGCAAGACCCTGTCCCTGTGCGAAGGCACCTGCCGCTGCCAGCACACATAATACTGAAAATAGGATTCTTCTCTTCATTGTTGAATCATTTTGGGGTTTGACATAAATGTTGAATTCGACTGCAAATATATAAGGCTTAAACCGCTGTGATACAACACCGTCATCAGGTGTCACCAGATGTCATCAGATGTCATTCAGGAAGCCTTACAGACATAAAAAAGCATCCCGAAAAGATTTCCGGGATGCCTGAATATATCGGTGTCAGATATATTTCCGCCACTCGTCAGACGGTTCATTCCCATCCTTTACTTTAAGCGGTTTGGGATTGCCGTCCTCATCAAGATACCTGTCTATCAGTTCCTCTACAATCGCGGAATTCTCCATATTGGAAAGGAACACATCAATCAGGCTGGTCTGCCTGATGGAGAACAGGACACGGGCCGCCTGCATGGCCTTCTCATGGTCGCTTCATCCTGATGTGTCAGATATTCGCCGAGTACTTCCATGTCCCTGCTGGACAGAACAGGTGATACGGATTCCACTTCGGGAGACTCCGCATCAAGGTCTTCCTGGACTTCCTGCAGGAGTTTCATTTTATCCAGCTGAAGGTTGCATTCCACATCTTCCTGCTGCACATCCTCCTCCTCACCGATAAAATTCCTTTCAAGTGGCTGGCTCATGAAGGGAGCGGCAGTCTTTCCGGCATTCTCGTCCAGATAGACATAACGGGTACTTCCCATCACTTCTGCATCTGAAACCGCAGATTCCGTTCCGGCAGCTTCTTTATTTTCCTTCTTCACGCAAGGTTTCCCATAAAGCAGGGTACAAACAGTTTCGATACGCCTTCTCCAGCCATACACGCTGTACAGCAAATAGCCTATACAGACAATCCGTACACAGAAGTATATCAGTTCTTCCATAAAGAATCCTTATAGAGAAAACATTCAAGTTCATTCTTCAGCAATTCTCCGTGGCGTTTCAAGTGCTCCTCCACGATATTGCTCACATAGACTGAAACACTCATGCCGGGAGCCATAAACGGAATAAGGCGGCTTGCCTTGTTGTACAAACCGCAACGGATACGAATCTGACGTCCTTTCCCGACTGGAGTATCGTTCAGATACACACGGCTATATTCGGGAAAGCAGTTCGCTATTCCTATTTTCTCATTCAACTCTCTGACCTGTCTTTTCAGTGAACAAATCTTATTGGACAGTAAATAAACGCAACATAACAGCAGACCGCAAACCAATACGGCAACAGTCAATACAATCCATATCATTTTCAGAATGTTTTTGGGGTTTTTCGGCGAAACAGCTCGCCAAGCTCTTCACTGTAAGTCTCAAGATGGTGTGCCAGCACATTATCCAAAAAAGCGGGCACACTCATGTCATCACTCAGAAGGGGAAGGATACGGGCCAGCCTGCAATACATGTCATAGCTGATATAGGTCTGCTTTCTGTGTACGGACTTCTTTCTGTCCAGAAACAGTTCCTTATACATTTCCACCTTCTCTTCCAGTCCGGGATCGGCGCGTATCGTTTTCCGGGACTTTTCCTGTCCCTGTGTCTTTACATCCGGTACATTTTTTCCTTTTCTGTGACAGGAAGAACATTCTCGCCGACATCAGTTCCAGATTTACCGCAGGAAATGGATTCACTGGCCATCATGTCTTTCAAGGCATCCTCGTCCACCTTGAATATCTCTCTTTTCTTTGCCATAGCCATTATCCCGGAAATATGATACGTTCCATCTCCTGGGCAAACGCCTCAAGACGGCTGTCTTTCAGTAGTGATTCGGAAGGAGGAAGAAGGGTGCAGCGGAAATGCTGCCTGGAAGAAGGTGTCATTTCCTTGTTAAAACGTTCAAGATCCGGAAGTACGGTTTCAAAGACCTTCAACCCCATACGAAGCACTATTGCATTATACATTACATACAGTTCTTTTGAAGTACGGCTGTCCATACGGTTCCAGAATAAACGTATGTCCTTCAGGGGAGCTTCCGGATGCTGTCCGATAAAATCCTGAACGGTCGATACAAAGGAAAGGCTGCTCTGCATGACCATACGGTCCTTTACAATGGGAGTAAAGATAAAATCCATGTTCATGACGGACTCGAATACACCACGGGAGTTCACCGTTCCGGGAAGATCGAAGAATATCAGGTCATAGTCGCCTTCCAGTTTGCCGGGAATCTCTGCGGCTGCCTCCGGCGTGGAAGTGACGATCGGATAGGCCTTACGGGAACCGTCTTCAAACTGACGGCAGAAAAGTCGCTGGTGATACTCGCTTTTCTCAAGGTTCTTCAAATCCCTTCCCCTTAGTTTTTCCAGACTGAACTGGGGATAGTCACAGTCAACGACAGCAACTTTCAGACCTCTTACATAATTAAAATAACTGGCAAGAACCGCTGTTACCGTGGACTTGCCCACACCGCCTTTCTGATTGCTGAAGGCGACAAGAATCGGACGTTTGTTCATACCTTTTGTTTTTGGGGTTAATATTCACTTTTTCTTTCACTAATCTTACAATGGCATTACGCTATTGTGATACTATATTGCCATGTTATTATGTCCTCATGTTATTACAATATTATGTTGCCGCGTTATTATGTCCTTATGTTATTGCAATACTATGTTGCCATGTTATTATGTCCTTATGTTATTGCAATACTATGTTGTTACGTTATTATGTCATTATGTTATTGCAATGCTATATTGCCATGTTATTATGTCATTATGTTATTGTAATACTATGTTGCCATGTTATTATGTCCTTATATTATTGCAATACCATGTTGTTATGTTATTATGTCATTATGTTATTGCAATATTGCACGCTTAAATCGCGTCAAAAATAAGGTCTTTCAAGCATACAGGTAATATGTAACCAATACCATGACATCAGATGTCATCAGGCGTCATTATATGTCATACAATCCGCTATTTCACAACTGTTTACACGGTCATAATTTGCAAAGTCAGAACCGATGAACGGCTTGGAACATCTTCCGACGGACAGCAGCACGCCGCTCACGTCGCGCAGCAATCCGCTGGAGGTGGATTCTCTGTTCAAACGAACAGAGCAAGTTGTGTTTTTGTACGACAGAAAGTATTCTGCCATACAAAAACCAACTTGCCCTCCCTAACGGTCGGGAGATTTTCCTCCAAAGTCGGAAATCTGACGGAGAAAGAAAAATAACCCAAAGCAGAAAGCATGGAGAAAAACGAAGGACAAGAAGGACAGGCAGAAAACCGAAGACTGATCCGGCGGACTACAAGTACAATTTCCGTCTGAACGCACAGGAGAAAAGCAGATTTGAAAGACTGTTTCTGGAATCCGGAGCAAGGGACAGGACAATCTTTATCAAGAAATCAATCTTTTCAGAACAGCTGAAGGTAATCAAGGTGGACAAGGTTTCCATGGACTATTACATCCGGCTCGGGGAATTTTACAGACAATTCCAGGCAATAGGCAACAATTACAATCAGGTCGTAAGGGCCGTACAGAAAAACTTCGGGGAAAAAGGGCGATGTCCTTGCTTTACAAACTTGAAAAGGCTACCCTGGAACTGATACTGCTCAACAAACAGATTATGGCCTTAACTAAAGATATGAAAAGAAATGGTTGCAAGATAAGTCACGGAGAAGTCTTTACGGGGCACTGGCTATAATCATGAAAAGGTATTTCAGGGGACGGCGGAAATCCTTTCCGGACACCGGATGATTTCGACGCCCGGGACTGCCGAGCGAGGACATTAATGCCACTACATTTGCACTCTGATTTACTTTCAGAGCATTAATAATAGTGTCATTGATATGTTCATCACCAAATGAATAACCACAAACAAATAATACGGCATGAGGTTTTAATAGAAAACTTGTCAATCTGTCAGACATAGCTAAGAATGGCATCTTTCTACTTTGATCGTATTTCAGTTTGGAAGGGTATATCAGTTCTGGAGAGCCTGCTATGCCTTTAGACACTCTATAAACTCTTCCCGACATAGTTTTCCAATTTACTGAACCGTGCAATTTCCACACTCTTGCCCAATAATTGGGTAACTCATTTTCTTCTACTGAATGAATATCAAAGAATGGGTATCTTGAACCAGAGAATCCATCAAAGAATGGTACATTTTGCTCTTCTAAAGCCTGCTCTAACAACAAATCATAGTTGGTTGTAAATATTTCCACTGGAACAACACGATCGATAGAACTCACCCACCTTGCAAGTCTTCGATACGAATTATCTCCATCAGGTAAGTCCTTTGTCACCGCATCTGCTATTGTATTGCAGATTTCTGTTTCCAAGTTATTTAATTCACTTTCCGTAAACCCTCTTACTGTGCCACCACCTGTTGAAACTTCTTTCATAGATCGAATATAAGTAAGAATATCTTCCAAATTAGAAGTATCTCTATCAGCCTTTTTCAACTCTTCAATCAGTCTCTTATATGGTGTGGTAGGAGTATCTGTAGCATGTGCGTCGTTGATAATCTTGGTTAAACCGCCATATCTGGTAACAGGGAGGCTCCTGTTATTCTAACAGACAAAGGACAACCTGCCGCAAGAAGAAAGCCAAGTGGAGACTTATCTTGTGACAATAACAATCTTAAACTTCTCAAATGTCTATTTGATCGTGATTCATATTTCTTCTA